>TARA_R110002049_G_scaffold29305_13_pt1 | contig 17465 bp, 18 predicted proteins | sample TARA_R110002049 | Tara Oceans TARA_R110002049 (sample SAMEA4396941) | marine metagenome | biome: Polar Biome; feature: [SRF] surface water layer (ENVO:00010504); material: water (ENVO:00002006), including particulate matter (ENVO:01000060) such as... | depth 5 m | reverse complement strand
CTTCCCGTGGCTGCGCCATGTGTTCGCAGATGGCGGCTATGCGGGAAATAAGCTGAAACAGGTGCTGACCAAAATCGGCGACTGGACGCTTCAGATCATCAAGCGTTCCGATCACGTCAAGGGCTTCGTTATCCTGCCCCGCCGATGGGTTGTCGAACGCACCTTTGCATGGCTGAATCGCAACCGCCGCCTCGCCAAGGACTTCGAGCAAACAATTGCCTCGGCAACCACATGGATCTTCATGGCTTCCGTCCAACTCCTGACGCGGCGCATCGCAAAACCATGATATCCAATGTATTAATTATCGGTCAGACTCTAATCCGAACAATATGATCGGCACAACCCGGAAGTCGAAAACGGTCTAGCAATACTATGGCAGATTTTTGAGCGGCGGGTTTGGAGATATTGGACTTGTAACGGTTTGGTTTCAGTCACCTGAGAATTTAACACTCACTCAAGGAGACCGACGAGATGATCAGAATATCTCTACACCCATCCCGATATCGCGGAAGCACAAGTCTTCGGGTTCCTGATAAAAAATATGGCGCACAAGTGTACGCCTGGATCTAACTTCCGCCTGAGGCCAATCTTCCCCTGAGGATATTAAGAGTCACCGTCTGAGGCAGATCTCCCATCTCAAAGTCTCCAAATATGTCAAGATAGTGGATGATTTCTCCATGACAATCACCGGTAAAATGACGAAATTGGTAACGCGTGACCAAGCTACTGAGAAGTTTGGCCTTAAGTGCCATCACCGCCTGACCCATAATTAGTTGTTAGTGACCGGTAATAGTTCAACACGAGTAATAGTATCAATTTCGGATTGGTTGCATAACGCTGGCACGCAATTTCTGGAGAAGAATAATGGGATTAGAGAGCAAATATTTCAACGCTTCGGAGAAGGCGAAAAATTTCGTCCGGGATACCATCGCGATCGATTCACTCGCTGCTTGTGTCGACCAGGGGTGGCCGCGCGAAGAACTGTTTGAAGAATATCACAGCCGGGCGATCGATGCCGGTATCGACATTATCGGTATGACGGCTAGTTATGGTCAAAATGATTTTATGACAATGCAAAACCAAGCTGCGCATTTTCTAAAACACATCAATGCTGATCAAGAACGATTCGGGATCGTTCGCAATACCGGGGATATTCGAAAATTCCATGATGAGGGAAAACATGGATTATTTTTCTGTGCTCAAGGTTGTGAATTGCTAAACAACAATCCGGAACACTATGCTCCCTTGGTTAAAAATGCCGGAATAGGTACCGTTGCTCTGGCCTATAACGAGCGCTTTCGCGCCGGCGATGGCTGTTTGGTCGAAAATGCCGACAAAGTTACATATTATGGCCAGATGGTAATCGATGCCCTGCACAAAAATCAGATTCTGCTGGACCTGAGCCACGCATCTGAGGCCACTGCATTAAGCGCAATGGAGTATAGCAAAAAAGTCGCTCCAGATACGCCAGTCATTTATACCCATTCTACACCCATAGCCATTTGCGACATCTATCGCAGTATAACTGATGCAGAAGTCGAAATGTGCGCGTCGACCGGGGGTGTCATCAATATCGTCACTCTGCCCTGGTTCATAGTTGATCCCCGAGCAATGGAAACGACACCCGCCGACATATTGAAAGCGATCAATTATGTTCGCGATCTTGTTGGTATTGATCATATCGGGATTTCATCTGATGATGCCTATAGCTGGGAGCCTGTTTGGGATTGGGCGAAAACAGTGCCTGAAATGTATCAGGACGGCGGCCTTACCGAATATGCTGCCAAGCAAAAGCCTTGCGGCAGTGCTGAATCTGCCAAAGTCTATCCGGCTCTGGTCGATTTATTGTGGTCGGATGGATATGCTGACGAAGACATCAAAAAAATTCTCGGCGGCAACCTGATGCGGATATATGAACAGGTTTGGGGGTAACTCATGTCTATTCTGTCACTATTATTCGCCGCAGACCGATAAACCGGTTTCAATGACCTGTGGTCTAGCGATCTCTGTGTCAGTTTTTTTGGGGCCAATTGACGATTGAGACGGCGCTGTTGTCGCATTGGTCGGGACTATGTTTATCATCGCAGGGGAATGAAATGATCCGACTTGATTACTACGTGCGGAGAAAGCCGGACCTTTCGGTTGATGAATTTCAAGAACGTTGGCACGGAAGCCATGCAGAAATTTGGAAAAAACATGCCGATATTCTTGGCTTGAGACGACTGATTCAGGTCGCCGATATGCCCGATGATCCGATCGCCGTTGCCTATAAGGAAAATTACGATGTCGGTGGAGAAGCATATGATGGCGTTTCCAATGCCTATTGGGCTGAAGCGGCGGTTCTAGCGAAAGCGCTTGAAACTAAAGAAGGACAGGCCGCGTGGTCTGAAATTCTGGAAGACGAAAAGCAGTTCATAGATACGGGCCGGTCAATGATTTCTTTCGGGATCAATCATCCCGTTATTAATCCGCGTGGAAAAGTTGAAGCGACCAAAGATTCCGAGATCATGAAGGGAATCTATTTTCCGCCAGGTTTGCCGCATCTCTCCATCGAAGAGATTCAAAGACAATGGATCGCAGTTCATTGTGGATTGACTCACGAAAATTCCTACTATTCTCCTAACATTCGTTACTTTCAGGTCCATGCAATAGAAGCTGAGAGCACGCGGCATCTGTTCAAAGATGAGAACGCTATTATCGCAGCGATGCGCAATGATCGTAATATGCGCGCGCGTCCAAATCATTTCGGACATGCAGAAGTCTGGAGTTCGATGGAAGATTTTGAGCGTTCCGGAGAGAACCCCAGACGACAGGAATTATTTCCACTATTCAAAGCGGATATCGTCTCATTTTCTGATCCATCAAAGAGCTATTTTGTCGTTGGCAAAGAGAATTTCGTGATCGATAAGGATATCTATACGATGCCTCTGCCAGTGCCACCCGGACCGGATTGTTGAGTTATGACCAGTATAGATTTTGAAGGCAAAACAGTGATCATCACAGGAGCGGCGCAGGGCATTGGCGCTGCCGCTGCCCGCTCATTTGCGGAAGCTGGCGCGAATATCATTGTGTCAGATTTACTTGATAGCGTCGAAACAGTGGCCGAAGAACTGCGCAGTGCTGGCGTTAAAGCAACAGCGCTGGCTACCGATATTTCTAGGCCAGAAAATTGTGAAGCGCTTGTTGACCTTGCTTTGGAGAAATTTGGCCGGTTGGATTTTGCCTTCAACAACGCAGGTATCGGAGGCATGCATCGACCGGTCGGAGAAATCCAAGTTGAGGATTGGCTCAAGGTCGTGAACGTTGACCTGAACAGCGTTTTCTACTGCATCAAATATCAACTCCCCGCTATGGTTAAAAGTGGCGGCGGTGTGATCATCAACACCTCATCCGTATGCGGCCTTGGCCCTTTGGCTGGGAGCAGTATCGAGTATACTGCTGCCAAACACGGTGTCATAGGTCTGACCAAGCAGGTCGCCCTAAATCATGCCGGTGAAGGCATACGGTGTCTGGCTATTTGTCCCGGCTATATTGAGACGGCTCTCACCGATAAAGACAAAGGCGGTGATGTCGATGAGGAAGGCAAGGCCTGGTTCTTGGACCGTATTCCGCAAGGCCGTTTCGGCCAGCCAGAAGATATCGGCAATATCGTCCCATTGCTCTGCTCCGACCAAGCGGACTATCTGAACGGAACCGCTATTCCAGTTGATGGTGGCTTTCTGCTCTCCTGATGCAGGACAGCAATCGATCATCCTCCTATTTGTTCCGGGTTATTCTGATCCCCCCGGCAGTGTTTTTCTCGGTGATATTTGGCGGAGCCTATGGTTCCGGCCGGGAGATTGTCGAGTTTGTGACTAAATACGGGCCAAGCGGCGGCTTTGTTTCCCTTGCGACCATCGCGATACTTTATGCCGCAATCCTGTTCCTGTGTTTTGAGTTTGCAAGGTTAACACGCAGCTTCGAATATCGCGCCTTTTTCAAAAACCTGATTGGGAAGGGCTGGGTGCTTTATGAGCTGCTATTCATGTTGGGGCTTGTTGTTGCATTGGCAATTTGTGCATCGGCGTCAGGTGCAATTGCGTTAAACCATTTTGGTTTACCCGAGATTATCGGCGGGATAGGGCTTCTCCTAATAGTCGTCGCACTCAACTACCAAGGGCGTAGATTTGTCGAAATTTCGATGATCTTTTGTATTGGCGCTCTTGCGCTAGCCTTTCTCTATTTAGCGGCAGAGCTGTTTTCGGGACAATCTGCGCTTATCAGCGACAAGCTGGCGGCCGAACAAACAACAAATTTCAATGCCATCAAGGGCGGCATGACTTACGCATTTTCAAGCGGGGGCTTCATTCCCATCCTGCTATACTGCGCGGTAGGTTTGCGCAGCCGGAGTGAGTGCCTGGTCGCGGCCCTTCTGGCGGCATCGGTCACCGTTTTGCCGGGCATCGTTCTGCACAGCGCATTCCTTACGCAATATCCGGCCATTTTGGATGAAACCCTGCCAGCTTATACGGTCGTTCAATCGCTGACATCACCTGGCTTCCTCAATATCTATTTGGTGATCGTGTTCCTGATGATTGCACAGACCGGGGTCGGCCTGCTGCAAGGATTTATCGAACGAATTGACGGATGGATGCTGGAAAAGAACGGAAAACCCATGCCGCCGATTGGCCATGCACTGACCGCTGGCGGTGTGGTAGTCGCGAGCATGGTCTTTGCATCTATCGGTTTGGTAGAACTGATCTTTCGGGGCTTTACGTTCTTCTCGGCCGCATTCTTCTTTGTATTTTTCATTCCGCTCTTCACGGTTGGCATTTACAAAATATTTTTCACATCGCCCAAAGACCAAAAGGCCGCGCAATGAAAAACCTGAAAGGCAAAGTTGCTGTCATTACCGGTGCTGCGAGAGGTATAGGCTTCGCCTTGGCTGAGGCTTCCGCTGAAGCAGGCATGAAACTTGCGATATCCGACATAGACCCGGCAGCACTGGCTGAAGCAAAAAAATCTCTAGATGCGAAAGGGGCCGAGACACTAGCTTTTCCTGCGGACGTAGGAAACGCGTCCGAGATTGAAGCACTGGCAGCAGCAACGCTGAAGCAATTCGGTTCAGCAGACTTACTTTTCAATAATGCGGGTTTGTTTGGGACGCCTGCTCTTCTGTGGGAACAAGAACTGGCGGATTGGGAAAAAACCATATCGGTCAATCTTATGGGAGCCATTAATGGAATCCGTACTTTTGTGCCGATCATGCTCCATCAGGAAACCGATTGCCATATTGTCAACGTGGCATCTGTAGCAGGTCATCTGGTTCAGCCCTTTTTGGGGCCATATCAAGCGACCAAATTTGCGATGACAGCAATCACGGAGTCTCTTTATCTGGAATTGCAGACATTGGATGCAAATATCGGGGTTTCGCTGGTCTGTCCCGGATTCACGAAAACCAATATTATGGGAGGTGAAGCAGCCTCTGAGCCATCGCAAGAAGAGATGTCTGGGGGTCCGGCCTCAATGATACGATCGGCCATGACCGAGGGCGTCAAATCGGGACTTAGCCCTCACGACGTCGCAAAACAAGTTATTGAAGCGGTAAAAAATGATAAGTTTTATGTCTTCACACACCCCTATGCATTGGAAATGATCGGGAAGCGTTTTGATCAGGTTTTAGGCGGCACAAACCCTTTATTGGAAGGTGCGCTAAAAGAGCGATTTACAGAATGACGAACTCCCAAACTGTTGTCCACCGCTTGATAGAGGCTCTCAGCGAAGGAGCTGTGATGACAGGTTCTGAGATTTCAGAACGCGCTGTCAGCTATTGGAATTCATCCCCGAAGCAAGCCAAGGCATTGGTTCGTCCCAGATCGACCGAGGAAGTGCAAGCTGCCCTCAAAATCTGTCACGATTTTGGTCAATCCGTCATTACCCAAGGCGGGATGACCGGCTGTGTAGAAGGTGCGGATTCCAGCCCTGAAAATGTCATTTTGTCGTTGGAACGCATGACTCAAATCGAAGATATCGATGAAATTGGTGGAACCGCGACTGTTCAAGCAGGAACTGTCCTTCAGACTTTTCAGGAGACAGTTCAGGAACGTGGATTATATTTCCCGCTCGATCTGGGAGCCAGAGGGAGTTGTACGATCGGCGGCAATGCGGCGACCAACGCCGGGGGTATAAACGTCATACGCTACGGTATGATGCGCAACCTGATTCTCGGACTAGAAGCCATTCTCGCGGATGGCACTATTGTCTCGTCGATGAACCATATGCTGAAAAACAATACCGGCTATGACCTCAAACAGCTGTTTATTGGTTCGGAAGGTACATTGGGGGTCATTACAAAAGTTGTCGTGAAGCTAGAACGGCAACCCGCCAGCCGCGTAACAGCAATGACCGCTCTTCCCGATTTTGCGCATGTCACGAAATTTTTAGGACATTGCCAGAAGGAATTGGGTGGGATGCTGACTGCCTTTGAAGTTATGTGGGGTGATCACTACCGCGCGGTCACAGAGCCTGGCTGGAATAAATCGCCGATGGACCGTTCTCATGAGTTTTATGTACTTGTTGAATGCGAGGGGCTGGATTCGGATGCCGATTCCGAACGATTCGAAACGGTCATGGCGTCCGCCCTTGAAAAAGAGATTATTCAGGATGCCGTTCTGCCGAAGTCAGAGAAAGAGCGCCGGGAACTGTGGGAAGTTCGAGAGAATTTCGAGGCGGTTCTCCAGAATGATCCAGCATTACTATATGATGTCAGCCTGCCGATCCGAAATATGAGTGCCTATGTCGAAGAGGTCCAGCAAGGTTTGAAAAAGCAATGGCCACAGAGTGCTTGTTATGTTTTGGGGCATATTGGCGACGGCAATTTGCATCTGTTTATTGCGCCCAATAGCATGGATGCAGATCTTCATGGCCGCTCTGACGAGTTGGTCTACGGACCGCTCGCCCAATATGGCGGCTCAGTATCCGCCGAACATGGGATTGGAACCGAAAAGAAGAAATGGTTGAAACACAGCCGATCAGAAGTCGAAGTGGAAATAATGAAGTCCGTCAAGCGCACCTTTGATCCGAAGGGAATTTTGAATCCTGGCGTGATTTTTGATTTAGCCCAATGAGTTTCTCTAACGAACGAGGATTAGACAAGTGACAGATATTTCATCCGCATTTTCGGATACATATGCCGAAGCTCGCGAAAAGTTCATTGCTGCTGCCAATGAGGCGCAGGCAACAATCACCTCATATGAACAAGCTGAAAAAGGGCCAAATGGTGAACGCCTGTTCATCGATTTTGCAACGGTTGGCCCCGATGATGCCGAAAACGCGATTATCATTGTATCAGGCACTCACGGGGTTGAGGCTTTTTGCGGTGCGGGAATTCAAGTCAATATTCTCTCAAATCCGGATGAGCTCGCTAAATATGCTGATACCAAAATAGTCTTTCTACACGGGCACAACCCCTATGGATGGGCCTGGCTGCGGCGCGGGAACCAGGACAATATTGACCTCAATCGCAACTATGTCGATTTCTCAAGAAGATTTGGCTCAAATGAAGCCTATTCAGAAGTTCACAAACTCATGTTGCCCGATGATTTCGACGTCTCAGCTACCAATGCCATTGATAGCTGGGTCGAAGAACATGGTCAGGCCCACTTTTTTACGGTCGCGCTCACAGGACAACGCATCGACCCCAATGGGATTTTTTACGGAGGGCTTGAACATGCATGGGCTACTAAAACTGTATCAAAAGCACTGCCGACATTTGTTAAGAATCAAAAGAGGGTCTGTCTAATTGACGTCCACACCGGAATGGGCGGTTATGCAGGTGCACTTATCTTGCACGCGTACGAGCCAGGATCGACGAATAGTGATCGCTTCAACGATTGGTACGAAGACAAAGTGACCAATGAGATGGAAGGCGTGGATACTTCCGAAATCGAATATGACAACAGCGGCGCAATCGCCACTGCATTGGACGACTTACTACCGGATCACGAGACGCTTGGCGTGGTGATTGAATACGGCGTTGTAGATCTTCGGCGTACCATTGACTCGCTCGTTGCGGACAATTGGCTTCATGCCAAAGGCGACCTTGGCTCAGACCAAGCTAAAGCAATCAAGCAGGAAAACTTGGACTGCTTGTACGGGAATACTGACGACTGGAAGCGCAAGGTCTGGGAGCACAGCTCATGGATGATAGAAAGCACTGCAAAAGGCCTGCGAGCACTTTGCACGAAAGAATAGATAAAGGATGAAAAACCAAGACACCGCGCGCCGTATTGGGATTAACTGAAAACAGCGAGCCTGGCACGTAGATCATATTTGTAAGCTTACCGTCACAAGGCATATGCAAGCGATGATAATCCTTTAGTGACAGATACAGATTGGCGGAAGTTCCCGTTCCGAAACTTTGCTGCTAATGCTGTATCACCGCCAAGCAACTCGATCGTAGTAAGCTTGCCTGGCTGTGATCCGGAAAAATTGAAAAGCTTCTGGTTTCCTTGCACCTCAGAGGTTTTGTGTTAGCAATCTAACACAAAAGTCGATTGTTCATGACGTGACCCCTTAAAACTCCTCCAGAAGTGATTAGAGTCCGGCCTATGAAAGGACGGACTAATGAAGCGGATACGATTTACAGAAGAACAGATTATCGGTGTTTTGCGAGAGGCAGAGGCAGGTGCGAAGACGTCTGATTTGGCGCGCAAGCATGGTGTTTCGGAAGCTACGCTTTACAACTGGAAGTCCAAGTATGGCGGGTTGGAAGTGTCAGAGGCAAAGCGGCTTCGGGCGCTTGAGGCGGAGAACACGCAGCTCAAGAAGTTGCTGGCCGATACGATGCTGGACAATGCAGGTCTGAAGGATCTGCTGTCAAAAAAGTGGTGACGCCCGCAGCAAAGCGGGAAGCGGTCGCGCATCTTCAGGCCCTGCTTGATGTTAGCGAGCGGCGGGCGTGCAGGATCATTGAGGCTGATCGCACGAGCATGCGCTACCAGTTGCGGCGCGCTGATGATGCGGAGCTTCGCGAGAAGCTGCGGGCGTTGGCGCAGGAGCGTCGTCGGTTCGGCTATCGCCGGTTGCACATTCTGCTGCGCCGTGACGGTGTGATCATCAACCGCAAGAAGACACAGCGGCTTTACCGTGAAGAAGGCTTGACGGTGCGTCGGCGTAAAGGCCGCAAGCGTGCGGTTGGAACGCGCACACGGCCACCTGTTCTGGCATTGCCGAACCAATGCTGGAGCCTCGATTTTGTGCATGACCAGCTTGTCACAGGCCGCCGGTTCCGTGTGCTGAACATCGTTGATGATGTAACCCGAGAATGCCTGCGTGCGGTGCCTGATACGTCAATATCTGGTCGCAGAGTAGTGCGTGAGTTGACGGACTTGATCTGCGAACGCGGCAAGCCGGGGATGATCGTCAGCGACAACGGCACGGAACTAACCTCCAATGCGGTACTGGCCTGGTGTGAGAAGGTGCAGGCCCAGTGGCATTACACCACGCCTGGCAAACCGACAGAGAATGCGTTCGTGGAGAGCTTCAACGGGCGGATGCGTGACGAGTTATTAAACGAGACGCTGTTTATGAGCCTTGATCACGCCCGTGAGAAAGTTGCCGCATGGATCGACGATTACAATAACCAACGGCCACACTCGTCGTTGGGATACGCCACTCCGGCGGCGTTCGCTGCCGAACTTAAAAAGCAAGGGGCTGCTTCGCTCCGCATAGCCGGAGGCTACGCTACGCAGCCCCTTGCTTCACCTGCGCAGTCGCGCAATAACGATGCCGAGACTCTAATCGTAAATGGATGAACGTTGGGGGTCACGTCATTCAGCCCAAAATAGCGAAATTTATAACACACAGTCTAGCACGTAATCCCGTATATTGGATAACAACCTATATATATCAATATTATAACTTTGCAGATATCCGTCTCATAACCTGAAGGTCGTAGGTTCAAATCCTACTCCCGCAACCAACAAAATGTCATAAAGGCAATGACTTAACGAAAGGCCTCGGTCGAAAGATCGGGGCCTTTGTTCGTTCGAACAGTAAGGATATGGTAAGCAAGCTGGTGAGTAGGATTGAGTATTTGCTCTGCGGTGCACTCTGCGCACGGCTTCACTCAGATTGCAGATTCCAACCTGTGCTGCCTCGCCAACTTTCTCCCTTTCCCTGTGCCTCCGGTCTTCTGTTGGAACAATCGCAACAACCTTTTTTCAGTATCGAACTATTTATAGCTGCTCATCCAATAGTTTAGCTATGGATTTGAGAAGGCCTTACTGCCGTTTTGACTTGTCTATCGAAACCCGTAACGGGTTTTTGCCTTAAATCTTAACACTGGGGACCATATGCTCGTCACTGGCTGCGATTGCTCTCGGCGCGATTTCTAACTCATAATGAAAATGAAAAAGGCAATATCGGTCATTTGGCTTCGTTGCCAAAAGCACTCCTCGGAGCCATGCAGCTAGACGGCACCCTCGCTAGAGTTGCTGCTCCGCTAATGGCGCTGTAAGCTGGCGTTCAGCGAGCGCCCAACAGCGGTCGTTAAATTCCGATTAGACCGAAAGCAGACTTTAATAGCCATTACTATGGTCATAAAATACTAGGCAGTAGACTCATAAAATCGAAGTTTGATGCGTATGGCGGCGAGTTTGATCATGGCGAGGTAGGATGATCCAAGCTTGTCATATCGTGTCGCTATCCTTCTGTGATATTTAAGTTTGTTAAAGAACCGTTCGACCTGGTTGCGCGCCTTGTAGAGGGAGGGCGAGAAGCATACCGGGTCTTTGTAGTTGGATTTGGGCGGGATATTGGCCCATGCACCGCGCTCGCGGATAAAGTCTCTCAGCCAGTTTGCGCTATAGGCTTTGTCAGCAAGCAGCATTTGGCCCTCGCGCATATGATCGAGAAGATCGGCTGCTGCCTTAATATCGTGCATTTGCCCTTCAGAGATCGAGAGCTTCACCGGCAAGCCATGCTCATCGGTTACAGCATGGATTTTTGTAGTAAGACCTCCCCGGCTGCGTCCGATATTTCGATCCGGGTGGCTTTTTTTAAAGTGGCAGCACTATGATGAACGCGCACCGAGGTTCCCTCGATCATACGTACATCACCTTCATAAGCATCGGTAATTGTGTCCATTATCTGATCCCACACACCCGCCTTCGTCCAACGACGGAAGCGGTTGTAGCAGGTTGTGTGAGGGCCATAGCGCCCCGGGATGTCCGCCCACGGTGCCCCCGAACGCAGCACCCAGAATATCCCGTTGAGAACGCGCCGGTCATCAACGCGTCGAACACCACGCGACTTGTTCGGCAATATCGGCTTGATCACCGACCACTCAAACTCGCTCATCTCATAACGCACCATAACAATCTCCTATCTCGGAGATTGAATCATATCTGCAACGCTTTGGGAATCCCGTTTATGAGTTTACGGCCTAAATATCTGATTGAAATAACTTGCAGCCTCATAATATCCGACAACGCTTGTTGTGTTTACGTTAGACCATCCCAAATCAGTTTCAATCCAACGGCAAAAATCAGACCATACATGATCCTGTAGAATGTTTGATGGTCGATGCGTTTGACCAGCGCGACGCCGATGAGCACGCCAATCGGGGCCAACGGTATTAATATCAATGAGATTGTGAGGTTGGCCTGATCAAGCTGGCCGAGCATCGCATAGGGTAGTATTTTCACAAAATTCACGACAAAGAAGAACATTACAGCGGTTCCGGCATAGACCCGCTTTTCCAGATTTTGCGGCAGGGCATAGGCCTGAAACGGCGGTCCGCCCGCATGTGCGACAAAGCTGGTAAATCCAGCCACAGTTCCGGCAATAAATCCCAAAGGTCTGTTGCCAGCGATGACGTCCTTCCGACCTTTCGGCTTAAAAACCGCATATAGCGGAAAAATCAGGGCGATTGCGCCGACGCAGACGAGTACGATCTGGTCATTCAAATAACCGGCAAGAAACGTGCCGGTGGCAATTCCCACGATAGCTCCTGGCAGCATGAGAAACAGAATATTCCGGTCCCAGTGCTTGCGGTAGGCCCAAACACTGACCCAATCCATGACGATCAAAATAGGGAGTATTATCCCGGCCGATTGCAGTGGGGAAATGGTCAGCGCCATCAACGGAACCGCGAGCAATGCCAACCCGCCAAAACCGCCCTTTGAAATGCCTGTGATCACCACCGCGATGACCGCAGTAAACCAGAAAAGTGGGTCATCTATGATTATAGTGTGTGCCCGCCCGTTAGTTCTGTGCGAGGCTCCTAATTGGCGCAGAAACCCCCGTCGACATTCAGTATCTCACCCGTAACATAGCTTCCACCCGGTGCGCAGAGAAAGATAATTGATCCGGCAAAATCTTCGGGTTCTGCCAAACGCCCCAGGGGAATTCGGGACAAAACACCTTTGCGCTGTTCGGCGGCATCATCCTCAAACAGCCAAGCCGTCAGTTCGGACCGAAACACGGTGGGCGCGATAGCATTGACGGTGATATCGTGTTTGCCCCATTCGGTTGCAAAACTTTTGGTCAGCATATCGACCGCCGCCTTGGACGGTCCGTAGGCCGTCGTCCCGGCGGGCGTCGCAAAGCGGCTGCGGACAGAGGAAACCAACACTACACTCCCCCCGCGACCTTGCTCTACCATTATTTTGCCCGCCGCGCGGGTGATGAGCCAGCTTTGCCGGACATTCGCATCCATCACGGTATCCCATTCGCCGGGTTCCATTTCGAGAGCGGGCTTGATCTTGGCCGTTCCCGAAGCGGAGATCAGGATATCGAGCCCACGGCCATCGGCACTGGCGGCTGCGACGATTTTTTGGCACTCTGCTTCGCTGGACGGACGACTGGCAATGGATTGTACCGCACCGCCTGCTTGTTCGATTTCGGCTTTCAATTCGGCCAATGCCGTTGCATTGCCCCCGGCGATAGTAACATGCGCGCCCGCGCCGCTCAAAGCCCGCGCCGCTGCCGCGCCGAGCGATCCGGTTGCTCCCGTGATCAGAGCGCTTTTGCCTTCAAGATTGAAAAGCTGGTTGATAATGTCAGTCATTGCATGTCTCTTTCGTTGCTCTAGCGGCTTGATATTGTGTTTCGCAAAAGGCCCAGCCCGTCGACTTCCAGTTCGACGACATTGCCGGGGCTCAGCCATTTGTCCATTTCATCGCCGCAACCATTCTCGACGGTCCCGGACCCTATGAAATCACCCGGATGAAGCGTTTCGCTTTGGGACATGAAGGCGATCATCTGCTCGAACGTCCAGTACATGTCGGAACTATTGCCTTCAGACCATGTCTCGCCGTTTATCCGAGCGGTCATGTTGAGGTTGGAAGCGTCGATTTCGTCCGGTGTGACCAGCCAGGGTCCCATTGCATTGCCGGTATCGAAATCCTTACCCTTGGACGGGCCGAGGTTGACCGATACCTCCCCGGGAATGACATCGCGCGCCGAAAAATCATTGAAAATCAAATAGCCGGCGATGTGGCTGTGTGCGTCCGCTTCAGCAACGTCGCATCCGGTCTTCCCGACAATGATACCGAACTCCAGTTCATAGTCGAGTTTTTCTGCATAAGCTGGCCAGCGAATCTCGGCTTCCGGCCCCACAACGGTTGCCGGATTACCCTTGTAATATATCGGCCTGTCATACCAAAGGTCGGGGGTGGTTTTGCCGGTCCGCCGTTCAAAAGCACGCATATGGCCTTCGAAGCTGATCGTGTCGCGAATGGATGCGGGTCGGGGGACCGGTGCCAAAAGCCGGACCTTCGAAAGCGATCGCTCAATCGGCTGGCCATCTGTGCCTTCGTCCGCATTCGCGCTATGTTCCAGCGCAGATTTGGCTTGGTCCATGCTCGCTGGACCGCCCGCCAGAAATGCAACCATGTCATCGGGAATAGCGGCGTTGGCCATGATCGCCGCACGTTCGATGGTAGCACCGGTTGCTAAACGCGATGCCAAAGCCGCGTTCAGATCGATCACATTGTTATCCAGAACCGCGCCGATACGTTTCGGTCCGCGGCCCGCGGAATCGTCAAATGTCACCAGTTTCATGATTTCTGTCCTTCGCGCCACGCCGCTAGCTGGCGTAGCAGTTTCCGATTGCGCTGTTCGAGCAATTGCTCGCGGGTTGCATCGCCATAGTCGTACCAGCCTTTGCCAGTTTTTACCCCAAGATCACCCCGCTCCACTTTTTCAAGCAGTTCGCGCGGCGGGTCTTCGCGATTGGAGAGACCTCCAAAAACGGCACCCGAAACGCGGGCATCGGTGTCCAGTCCGATATAGTCCGCGCCCTCCATCGGCCCGACCCAGGCCAAGCGGAAACCAAGACTTGCTTTGACTGCTTCATCGAGTGCTTCGGCTGTAACCACACCCTCGTCGAGCAGATGGGCAATCTCACGGCTAAGCGCTCCCGTAAGTCTGTTGATCGCAAAACCCGGGATTTCCTTGCCGATTTTCAATGGTACCTTGCCTGTACGTCGCAACAGCGCAGCTGCCCGTTCGACTGTATCATCACTTGTTTCTTTACTGCGGTGCACCTCGACAGCAGGAATAATATGAGCGGGATTAAAATAGTGAAGCCCGACCGCGCGGGCTGCGCTTTTCATGCTTTCGGTGATCGTCGACATTGTCATGCTGCTGGTGTTGCTACAGAGCAGAACTCCTTCCGGCAGCATATCAAGATCTGCGAAAATTGAGCGTTTGAGATCACTGATTTCCGGCACTGTCTCAATGACCGCCTGTGCGTCACCCACCTGGGTTACCGGACTGTCCGATCGCGTCGCTTTTATTCTCCCAAGAACAGCTTTCGCGCTATCACCTGCAATGCCATATTCCTTCCCAAGCGAGAGATTAGCCGCTATTTGTCCGGTGCAGCGATCCAGCGAAGCCTGGTCTACGTCAAGTAGACGCACGACCATGCCTGCTTCAGCAAAACTCTGAGCAATACCTTCACCCATCGTTCCTGCGCCAATGACCGACACGGTTGTAACGTCATTGGCCCAACTTATTGCATCATTGCTCACCGGTCAGCCCCTTGCGATCAATTCGGCGACACGACGAGCATCCGGCAGATGTCGTTTGATCGGTTTTCGACAGCGCGTTCCTCATTGGCCTCGATCAGGATCGAATCCATTGCATGCAATGTCACGTCTTCGTCGCCGAAAATAATTGTGATTTCTCCTTCCAGCACGACATAGACCTTCTCGGTCGGAGCAGCGCCTTTGTCTGCCCCGCCGTCCGGAAGAAAAATCGAATAACCAACCCAGAAATTTTCGGTTGAACTGGCTTCGCCGCCCTGCAACCGGAATGCGCACATGTCATTATGATTGCGTGCTGGATATTGCTTTGCCTTGTCGATCCGTGTGACTTGCATGATTATTTACCTCTTATTTGATCAATTATTTCTGGCCATTTTGCGCGCCTGTTCAGCGAGGAAATTATCCAGCCGGTTGCGTACCTCGTCGGCTTGCTCTTCAGTCCAGCTTCGAAAGCCTTCCCCGGTTTTCATGCCGAGTTTGCCTTCGGCAATAAGATTATTGAGATGATCCTGCGTATGCGGCGTTACATCCAGGTCGGGAAGCAGAACGTTGTGGATATTCTGGGTCAGTTCCAACCCCAGCATGTCGGACTGCTCCAACGGCCCGATAACGCCCAGCCTGCCGCCAAATCCCATTTTGACAACCGTATCAACCGTCTCTGCATCGCACACGCCCGCCGCCACCAGGGCGATAGCTTCGCGTTTCAGCGCATGTTGCATGCGGTTGCCGACAAATCCGGGAATGTCGCGCTTCAGATGTACAGGCGTCCAACCAGCACCTCCAAGAATGGCCATCGCTTTGGCAATCACGGGCCCGCTATCTGGATCGCTCTGAACCACCTCGACCAGTCTGATGAGGTGCGGCGGGTTCCAGAAATGCGTTCCAATCACGCGTGACTTGTCGCGCACAGGTTTGGCGATGCTCGCGATCGGGATGGCGGATGTGTTGCTCGCGAGGATTGCGTGGGTAGGGGTCAGCTCGTCAAACTGTGAAAATAGCGATTGTTTCAGCTCCAGTTTCTCGGGAGCAGCTTCAACCACCATATCGGCTTTTTGAACAATGGTTGCCAAATCGGTCGAGCTGTTGATCCGGCGCAATGCAGCACCGTCATGCCCCAAAAGCCCGGCAATTGAATCAAATCTTTCGGGCAGCAGTTCAAGAGATGCCGGATCGGTATCAAAGAGGCTAACCGCATTCCCCGCCTGAGCCAGCATATACGCAATGCCCGAACCCATTCGCCCGCTGCCGACAACACCAATTCTCAATCTATTTTCGCCGGCCATGTCTTATCCCGATTTAAAATTATTGGCTGTTATGAGCGTCCCTGTTTTGTAGTGTGCCCGTTGGTCAGTTGTTCAATGCTTATCCGGCACGATGCCATAAAAAATAGGCATGGCTGCTTGCGCCCTGTCTGACCGAGATATTCATTCATTAGTGGCAAAGCTTTCCCGTATCATCGTGAGCAGCGTGTTGACCGCTGGAGCCGGATAATCCGTGCGGCGATAGGCTATGCCTGCGGTCGATGACCACAGCTTGGAATCGAATAGCCCGACCTGCATAACACCGTGCCTGGCCGCCATGGTTTCAAAGGCTATCGGGAGACTGCACAGATGATCGGATTGTGCGATCATGCTCAATATCGCTATGTCGGCGGCCAGTTCCATCCGCACTCTTGGCGGTTCCAGGCCATTTGCCGCATAAAATGATCCTAGCCGGTTGTGACCGACATAATCATTTTTCATGGTGATCCATCCCCATTCCGCCAAATCCTCGGGCGCGATATCCTCCGCGCCAAGGAGCGGGTGGCCTTCGCGCGCGAAGATACCGTGCACAACGTCAACCAGCGGTTCCTTGACGATGTCGCTGGAATCGGGAAAATCGAGCGTTGTGCAAATAATGTCGAGGTCACCGGAAACGAGCCGTGGCACCAAGGTGTCAATGACACCAGTCCGCAGCTCGACTTCCATACCCGGACGCGCTTTCAGGAAATCGGCGATGACCGGCGGCAGATAATTTTGCACCCATACCAATCCTGCACCGATTCTGATGACGCCTGTGGCACCGCCCTTCATCGAATGCAGTTCGGTCACGGCGTGACTTATTTCCCGCTGGATCAATCGGCCCCGTCGCGCCAGTACTTCGCCATAAGCGGTCATTTTTACGCCCGTTGGCCAGCGTTCAAAAAGAACCACGCCCAGTCTGTCTTCGAGTTGCTTGATGCTCTTCGAAAGAGCGGGTTGCGTCAGGTTCAATACCTCTGCCGCTCGTGAGATCGTATGATTGTCGACGACAGCCAGAAAATGGCTGATCAGGCGCGGCTCCAATTCCCGGGTTACGCCCCAATGGTTTTTCCGGGCATCAACAACGGGTTCGGTCATGACGGAAACCTTGGGGTTTCCTGTCCAGCGCAATGCTGTTCTGAATATATGCCAA
>TARA_R110002049_G_scaffold148175_1_pt1 | contig 17493 bp, 14 predicted proteins | sample TARA_R110002049 | Tara Oceans TARA_R110002049 (sample SAMEA4396941) | marine metagenome | biome: Polar Biome; feature: [SRF] surface water layer (ENVO:00010504); material: water (ENVO:00002006), including particulate matter (ENVO:01000060) such as... | depth 5 m | reverse complement strand
CCTACAAAAGCACCACAATAGATGCTTGCCGGAATTTGTTTTAGATAATTAGATTTTTTATTTAGTAAAGGTAAAAATGAAGCAATAGTACCAACAATTCCCATAGATAGAATACTACCTAAACCTCCATTAACATTTAAGAGGTAACATATTAAAGCTCCAATAGGGACCCAAATAACTATCGAAATCTTTTCGTAAGCGTAATCTTCGTGGTGTAAGTCTAAATATTTGTAACCAAAGACTATTGATATTATGACTAGAAGCGCAGCTATTACAATGAATGCATTTGTTTCATAATGTTCCCTTACAATTCTAGTTAAGAATGTAATTTGAATAAATAAAACAGTGGCAACCATCAAAAGACGAATGGCTTTATGCTTTCCCATTAAGTGGTTTTAGAGCTTGATTTATTAACCTAGTTATAGAAGTACAAAGTTCTAAGAAAATTAATAGGAGCAAAAATTATAAGGTAAAAATTTAGATTGAAGTGTGTTAAAAATTCTACAATACCAAAAGGCTAAAACCATGCGAAACATCAATGGGTTTAGAATACCAAAACAATTCAAAATCTTCAAATTGAATTTTATAACTGATTTTTAATTGAGCAAAATGATGTGGGTTGTTTGTGTTTAAAATTTCAATATTTGATATGTCAGTTTAGACAGAGTTGGAGTGTTTTATGAAGAGGCAAGAACATACATTTTAAGTCACATTGCTATAATGAGAAGTTAGGTCATAATTATAAGAATTGATTTCCTAATTTTTAAAAGTATTACCCAAAGGTCTAAAGTTAATCACAAAAGTGCTTTCTGGTGTTTTAGTATATTTTAATGTTCCGCTGAGCTGCTCGGTTAAAATATTAATTAACTGCATGCCTAAAGATTCTGCAGTTTCTAAATTAAAATTATCGGGAAGCCCTAGTCCACTATCTTTATAGGTAAGTGTATATGAGTTATTTTCTTCTTTTGTAATAGAAATGCTCAGACTATTTTCTGAAGTTTTAAGAAAAGCATATTTAAAAGAGTTTGTCACTAATTCATTAATCATTAAACCTAAATTAGACGTAGTGTCTGCATCAAATTCTAATAATTCATCAACTTTAATAGTTTTATTTGTTTCTGATGAATTAGTACTTATAGTGTCTTCTACATGCTTTATCAGCTCAATAATGTATTCTTTTATTTTAACATCTTTAAGGGATGAGGTACCATATAATTTTTCATGAACTAACGACATAGATTGTATTCTATTCTGACTTTGTTGAAGCGCAGATTTTATATTTTCATCATCGTATTCGTCCATCTGCATATATAATATGCCAGAAATCATTTGCATATTATTTTTTACTCTATGGTGAATCTCTTTAATTAAATTTTGAATTTTATGGAGGTTCTTCTTAAGGTCTAAATTAGCATTATTTAAATAACTATTTAATCGTCTATTTTTTGAGTATTGACGTAAAATAACAAGAATTAATAGAGAAACTACGATATACCAAGCATATGCTATTCTACTAATGTTTTGGTTAATTAGAGGTGTTTCTTTATAGGCGCTACCAACTTTAAGTTTTAATCCAAAAAGCTCGATATTAGAATAAATATAACCGTCTTCTTCAATGTTATAGCTTTTGTAATATTGGTCATCTCTAGCTTTGTTAAAAACTTCAGAGCCATCATAAAAAACCTCTCTTGTTAAATCTATTTTGTCATTTACTAAAAATTTATGAACGTATTTATCTGCGTTATTATCTTCATAAAAATAATCCAATAAATACTTGACGTCTATTATTGGAGCCACATAACCTAATACTTCATTTTCTTTATTTCTTACCGTAAAGTTAAAAGGAAAGCCAGACCAACCTTCTCTTAAATTAATAGGAGCAAATAACGTAATATCATCTGTAAGCATTAATTCATTTAGTTTATCTATGCTTTCTTGTGGTTTAATTTCTTTTAAAGAAACACCTTTTAATTTTGCTTCATCAATAGCGGTTGGTGTTACTACATACTTAAAAACATGGTCTTTATCTAAAAAGTTAATTACTATAGGATCTTTAAAATCAATTTCACTTAGTAAATCTTTAACGTAAGCTTGAAGCTCTAATTCCGTTGGGAATGTTTGAGAATTTTTAAGATAACTCTTAATCGATGAAACTAAAGTAGCATAAACGTCTATACCTGCTTTCGCATTTACAATAGATGAATTATGTGCTTTATTTAATTGTTCTTCAATTTTTTGTTTTTCAAAGTCTTCATAATTATTCAACAGCTTATTTAACAAGAAGCCTCCCGATAATAATAGAAGAATAATAAGATAGTATTTAATGTTTTTAGTCACTAGTGTAATTTATTTAGTAGGGATAAATAAAGCGAGGGAAGTGCTGATTAATTTAATATTAGAGAAAATTTAAGCTCAATTAAATTGAGAATAAGTTAAATCTCTTTAATATTAATGTGGCAAGATATGGTTTTAATTTTCAAATTTACAAAACCAAAAGGCCAAAACCACGTAAAACATCAATCGGTTTAGAATACCAAAACAATTCAAAATCTTCAAATTGTTTTTCAAAACTTGTTTTTAATTGTTTGAAAGTTTGTGGTTGGTGTTGAGGAGTAATGTCTTCTAAAGTATCTAAAAGCCAAAGTGCTTTATTTTTTTCTAGCGTAATTTGATAGCTTTCCACGGTATCATGAAAGGTGAATTCTAGGTACTCTTTTTCAATACCTTTTTTTGTTTTAGAAAATTCTGAAACCAAAGGTAATGAACCTAACCATGTAATTTTAGCACTTGGTTTAATGGTAAGTATTGCCTCTTGTGCTAAAGCATTATAAATAAAATCAGGATCAATATCGGTTTCTGGAATTTCAAATTCAAACCAATCTTGTAAAGGAATATCAAACCCAATACCATGCATAAAATTAAAGAGTGATTTTTTTAATCCGAAACTAAATTGTGAATGGTCAATACCTGTAGAATCTGTAAAATCAACATCATTATTTGCAAAACTGATGTTTTTGTAATTTGGTGTAATGCCATACTCTTTGGGATGTAAACCCACAGGACTATGCGCTGTTAATGCAAATTGATGCCAAAAGCCAGATTGTAACACACTAACTTCAAAAAGCTGACGTACCATTTCTAAACTATCTACCGTTTCTTGGATGGTTTGCGTTGGGTAGCCATACATTAAATAGGAGTGTACCATAATGTTGGCTTCGGTAAAATTACGAGTTACTTGTGCAACCTGCTCTACCGTTACACCTTTGTCTATTAATTTTAATAAACGGTCTGATGCGACTTCTAATCCGCCAGAAACGGCAATGCAACCAGAGGCTTTTAATAAAAGGCAAAGGTCTTGTGTAAAGTTTTTTTCGAACCTAATGTTGGTCCACCATGTAACGCTGAGGTTTCGTTTTAAGATTTCGAGTGCTAAAGCTTTCATTAAAGAAGGAGGTGCAGCTTCATCTACAAAATGAAATCCGTTTTCGCCAGTTTGGTCGATGAGTGTTTCCATTCGATTTACCAATAAACTGGCAGCAACTGGTTCGTAAATTTTAATATAGTCTAATGAAATATCACAAAAGGTACATTTTCCCCAATAACAACCATGTGCCATGGTGAGTTTGTTCCATCTGCCATCACTCCATAAACTGTGCATTGGGTTGGCAATTTCTATAACGGAAATGTACTGGTCTAACAACAAATTAGAATAATCTGGTGTGCCAACTTCAGCTTGTTTGTAATCTGGTTTTGTAGTGTTGTTTTTGTAAGTTACAACGCCATTTTCGAGTATAAAGGTGCGTTTAAAGGAGGTTCCGTTATTAAGAACAGAATCGTGTAATAACTCAACAGGTAATTCGCCATCATCTAAAGTTATAAAATCGAAAAACTCAAAAACTCTAGTGTCTGTTACAGATCGTAATTCGGTATTTGGAAATCCGCCACCCATTGCAATTTTAATGTTTGGATAATTTACTTTTATAAATTGCGCGCAACGAAAAGCACTGTATAAATTACCGGGAAATGGCACTGAAAAACAAATAAGTTTTGGAAGTGTTTCTTCTATCTGAGCGTCTAATAGTTCTAAGGTGATTTGATCAATATAGGTTGCGTTATCTTGCAACTGAGCATAAAGTTCATCAAACGAATTGGCACTTTGCCCTAAGCGTTCTGCATAACGACTGAATCCAAAATCTGGATCAATGCATTCTACAATAAAATCGGATAAATCCTCAATATATAAAGTTGCTAAATGCTTGGCTTTGTCTTGCATTCCCATTGAGCCAAATGCAAAATCCATATCGTCTAATTGGTTAAAACGAGATGCTTGTGGTAAAAACCCATCGCTGCAAATTTGCCTTGCGAAAGTTTGATTTTTACCTTGAAGAAATAAAATTATATCATCTATAGACTTTAAATAAAGGTCTTTTAGTGCATAGATACGTTGGCAATTTTCCGTTTGAATGCGATCATTCTCTAAAGCCAGATTAAAAATTTCTTGGAAAGTAGATTTAGAAAAGAGCTCTAAAATAACTTCGATACCCAAATCCATTTGAAACGACTCAATACCTTTTGTATTTAAAAATCCTTTAAGATAAGCTGTACCAGGATAAGGCGTGTTAAGTTGCGTAAATGGAGGTGTTATGAGTAAGAGGTCTTTCAACTTTAGAGTTTATATTAGAGTTGCAAATATAGTTGTAAAATGGTTGAATATTTTGAATTCGAATAGAAGTTAAGACTGCAGTTCTAGTGATACCTTTTTTTAGAATCGTATCGAGAACCTTTTTAGTTCTAAAGCTGTTCTCGATACATTTATGCATTTTCTTTTTCACTTCAAACGAAGAAACACTCGAACTGACGTGAAGCGGTTCGAATTGGAATTAAGTGTTGTAAAACTACCCATTCTTCAAAATCTCAGCAACGGCTTGTTGGTAAGCTTTAGGATTGTTTGCTTTTTTAATTTTCTTAAATGTTTTTTGAGGATTAGAAAACGACTGTGAAAAGTATTCCCAAAAGCCTTGCATTTTCATTTTTATAGGTGTTGGTCCAGATAAGGCTTCGTCATATTGATGATAAATAGTATCATGAAATTCTCTAAAAATTTCCCATCTATTTTCAGGATATATTGTGGTGTCGTTTTTAATCATGCTTGGTAGAAACGGATCAGCAATAAGCCCTCTGCCAATCATAAAATGATCAATGCTAGGGAAACGTGTTTGCATTTCCTTCAATTTCGACACAGTTGTAATATCACCATTGTAATACAATTTGTGTTTGGTGTTTTCTATGCAACGTTGAAAACCATCTAAATCAACACCACCTTTATAAAGTTGTTTACCAATACGTGCATGAATGGCAATATTTTTTAGCGGATAACTATCTAGAATAGGGAAGGTGTTTAATATTTCTTCAGCGTTTTCATAACCCATGCGCATTTTCATAGAAACCAAAATATCAGTTTCTTTATGCACACGCTCTAAAATATTATTGATTTTTTTTGGGTCGCAAATAAGTCCTGAGCCCATGCCACGATTCGTTACCATTGGGTAAGGGCAACCTAGATTCCAGTTGAGTTCTTTATAACCTAATTCTTGAATGTAATCCACAACAAATAGAAATTCATCAGCACTGTTGGTCATTATTTGCGGAATCACTTCGAGTTCTGTATTGTGCTCTAATTGTAAATCTCTTTGGTAAGAGTTTTTAATGATTAACTTATTGTTGAATCTAATATAAGGCGCATAAAACGTATCGATACCACCAAAATAATGGTTAAATGCATTCCGAAATCGAAAATCTGTAAACCCTTGTAAAGGTGAAGATAAAAGTGTGAGCGACATTCGATTTTGTGTTTTTAGTTGTAGAAAATGAATAAATCATTCTTTATGAAAACGAAAGTCGTTCAAATTAATTAAATCACAAAATCTTGTTATAGTTAATGTAATAAAACATGAAAAGAAACGTTAAAATTTATACTAACTAAATCCAGCGCTCATAAAGCACAATTACGTTTCAAACTTTAATCAATCACATCAACCATGAAACGAATTGTTTATCTATGCTTTTTCGCTATCCTATTATCATCTTGTGCTACAGACAATGACGATAATTTACAAAACTCAGACTCTAACTTTTATGCACTCACTGTAGGTAATGAATGGGTTTATAAAAACTACAAATACAATCCTGAAACTCAAAATTATGACGATACAGGTGTTGTAGATTCTGTGCGTATAATAGGCACGGAAACTATAAATGATAATACGTATTATAAGTTTAGACGTTTAACTACAGGAAATGAAGAAGGCATTACATTATGTAATCCTAATGGTGAACATTTTGAGTTACTAAGAGATTCATTAGGCTATTTAATATATGATGGAGGAATGATTAAATATGCGAATAATGATTTTGCAGAGCGAACATTAAGTGAGCAAGATTGGGGAACAGTTTACGACCAACTTATAGCTTTGGATAATGAAATTACAATAGAAGCTGGTACGTTTGATAGTACTTATACACAACGCTACGCTATGTTGACTAATGGAGAACAAGCTAATGGCTTAGATCACTTTTATTATGCAGATGGTTTTGGTTTAATTTATGACACATCTTCTTTGGTTGCTGAAGATATTCCACGTATTGTGAGACGCTTAGACTCTTACGTTATTGAGTAATTGATTTAAAACACTTTATCTAAAAATGATTTTATACTCTCTTTATTTGCTCTAAGTAATTCTTCTCTTGCAGCAATAGTATCGCTTGGTTTTTTATCTTGAGATAATTTAAATTTTCCTTCCCAATTGGTGATTGAAATTTCAAACATCTCAATGTATTTTAGGTTCGCATCTAAACGCGGATTTTCTGCTTCCAATACATATTTATGGTCAGGAGCTTCTAAAAAATCAGTCATTGTAATTAAGGATTGTTTCAAAGCCGCTTTACTTTCAATAGCTTTTACTTTTCCTTTTAAATGGACTTTGATGTAATTCCAAGTAGGAAGTTGAGTTGTAGCATAAATACTAGGTGAAATATAACATTCTGGTCCTCCGAAAATGAGTGTTACATTGTTATTGTTTTTTAATAATTCAGCATGCGGATTATTAATGTCTATATGTCCTATCAGTTTTTCCGTTTCATAAATTAAAGGCAAATGCGTAATTAAAGGCAGATTGTCTTTTACAGAAATAACTGTAGCTAAAGGATATGTTTTTATAACTTCAACCAAGTGATTAATGTTATCGTCTTGATGCTGTTTTGGAGGATAGGTCATCTTTTTCTGTTCTGAAATTATTTCAGAATCTTTTATTTTTTTTGTAATTAATGAAATTTATTGATGCTTAAATTTACAATTTTTTATCTTTAGAGCATGCCAGAGAAATCAAATTCATTTTCTATTAAAAATTGGTCGCAAGATGATCAGCCTCGTGAAAAATTAAGAGACAAAGGAAAAGCATCATTAAGCGATGCAGAATTAATAGCTATTTTAATAGGTTCTGGTAATAGAGACGAAAGTGCGGTTGCCCTTTGCAAGCGTATTTTTGCAAGTGTAGATAATAATTTAAATGCTTTAGGGAAATTATCTATTGCTCAGTTAATGGAGTTTAAAGGTATAGGTGAAGCCAAAGCTATTAGTATTGTTGCTGCTTTAGAAATAGGAAAGCGTAGACGCATAGAGGATGCACTTCAGTTAGATAAAATAACATCGAGTCGTTCCGTTTTTGAAGTGATGCAGCCTGTAATTGGAGACTTGCCACATGAAGAATTCTGGATTCTGTATCTCAATAATTCAAATAAAGTTATAAAGAAAAATCAATTAAGTAAAGGTGGAATCACTGGGACTTTAGTTGATGTAAGATTAGTACTTAAAAATGCTTTAGAAGTTGGAGCAGTGGCATTAATTTTGTGTCATAATCATCCATCTGGCACTTTAAAACCGAGCCAAGCAGACAAGGATATTACCAAGAAATTGAAACATGCAGCACAGAGTTTAGATATTTCGGTTTTAGATCATCTTATTGTAACAGAGAAAGCGTATTTTAGTTTCGCAGATGAAAACATTCTATAAATTTGAAGGCTACCAACTGAAATTATGCTATTAGTTTATACACATAAAATCACACCTCGAGTTACCTATACGTTTAAGCATATTTGCAAGCGTATTTTGGGTATAGATGTGCGTTTTACATCTAAAGTTGAAGATTTTATTGCGCATGACAGTCTTAAAATGTCTTATGCAAAACAGCCTTTAAGTCATGAATTATTCATTAGAAGCCATGATTTATTGTTTGAACATGGTCTATCTGATGTCGATGTAAACGTGCAAAAATGGGTACACACTAAAGGTTTTTTTGCAACAGGAGATCGCAGTGCATTGCCCTTTGATATTTTTGCCTCATCATTTTATTTACTGAGCAGATATGAAGAGTATTTACCACACGTAAAAGATGATTACGGACGGTTTTTAGCATCAGAAAGTATAGCATACAAACATAAATTTCTTCAACAACCTGTTATTGATATTTGGGCTTATAAGCTTAAAGCTGTTTTAAAAGAGCGGTTTCCAGATTACAAATTTCCTCAACGTCATTATAAGGTTTTACCTGTAATTGATGTGCCTGTAGCTTATTATTTTAAGTATAAAGGTTTGTTGAGAACAGTAGGTGGTACCTTAAATGATATTAGGCGTTTTAAATTAAAACAATTGTACTCGCGTTATCTCGTTTTAATGGGTTTTAAGCGTGATCCTTATGATACATTTAAATGGATAATAAGAAAACAGAAGACGTGCGATTTTAAATTTATGGTGTTATTTTTAATTGGCGATTATTCCACTTTTGATAAAAATATTAATACCAATAAAAAGCAATTTGTGTCACTTATAAAATCTGTTGCAGATTATTGTGATGTAGGTATTAAGGCTTCTTATTTTGCACTAGATGATATCGAAATTTTAAAGAAGGAAAAACTTAAAATGGAATTCATTACTCATAATGGTATAAAGGCTGTACGTCATTCATTTTCAAAACTTAATTTGCCAACCTCGTATCGTAATTTGGTGGAGTTAGAAATAAACCAAGATTTTACGATGGGTTATATTGACACCTTAGGTTTTAGAGCTGGTACATGTACACCGTTTCAGTTTTATGATTTAGATTACGAAGTGCAAACACCATTAAAAATTAATCCATATCAATGTTTAGATTTTGCCTTGCTTAAGTATAATTCAGAATTAGATAAGACTGAGCATTTGCAAAAAATAATTAATGAAGTTAAAGCTGTAAATGGTACATTTATACCAGTATTTCATAATTATGCTTTTAGCGATTTGGACCGTTGGAAGGGGTTTAGAAAATTATTTAATTTGATATTAGAATCAGCAGAATGAAGCATACAATAAAACATGTATTTTTTGATTTGGATCATACGCTTTGGGATTTTGATAAAAATTCGGGATTAACATTTGAGAAGATTTTTAGTCAGAACAATATTGAATTAGAGACTAAAGATTTTTTACCAATTTATGAGCCAATTAATTTAAGATATTGGAAACTTTATAGGGAAGAAAAAGTAACGAAATCTGCTTTGCGATATGGTCGGTTAAAAGAAGCATTTGATGGCGTTGGAGTAACTGTTTCTGATCATATGATTCATCACTTGTCAGAGGCTTATATTGATAATCTATCTACATTTAATCATCTGTTTGATGGTACATTTGAGATTTTAGATTATTTAAAAGAGAAATATACATTACATATTATTACAAACGGATTTGAAGAAGCCCAAGAAAAGAAAATGACCACTTCAAATATTAAAAAGTATTTTAAAACCGTTACTAATTCAGAAATGGTTGGTGTTAAAAAACCTAATCCAAAAATATTTAATTTTGCATTAGATTTAGCAAAGGCAAAGCCAATAGAAAGTATTATGATTGGTGATAGCTTAGAAGCAGATATTGAAGGCGCTCACAAAATAGGAATGGACACCATTCACTTTGACTATAAGGATTCTCATAATTCTGATAGTTTTAAAAGAATTACAAATTTAAAAGCAATAGAAAATCATTTATAAAATAAAAACGATGTTAAAGAAAATAATATTCACAGTTTCATTTATACTTATTAGTTTATACGGAATAGCTCAAAAAAACATTAATGACTATAAGTATATTATTGTACCAAAAGAGTACAACTTCTCTAAGTCAGAAGATCAATATCAGTTAAATTCTTTAACTAAGTTTTTATTCAATAAGTATGGCTATGACGCTTATTTTACTGATGAGTTGCCAGAAGATCTTAAGAGTGATCGTTGCTTGGCTTTAATGGCTTCAGTAACAAATGAAAAAGGGAGTATGTTTAAAACAAAATTACAAATAGAACTTAAAGATTGTTACGACGCTGTAGTTATGACATCTAAGATAGGAGAGTCTAGAATTAAAACTTACGATAAAGCTTATTCTCAAGCATTGAGAGATGCCTTTGAAACATTTAAGGAGTTAGAATATAGTTACGTTGCTGAAGAAGAAACTGAAAAACCGATGGTTGCCAAAGCAGAAACTAAAGCAGATAAAATTGAAACAAAAACGGTAGAAGCAACTAAAGAAGTTTCAAAGAAAGAGGAAGGAACATTAACTGGAGTTTTGGTCGCAGAAAAAGAAAACAACGTTAAAGTAGAAAGTCCTAATAAGGTAAAACGAGAATTATACTATGCACAAGAAATTGCTAATGGTTTTCAACTTGTAAATTCAGAACCAAGAGTTGTAATGGTTTTACTTAATACAGCGGCAATAGACGTGTTTATTGTTAAGGGAAAAAATGCCATTGTTTTTAAAGAAGACGGTTTTTGGTATTATTCTGAAAATGATGGTGAGCTAGGAGAAAAGAAATCGATGAATATTAAATTTTAATAGCCATATTTATCTTTCCATAGAGTTTTTAGGAAATTACGTTGCGCCTGCTCTCTAGCATTATTTCCAGGATTGTATAAAGTTGTGTTTGCAATTTCTTCAGGTAGAAATTCTTGAGCAGCAAAATTATTCTCATAATTATGAGAATATTTATAACTATCACCATAACCTAATTCTTTCATAAGTTTAGTTGGTGCATTTCTCATCGCTATCGGAACAGATAAATCACCTGTGTCTTTTACCAATTGTTGCGCTCTATTAATAGCTTCATAAGCTGCATTGCTTTTAGCGGAACTAGCTAAATATGTTGCACACTGACTTAAGATAATTCGAGATTCTGGATGACCAATTACAGAAACCGCCTGAAATGTATTATTAGCAATAACTAAAGCTGTTGGGTTGGCATTTCCAATATCTTCACTTGCCAAAATTAAAAGTCGTCTTGCAATAAACTTTACATCTTCACCACCTTCAATCATTCGCGCTAAATAATAAACCGCTGCGTTTGGGTCGCTTCCACGAATCGATTTTATAAATGCCGAAATAATATCGTAATGCTGTTCACCAGCTTTATCATATCGAGCAGCTTTGTTTTGTACTTGTTTCATCACTAAATTATTAGTGATAATAATTTGGTCTCCTTCAAACGACGCGACTAGCAATTCAAATATATTAAGTAACTTTCTGGCATCTCCTCCAGATAAACGTAATAAAGCTTCCGTTTCTTTTAATTCAATATTTAATTTTGAAAGGGTGTTGTCTTCAGTTAAAGCACGTTCTAATAAGGCTTCTAAATCCGTTTTGCTAAAGGCATTTAAAGTATAGACTTGGCATCTCGACAACAAGGCAGAAATAACTTCAAAACTTGGGTTTTCAGTAGTTGCGCCAATTAAGGTAACCCAACCTTTTTCAACGGCTTCTAAAAGTGAATCTTGTTGAGATTTACTAAATCGATGAATTTCATCAATAAACAGAATGGGATTTTTTGCAGTGAATAAACCACCACTTTTCTTGGCCTTATCAATAACCTCTCTAATATCTTTAACACCAGAGTTAATAGCACTGAGTTTAAAAAATGGACGTCCAGATTCGCTAGCAATAATATTTGCAAGTGTAGTTTTTCCGATGCCTGGAGGGCCCCAAAAAATCATTGAAGGAATAACACCACTTTTAATTTGCTGATACAACATTCCGTCTTTACCCACTAGATGTTGCTGGCTTAAATAGTCATTTAATGTATTTGGTCTAAGACGTTCGGCTAAAGGCGTGTTCATGTTTCAAAATTACAAAATGCTTTTGTGATGTGTTCATTTAATGAAAGAATTTCATCTTAAAACTATTAATGTTATTATTCTTGTTTCTGACAATATTGCAGATATTCTTATTTTGGTTATAATTTTGAGAGAGATTATGTAAATAATAGCATGAGTAATAACCAACATTTTAAATATTCAAATAGTATTATTGTCTATCCGTTGACAATTTTGTTTGCAGTTTGGTTGGTGTTTTGGTATCAAGTTAGAGTTGATAGTGGAATTAAGAATTTTGGAATTAGACCACAAAAAATTGAAGGCCTATTGGGAGTTGTTACGAGCCCATTTTTACATGGAGATATCAATCATATTTATAATAATTCTGTTCCTTTATTAGTGCTCAGTATAGCCTTGTTTTATTTTTATAATAAAATAGCCTGGAAGGTTATTGGGTTTGGAATTTTGCTTTCTGGATTATTAACATGGTTAATTGCTAGTAATGGAAACCATATTGGAGCCAGTGGTTTAGTTTATGTATTAGTTAGTTTTATATTTTTCAAAGGTATTTTTGCTAAACATTACCGACTTATTGCATTGTCATTATTAGTTATTTTCCTTTATGGAAGTATGATTTGGTATGTGTTTCCAATTAAGAGTGGCATGTCTTGGGAAGGCCATTTGTCTGGCTTAATTACAGGTTTAGTATTTGCTTTAATTTTTAGAAATCAAATTGCAAAACCGAAACGTTACAAATGGGAAGAGCCATATTATAACGAGGACGATGACCCATTTATGAAACACTTTGATGAAAACGGAAACTTTATTGAATTAGAGCCGGAAGAAATTGAAATCGAAAATGAATCTAAACTAGAATTAGAACAAAATGAGATAACCTCAAGTCATCAGAATAGTGTAAATATCAACTATACTTTTAAAAAAAATAGCGAGTAAGTATACTCAGTTGTCACTGGTTTTTTCAGATTGAAGACTTCTGTTTAACTACGTTGTCTCACAGCTTCATATAAAAAGGCACCACATGCTACAGAAACATTTAATGATTCAATTTCACCTAATATAGGTAGCTTAGCTTTGTCATCTACAACTTTTAAAACTGAAGGGTTTATTCCTCTACCTTCAGAGCCCATAATTATAGCGCAAGGTTCTTTAAACGACACATCGTATAAATAATTTTCTGCTTTTTCAGTAGCCGCAATTACTCTAATACCAGAAGATTGCATATGGAAAACTGCATCTTTTATGTGGTCGACTTTACAAATAGGAATTTTAAAAATCGCACCTGCACTTGTCTTAATAGTATCTCCATTAATTGGTGCGCCACCTTTTTTCTGAATGATTATGCCATTCACGCCAGTACATTCTGCAGTTCTTACAATTGCTCCAAAATTTCTAACATCACTTAATTGGTCTAGTAATAAGAATAGAGGCGTTTTATCAGATTGAAGAACGCTCATTACCAATTCATCGATATCATGAAAAGCAATTGGTGAAATTTGGGCTACAGCACCTTGATGGTTTCCTCGTGTTAAACGATTTAATTTTTCAACTGGTACATAAGAGGAATTGATACTTTCAGAACGAATTAAATTTTCTAATTCTTTAAAGAGATCACCATGTAGTCCTTTTTGTAAAAAGACTTTGTCTATAGTTTTACCTGATTTTACGGCTTCAATAATAGCTCTAATACCAAAAATTGTGGTTTCGTTTTCCATGTTGCAAAGGTATAAAAAAACCATCCTGAAAAAGGGATGGTTTATTAAATATATTAGATAGATTAAGATTAATTTTTAATCACCTTTTTTGTGATAATTTTAGATTCAGAATAAATTCTTAAAAAGTAGATTCCATTTGCTTCATTAGACAGATCTAAAATATTAGAGTGAGATTCATTTACTTTACGTCCTAATGTAGTATAAGCTTCTATTTTGTCTATAACGATATTAGAGTTAATGTTTATTTGTGCTTTGGTAGGGTTAGGGTGTAAACTGATAGTTACTTGAAGAGTATCTATGATACCTAAAGTTTGACATGCACTGATATCAGGATTGAGTTCTAATGGTGTGCTAGGTGTTAAATCTTTCCCAGTAAAAGCAGCATATGTAGGAGCATATTTTATACCTCTAAAGGTTGTGTTTGTAAATGTCGAAGGTTCTGTTTCTTGTTCAGCGATATTACCGTTAGTTGAATTCACAGGATTAATATATTCCCAAACTATAGATTCTGAGGGTGTAATTTCAAAAAATCTACCATTAATACCTTCGCAAATTAAAGTATTACCATTTGGTAGACGTTGAGCACTACTTAAAATATTAGAGAAAAACTCATTTGGTGATGTTGGGTTAAAGTATATGTATTCAGGGTCTTGCGGACCAAATGCCGTGTCAGATTGGTACGTGTAAACTCCAGGGCTATTAGTTTCGGGATTAATAATAAAAACTTCTGAAAATAAAGGTGATCTGCCGTTACCGTTATTATATATTATTATTTTTCCAGCATCTACTAATCCGTTTGAAATAACATGAGGATAGTGCTGGCCATAAAGCTTTCTGTTGGTTTCAGTGCCTTGATTGTAAGATTGTGGATTTCCCCAACGGTATAACAAATCACCACCCTTATTGTAGATTCCTCCAGAACTGCTAGCAGCCTCTGCCGTAGAGGTAGAGTGGTCTATAATATAAATTTCGCTTAAATTTCTTGAACTTATAACAATTTGATCAAGGACTGGGTTAAATTGAATAGAATTAAAATGAAGCCAATTAGAGCCGCCTGACCCACCATTTAAGAAGTTGATGTTCAATTTCTCTGGGCTTAATCCAACATCACCAAAATTGTCTTTACTATTATCAAAATCTTGAACTAAATGGTCTTTTACATTCCATTCCCATACCACTGTTGCGTTATTAGAATCAACAGGTGTTACTTCAATTATTTGTTCGTTATATAAATCAGATTCAGTTAAATTCATTGGGTTTCGACCTGCTTGGAGTGCTTCACTATTTGTCATGCGTGTTACGGCCAAAATGAGCACGTTACCATTTGGCATTGGGTATACATCATGATGTTGTCTCATCATAGGTGTATCATAAAAATATTGCCAAGTCAGGTTGCCGTCCCAATCAAAAATTTCAATCACTCCGCCTTGTCCACCAAAAGATATATCAGAACTATTTGATCTACCTGCTCTCAGTATGTTACCATTTTCCAATAGATAAACAGCATTACCAGGAGGGAAACTACTAGACCATTGATTAATTAATTCTCCACAATTATTAATTAAATACGTATCGTTTTGTGATGTAAATAAAGTGTAACCTTCATAGACTCCTTCTGAGATTACTGTAGTCCCTATGGTATTCTGAGAAAAAGTAAAATTTATTGTACTTAATAAAGTAAAAAGTAGTTTTCTTAACATAGTGTAATTTTTTTCAGAACAAATCTAGCGTATTAATTTTAATTCTTAAAAAGTAGCTGTTAAGCTTAAATGGACTTTAGAATCTGATAGCTTAAAAGGTCTGCTTTCACTTTTACCACTAGAATAATTCAACCTAAATAAGCCAGCATTGGTTAATAGGCCTAAACCAAAGCCAAAGCCAAAAAGTTTTTCTTTGTTGTTACTGAGTTTGTGTTCAAAATATGCAGCATCAAAAACGGAATGAACATATATACTATTACTTAATCGATATCTGTATTCTGTATTTATTACGCCATAAAGATTAGCAACTAAACTGTTTTCTTCAAATCCGCGGATAGAATTGATGCCTCCAAATCTAAATAGCTCATTGTCTAAATAATCATTAGAAGTTAAAGTAGCTCCATTTAATCTGGTGTAGATACTATTTTTATTGTTTAGATTAAAAATTTTATAAGTGTCAAAACTAAAAACACTCTGTTTTTGTTTGCCTAAGTTGTTATCTCGATGACCAAAACTTGATGAAAAATCGAACCAAAAATTAATTGGAAATAAAGGGTCTAACGGTTGAGTTCTGGTATAATTATACTGTAAAGTATAATAATTTGTTGTATAATCATTTAATATGTCAGTATCAGATGCTAATAAATTTGTGGAATTAGTTGTAGCAATACCAATACCAATTTTATGCTGTGTATTTATTTGGTAATTGACTTTTGCATATTGATTGGCATTTAAGAAAGTAGAGTCTTTTCTAAAAAATTTTAAACCAACTTGAATCCCAATTGGAGTAGAGAATAAATATGGTATATCGGCATCAACTTTAAAAGTTTGTTGGTCAATCTCATCGCTTTTGTAAAAGAGATTTAAAGTTTCTCCATAATTAAGATTATTAATTAATCTTAAATCTAAATAACCATCAAATTCAATCTTGTTGGTGCTTTCGTTGGTTCCAAAACCTAAAAAACCATCAAAGTTATTGGTTTTTGTTTTTTCTACATATATATATAAGGTCGTAGAATCCTGTGTAAAAAGAACTTCAGGGTCTTTTATCTTACTTGCGAATCGCAACTCATTTAATAATTCAACCTTTTTTTTAATAGCATTTAAGTTGAAAGATTTGCCTGTTTTTAGTTTTAAGAAATGTTTTACATAAGACATAGGGAATTTATCATAACCTTTAATAATAATATTATCAATGCGCCTTTTTTGATTAGAGACAATTTTTAAATCTGCTATTATTAGATTAGGCTTTAGTTTAGATAGATTAATAAGTTGTAGAGTTGAAAATGGATCACCTAACTCAGCTACCTTAGCGTTTAAATTATCTAAGTAACTTTCAATCTCTGTTATTTCTAAATCTATATAATCTTCACCTTTAGTGCTGTTAATTAGGTTAGGATAGGTTTCTTTAAAATTTGATTTTAAATATATTCTAATACGATTTACTTTATCGCCTAAGTAGAGTTTGGCCTCAAAAAGAGAATCGTTTTGTTTTGTGATGCTTTCAATTGATGTATCGATATAGCCATGTTTAGTTAATTTGGTCTTTAGTCTTTCAATTTGATTTAATAAACTAATATAATCATCAAAGCTTTTGCTGTAGTTGAGGGAGTCAATTATTGAAGTCTTTTCATTACTTTCTCCTAAAATTTTCAAATTAATGGATTGTCCTATACTCTGATTTGAAAAAATCAAAGTAAAAACAAGTATAATGATTCGACTGTAAAATGGCATGGATGCTAAATAGAGTAACTTTTATGTTAACGTAAAAATAGCTGATATTATATACCAATGAAATGAAAGTTTATATTTCTTTTAAAAATTAATTCCCAAGTGTTTGAATAATAGATATTAATTCATACCTTTGCAGCCCTCAAAAGTGAGGGTTAATAAAATTTTATATA
>TARA_R110002049_G_scaffold179860_3_pt1 | contig 17501 bp, 6 predicted proteins | sample TARA_R110002049 | Tara Oceans TARA_R110002049 (sample SAMEA4396941) | marine metagenome | biome: Polar Biome; feature: [SRF] surface water layer (ENVO:00010504); material: water (ENVO:00002006), including particulate matter (ENVO:01000060) such as... | depth 5 m | reverse complement strand
CTAGATAGTAATAATTGTTCAACTCAAATTGATATTGTTATTGCTAATGATCCTTTACCAACAGTAACGGTTCCAGCAATGGCTTCTAATCAATGTAATTTAATTGGAGATCCATATACATTTAATGTGATAAGTACTACAGGTGTAGGACCATTCACCTATTCAATAGGAAGTGGATTCCAATCAAGTACAACATTTACAGTGTCTTCACCGGGAGATTATTTTGTAACAGTTAGAGATGCCAATGGTTGTGAAACTATTAGCGCAACTTCGGTAACTGTTTATTCAGCTATAGATTTATCACCATCAGTAACAACTCTACCAAGTTGTGCAGATGATGATGGTGTTATTACAATGACTGGTTCAGGAGGCTCAGGAAACTATAGCTATGCTATTAGTCCTAATGTAGGATCAATTTCACTAAACGTTATTTCGGGTGTTCCCGCAGGCACATATACTGTGACTATTGAAGATATCACAACATCATGTACAAGAGATATAAATGTCACTGTTGATGCCCCAACGCCTGTATCATTTACAACAACGCCAACAGCTGTAAGTTGTAGTGGCGGAAATGATGGTGTTATTACAGTGAATTTACCAGCAAGTAACGATAACCCAGTTTATACGTATAGTTTAGATGGTGGCGTTACAACACAAACTTCAAATGTATTTTCAGGCTTAGTTGCAGGAACTTATAATGTTACCGTGACTTCAGGAAGAAATTGTATTCTAACACAATCTGAAACAGTAATAGTGCCAAACCCTATTTCTGTTCCAACTCCTACAGTAGTGGAATATGCGTGTACGGCAAGTACCAATACAACTACATTTGCAACTATTACTGTAAATGGCGTAACTGGAGGTACTTCAAACTATACTATTTATGAATTTATAAAAGGAGGAGTCATAGTTCAAGCTAATGCGAGTAATGTATATACGGAAGCTGATTTATCAGGTGGTACATATACTATTAATGTTTATGATGATAATGGATGTTCTGAAACAACAACAGCAACTATTCAACCATTTATTAGATTGGACACTTTAGATGTAACAGTTGATAATGCTATAACATGTACTAATGATGAAGATATAACGGTATCAGTTACAAGCACAGGTGGTACACCAACAAATTTAGAATATACGGTAGAAGATGTTGACGGTGCTACAATTGGAGGTGTTTATGGTCAGACAAATGCAACAGGAGTTTTTACAAACTTACCAATAGCTAATTACTTAATTACGGTTATTAATTTAGATACAGGCTGTAGCTTACAAACAACGCATTATGTTGATGAACCAAATACGTTTGATTTAACTGTAGATAATGTAGTAGATGTGACTTGTTTTAGTGATTCAGATGGAAGTGTTGATGTTACTTTTATAGATAGAGTACCAACGCCAACCGATGAGTCAGGTCCTTTTAACTATACAATAGTTGATGCTTTATCAAATCCAGTGACATCAGGTACAGTGGCAAATGCAGGACCAGTTACAATTTCTGGTTTAGCATCAGGCACTTACACAATAACGGCCAGTTTAGTTAATACGCCATTTTGTACCATTAGCAAGAACTTTACTGTTACTGCACCAACTGCAGCTTTAGCAATTACCGAAACACATACAGAGATTACCTGTGTAAGTGGTAATAACGACGGTACAATTTCAGCAAGCGCAACTGGTGGATGGCCAGGAGGTTATGAATATCAATTGGAATTAATAGGAGGAACAGTAGTTTCATCTTATAGTACAGTATTCAGTTTTACAGGTTTAACAGCTGGAGATTATATAGTAAGCGTTAGAGATAGCCAAGGTTGTATAGCTTCAACAAATGTAGTATTGGTAATTCCAACACCAATTGATGCGCAAGCCAATGCAACACCAGCACTTGTTTCATGTTTTGGTGATACAAATGCTAGTATTACTGTAAGTAATGTAATTGGAGGACAAGGTTTTAACTATACATATACACTTAATATGGTGTCACCAACACCAACATCATCTGGTCCACAAACATCTAACGTGTTTAATGGATTAGGAGCAGGAACTTATAATGTAACTGTAAGAGATGGGTATAATTGTGAATTTATAACTACCGATGTTGTCATTACAGAACCAACAGATGTAGAAGCAAGTTTAGTAAAAACAACATCACAAACATGTTTAACTAGTTCCACGTTAACATTGAGTGCAACTGGAGGAACAGGAGCATACGAATACAGTGATACGATGAGTTTTACAACGATATTGGGCTCGTTTATTTCAGATATTACATTCCCTGTAACTCCAGGAACGTATCAATATTATGTTAGAGATGCTAATGGTTGTGAACCTGCTATTTCAAATGAAATAACTATAGATCCGTTGCCACCTTTAACAGTAAGTATTGATGCCACGAATGCAACAATTAATTGTACTGGTGATCTTACTGGAGTTATTGTAGCAGAGGCAACTGGCGGATTAGGTAATTATACTTATATACTGCAAGATATAACCGGAACTGATATTACACCAGCACCAACACAAAGTAGTCCAGGAGTGTTCACAGACCTTCCGGCTGGCGATTATCAAGTTAGAGTTACTAGTGGAATAGATTGTGAAGCGGTATCGATGCAAGTTCCAATTACGGAACCAGCATTCGCCTTACAAGTATCATATTCAGTAACAGATGTTGCATGTAGCGGCGGTACTGATGGTATTTTGGAAATTATAGCTACAGGTGGTACAGGTATTATTAAATATGCTATTTCACCTCAATTGAATCAGTTTTTCGATACACCTATTTTTGAAGATTTAGCAGCTGGAGCTTACCAAGCTATAGCGCAAGATGAATTAGGTTGCTTCGTTCTTATTGATTTCATTATAAACGAACCAACTCCAGTCATGTTAGGTCTTGTGCCAAATTCAATTATTCCTGAAGCTTGTGTAGATGAGCTAGATGGTGAATTTAGTGTTGATATTTCTGGTGGAAATATGCCTTACAGTGTGAGTTTGGATGATGTAAATGGCACGTACACTACTGGTGCTTTAACGCAGACACAGTTCGATTTTACTGGATTAGCTGGTGGAGATCATGTTGTTTATGTTATTGATAATACAGGTTGTGAATCTGAATGGAATATCACGTTCCCTGAGTCTGTGCGTATTAATACAGAACTGGATATTGCCTATTGTACCAACAATGCGGATGCATCAACTAATATGCTAACCGTAATGGTAGATGATAGCTTGGTTAACCTTGCAGATATAGATTATGCTCTAGATGGAGGAACTTTTCAGGCTAACAACACATTTATGGACATTGCTCCAGGAAACCACTTTGTAACGGTTAGACATACCAATACATGTGAGGCTGTTGTTGATTTCGTGATTGAACAATTTGATCCGTTACTAATTACAATAGCAGACGGTAATATAAATGAAATTGTGGCATCAACTACTGGCGGATCTGGAACTTATAATTATGAGGTTCAGTTTGAATCCGATCCTAGTACCGAGTCTTATGGAAGCACAAACACGTTCCTTATTTACAAATCTGGTAACTATACGGTTATAGTAACCGATAGTAATGGTTGCGTATCTACTGCCACAGGGTTCTTTGAATATATTGATGTATGTATTGATAATTATTTCACACCTAATAATGATGGTGTTCAAGATAAATGGGGTCCAGGGTGTACTGACCAATATCAAAATTTAACAGTAGCTATTTTTGATAGATACGGTAGAAAAGTTGCCACATTGAATGTAAACGATGACGGATGGGATGGTACTTATAAAGGCAAAGAACTTCCTTCAGGTGATTATTGGTACGTAGTAAAACTAAATGACCAGAGAGACGATAGGGAATTTGTAGGACACTTTACCCTTTACAGATAATGAAAACAAGTGGTAACAACTACAAAAAAATGATGAACATGCGAAAACTAATCATATATCTATTTTTTCTAGCCATAGCCAACAGCTATAGCCAAGAATTAAACTTACCAGTATTTACACAATATCTGGCAGATAATAACTTTGTAGTTTCTCCTACCTATGCCGGTATTGGAGATAATTTGAAAATTAGGGCTAATGGATTAACCCAATGGGTAGGTATAAAGGATGCGCCTGAAAATCAGTCGCTTTACGGTGATTTTAGAATCGCAGATCGTTCAGGAGTTGGTTTGTCCTTTTATAATGATAGCAATGGTAATACGATTCAAACTGGTGTTAAGTTTTCTTTTGCGCACCATTTAATTTTAGATTATTATTCAAAACAATATTTGTCTTTTGGTATTTCATATAACATAAATACCTTTAGAATCAATACAAGTAAGTTTATAGCTTATGATGGTGGTGGGGTTCCAACAGGTTTAGATCCTTTTGTTACTGATGATAGACGGACTGCTAACAATAATTTTGATGTTGGTGCCTTGTACAGAAATAAAGGTTTCTTTTTAAGCTTTAATGCCAACAATATTCTAGAAAAAAATCTTGATGAAGCCATAAGGGTTTCAGAACCTAATTTACTTTTAAACTATCAAATATACTCCGGGTACACGTTTAGTGGACCAAAAAATAGTAGGATGGAATATGAGCCTTCTGTTTATTACCAAATGTTTAGCAGTGATAAAAGATCCAGTACAGATTTAAACTTTAAATTTAGAAAATACAATAGGAAAGAAGATTATTTCTGGGCAGGAATCTCATACCGTTTTTTAAACGACCAATTTTTAAAGCCTTTGAATGTTGGCCCAATGGTTGGATTTCAAAAGTCCATGTTTTATTTCGGTTATGCCTATCAAATAACAACTAACGAGTTATCTGCTTTTAATTCTGGAACACATGCCATAACAATTGGGTTAAACTTTTTACAAGGTATTAGTAATTGTCCCTGTACGCAGAGTCCTATTCATTAGTTGATCATTTTTTTTAAGTAATTGTTTTGTTGGTTTTTTAATTATCAGCAACCATGTTTCGTACATATAAACCATTGCTTATAGATTACTTTATCTGTTTATAGTTTATTTCAGTACATGACAAAAAATTAAATTGACCTTTTATAAGTGGTACTAATCCCACTGAAATTGAGACCTGTCAGGTTTTTGAAACCTGACAGGTCTGGAACATCTGAGATCATTAAACATCTGACAATTAATTATATAACATTTATTTTTCAATTTTTATCATGTACTTAAAACTTTTATAAAAGTTTTCTAGATTCAACAATGCTGTTTTTCTGGTGCTATCAATTCTTCTAATCAAGAAACTAATTTTTTATACTGAAAATCATCAATTTTTTCAAATCTATACCTTGTTTAGGGTTAAAGAGTATGCATATCTTCTATAACAATAGTTATTTTTCTTACTTTTTACGAAACAATAAACGTCCAAAGGGTTAAAATATCGATAAAAAACATATATAAACGACAAGACGCCGATTTTATTGTAACTCTCTTCATTTTTATGAAAAATATAGCGATATTTATGCTGCTTAAGAGTAAAAATATAGGATAAAATTAATAGATAGTAGTTTTATACTTACATTTTAATATCTTAATCAAGAAGATTTCTTTTTGAAATGCCCCAAGTAGAAAAGAAATACTAAAAATAATCGACCATGAAAAAAACTACTTATGTAAACTCAGGGTTTATTGTCTTGTTGCTATTATTAAGTATGCAAATTTTTGCACAAAACTATGTGCCTTTTACACCTCGATTTAATCAAGATTTAAAAGGAGATATAGTTTTAATTGGTAATAATATTTTAGGACCGGATAATAATGCTTTTAATGATACCAACGTGTATAATCATAATGTTGATATGCGTTATATTGATATTGATGGTGATCCAACAACATTTAGTTCTTCAAGTGCGGATTTGGTAATTGCCAATCCTGGTTGTTACAGAATTATTCATGCAGGCCTTTATTGGGGCGCAGTAACAAAAGGTGCTGAACCTATCACAGAAGTTAAGTTCAAAGGGCCTTCAGGAGGTTATAATGATATTACGGGAACGGTTGTATTTGATGCGAACGGCACATCCGTTGATGCTGGGGATAGTTTTCCTTATGCTTGTTATGCAGATGTAACTAGTATTGTTACAAGTTTGGCAACAGATTTAGGTACTTATACCATTGCTAATGTATCGAGTGCTGAAGGCGAAACTGGTGCCTTAACTCCTAGGAATGGTACAGGTCATTCAGCTGGATGGTCTTTATTTATTGTATTTGAAGATCCAACATTACCAGGTAAATCAATCACAAGTTTTGATGGTTTTAGCGCTATAAGTGTACCAGGTGGTAATCCATCACTTGATATTCCAGTTTCTGGATTTAGAACAGTTCCAGCTCCTGCTCCTGTTAGAGCAAATTTTGCTTTTGCTACTTTAGAAGGGGATAGCCCAATTTTAGGAGATCAATTGTTACTAAACGGAATGAACCTATCAACTGTTGATAGGCCAGCAACAAACTTTTTTAATAGTTCTGTTACTCAATTAAGTGCTTTACCTGTAAATAATAGAAACCCAAATAGCGCAAATACATTAGGTTTTGATACGGGTGTTATGGTAGTGCCTAATCCAGGAAATTCAGTTATTGCTAATAATGCTACTTCTGGAACGGTTCGATTAGAAACAAGTGGAGATACGTTCTTTCCATACTTTTATGCTTTAGCAGTCGATATAATTCAGCCAAATATTGTACTTACAAAAATAGTCGAAGACTTATTAGGTAACGATATTGGTGGACAAACAGTTAATCTTGGAGATGAGTTAAACTATGTTATTGGATTTCAAAATACAGGAAATGATGATACCACAAATCTGATTATAAGAGATATTCTTCCAACAAATATTGTTTTTAATTACCCAACAGATTTGGGGGTATTACCTCCGGGTGTAACAGTGCAAAATTATAATCCAGCAACTAGAGAGCTTATTTTTGAGGTTGATGATTCAGTAGTCGAAATTAATGATCCAGCTCAAGAAATTCGTTTTAAAGTAACTGTAGTAACAACTTGTAGTTTGTTAAGCGATGCCTGCTCTAATATTATTAGTAATCAAGCATTTTCAACATATAACGGAACACTAAATCTTACATTTACTATTTCAGACGATCCAAGTTTTAGTGTCAATACAGGATGTTTGCTTAATCCTGGAGCTACAAATTTTTTAGCAGACATTAATTGTACTTTCAACGAACAAGTTATTCTTTGCGGTCCCAGTACTACATTAAGAGCAGCAAATGGCTATGATTCATATTCATGGTCAACTAGTCCGTCTGGAACTCCAGTTATTGGAACAACACAGTCTATAACAGTAACAAGTCCAGGCACTTATTATGTTGCTAATACAGCCATAGCACCTTGTCAATCCATAGATCAGGAATTTGAGGTTATTACTTTTGGAGTAGGGGTAACTAATCCTGTACTACCTTTTGCAGATGAAGTAGTTATATGTCCTGATGACGGAAAAGAATTACCAAATTTTTATTTGTGTGGAGCAAACGATTCAAGATTTATTCAAACCGGTATAACGGATACGACCTCAATGATTTGGGAAGTATTGGATGAATCAAGCTGTACAGCAGTTCCAAATCAAGATTGTGCTAATGAAGCACTTTCATGTACATGGAACCAAGTACAAACAGGACCAGATTTTACCGCCGATACTGCAGGTCAATACCGATTAACTTTAAATTATGAAGGTGGTTGTAATAATAAGTTCTATTTCAACGTTTATACAAACTTACTAATACCAACGGTTACTTCACGAGATATTTATTGTACAACTCCAGGTGAAATTGTAGTTGGAGGTGTACCTAGTGGTTATGAATATAGTATTGATGGTGTAAATTATCAACCAAGTAATGTGTTTTCTATCACTACCGCAGCTATTTATAGCGTATTTGTTAGACAAATAGGCGTGACTCCAAACCCATGTATTTTTTCTGTACCAGATGTTCAAATTAGGGAAACAGATTTTACGGTTTCAACAATTATAACCCAGCCACTTTGTTATGGCGAATTTGGAAGCGTTTATGTATCAGCAAATGATGTGCGTCCGCAGTATTTCTTTTCAATATATGATGGCGCTACTTTGGTAAATAGTGTTGGACCCATTGTTGAGAACAATTATGCATTCGAAAATTTAAACCCAGGAACTTATACCATAAACGTATCAACTGAAGATGGTTGTATATATACTGGTGATATTGATATTATTCAACCTCCATTATTAGAGGCTACAGCAGCACTTACTGCACCACTAACTTGTACGGATGGCGAAATTACGGTTTACCCGGTTGGAGGTACAGCGCCATATTTTTATTTTGTAAATAGCACAACGGTTTTTCAAACCACACCAATTATTAATGTGCCAACAGCTGGCGTGTATAATATTACAGTTGTTGATTCAAACAATTGTTCTGCGGATACATCAATTACCGTAAATGCGACACCTACACCAGATTTCACAGTATCTAAAACAGATATTTTATGTGCTGATGCTGTTAATTCCGGACGTATTGATGTTAACGTTACAAATCCTAACGGTAATACCTTAGAATATAGCATTGATAATGGTTTAACATTTGTTAATTCACCAGTTTTTACTGGGTTAACGGCAGGAAATTACGATGTAGTTGTTCAATATACAATAGGGGCAGATGTGTGTACTTCAGCACCGCAAACTATTACTATTAATATTGCTACTGCAATTGATGGGATTGCAACATTAACCACACCTTATACGTGTACTACAAATGGTGTTATTACAGTTTCTGGAGTTTCTGGAGGTACAGCACCTTATGCTTATAGTATTGACGGTACTAACTTTCAGTCTGGATTAATATTTTCAGGATTAGCTGATGGTACATACACGGTAACTATAAGAGATGCAAATAATTGTACGTTTTTAACAGCACCTATTAGTATTGATCCATTAGATCCGCCAACAGATTTATCATTTAGTAACACACCATTAACGTGTCCAGCAATTACTTCCGATGTTACTTTGACAGCAACAGGAGGAACAGCACCTTTAGAATATCAAATTATAGCTCCAGCGGCTTCGGCAACTGCCTATCAAGTATCGAACATTTTTACTGGACTAGCACCTAATACGTACACGTTCCGAGTACGGGATGCTAATGATTGTGTTTATACTGAATCTTTCACTATTGCTCCGTTACCACCGTTAACCTTAAATACGGTAATAACAAAAGACTTAGATTGTACAGTATCACCAGATGGTATTATAACAGGTACTATTTCTGGAGGAACAGCACCATTTACGTATCAAGTTTCTTTTAATGGAAGTAGTTATGGAGGTTCAACAGCGGCTACAGGAACATCATTCGCACATACAGCTCCAACTGACGGAACTTATCAGTTTTTGATTACAGATGCAAACGGATGTACTGTAGAATCTGGTGTACAAACTATTAATATTCCTATTTTAGTAACAGCTTCAGAAGCATTAACGAATCCTACTTGTAATGGTTATAGTGATGGATCTATTCAATTAACAGCCTTAACAGGTCAGGGACCATTTACATATAGTATTGATGGAGGAACTACTTTTGTATCTTCAAATGTATTTGGTGGCTTAGTTGCAGGAAATTATAATTATGTTGTAAGGGATAGTAAAAGTTGTGAAGCAATAGGTACGGTAAGTTTACTTGACCCTGCACCAATAGATGTTACAATTGTTAGAAATCCAATACAGTGTAACACAAATGTCCCAGGTAGTTTAGATGCCACTATTAATTCTGGTGGTGTTGCGCCTTTTACTTATTCATTATATGACAATACATATACTCAAATAGGGGCTAGCGTTACTACAGCATCAACAACTAATACGTTTTCAGGCTTATCTTTTGGGGATTATTATGTTACCATTATTGATTCTAACGGATGTGAATACAGAAGTGATAGACAAAGAATAGAGACGCCTCCAAATATTAGCGTATCATCTCAAGTTGTGGGAAGCACTTGCCCTGATGGAGTTGATATTGAAATACAAGTTGATACAGGTACGGGCCCATTTATATATTCATTATTTGGTCAGCCAGCAACTGCTGTTGGCCCTACGGCATCAACAACAAATATTTTTTCTGGATTGAATCATGGTGTTACCTATCAATTTCAAGTAGAGGATGCTGGAGGTTGTTTTTCAGTCATCGACGTTACAACACCTACTTTATCTGCTATAAACTTCAATACGGTTACAACTTCAAATGTTAATTGTAATGGTAATAATGATGGAAGTGTAAGTTTTACGGTTTCAAATTATGATGCATCAGTAACTTCATTATATTATGAAGTTTTAGATGAATTAACCAACGCTCCAATTATTCCGGCTCAAAATGGGACATTTACGGGGTTAACAGGAGCTACTGCTAGTGCAACTATTACAGGTTTATCTGCGGGTAATTATACCTTATTTGTTAGTGAAGTTGATGGAACTCTATGTAATGTTTCAGAACTATTTCAAATTACGCAACCCATTCAACCACTCTTTTCAACAGTTACGGCTGAAGAAAATGCGAATTGTAATGTCGGTGCACAAGTTACTGTAACTACTACAGGTGGCACGGGACCATATCAATATGCATCTGGTGCAGTAGGTTTTATACCAACATTGGCTGATTTTGGAACAAGTAATGTTTTGAATTTAGATTATACCGTTAGAACAAATTGGGATATCGTTGTAAGAGATGCTAATGGTTGTGAAGTAAGACTTAACGAAACTATAGATTTAGACCCAGAACCAGTGATTACAGCTACATTAAACAATCAATGTACAGATACTGAGGGTAATTTTGCAATAGATGTGGCTTTAACAACTGCGGGAATTGCACCCTATAGTTATAGTGTTGATGGCGGCGCTTTTCAAACACTTACTGCTCCTTTTACCATATCAAACTTATCATCTGGAACACATACCATTCAAGTGCAGGATGCTAATGGCTGTGGTAATTTAGTATCCGTAGATATTGAAGCACCAATAGATTTAATACCTGCTATATCTGCATTACCTACCTGTAACGATGATGATGGTGAAATAACCATTACTGGCTCAGGCGGAACGGGTTCTTATACCTATTCAATTAGTCCAAATCCAGCATCTATAAGTATATCAGGAAATGTATTTTCTGGTGTACCATCAGGAACTTATACTGTTACTATAACAGATGCTTTAACTACTTGTAGTGCTGACGTAAGTGTATTTGTTCCAGCAGCTATTCCAGTGTCTTTTACAACCACTTCAACACCTGTAACATGTCTTGGAGATAATGATGGCACAATAGGAATAAACATCACAGGAACCTATTCAGGCCCTTATAATTATGAAATATTAGACAGCTCTTCTGCATCCGTATTTGGTGTGGTTTCTGCAAATACATCAACAAACCCAGAAATTGTTACAGGGCTTCTAGGAGGAAATTACACTGTGGTTGTTACCGAAACGTCTAGTCCGTTTTGTTCAACTACATCTGGTACCATAACGGTTGGTTCTCCCGTAGATGCCTTAACGGTTGTTGCCACAGAAACATCAAATGTTACTTGTGATGATAATAGTGGAACTATTACCGCTGTTGCCAGTGGAGGATGGGGTAACTATGAATATGAATTAACTGGAGCAGCAACAGTTGCTTATTCATCAAATGGAACGTTTACAAATTTATCAGCTGGTGCTTATACGGTTAATGTTAGAGACGCTGGCGGCTGTATAGCTTCAGATGGCGCGGCACTAGTTATACCACCACCAATAAATGGAATAGTAACTGCTAGCACAACAACACTATCTTGTTTTGGAGATACTAATGCATCCATAACTGTTAGCACGGTTTCAGGTGGGCAAGGAGGTAACTTCACGTATAAACTAAATAGGCTTTCACCAACGGTGAGTTCATCTGGTCCCCAAACAGCACCAATATTTACTGATTTAGGAGCGGGTACTTATAATGTGGTTGTGACTGATGGTTATAATTGTTCGTTTAATTCACCAGATGTAGTCATTAGCGAACCTACTCAAGTGCAAGCTAGTTTAGTAAAGGAAACATCTCAAAGTTGTTTGACAAATGCAACGTTAACATTAAGTGCAACTGGAGGAACAGGATCCTATACTTTTAGTGATACGGCTGCTTTTACAACCGTTTTAGGGTCGTTTACAACCTCAATAACCTTAAATGTTTCATCAGGTACTTATACCTATTATGTTAGAGATGCTAATGGTTGTGTTTCGAGTATTTCGAATGAAATAACAATAGATCCATTACCACCATTAACCGTAAATTTAGATGTTACCAATGCCACGATTAATTGTGCTGGTGATGATAATGGCGTTATTGTAGCTGTCGCCCAAGGTGGTTTAGGTAGTTATGTTTATACACTTCAAAATTCTGCAGGAATTGATATTTCGCCGGTAACCCAAAATAGTCCGGGTGTTTTTACAAACCTTCCTATTGGAACATACCAAGTGCGAGTAGATAGTGGCGATTGTTTAACAACAAGTGCACAAATACCAATCACAGAACCATCAGCGCCTTTAACTGTTAGTTTTATTGCGACTGACGTTACGTGTGCTGGAACCAACAATGGACGATTGGAAATTACAGCATCTGGCGGAACAGGAATTATTAAGTATGCGATTTCACCAAGATTAGATCAGTTTTTTGAATCTCCTATTTTTGAAAACCTTGCTCCCGGCAATTACCAAGCTATTACGCAAGATGAATTAGGTTGTTTTGTAACTTTCGATTTTACTATAACAGACCCCATACCCGTATCGCTTATTATCGTACCCAATTCATTAATGCCTGAAGCTTGTGAAGGTGATTTAAATGGTGAGTTTAGTGTTGATATTTCTGGTGGAAATTTACCTTATAGTGTGAGTTTGGATGATAAAAATGGTACTTATACAACTGGAGGCTCTACACAAACACAGTTCGATTTTATTGGTTTAGCAGGTGGCGATCATATCGTTTATGTACGGGATAATTTAGGCTGCGAATCTGAATGGAATATTACGTTCCCAGAGTCAGTTAGAATTGATGCTGAGGTAGATGTTGCGTATTGTACTGACAATAACGATGCAACGAGTAACTTGGTTACCGTTAGTGTTGATGAATTATTAGTGGATTTAAATGATTTAGATTATTCATTGGACGGAGGAGCTTTTCAACTAGAAAACACGTTTGTTGATGTTACTCCTGGAAATCATTTTATTACTGTTAGACATACTAATACCTGTGAGCTTATTATCAACTTTGTTATTGAACAATTAGACCCATTGCAACTTTCTATTACAGATGGTGATATAAATGAAATAAAAGCTTCAGCAATTGGAGGTTCTGGCATTTATGAATACGAGGTTCAATACGAATTTGATTCAAGTAGTGAGCCCTACGGAAACACAAATACATTCATTATTTATAAATCAGGTAATTACACGGTAACAGTAACCGATAGTAATGGTTGTACTGCCACAGCTACGAGGTTCTTTGAATTTATTGATATCTGTATTCCAAATTATTTTGTTCCAGAAAATGAAAAGTGGGGACCAAATTGTATTAATCAATATAGAAATTTAACCTTTGATATTTTTGATAGATATGGCAGAAAGATTGCAACACTAAATGTAGGCGAAAAGTGGGATGGCAATTATAACGGTAGAGAACTGCCATCAGGCGATTATTGGTACGTTGTTAAACTAAATGAAGAAAAAGACGATAGATCATTTGTAGGACACTTTACGCTTTACAGATAAAGAAATTAGTAGTGACACTACTAAATTTAAAATTATGAGAATACGAAAACTAATCATATATATATTTATTTTCGCTCTAGCCAACAGCTATGGCCAAGAATTGAATTTGCCCGTATTTACGCAATACCTTGCGGATAATAATTTCGTGGTATCTCCAACTTATGCAGGTATTGGAGATAATTTAAAAATAAGAGCTAACGGATTAACACAATGGGTAGGAATAAAAGGTGCTCCCGATAACCAATCGATTTATGGGGATTTTAGAATTTCAGACCGCTCTGGTGTGGGTCTTTCTTTTTACAATGATAGAAATGGTAACACCATCCAAACAGGTGCTAAAATTTCGTTTGCGCACCATTTAACCTTAGATTATTACACTAGGCAATACTTATCTTTTGGTATTTCTTATAATATCAATAATTTTAGAATTGATATCAATAATTTTGATAATGGTAATGGTAACCCAGCAATAAACCCATTGGTTACAGATGATAGACGAACAACCAATCATAATTTTGATGCAGGGTTTTTATACCGGCTTAAAGGGTTCTTTTTAAGTTTCAATCTCAATAATATGTTAGATAAGGATTTCGATAGTTCTGTTAGAAAATTAGAACCCAACTTACTTTTAAACTACCAAGTATATTCTGGGTACATCTTTAAAGGGCCTAAAAAGAGTGGGTTAGAGTTTGAACCATCAATTTTTTATCAGATGTTTTCAAGTGATAAACGTTCAAGTACGGACTTAAATTTTAAGTTTAGAAAATACAATAGAAACTATGATTATTATTGGGCAGGAATTTCATATCGTTTTTTAAATGATCAGTTATTAAAGCCCCTTAATATTGGACCCATGATTGGATTTCAAAAGTCTATCTTTTATTTTGGGTATGCTTATCAAATAACTACTAACGATTTGTCTGCGTACAATTCAGGTACACACGTGGTAACTATAGGATTAAACTTTTTGCAAGGTATTAGTAATTGCCCTTGTACACAAAGTGCTGTACGTAAATAACTTAAATTAACATTCTTGTAGTAATAATTGAAAATCAATTTCAATGGCACGATCTACTTTAATGAGCCCTAAAAGTTTTTTAGGTGGTTCTAAATTAAAATCATTGATATCCATTATCAGTTTTCCTTTTACAAAAAGGTTGTTTTCATTATCCTCTATTTTTACAGGTATTGTATACGATTTTATTATTCCAGCAATCTCCACATCCAATAAGACCTCTGAAGTTGAATTGGTAGAATTGAAGTTTTGTATTTCATTTAAATGAATAAAAATTTGGGGATATTTATTTGTTTTTAATAAGGCCTTAAAATCAGTGTTTATGTTTTTATTACCACAATCAAAACATTCATTTTTAAGGATAAGATCAGTTTCTTTAAATACCATTTTATCGTTTTTAACTTCAAAATTTACAGGAATAGGGTCTTGTAATTCTGCAATATTATAATGGCAGTTAAACGTATTAATATTTGTGGAGCCTTTTATAAATAATTTGCTTTCAGGCTCTATTATAACAGTTGTTTCTTTCACAAGATTAACAAATGTAAAACCAGATATAGATAATATTAAAATGATTAAAAAAAACTTTTTCATTATATTTTTTAAAAGCACTGTTTTAAAAGCAAGTCTCTATGCTATTTTATAAATTTATAAAATAAATTTATTTTTTAAAAGCACAGAGACGTATTCAATTTTTTTTAGAATTTATCTAAAAACTTATTACTGCTTCGGCCATAAAGCCATCAAATTTACCATTATTAAATATATTTCCTGGATTGTATCCGTCATACTCTTGGTTAACATACTCCAATTTCATTAAAATATTATTAGTCATAAACCAACCGGCACTAAGTTGAAATCTATCAATAGTAACATCTCCACTGTTTTCTTCAGAATCCACAGTATTATATCTAGTACCTAAATAGAAGTTTTCTGATTGACCAAATCTATAAATTAACTCACCAGCTATCTGGGTTGTATTTCTACTTTCAGTATCTCCTCTAGATTTTCCTGATACACTTTCAAAAGTTCCAAAGAATTCTAATCCACCATATTTCAAGAATGGGTTAATCATAATAGCCGTAACGCTATTTCTAAAGCTAGGAGCAAAACGTCCCGATCTAAAACCTGATGATCCTTTTTCCTCCATTACGTGATAATATCTTGAACCTGTTCTATCTCCTGAGTATAAATATAAATTTGGAGTAAAACCTGTATTATATAATGACCCCGTTAATCTAAATCTAAAGTCATCATTTAATTGTTTATCGTAACCTAATTTAGCTAAGAAAGATGCCCCTCCTGTATAATCACTTGTATAATTACCAGTACCTCTACTTATGGGGTTCTCTGCGGATTGGTTTAACTTCCCATTTGCCATACCTACCATAGTAATTAAACCATTTCGCCGATAGTATAATTCAGCTCCTACCTCAGTTGTAAAGGCATCCATTATTAAATTACCAACAAATGGGTTGTAAATGGTTTGAGCATTATCACTTCTTCTAAAGTGTGCATCACCATAGTTATTTTCCATATGCCCAATTTTAAGGGTGGCATACTTCATAAAGTTTTCTAAAAGACCATCACTGATAAAGTCTAATTTATCAATTTGAAAATAACCGCCTTTCACATAGGGTTCTGGGTGGTTACGTGACGATAAATAGGTGCGTAAATGCATTCTAACCCCGTCTGCCAAGGCCACATCTAAATCTAAATTAGCTGTAGCTAAGTTAAAATTAGAACCAATTTTGGCTAAAGGCTCAACATCAAACCACGGACTTGTATTGTCATTTGTTTCAATCCAACCATTTTCATGGTCTAAAGCTTGAAACTGTAATGTTGATGACCCACCAATTCGTACTTTAACTCCATCAAAAGTTGATACTGTATCTTTAGGAGATTCAAATACATTCAATCCGTTTTTATCGGGTTGCCTAAAATTATCCAGGTTTCTCTTTTGAGCGCTTATGCTCAAACTAAATAGCATTAATACTGATGCTAACGTACATTTAATAATTGTTTTCATTTTGTTAAGGTTTTTAAGTTACTTATTTAAAAATTGATTTGAATTTTATAGTGATTTCATCTCCTGTAGTAATGGTGCCAAACAAGGCTTTTGGTGGGTCAATATTAAAATCGGTCATCTTTATTGTTTTTTCACCTGTTAGAATTATTGATTTAGCCGATGATGTATCTATATCAAAATTCAATGATATACGCTTTTTAACTCCTGTAATAGTTAAATCGCCTGTTGCTTTTACAGTAAACTTACCGTCGGCTTTTTTTGCAATGTTATCAAGTTTTGTGAGTTGGAAATCAATAGTTTCATAATCATCCGTTTTTAAAGCTTTGTAGGTGTTTTTGTCCATGGATTTTTTTCCACTTTTCAAGCTTTCTGCTTTTACAGAAATATCTAATTTTTCTATATCAGACGCGTTGATGTCTTTAAAAACTATTTTCCCATTTTGATTCTCAGTTGTAATATGCCAATCGTGTAAACTAGAAGTGCCATATACAGTTAATGTAGATTCTTGATTGCTTAAATTGAATTGCTGCGCAACAGAGAAGTTTGAGTATAAAAAGAATACAACAAAAACGTTAAAAAGAGTTCTAATTTTATTGATATTTAATTTCATCTCTTAGTAGTATTAATTTATACACAAAGATATCTTGAACATCAATTTTAAAATATGATTTTTGTCATATATTTATTTTTTGCTTCAA
>TARA_R110002049_G_scaffold49247_6_pt1 | contig 17521 bp, 30 predicted proteins | sample TARA_R110002049 | Tara Oceans TARA_R110002049 (sample SAMEA4396941) | marine metagenome | biome: Polar Biome; feature: [SRF] surface water layer (ENVO:00010504); material: water (ENVO:00002006), including particulate matter (ENVO:01000060) such as... | depth 5 m | reverse complement strand
TTTCTTCTTCATCACAAACTTCAACGGTTACTGTGTATTTACCAAAACTTTGGTGGGCATCAGCCCATAAATAATTATCTTTCATCACGCCACCTCCTGTTGAGATTTAAGGTGATCAATGATCTTGCCCATTCGGATGATTTCACTTCTAGCCCATGTGGTATCGCCAGTGCCTTCCATGATCGCAACCAACATCACTGCGGTCTCTTCCCAAGTGGGGGTCATATCAACGTATTCAGTTTGATTTTTCATAATAATTCTCCTCAGAATTGTTTAATTCAGTGTCGAAATTAACACTAAGAAACCATCCGTAGATGGCTTCGTGGTGCTTACTCATCTTTTCCGCGCAAGGTTACTGCCCAATAGCAGTCTTCGCTATGCTCATATGAAATTTCGTAATCTGGGTGACTAGAATCGACATGACTTACGTAGGCATAGCTACCCTCGATTAGCGCATTTGGGTACTCGTCAGCAGGGTATTCTGAAAGGGCGAGGTTTATCTCTTTCATCGTGATTTGACCATAGCTCCAGCCATAGATCACCTCTTCCCAAGTGCCTTCAGATTTAACCATTACTCGCCACCCATTACTTCTGATAATTGGGAAGCCTTTTACGTGCGCTCTTTCCATCTTGCGTCTAACTGCTCGCCTTGTGTCTGCTATCTTTTTTAGTATGCTCATTGTAATCCTCCTCAGGATTGGTTTCGTGTTCAAAAATAAACACTAAGAAACCATCCGTAGATGGCTTCGTGGTGGTTACTCTTCTTCAGTGTCATGCTTGACAATAAGCGATGACAGATTCTCGATAACAACCGATAAGTCATTACGGATTACACGCGCGTCCAAAACAAGATCGGAACTTTGTATATCAAATCCCTTTATCGCGGATAGCGCACTATAAAAAACAGTATCTACTGTATCAAGGTCTTCAAAGATCTCCTGCAAATATTTTAGGACTTGTGACTTATCCATCACGCCACCTCTTCACGATGATCATCGATCACGTTAAAGGCTTTACACAAAGTCTGCTCTGCCTGTCTTATGGCACTAGCACTATCGTCAAAGCCGCGATCTCTCAGCGCACGATCTGCGTCCTCAAGTCGCGCACTTAGAACATATATCTCTTCGCGCATAGCATGTAGCAATTCATCCTCAGAAAGCTCCTTGAATGATTCGCTCTTTAACTGCGGTATGGTTGTATATTTACTCATAATAATTCTCCTCAGAATTGTTTAATTCAGTGTCGAAATTAACACTAGTAAGCTACCCCGAAAGATAGCTTAGTGGTGCTTACTTCTTGTGCCTAGCATCCCATTCTTTTTGCTTATCTATAACTACAAGCATAGCACCTGAAAATGCGGTGATGAATACTGTAACGAATATCAAGCCTAAAATAAATTCGAGCATAAAATTTACCTCGGTTATAATACTTTCGGCGGACTGGTATTTTGGTCATCCGTGACCGGAATCCTCCTCAGGTTGTATGCCAGTTCGCCACCTTATTTCCCTGCTGAATGCCACCCACGAATAAAGCCTAATCGAGAGGGGTGATCTTCGTCGTATCCGCGCTTATCCAAATACATCTGGAGTTTCGCGGTCACAGGCAGTGAGCGTTGACCGATTTGTGTAACTTTTGCTGTTTCGGTTTGCGGCTCATAGTCGAGCAATCCATGCACAAAGCCTTGAACCAGATCACCCAGTTCTTTACGAGTGACCATGGACTTGACTTCTTTGCCCTGTAGTCGCTTGGCAATGATATTTCGCTCTTCATCAGTAAGGTTGATCGAGACATTAGTTTTCACTTGAACATCTCCCTAATCTGATGCATTGCGGTGCGGTACTTGTCGCGAACTAGACACCCATCCCTAACGGTGTAAAAAGCGTGAACTTTGTTAAGGCGTACATCTCTGTGGCATTTGTACACAACGTGCTTACTGCCCTCGATTCTCCAACTGGTATTTCTAAAGTCGGACAATCTTTTTAGGTGCTTGTAAGTTGGGGGAGCATGGCGCTCCTCATAGTTAGCTAAGTAATACATAAAATCCTCCTCAGGATTGTTAGTTTTCCAAGACGCACCGGAGTGCGTTTCGGCTGGTTACTAGCCAGCTCTCATTCAGTTGGAATAGGCATCGTTGCATACACGTTACATGTGTGCAGTTCCGCAATTTGATTAGCCAGCGATTGTCTCTCTGCCTTGGTGTTGAGCAGGAAGTGCCTCGATACCGCCCAGTACACTTCAGGCGGCTCATAATTAGCTCTAAACAGTTGCAAGATGTAATCACAAGTGTAGGGATACCTTTCGGTATCCCATTCAGGGTATTGGTTCATTTGCTTCTCCTTTAGTATTAATTATGCTTCCAGTAGGTGTTGACGGGTCTGTATCGGCAATCCCATGAGTCGATCACCGTACCTGAATCAACTGCTGTTAAATGACCTCTATTTCTGACTACTGCCCTACCGTTAAAATCCCAATCTTGCAACTTAATGTACTTGCCTTGAGAGTTTCTTGGTGGTTTGCATTTAACCAGCCCATTATCTTCGCAGTACTTTTGCCAGACTTTGTCATGGTTTGGGTACGCTCCAATCTCTAACCCTAAATTCATTAAGTCGGTAAAGACTTCACGATAAGGTTTACGAAGGACTGTGCTGATTGATCTAACTACGCAATCGTCTTTAAATGTTCGGCACATTCTGCCGCCATCTGTTTGGTAATAATCCATAATTAAATCCTCCTCAGGATTGTTGGTTATCTAGGACGCCCAAAAGGGCGTTTCGACTGGTTACCATCCAGTACTCATTCAGCTAGAAAAAATTGGGCGGGGAAAAATAAATCCCTCACCCCTATGCCGCATCCTGTAGAGGGAGAGACTCCTGTATTGCATCCATCCAATCGACAACCTTCTGCGCTTCGCTAGCCGCTTTGAAGATATAGTCGTTGTCATTGCTAAGTGCTTTGAGCCAAGACCCAAGGTACTGCGCGTGGTCGGCTCGCGGCGAACTAGAAACATCCAAGTGATTGCACAGAAAAGCGGCTGACAACTCAGCAACTAACTCCTCGAATGCGTACCCTTTTTTGTTCTTTAGGTCTAAGCGATCAAGCCGTGACTTGTGACCAGTACAATGTGCCGCTTCATGCAGTAGCGTTGAGTAGTAGCACTCAGTCGCTGTTGATGTTGCGGTTGCAAAAAACTGGTCACGTTGCGGCATGTGGATGAAGTCATTAGCCGGTTGATAATACGCACCGCCCTCAGTGCTGTGACGTATGTCAAAACCAAGGTTGGTGACGTACTGATCAACAGCTTCGAGTCGTTCAGTAAGATCAACTCTCTCGCCCTCGATACTATTTGAGTACGCAGTGCCATCCTCAATGCTTAAGACTTGGTCAGCAGAAAATACAACAGCGGCTCGAAAGCCAAACATCTTGCTGTCGCCGGTTTTCTTATCCTTACCGATCATGGGCACTGATATAGGCACTGACTTGCTACCCTTTTGGACTTGATAGCCAAGCTCCTGCCACTGGTTGTATGTTGCAACCGTGCGAATGCCTAGCATGCCTAACCACAGCGAATTCATGCCTCGGTATGCCTTGCCAGTTAATGCATTCTTTGGCTTACCACCTAGCACCTTGAAGGGCAGGGTGAAGTCAGAGCCGGTCTCTTGAGCATCTTTGATCATATCGATGATCTGATTTGTAATGATTTCTTTGATATCTTTTTTCATGATTCGCCTCCTCAGGCTTAGTTAATAGTTACTAAAAAACCACTCGTAAGTGGCTTTGTGGTAGCTACTAAAATTTCAGGGGCGGGGAAAAATATCCCACACCCCGATGCCGGTTACTGCTATACGTGATAACAAACTGCGGTACTGGTATACCCATGGATGCGCTTGTACTGAGCATCAAAGTTCAGGCATTCGCGCTTGGGCAGTTCCTCAGCTATTGCGTCCATACGATCGAACAGCTTGGACTCCGCACGTTCCTGCTTACCTCGCAGTCGGTATCCATAGTTGCTGTCCTCATCCTCAACGTCCCAGACCCTTGCATGGGCATCGATTAGGTCGCTGTACTGGCGGTCAAGCTTGTACAGGCGCTGGATTTTCTTGGTGTACTTAGAGTTGATTGCTTGCATGGTTGCCTCCTCAGGCTGGTTAAATAAATACAATGGAAGCCACTGTTGCCAATGGCTTCGATGTAGTTACTTGCTTACTTAGGTTAGTTGCAACGTACTAAGCTCATTGCGCTATGTGCATCGTTGAATGCAACAAGTGCTAGCCCCAGTAAAGACACTCTGCGTATGTCATCCATTGCCATATGGGCAACACGGTAGTCTGCGTTTTGCAGGTCGTTAAGGGCTGACCAATACTCACGATTAATCTTCTCGAATTCCTCAAACATTTGGTTGCAAGTAACGTTTCCTTTTTCGCGCAGTGCTTTGTCGATTGTGTTCATAATGTTGACTCCTCAGTCTAATTGGTTTTGGTATGCCCTACCGAATGCAGGACATACTCAAACCAACTCATCAGGTTCTACTCACACCGGAGTGCTTTCGTAGGTAGGTTGCCCACCTGATAGGTTGCTTTGATATTTTCCCCAGTTGGTCGCTACCTCGCTCTTCTCCAAGCGTTTCGCGGTTACCACTGGCTACTAGCGTGGTGTAAGGCTCATGGTTACTGAGTACCCTTACTGCTAGCCCGTACACCTCACTGCACGGATGGGGGGGTCATTTGATTTGAGCATCGCCCTGTACTCTTACTGCCTACTTCCACCGCACTCACATCAGCTAATCCTAGTCCGTGAAACTGATGCTTTGACTGTCGTGGTTTGAACAGCCGCCTACTCGCCTAAGGCTTTCGGGGTCTCACCCTGCTTCTGGGTGGTCACCTACTCGCCCAAGGCTTTCGGTGGCAGGTCATTTCGGAGACCTCGTAACCGGTGGTTGTATTAACCATGCTCTAAAGATAGACGTTGATATTGCATTTGTCAATTAAATTTACAGTGGTACAATAGATTTCTATGAATTCATCCAACCCTACAGGCTCAAATGACATGATTGAAAAGCGTCTCGATAAGATCGAGTCAAAGCTTGATCAGGTGGTCAACACCCTTGCAGAACTCGCACGAATCGATGAGCGATTAGTCAGCAGTCACAAGAGACTGGATAGACATGAAGGTCGGCTAAATATGCTTGAAGGCAACATCAGGGCGGTTGAGACCAACATAGCCAAGTCAGCCGGCAAAGGCATGGTTGCGGAACGTGCGGCATGGATCGTGTTTGCGGCGTTAGTCACCGTAGGCACTAAATTTTTATAGCGCGGGAAAAAAGAAACCAACACCCCAGTGCCGAATCCCCAAAGGGAGTAACAAACAAATGATAGAGATAGATAAAGACCTAAAGCCCTTGAACTTCAGGCAAGAGAGATTCGTTATGGAGTATGTAGCTACTGGTAACGCTACAAGGTCAGCAGAGACAGCAGGGTACACGCATCCAAATCATCAGGCGTTCCGCTTGTTGTTAAATAATAGTGTTAAGGCGGCTATTACAGCCAAAAGGAATGAGTTAATGAGTGATTCAGAAGATAAATTGGCGTCCTATGTCGCCCAGTTAGAGGCAGAGAGCAGGGACGCGGATCAATCAGGAACGCGAGTTAGGGCGTTAGAACTGCTGATTAAGGTAGTCGGCGGCTTTGCTCCCGAAAAGCAGGAGGTAACCTCCTATCACGGCTCTTTTTTGGCTGATTTAGACCTAGATGAGGCTGACTTGGACGAACTCTTAGTTGAAACCTCTAAGGAAATCAAGGACTTACACTAGGTAACCTCAACCCTAGTAAGGTTGTGTTATCCAGTCCACTCCACACGCACAGGTAATAGAAGGTAGGGGTGGGGGGGGGTAGAGGTCTGCAGGTAGCGCCGTTCGCGAGCGAGGTTCCATGTGAGGACTACAAGGAAATCTGAGGCATTTTTGGCAACCCCTTTTTTTGGGGGTACGGTGAATATGAGAGTACCTAGAAAATGAAAACATTATTGATGACCTATGAAACGGCTTTGGAATACCTTGATATGGATGAGGAGCAATTTGACAACTACGTTGCTCCGAACGTCACGACACTCAGATTTGAAGACGAATTATTTTATCTTACTGACCAGCTAGATGAGGCGATCTATTGGTTGATTGGTGAGAGCATGATGAAGACGGAAAAAAACACTTCCGAGAAAGACTTTACATTGCACCTCGTTGATTAGGGGGGGCGGTCTTTATGAGAGTACCTATTTAAATATATATTGAAATATACAAAAGGTAAATTTTCAAATGGCGACACCAAGAAAAGGCAAGGCAAAAGTAAAAGTTACCGCCAGCGGCAAGAAGGTCTCATATGGGCAAGCTGGTAAAGCCAAAGATGGTAGCCGTAGGGTGCAAGCTGGAACGTCTAAGGGCGATGCTTATTGCGCTCGAAGTTTAGGCATTAAAAAAGGTCTACCTAAAAAGAAGCAAAACGACCCAAACACACCAAACAATTTATCACGAAAGCGCTGGAAATGTTCTGGCGCAAAATCTAGGAGATAGTTATGCCACAAGGCAAAGGTACATACGGTAACAAAGTAGGAAGACCCTCAAAGAAAAAGCCACGCCCAGCAATTAGTGCGCCGATGTCTAATAAGAGAGCAAAAGAAGCAATAGCGGCTCTAAAGAAAAAAAAGAAATGAGCGACCATAGAGAGACGCTGTATGGCAAGGGCGATCTTCGCAGACCTAGAGATGAAGACAATTGGTCAAAGGGTTTTGATGCTATTAAGTGGGATGTTGAGAAAGAGCCGGAGGACAAGAAGGTTGAAGACGATAATTCTTGAGCGTTTTTGCTATCACCCAGAAGGCACTCTAGGAGTCCTTAAATTGGACGGAGAGACGTTTTATTCTATCGAAAGACCATGGTTGGATAACAAGCCAAACGTCTCCTGTGTGCCTGAGGGAACGTATCAGGTAGGTTGGCGGAAGTCACCTAAGTTTGGTGAGACTTGGCACATCAAAAACGTCCCTAATCGCTCCTATATTTTAATACATGCCGCGAATTATCCGACAGATGTCCATGGCTGTATTGGTTTGGGAACCATGTTGATGAAGAATTGTATTGCGGTGGGTCGCAGTAAGAATGCAGTAGGGAAATTTGAGGCACTGACGAAGGGAACACAATGGCAACTGGAGATAAGAAATGCTCCACTTGCGGCACTTTAAAGCCTGTTGCTGAGTACAGTAAGGGCAGTTTGCGTTGCAACAAGTGTCGTGTTACTGAAAAGAAGAACCGTGCTAACAGTTCGTTAAGAGGGTTTTTACAAAACCGCTTGACTAATCTTCTGACCCGCCACAAAAAATATGGTGGCGAACCTATCGATTTAGATGATTTGGAGCGGTTATACGTTGAGCAGAATGGGATTTGCGCGATTTCTGGAATTCCTATGCACACGACCTTAGATGAATCTGACTTAGCGGTTAGTCCAGATCGGCTCGATAACTCAATAGGTTACATAAAGGGCAATGTCAGGCTGGTATGTGCAAGGGCAAACATAATGATGTCTACAATGGATGATGCTCACTTCACTTGGTGGTGTCGGGCGGTGGTGAATAACAGTGGAAATTGAGCAAGTCGCGGCGAAATTTAAGGGTAATTTCCCTTTATATGCCAAAAATATTCTTAAAATTGTGACAAAAGAGGGTGAATCACTGCCTTTTTCGCTCAATGCGGCACAGTTATATGTCCACAAACGGCTAGAAGAACAGCTAGAAAAGCAGGGTAATATCCGCGTTTTGTGCCTAAAAGCGCGTCAAACAGGTATTTCTACCTATGTACAGGGACGAAACTTCTGGAAAGTAACTCAGAACCGCAATGCTAACGCATTCGTTTTGTCTCACCTTGCAGAGTCCACCAACGCAATTTTTAACATGGTGAAGTACTTCTATGACAATGTCCCGCATCCGGCATTTAAGCCGCCGCTCTCTAGTCAGTCGGCGACAACTTTGGTATTTGATGACATCAACTCGCGCTACCGAGTCGGAACAGCAAGATCAACCCAAACCGGACGAGGACAAACAAATCGATTTGTCCACGGCTCTGAAGTGGCGTTCTACCCCCAAGGATCAGACATAGTTGCAGGTCTATTACAGACGGTTGGCGGTAAAAATTCTGAAGTGATTCTTGAAAGCACGGCTAATGGTGCTGGCGGTTGGTTTTATGATCAGGTGATGAAAAGCTTGCGTGGTGAAACTGAATGGATAACGTGTTTTATTCCGTGGTTTTGGATGCCCGAATATCGCCGGACACCGTCACCGTATTTTGAGGCTACCCCCGAAGAATATAAATTAGCGCAACGCTACAACCTAGATGACTCGCAACTGTGCTTTAGACGAGCCAAGCTGGATGAGTTGGGCGGTACTGATTTATTTATGCAGGAGTACCCTGCAAACCCATTAGAAAGCTTTTTAACTTCAGGTCGATGTTTTGTCGAAGATATCCATCTAACGACTTGTGAGAATGATTGTTATAGCCCTGATTTTATTGGGGATATGCTCGGCGGAAATATTTCTGCGAGAACCCACGGTAATTATAGGGAGTGGTATCCACCTTTAAGTGAAGACAGCTACACAATAGGGGTCGATGTCGCAGAGGGGTTGTCCTATGGCGATTACTCCTGCGCTCAAGTGTTAGATTCGCAGGGACGCCAAGTTGCGTCTTGGCATGGGCATATTGATCCGTGGGATTGGGGCAATATTGTTTCTCAAATTGGACAAAGGTACAACAACGCTTACATTGTGGTTGAAAGAAACAATCACGGTCTAACAACTCTGCGTCGATTGCAGGAATTATCGTATCCCAACATGTTTATTGAGCATTCAGTGGACGGTGCTTATTCAGACAAAATGACTAAACGAGGAGGCTTTTTGACTACCTCCAAAACCAAGCCGTTAATTATTGATAATTTAGCGGCATTATTGCGTCAAGGGCAGAGCGGCATTGCTGATATTGATCTTGTTAACGAGTTGAGAACATACATTATTGATGATAAAGGGGCTTTCAATTCTCAGTCAGGATGTTATGATGACAGGGTAATGGCTTACGCTATTGCCCTGCACGGACTTGCTTCTATGCCTAGACCAAGGCATCGCACGATACAACGGCGATTTAAGACGCTCGACCCAGTGACAGGCTACTAATGATAGAAGAAAAATCTACTATAAAAGAAGACGTTTCAGACGGTGTGCAAGATTTGAGCATGCAGAGCCTTGGCGCTCGCCTATCAGAAACCTTTCAAGAATATAAGAACGCTCGTAAAGAAACTGAAAACGAGTGGTTAAAAGACCTTCGCCAATACAATGGGCAGTATGAAGCTGATGTTCTAGCACGACTAGAAGAGGCTGGCGCTCGATCCAGAGTATTTGTAGGGCTTACCCGAACAAAGGTTATGGCGGCATACAGTCGTATTGTTGACCTATTGTTTCAGCATGGTGATGCATTTTTCTCCGTTGAAGCAACACCTATACCCGATTTAGATCCGATGCAAGCAATGCAAATGCGAGAACTCGCTACCCAAGAGGTAATGCAAGCTTCGCAAATGCTAGACCCAAACATGAATCAAGATTTGGTGATGGCTCGGATGCAAGAACTCGAAGCAGAGTTAAAGAAGGCTGAAAAAAGAGTTGCAGATGACGCGGCTGAATCGATGTCTACTGATATCTTAGACCAATTGATTGAGACCAACGCAGAGCAAAAACTTAAAGAAAGTATTTTAGAAGCCTGTATCTTTGGTTCGGGAGCCTGTAAAGCAGGAACAGTCCGCATAGATCGTAAGCAGTCATACGCAAAAATGGCAGATCCAGAGACAGGCGAAGAAGGCTATGCGCTGTCCATTATTGAACAGCCAATGCCTGAAGTAGAAAGCGTTTCAATTTTTGATCTGTATCCAGATCCCTATTGCACCTCATTAGATGACTGTGATGGGTTGTTCCGCCGCCACGTTTTAACACGCCGACAGTTTAGGGAGCTAGCAGATCTACCTCAGTTTGATTCCTCAATGGTCAAGTATCTTTTAAAGACCAACCGATCTGGCAATCATGTGGAAGAAGAGCATGAAAGAACGAGAAGACGCATAGCAGGAATTAATGAGCATTCCGAATCTAATAGATTTGAGGTTATGGAGTTTTGGGGTTGTGTCGATGGTTACGAGCTAAAAGAGCATGGCGTAGACATTCCTGAAGACGCAGATCTTTCGTCTGACTTCAATGCTTGTGTATGGCTATGCAGTGGCAAGGTTATTAAAATAATGCTCAACCCAATTGCGGGTTATGACATCCCTTACCATATTTTCCCATACGAGCGTACACCGCACCAGTTCTGGGGTACAGGCGTACCTAGAATGATGCGTGACTCGCAAGGCACTATGAATGCCGCCACAAGAATTTGGCTAGATAATTTAGCCATGTCTTCAGCCCCGATGGTCGAAATTAATACTGACCTGTTAGCGGCTGGAGAAGACCCAACAGACATACATCCTTGGAGGGTATTCCTTCGTGAGGGTGGTGATGGCTCAATGCCAATGGTTCGTTGGTATCAGCCGGTGGCTAACGCTAACGGTTTAAATCAAATTGTTGAGATTTTCCGCAGATTTGCGGATGAAACAACCAGTTTACCGTCATATACCCACGGTGAGCAGACAGGCGGATTAAATAAGACAGCTACAGGCATGTCTATGTTAATGGGTGCGGCAAATGTTGCACTTAAGTCTACCATTAAGAATATTGATGACTTTTTAATGGAGCCAATGATTACTGGATTATTCCACTGGAATATGGAATTTGGCACAAATCAAAAATCAAAAGGCGATCTGAGGATTGTCGCAAGAGGAAGTACTGCTCTTGTCCAAAAAGAAGTACAAAGCCAGCGTTTATTGCAGTTCCTCTCGCTGGTATCAAACCCCATGGATGCTGGATTGGTGGATCGTAACCAACTACTGCGCGATATCGCTCAGTCAATGGATATTGATCCTGATGAAATTGTTAAGTCAGAGGAGCAATTAGCTCTTGAACAACAACAACAAGCGGCACTCCAAGCTCAAATGCAACAAGGCGCAATCGCAAGCGGTAATGAGGCTCTCAACGAGCCAAGAATGGCTCCACCTCAAGGAGCTTTTTGAAGCCAGATTTGCGGATGCTCTAGAAAGGCTAGAGAAAGCTGACGAAAAGAATTTTAAGTTTGAGCAAGGCAGACTCTCCGAGTTACGTTTTTTGCTTGAACTTGAAACGAGCGCGAAAGCGCATTTAGACCACTCGCGGAACCTGAAAAGGACACCCGCAATAGACTAGCGAATATCCCTAATTTACATCAGGGACTCGAAGGAAAAAAATTATGTCAAGAAACGACCCAGAACGTCTAGAAGCAGAAGCTAAAGAGTTGATGGAGCAAATGACGAAAGCTAAAGAAGGAACCCCAGAGACCGTTCAATCTCAAGCGGACACTCCAGAAGAGCCGGAAGAGTTGCAACAAGAAGCCCCCGACCTAGAGGACAAGGCTGAGACCGTAGCAGAAGAGGAGACAGTATCTGAAGATGAAGAAAGCGGTGAATCTGAAGATATGTCGTTGGCTTTGAAAAAAGCCGAAAAAGCAATGAAAGGCGCACAGTCGAGAATGACGAAAGCCACGCAAGAAGCGGCTGACTTGAAGCGGCAAAATGCCGACCTGCTCAAAAGCCTTGCGGAGCTTAAAGTTCAAGTTGTTGAGCAACAGCGAGATGATGGAAAGCTTGCACAGTTAAGGGAAGATTATCCTGACCTTGCAAGTCCACTGTTAGACGAACTGAAGCGAACACAGGACGAGGTTAAAGCCCAAAAAGAAGCCCTTGATAAACAAGAGCAGAACAAGATAGATGAACAGAATGATAAAGCCGCTGAGGCTCATTTTGGTCGAATACATGCAGAACATCCTGATGTAGATTCCATTGTGGAGTCTGCCGACTGGTTGAACTGGCTGGAAGATCAAGATACTCAGACTAAAGACTGGATTCAGACTGGCTCGTCTAACGATGTTAATACTGTTCTTTATAAATTTAAGGACGATATGGGTTATAAGCCGCCCACACCGCGAGAGCGGGTTCTAGAGAAGGCAAAATCGGTTGCAGAACCGAAGATGCCAAAATCTCGAAAGCCTACAACGAAAGGTGGAGCTAAAAACTACACCGTCGATGAGATCATGCGGATGCCTAACCATGTATTTGAAGAGCATCAGCAAGAAATTCTCAAGGCGATGGAAGGTGGCAAGATCCGCCGATAACTTCTTCTCAAACACGGAATTGCTGGAGAGACAATTAAAGGTATAAGTAAATGTCTTTTTCACAATTTTCAACAGGCGCTACTTCTGAGGTGAATTTCATCCCAGAGGTGTTTAGTAAGCTTTTGCAAGCTAAATTTTATAAAAAGTCTGTACTTCCTGCGATCTCTAACACTGATTATGAGGGTGAAATCTCTGGTCAAGGTGAAAAGGTTGTAATCCGTACAGTTCCTGCTGTAACTATCAACGACTATGCTGGCACGATCACAACTCAAGAGTTGACTACTGCCAAAGTAGAAATGTTAATTGATAAAGCTAAGTACTACAGCTTTAAGGTTGACGATGTATTGGCGGCTCAAGCTGATATCGATTTACTAGAGAAAGCGTCTAGCGATGCTTCTGAAGGTATGCGTATCGCTGTTGAGACTGACGTATTGTCTGCTTCTGTTACTGGAGCAACTACAATCGGATCTCAGACTACTGTTACTGCGTCAAATATTCTGACTTCAATTCTCGACATGTCTACTACTCTTGACACGCTCAACATTCCTGAAGAAGGTCGATATATCGTTCTTTCTCCAGAGTTCGTTAGCTTGCTCAAGCAGTCAGAGTTACGTCAGGCGTACTTAACTGGTGATTCTACTTCACCTCTTCGTAACGGTAAGGTTGGTATTGTAGATCGTTTCACTGTATATCAGTCAAACATGCTTTACACGCCATCTTCTGGTGCTGACAGCGGCTACACTCACGTTCTAGCTGGTCACCCTAAAGCTCTTTCTTTCGCGTCTCAGTTCACTAACACTGAAACTGTTCGTATGGAAAGCACTTTTGGCGATCAAGTTCGTGGTCTAAAAGTTTACGGCTCTAAGGTCGTTACTCCAGACGCACTTTGCGTAGGTAAGTGGACTTAGTAGTCCAACTGGATAGGGGGGGCAACCCCCCTGTTTTAATGATAGAGGTCAGGCATGACAGGAACTAAAACCAAAAAAGATGAGATATTTGAAAAGGCGCAAGAAGAGTTTGGCACAAAGCTAGACCGAAGGCTGACGCTTTCCCAGCTTGAAGATCAAATGAAATCTTTAGCGAGAGATAAGAAAAACCCTCCTAAAGAAATTGAGAAGCTCATCCCCAAAACGGTAAAAAACGTCATTACTGGTAATGTTTTTGATTACAACCCTTTATTTAAGGGTAACCCTGACTTGCAAGTAATCGAGTGGGAGAACACTGATGGCAACAACTAAGGTTGTAGATATTCTAGACCGCGCTAGCATTATCTTGCAGGACAGCACTAACGTCCGATTTCCAAACGCGGAACTATTAAAATTTTTCAATGATGCCCAGCGAGAAGTTGTGCTTCATCGACCAGACGCCAAAATGGTCAATGCGACCCTAGATTTAGCGTCAGGTAGCAAACAAGCACTTCCAGCCACAGCCTTACGTCTTATAGAGGTTATAAGAAATGTGGGCGGAAGAGCAGTTACTCAGGTAGCTCGAAGAATTCTAGATGAAACTTTACCTAACTGGCATGAGACTACTGCCGGAACCAACAAAATTGAACACTATGTTTATGATGCGGCTGACCCAAAAAACTTCTATGTGTATCCAAAAGCTGTTTCGGGTACTCACTCATTAGAGGTTGTTTATAGTTCAGCAACGTCAGACATAGCAATCAGTAATTTTTCAACAGATACAACCGTTATATCGATAGACGATGTTTACGCGAACTGCTTATTAGACTATGTCCTTTACAGGTCTTATCAAAAAGATTCTGAGTTTGCTGGCAATGCCCAGCGAGCGATGATGCATTATCAAAGTTTTGCTAATGCTTTAGGCGTAAAAACTCAGGCTGATAGCGCAGTGACTCCATTCCCAGACAGTGCAGGTAGAGGCTAGTGAAATATTCTGATTTTTCTCCATATGTGCGCCCAGAGGTGCAAGGTTGCCCCGATTTTGTTTTAGAGCGAGCGGTGAGAGATTCAGCTATTGAGTTTTGTCGGCGAACGGACATTTACACCCCAGAGCCGGAGTTTATTACGATTATCAGCGGACTCAATGAGTATGCAGTATCACTGCCTACCGGAACAGAGTTAAACCACATTTTAGATGTTTTCAATGACAAGGTTGCCTTAGAGCCTATTAGCTACAATCAGCTTTTATTAAAGCTAGGCGATGAGAATACTACTGGAACTCCTAAGTATTACGCGCAGAGAGATAATGCCGACTTTTATGTTGCGCCAATCCCTGCTGACGCAGACTCATTTAGAGTGCTTTACTCCGTTAAACCCACCTCCTCCAGCACCAGCATTCCCGACACCATTGGTAAAGAGAATAGAGAGCTAATTTCTCATGGGGCTTTATACCGCCTTCAGATGATGTCAGGTCAACCATGGTCAAACCCTTCAGCCGCAGGTTCTAATAAGCAACTTTTTGAGCGTGAAGTGGGTCGGGCTATTCGTCAAGTTAAGTACGGTTTTTCTGGTGGATCTCTTACTGCTAAACCGAGGGCATTTATCTAATGGCTTATTTGACTACGATTGATCTTGTTTCCAGCGACCAATTGCCGGAAATCGAAATAACACTTAAAGACTCTAACACTGCGGCAAGTGGATCTATTCTTGACCCTGATGATGCAACTACATTTGCTCCCCTAGACTTAACTAGTGGCACAGTCAGAATGAGAGTCAGAAAAGTTGGATCGACTACCTTAACAGATACTTTGGTTGGAACTGTAACTAACGCTACTGAAGGAAAGGTTACCTTTGTTTTCAACAGTGACACTTTAGCCTCTAGCGGAGTATTAGAAGGCGAGATAGAGTTTTCCGATTCTCAGAGCCGAACCCAAACGGTAGTTGACCTTATAAAGTTCAAAGTCCGATCACAGTTCGGGTAAGACGATATGGCGATCCGAGCCAGTATCAATTACAGGTCACTTGCGCTCACGGCTTCTTTTCGTAAGCTAAGTCTGACTGCAAGAATCCCTACAGCAACGGCTGTGGTAACCGAAAAAAACTTGCATGTGGATGCTTCATACAGAAGTATTTCTACTGATATTGGTTACACGAAGCTTGAGGCTTTGGCAAGCTGGCAAAATCTTTTCATGCATGACATTACAGTCAATGCAGAAAGAACAATTTACACGTTTAATGATGCAGTACCGTTTTTAGAGTTGACCGAAATGGATGTAGGTCTTGCCTTAGGAGATAGTTTTTCCTTCTCTGAGGCAATGGCAATGTCTCTTGATGTTGTAAAAACTGACACCTTCCCGATGACCGAAAGCATTAGCACTGAGCTTACGATGTTTAGGAATCTCAGTGACCAGCAGTCGATCTCTGACAGCCCAGTGATGTCTGTACATTCTGCTCAATCGGATCAGTCGCAAATCATAGATGCTATATCGCTAGCGATGGCGTTTGGTAGGTCATTTGATGACTTAGTTAGTTTTGCCGATCAAGCTACTTTCGGCACATCTAAGATTGAATCAGACTTGGTGTCCATGGTCGAAAATGTTTCGTTTTCCGCCGCTACTGGGATATCTGACTCTGCAACCATAACAGAAGCAATTATAGCGACAGTCGGACAAATAAGATTAGACTCATTTGGCATGTCAGAGTCGCTGTCCGTGACTAGACCACCGTTTACGTTTACGCAGTCAGGCGATGTTGTAACTGTTACCGGAGTGCCTGAGGACACGTTTGGGTTTAGTGATAGTAATGTATTTAATGTAAATAAAGACTTACAAGATACGTTTACATTAGATGATTTCAGTCAAGTAGATAAGCACACGACTGGCGTAAAAACCAATGTTTATCAATTAACTGATATTTTAAGCCTGTCCTTAAGTAAAGCGTTAGAAAATCAGGAAATTACCTTGACCGAGCAACACTTATTTGCTTTGTCAAAACCCGAAACTGACGCTATAATTGTATCTGAAACTCTGCTTCTTTCCGCGTCAAAGGTAGCAGATGAACAACTTAGTCTTAATGACGTTACCGTGCTGTCTCCACGGAAATCGGTTTCTGACAGCGTTAGTTTGTCCGATAATTTTAGTTTTGAATCTCTAGTAGCTAGTTCGGTTCTTAATGAAAACCTTGTCGGCAACTTGCTTTTGAATGCTGATTAACCGGAGATAGACCCATGATCCACGATGATCTAAAAATGAAAGGGCGTCTTACCGTCCTCTTAACAGCCCCAGATGGAACTGTTAAGCAAAAAGAAGAAATTGACAACCTAGTAGTTACTACCGGAAAAAACTTCGTCGCTTCTCGCATGGCTGGAACTTCAGCTAGCGTAATGAGTCATATGGCAATTGGAACCTCATCCTCTGCCAGTGTTGTCGGAGATACAACTTTAGGTTCTGAGGCGGCACGAGTGGCTTTAACCAGCACTACCGCATCAGGAAACGATGTTGCTTATGTAGCGACTTTCCCTGCTGGAACCCCTAGTAGCGCAACCTCAGTAGTTGAAGCTGGAATCTTGAACGCATCCTCTGGAGGCACTTTACTTTGTTTAACAAAATTCAGTGTTATTACGAAGGGTACGCAGGACAGTTTAACAATTACTTGGACGGTAACCGCTAGCTAGGAGCCTTAAATGGGCATTAAGTTTTCAAACCTAGCTAGCACTACGCTGGCTAGTGGCGTTTCTAGCTCGACAACGTCGATCAGTGTTACCAGCGCAACATCATTCCCTACGTTGGGGAGTGGTGATTACTTCTATGCATCCATTGGAATAGGATCTGCCTCAGAGGTTGTGAAGGTAACGTCAATATCAGGCACTACCTTTACTGCTGTAAGGGGTCAGGATTCAACCACTGCAATCAGTCACTCTTCAGGTGCGGAGATAGCTTTGCGGGTTGTGGCGGCTACGCTTGAAGACTTAAGAGATGCTACAAACTCTAAACTAAACCTCACTGGCGGCACACTTACAGGAGGGCTGTCAGGAACTACAGCCAGTTTCAGTGGGGCAGTGACAAGCACAGGGCTTACTGTAAATGGTTCGTCTGCCTTTAACTCAACTGCAACCTTCTCAGATGGTAGCGAAGCAAGGTTTGGTGCATCTAATAACATGGGGCTATTCTACTCGTCAGGCACAAGCCACATACGAGTAAACTCAGGCATCTTTAAGCTACGCGCAGACGATATGCGCTTTACTGCACAAAACGGTACAACTGACAAAATGACGCTTAGTTCGTCTAATAACGTCAACATCCCCAATGGA
>TARA_R110002049_G_scaffold155557_6_pt1 | contig 17529 bp, 17 predicted proteins | sample TARA_R110002049 | Tara Oceans TARA_R110002049 (sample SAMEA4396941) | marine metagenome | biome: Polar Biome; feature: [SRF] surface water layer (ENVO:00010504); material: water (ENVO:00002006), including particulate matter (ENVO:01000060) such as... | depth 5 m | reverse complement strand
GTATATTTTCCCTGAATTAGATAGAATTTTAATAAATCCTTTAGCATCGTCTGCACTCCATCCCTTGTTCATTTCACCATAACTACCAAATGAGGCATTCATTAGATCATGTTTAGATGAAATTCCGTTTAGCTCAAATCTGTAAGGGTGTAGGGTTATAAAAACATCACCTGAAACATTTTTCTGAGTATCGGTTAAAAAAGCTTCGATATTACGCATTACTTCATCTAAATAATTACCCTCATGTAGTAGCATACCATAAAAATTTCCCTGCTGTTCTTTTTGAAATTGTTGCCATTTGCTAAGCGTGTGTTTTTCTAGTAAATGGTGTGCCTTTATAATAATTAAAGATGCAGCAGCTTCAAAGCCAACCCTACCTTTAATACCAATGATAGTGTCTCCAACATGTATGTCTCTACCTATAGCATATTTAGAAGCTAGGTCATTTAATGCTGTAATATTGTTTATGGCGCTATCTTTTTCACCATTGATGGCTACTAACTCTCCTTTGTTAAAAGTTAGCTTTATATCTAATGGGTTTCTCTCCTGTAATTGACTTGGATATGCTGTATCTGGTAATGGAAGGTTAGAAGTTAAGGTTTCATCACCACCAACAGATGTTCCCCAAAGTCCTTTATTGATAGAATACTTTGCTTTTTCCCATGGATAATCTACACCGTTTTCTTTTAAGTAAGCAATTTCTACTTCTCTAGATAGTTTGTTGTCTCTAATAGGAGTTATGATTTCTATTTCGGGGGCAATGATTTGAAAAATCATATCGAACCGAACTTGATCATTCCCAGCACCCGTACTACCATGTGCAATATATTTTGCACCTATTTTTTTTGCGTGGTTCACAATTTCAATCGCTTGTACAATACGCTCAGCACTTACGGATAAAGGGTAGGTGTTGTTTTTTAAAACATTTCCAAAAATTAAATATTTTACAACCTTATCATAAAAAGTTTGTACGGCATCTATAGAAGTGTAAGTCGTTGCCCCTAATTCTATGGCTTTTTCTTTGATGTTGGCAATCTCTTTTTTAGAAAACCCCCCAGTATTTACACTAACTGCGTGTACATCAAACCCCTTGTCTTTTGATAAATATTTTGCGCAATACGAAGTGTCTAATCCTCCGCTATATGCTAAAACTAATTTACTCATTTTTCTTTTTCTTTTTTAAGAACAATTGTTCCTTTATATTTTTCAATCTTTTAAATACCTTGCTATCTACCTCTTTTTTATGGACTTCTTTTTTCTTGGCGGCAGCGTCATACAACATTCCTGTACACAAACACATTTTTTGTTCTGTCCGCGTTAAGACATCAAAATTTTTGCAGGTTTGGCAGCCTTTCCAAAACTCTGGATCTGTTGTAAGCTCAGAAAAAGTGACCGGTTTGTAACCCAATTCATAATTCATTTTCATTACAGCCAAGCCCGTAGTGATACCAAAAATCTTGGCATCTGGAAATTTTTCTCTTGAAAGTTGAAAGATCCGTTCTTTTATTTTTTTGGCAAGGCCTTGATTTCTGTAATCAGGATGCACTATAAGCCCAGAATTTGCAACAAATTTATTGTGGTCCCAAACTTCAATATAACAAAATCCAGCAAATTTTTCTCCATCCAAGGCAATAATGGCATTTCCATTTTGCAATCGTTTTTGAATGTATTCTGGAGTACGTTTTGCAATACCAGTGCCACGTACTTTTGCAGATTCTGTAATCGTATCTGAAATTATTTGCGCATATCTAAAATGCGATTCGTTAGCAATAACAATTTTCATTGAATTTTGCTTTAATGTTAATATATCGTATGTTTTTTGTAAATGCGGAAATGGACTCACCTAATTCCATAATAGAAGTTTGTACCCTTACGGGCGACGGCGTGTAGGAGTAAACGCAGTTGCGGGTGTAGAAACCCTATAACTAGATAATATGTTTGTGTTGTTACTCATTAGTAAGCCAAATGTACAAATAAAATTTAAGTAACCTAACGGGTGGCCATGTTTTTTGGGAATAGTGAATTTTGCCTTTTTAATCTGAGTATTTCGTAAATCATAAATCCAAATACTGAAATATATTCAATAGATAAAATCCCCAAGTGCTCGGTATAGTTGGGATTGGCGTAGGCCCAATAACTTAAGAATACAGCGGAAGACCATACAACGGCAAATCTATATTGAGTAAAAATACTTAGCAACACAACAAATATCACATACCAAGGGTGTACTGTTGTAGATATAAAATAATAAATACATAAAACCCATAACATGGACGTGAAAAGTCCGGTTAGTTTTTTGTTTTTGTTTAAAAACGAAAAAATTAGGACGACACCTATGGTTATGTAGGGTGATATTTTACCAAAAGCTTTAATGGTTTCCCAGTTTTTACTACCATTTAATTCAGCTGTTTTCTTAACGATATTATATACGCTAGCATTAAACTCAAAATTTGAAAACCACAAACCTATGGTTTGTGTGTAGTTTGAAATAAATTCTATTGAAAAAAATGGAAGAAACAATGCGATTAATGTTACTCCTACAAACACATAAAATTGTATTGCTTTTTTTAATCCGAAATGTCTTAGGAAAAGTGGTAGAAATAATAAGGGTACTAATTTAATAGCAATGGAGAAAGCGAAAATGGGAGCAGCCATAACCCACTTTTTTTCTGAAATTAAATACATGCTCCAGATAAAGAAAAACAACATAACCCCTTCAAAATGAAGGTTTCCGGATAATTCGATAATAATTAGAGGGCTTAAGAAATACCAAAAGATAAGATGGGAGGATACATTTAATTTTACCAATAATTTTCTACCAAAATACAGAATGCCAATATCTGCTAAAAGAATTGTGAGCCTCATTATAAGTACTCCGCCAAAGACACTTTTTCCTGAAAAAAGGGCTGCAAGGCCAAATATTAGCTGGTTTAAAGGCGGGTAGTTGCTATAGTTTTTTGCGCTTATTTCCCCCATACCACCATACAGTTGTGATGCATTTTCAATAATGATTTTGCCTTCTTGCATGATATTGTCGGGCGTATAGAGGTAGGGGTTTATACCTTGTGCAAGCAATTCTCCATCCCAAATAAAGCGGTAAAAATCTTGGGAGAGCATTGGTTCCGTAAATAGGAAGACCACTCTAAAGAGTATCCCCGCGGCTAATAATAATTTAAAGTTCCATTTTTCGAACTGAATTAATTTATAGCACAGGAAGAATAGGGCGGCGGATAAACTAATGAGTTTTAAAAAATCTGTACGATCTAAATGGTATGCAAAGGTGTAGTAGAATGCGAAACTAAGTACAAGCAGTACTAAAGGAATCTTGTGTAATCTCCAATACGAAATGAATTTTGGCACCATTACTGCGTTGCTAATTTTTACGAAGTACAGTAAAAATTAGTAACAATGCAATTTTTTAAATCGATTGGTTTACTACTACTTGTATCTTAAGCTAAATTCCGAAACTACGGAATCTTGATCTTCATATTACAGTTTACATAAAAAAATGATGGTTTCTTTGTTAGGGCTATATATAACAGGTCTTTGCAGTGGGTGATTTCCAATGCAGATGTTTCTTTAAACCCTAATGGAAAATTTTATTACGTTCATGACCCTGATGCATTTGGTGTTAATGGGTGGCATGAAATGCTATTGCCAGCCACTGGGGTTTCCCCATATAGCGAGCCATTTTTAGCGGTTGCCTTTTGGGATGCCATGAAGGTGACGGCCAAGTATGCCACACCGCTAGAAGATATGATAATATTAATAGACGGTAAAGATTTTGACGGTGTAGAGCAGAGTAAACTTGAAGCAGGAATTTGGCTAGTAGTGGGTGTTATCCCTGGAGGTAGTGCAGGAAAAGTGGTTAAGCCCGTTATGAAAGTTGCAAAAAACGGAGATGTAGTCGCCAAAGTTCTAAAAGTAAACGGGAAATCAATAAATTTACCCTATAAAATTGTAAATGGTGTTGTTGATTTTGGCTCAGATAGTTATAACAGATCTCAACTTAGAAAATTACTAAACATAGTAGATAGCAAGATACAGGCCCACCATATTATACCTTGGGCTTTTAGAAATTCTGAAATTGTACAGAAAGCAGCAAAGGCTGATAAAAAATTTCACATAAGTGAAAAACTAAATGGCATACCTTTTTCTTCTAGTAATCATTTGACTGGACACCCTAAGTACAGTTTGAAAATTGAACAAAAATTAATTCAGTTAAACGCAATTTCTCCTAGTAATGAAATTGCTTACCAAAAAATTACTAGTTTTATTAATGATTTGACAGTGTTAATAAAAAATATTTCTGATAAAAATTTAGGACAAATCGCAGATTTAATAAATTAAAATATGAAATATTATCATTTGTCGGTAAGTATTGATTTTAAAGAAGTTGGTATATATCCACAATCTACTAACTTTAATGAAATTGGCAATATTCAAGAATATGGATTAGGTTTTAACGAGCCTATTGATGGCATTAATCTACCAGAGCTAATTTTAGAAAGTAAAGCAAATTTGACAAATTTGATTAGTGTTACTTATATCAATAGAGCTATCTTTTTGGTCTTGGACCAAAATTTTATTTCGATTTTAAAGTCCAATCATTGTTTAAATGATTTTCAAAGTTGGAATTTAAAACTTTCAATAAATAATAATATGATAAATAATTATTACTTATTTCATTTATCATATCCAAGTGATGAGCATTTAATTGATTTTGATAAATCTAGATTTTTACTATCAAATAATAAACTGATACGTGTTAAAAGTAAAAGATTTTATAATTATACTGATTATAAAAAAGAATGGGACAAAAATATTTCTTGTGGAGATTCTCTAAAATTTGAAGAACTTTTCCTTGATTTTAGAAAAATAAATCATGATTTAATAAGGATATTAAATATTGATTCAATGTGTATAGGATATTATGTCTCGGAAAAATTAAAAAACTCTATAGAGGAACAAGGTTTTACAGGGATGCATTTTCAAGAAATAGAAGAAATGGACAAACGAATAAAAGTTGTTTATTAAAGCAAAAACTATGAAAAACAATCTATTATACGTCCTATTGTTAGCAACATTATGCTGTTTTGCACAGCCCAAGGATATAGAATTGCCAAAAGGAGGGGAAGAAATGACAATTAGTGAAGGCACATTTATTCTTAGTTTTTATATCACCAAAAACTAAGAAGTATTTTTGGAAGACCAAAAAATAAATTTTTACAATGATATTGCATCAAGAACCTTACAAGCCATTCGTAGTATTCCCGATAATTTTCATGGCCCTACCATCTATTATATTTACGCAGATATAAATGTTGCTTACAAGTTTGTTGATAAGATAAAAACAGAAATTAGCAAAGTTGTTTTCCCAAGAATTGATTATAAAACAGGTTCTTATGAAAATGTTATGCTAACCACACCAAGTTGGCTTCATAGTTCTTTAAATGAAAGGTTAAGAGATGAAAAATTTTAACTTTAGAAGAGCAGCAAGAAAAAGAAAAGGCTCCTGAAATGGTGTTTGGGCCACCACCACCTCCTGCATTTTGGCAAGAAACTTTTGGGTATGATTTGTATAATTTAAATAACAATGAAATAAAGAGGGTTTTAGATAAACATAGCGCTATAGCACTAACTTTATTGCCTAATGAAGAATTATTGTTTAAGGGTGATGTTTATAAAATTAGTGATGTAGATTTTTTAAATGATTTACACCTAAAATATGATATTTTGTTTCTTAGATATGGAAAAGATCTTAGTTATAGAAATTATATAAAAGCAAAACAACAATTAAGAAAAATAGGTAGTTCATTAGATGATAAAAGTCAACCATCAGCCTATAAAATTGAAGTTTCCTATGACTTAGAAGGTAAATTAAAAGAGAATAAGCTAGACATATTTGAATAAGTAAAAAGGGAAACTACTAATTGTTAATATCCAGAATACTTTTAAATATTGGCTTATTATAACACTGTTGAATTAAATTTTAGACGATAGTGACTTAAAAAAGACATACCCAAATCCTAAAAACAACATCAAATGAAAAGGGAAAAGGCCAAAATCGTTTAAAGGAATGGCAGAATACATTCCAAATAGGAAATAGACCATCAATCCAAATTCCAAAATAACGTGCGGTGATAGTTTTTTTGCGAGGTATCTTTTTCCTTTCCAACTATCTGAAATACTATTGATATTGAATTTCGGAGTGCGTACAAACTCACTTTTTTTTCCTAAATGACCTTCTAATACCGCAACACTATTGTGTAACGAAAAGCCTAAAGCGACAGAAAAGAACGTAAAGAAAAGCTTTATATAGTCTACAAACTTACTAAATCCGCTTCCTTGAATACTTTTGAAGGTAAACCAATAACATACGAACAAAATTACGGTGCTCAAAATAAAGAAGCTAGTGACTTCAAAAAGCCAACCTAATGTTTCGTTTCTGTTTTTTATGTAGAGCATTGGGATGCTTAGAAAGGCTACTAGAAACACACATAAAAACATAGAGCTGTTTAGCAAATGCATAACGCCGTGAAATTTCGTTTTAAAAGAAATGTTTTTAGCTGTAAGTACACTCCAAATAGATTTTCTAAAGTTCTCTGCTCCTCCTTTATTCCAACGAAATTGTTGCGAACGTGCCGCTGAGATAACAACAGGAAGTTCTGCAGGTGTTTCTACATTTTCTAAATATTTAAACTTCCAATTTTTTAATTGTGCTCTATAACTTAAGTCTAAATCTTCAGTTAGTGTGTCTCCTTCCCAATTACCTGCATCAATAATACATGTTTTTCTCCAAATGCCGGCAGTACCATTAAAGTTAATAAAATGCCCTTTTGCATTTCTGCCAACTTGCTCTAGCGTAAAATGCGCATCTAGGGCAAAAGCCTGTATTTTAGTAAGGATAGAGTAGTCTCTGTTAATGTGGCCCCAACGGGTTTGTACTACCCCTATTTCCTTATCTTTAAAATAGATTACGGTTTTCTTTAACCAGTCTGCACCTGGCAAAAAATCTGCATCAAAAATGGCAATAAAATCACCTTTTGCAGTCTTTAAACCCTCTTTTAAAGCTCCTGCTTTAAATCCTTGTCTGTTGGTTCTTCTAGTGTGTTGTATGTCTAAACCCGTTTCTTGTAATTTTTTTATTTGTTCAGCTGTGTCCAATACAGAACTGTCTGTTGAATCATCTAAAACCTGAATTTCTAATTTATTGTAAGGATATTCAATTTTTGCAATGTTTTCTAACAACCTTTCTACTACGTATTCTTCATTATAAATAGGTAGTTGTATGGTGACAAAAGGAACTTCTTTTGCATCTAATAAATTGAATTTTGGCGCTTCTTTATTTTGTTTTTTATACCCTAAATAATTCACTAGTAAATTAAGTTGAGCCAAGCTATAAAAAAAAATAAGCATAAGTGCTAAACTGTAAATACCAATAATGATGTATGTTAGTGCAATTTCCATAACTATTTGAAGCTGTATTTAAATATCCAACCAAGGATTTTTATACCGGCAAAGATAGTACCTTTTACTGTGCCTGATACCTTAGAAACACCAATTCTTTTTTTATAACGTACAGGAACCTCGACGTATGTTAGCCTTTGTTTTAACGCCTTTAACTGCATTTCTACCGTCCAACCGTACGTTTTGTCTTTCATTTCCAGACCAAGTAACTGATTGTATTTTATGGCTCTAAAAGGACCAAGATCAGTGAACTTAGCGTTGAAGAACAGTTTCATTAACACTGTAGCTAATTTGTTTCCAAAAACTTGTTGCGGCGTCATACTTCCATTTTCACGTAGTTCTTTGGTACGTGCACCAATAACAAAATCAATATTATCTTCAATAATTGGCTTTACTATTTTAGTTAATTCATCTGGATAATCAGAGTAATCTCCATCCATAAATACGATAATATCTGGTTTGTTCCCCTTTTTTGCAATATAATCTAGGCCCTTTAGGCAAGCGTTACCGTATCCTTTTTGGCTTTCAGTGAGTACAGTAGCTCCTGCTTGTTTTGCATTTTTAACTGTATGATCTGTGGAGTTATTATTAATAACAATGATTTCAGAAACAGAAGATGGAATTTCTTTAATTACTTTACCAATAGAATCTGCTTCATTATAAGCTGGAATAATTACGTTTATTATTGTCATCACTTTAAATCGGATATTTTGTTTTCCTTTTTAAATTTGAGAAAACTAAACCATTCTTTAATTTTTTTTCCATTCTTATATTTTTCTGCAGAAGTCAGTTTTTCGTTTTCGTATGTAAGGCAATACCCATTTTTTACATTATGCAACAATTGACATTTGTGATTAATACTACCATTATTAGAATAAAAGAGCCACCAACCCATTTTTTCACCATTAGTATAATGGCCTTCTTTTAAGGGTATGCCATTTGGACTGTAAAAGTACCAATACTTTTCTTTTTTATTCGTTTTAAAATGTCCTTGCTCTGATAATGTATTGTTTTTGTAATAGAATTTCCAAAATCCTTCTTTAGTGTTGTTTTGCAACCACCCTTCAGTTTTTAATTCTCCAGAAGAATACTATTGTTTTGTGTAGTTTTTTTCAACGCTTTCCTTACCTGTAGCAAGAAGTAAGGCGAGTAAAAGTAAAATACGATACAACATATTCTATTTTTTGTTTACCAAATCCATTAAATCTACATCGTTGCCTAATAATACCTGTGTTGGGTTTATACGACCTTTTTCTGGACCGTTTTCTAGTTTTAATACACCACGTGGACAAACAGCTGAGCAAACACCACAACCTACACAGCTAGACCGAACAATATTTTCCCCTTTTTGAGCATAAGCACGTACATCTATTCCTTGCTCACAGTAAGTAGAGCAATTACCACAGGATATGCATTGGCCACCATTTGTTGTAATTCTAAATCGAGATTTAAAACGTTGAACAAATCCTAAATAGGCGGCTAAAGGGCAGCCAAACCTACACCAAACTCTGTTTCCAAATATGGGGTAAAAGCCCGTGCCAATTACCCCAGCAAAAATAGCACCTATTAGCACGCTATAACTATTTTGTACTGTTTGTGTTTTTATACCTAGTATCGTATTTGCATCCGTAAAAAAGCTATATAATGTCATTAGAGTCATTGTCACGGCAAAGACCAATACCAAGTGAACTAACCAACGTTCTATTTTCCATGAAAACAAAGATTTGCTTGAGTGTTGTCTGTAGGGGTCTCCTAAAGTTTCTGCTAGTCCACCGCAACCACATACCCAAGAGCAATACCATCTTTTGCCAAAGAAATAAACCATAACAGGTACTATTACCAAGGTCAACACAATGCCCCAAACAAGGATAAATAATCCAATACCACCAGTATTGATGAGTGATTTTAAATTCCATTGAAAAAAGAAATCATAATCTAGCGGAAAAGCATTCTTAAAATCATAATAAGGCATTTGTAGTCTTACCATAATTTCGGGTAGTAAAAATGCAAACACAATTTGAAAAAACAGAACCGATGTTGTGCGCACCATTTGGTAGGTATTATGGCGGTATTTTATGTACATTCTAACTGCCATTATGGTCATCACTACACAATACATAAAACCGTAGACAAACCAATGACCTGCCGGGTTTCCACTTAAACTTTCACTAATTGGGTCTACCAAATAGGTCCAGTTTACCGTATATTCAGAAAAAAAGTACAGTAGAATATAAAAGCTTACTAAAAAGATAAAAACAAGCCAAGCTATCCAACCTCTATTTGTAGAATTTTGGTGATAAATGCCATCATTTTTAATGCCTTTTTTACCGAGTAAGACAACATCTGGAACTATAAATAATAGTGCACCAATAATACCTAATCCAAAAGTAAGAAACCACATTAGACCTTTATTATTGACTATAAAACCAATACCAGATTTTTTGCCAATTTCGGCAGCCATATCACTTGGCTTGGTGTAAATCACTTTCTTGTATTCTTTGTTTTTTCTATGCTGCGTATTGGCGTTTTCTAAAGCAGCAGACACCACAGAAGCTAAACCGGCTATGCCGTTGAACTCCTTGTCTACAAGATTGGTGTTTATATCGTTTATAAAAATTTCACTTTGTATGTTTTTGGATGTTACATAGTCATCAAACACACCGGAAGTTACTTTAAAAGAGCCAATGAATGTTAAAGAAGTGAAAGTTGCCAATCCTATTAGAAAAATAACAAGGCCTATGTTTTTTATTGTTTTCATATTAAAAATTAAGCGTTGTTAAAAATTCGTTTCCAACTTTTCTTTTTTGCTGAAATAGTTGTTCCATATTCAGCATTGTATTTGGATATAATTTGCACCTCATATTGCTTGTAAAATTCGGGATCAAAATTGGCATCTTTTAAATACTCCAATACATAATCAATTTTTTTTTCCTGTGTTAACCAGCGATCAAAAATTTCATGACGCATCCGTATGCCAAAAGTGTTAACGCCTAAGAATTGCTTGGTTTCTTTATGGAACGCTATCGTAATACATATTTTTTCTTTAGCGTGGCGCCAATGAAAATGTTCTTCATATTCTTGTTTGATACGATCACTAAATACCCAGCCATAGGTTTGGTATTCTATATCTAAAAATTTAGCAGAGTTAAACCAATGACCTGGCTTATATTCTATTGGATTGCCACAGATTGTTTGTGCAACAGTTTCCCCCATCATTCTACCGGTATACCAAACTGCTTCAATGGGTCTGCGCTGTCCAATAGCTTCTCGTTGTTCTGCACAATCTCCGATGGCATAAATGTCTTTACTGTTTGTTTCTAAAAACCGATTTACCTTAACGCCTCTACCAATTTCAATTCCTGTATCTTTTAAAAAATCTACATTAGGCGATACACCTGCAGTAAGACCAACAACGGTACATGCTATGGTATCGCCTTTGTCTGTTACAACAGCCTTGGTGAAACCATTTTCATCAGCAATTATTTCTTTTAAATTTGTATCTAAACGTAAGTCTATATGGTGCTCTAAAATATGCTCGTTAATAAGTTCCGATTCGCCCTTTGGTAAAACACCATTCCAAAAACTAGTTTCCCTCACTAAAAAGGTAACTGGTATTTTTCTACTGCGTAGCATTTCAGCCATTTCAATACCAATTAAACCGCCACCTACAATCACTGCTCTTTTGCACACCTCTTTATTGGGTGCATTTTGTTCAAGTTTATCTAAATCCTGCTTGGAGTATAATCCTTGTACGCCTTTTAAATCTTGCCCGGGCCATCCAAATTTATTTGGTTTTGAACCTGAGGCTATAATTAGTTTGTCATAAAAAATAGTAGAATTTTCTAAAATCACTTCTCTTTTGGAGGTGTCTATATGGATTACATACCCCTGTGTCAAATTGATTTTGTTTTTCTTCCAAAACCAATTTTCGTAAGGTTGGGTATGTTCAAATTTCATATGTCCCATATACACATACATAAGTGCAGTGCGAGAAAAGAAATATTCGGTTTCAGCAGAAATTAGTGTGATTTTTTTATCTGATAATTTACGAATATGCCTCGCTGCCGAAACTCCTGCAATACCATTACCAATAATTACTATATGCTCCATAAATGTGAAAATGTTAATTTGTTTGTCGTATGTAAAAAGATAAACTTAAGGTGTTGGCTTTATTTGTACCTTATCTAAATAAGAATTATTTTAATAGGTTTTGTTATTGCAATGTGATATTTAGCTCATTACTTTGCTTCTAAACTATGTTGATGTAGGTTTTTAAAAATACAAACGACAAACAAGCTATACTAACTTTTGTAGTAATACTATAAATAAACTACTATTTATTTTAATAAGTGAATAGTGCCAACAATAAAATATTCAATATGAAACAACCTATAGGTCTTGTAGTTACACTAATTTTTTTGACTTCTTTCTTGGGCTATTCTCAAGAGAATGATACCCCGAAGAGTAATATTCAACAATATACTCCCTCAAAATTAATTGGAAAAGGACAATGGGATATAAAATGGTTTAATAATTTATATACAGAAACCAAGGCTAAGTATGAAAGCAAGATAGACATACCACGAGCTAGTTATTTTACATCTACGGTAGAGGCATATACTGGGGTGGGTGAGAATAAAAGATGGAATTTAGGGGTAATACTTAAGATACGTTCTAATGCAGTAGACGATAGTAAAACATTGGATGTTTTTAAGTTTGCGAATGAAGATGGTGTATCTAGATCTGGTTTAACGGCTTTTGCACCATCTGTTAAGTTTGTGCCTTTTAAGGCTATTGGTAATTTCTCTGTACAAAGTTCTTTTTATATTCCTTTAGTGGATAATGAAACAGAAAATAACGTTTTTTTAGATCAAAAGAGCTTTGTTTGGCAAAACAAATTTTTTTATGATTATACCTTTTCAGGGAATAATTGGCAGTTATTTTCTGAGCTAAATACTGAACTAAATTTTGGAGACAAGCTAGAGAGTTTTGCGAATAACAGCTTAAGTTTAACTCCAGGAGTTTTTCTAAGTTATTTTCCATCCTATAAATTCACATTACTTGCTTTGGCTCAACACTCACAACGGTTAGATTTAGGTAATGATTTTACTCAGAATTATACCGCTTTAGGAGGTGGAGCAAAGTACCAATTAACCAATGCATTAAATTTAGAACTGCTGTATACTAGTTTTGTTTCGGGTAGTAATACAGGACTTGGAGAAACCTTTAATTTAGGATTGCGCGCTATTTTTTAAAAAGTCGTATTAAATAATGTATTTTAGGAGTCATAAAACTTTTTAGGATGAAAAATTTTGGACTTCTGTTGTTGTGTTGCCTGCAGTTTTCGTGTACCAGTCAGGTTACAGAGAAATTCAATGGTGTAAGTTTTGTAGCTTCTAGAGAAGAAATAAACCAAGAAAGTATAGCGCCAATTTTAGCTATAAACGCCAATTCAGCGGCAGTTATGCCTTTTGGTTTTATACGCGATATAACATCTCCTGAAATAATTTTTGATACAGACAGGCAGTGGTTTGGAGAAACAAAAGCTGGTGCCAAACAGTATATTGAAATCTTACATAAAAACAACATCAAAGTAATGCTAAAACCCCATATTTGGATTTCTAGAGGGGAGTTTACAGGTGATATGAAAATGGAAACTGAAGCAGCATGGAAGAAGCTAGAAGAAGCATTTCGCAAATTTATTATCAATTATGCAACATTGGCGGAAGAGGTTAATGTAGAAATTTTTTGTATTGGAACTGAATTGGAACAGTTTGTGAAAAACAGGCCGATATTTTGGAACAATCTTATAAAAGAAGTTAGAACTATTTACAAAGGAAAATTAACATATGCAGCAAATTGGGATGAGTACGATAGAGTACCTTTTTGGGTGAGCATTGATTATATTGGTGTAGATGCTTATTTTCCGTTATCTCAAGAACAACACCCCACCATTGAACAGTTAAAAGCAGGGTGGCAAACACACAAAGAAAAGATAAAAAATTTATCTAAAAGCGTAAATAAACCAGTACTTTTTACAGAATATGGGTATCGAAGTATGGACTATAATGCGCATAAACCTTGGTTGGTAGATAGAAACGAAACGAATGTAAATTTGGAAGCACAAGCAAATGCAACCCAAGCAATATTAGAGATGTTTTGGAAAGAAAATTGGTTTGCCGGTGGTTATGTTTGGAAGTGGTTTGGCAAACATGAAAGAGCAGGAGGGGAAAAGGACAATCGCTTTACACCACAAAACAAACCCGCAGAGCAAGTTTTAAGAGCGTTTTATGGGGATAAGTAAACTAAAACAGTATGGTTTTAGTATTGTTTTGTTTGTTTTTTATGCTGTAGGGTTTTCACAGGAATATAAAATAGACCAAGTAAACTTCATTGGAACAAAAAATACAAAAGCTTCCTTTTTAGAAAAAATAGTATCAGTGAAAGCAGGGAAAATGGTAGATTCCTTAGTGTTGGAAACTGATATAAATCAATTAAAAAAATTACCATCCATCGCTAATGCAACATATGCTTTACAGTCTAATGCTACTACTTCTTATGTCGTTATTTTTACAATAGAAGAAAATTTCACACTAATTCCATTCGCAAATGTATATACTTCTTCTAATGATGAATTTGCCTTTAGAATAGGGCTTCAGGAATTTAATTTAACGGGGCGAAATATTATCATTGGAGGCTTTTATCAAAAAGATGTTTTTGACTCTTATGGGGTAGCGCTACGAGCTCCTTACCTTTTTAATTCTAAAACAGGAGTAGCACTAAGTTATAATAATCTTAAAACGCAAGAGCCCGTTTTTTTTGATGGTACATCTGCAGAGTATAAATATCACAATTCTTCTTTTGAGGTTATGGGTCTGTATCAATTTAACCCAAAAAATAGTATTGGCCTAGGAATGAGTTTTTTTACAGAGAATTACAATTACTTAAGAGGGGCAACAAACCCATCTGTTCCACAGCTGTTAGATGTAAATAAATTTTCTTATAAGGCGCTATACAATTACGATAATATAACATATGATTATCAATATTTATCTGGTTTTAAAAGTGTTTTAAATCTGCAATATGTGAATAGCTCCAATGAGAATTCAAATCACTTTTTACTTGGGTTTACTGATTTAATATACTATAAAAGAGTTGGTATTCGAGGTAACTGGGCAAATAGATTGCGATTGGGATTAGCGACGAATGATGAAACACCATTTGCGCCGTTTTCTGTGGATAATAATGTTAATTTAAGAGGCGTAGGCAACCTTATAGATAGAGGTACTGGTACCATTGTTATAAATACAGAATACAGGCATACATTACTAGATGAAAATTGGTTTGTGTTACAAGGAAATACGTTTATAGATGGGGGTACTTGGCGTAATCCCGGTGGTGGCTATGATGATTTTATAAAGAATGAAAATGTAAGGATATACCCAGGAATAGGAATTAGATTTATACACAAGCGTATTTTTAATGCCATTTTTAGGATAGATTATGGCTATGGTGTCACAAAAAATGCATCAAAAGGCTTAGTTTTTGGAATTGGACAGTATTTTTGATAATATTTGTAGTAAAGAACTGAGAAAGATGATGAAAAAGATACGAGTACTATATTTAGTTTTATTTTTTATAGGGACTTCGGGTTTTGCACAAGAGGAGGTAAAAACTGTGGTTGCTAAAAAAGGAGATGGTATTTATACCTTATTGAAAAATTTTGGAATGAGTCCCTCTGAATATTACTCAGATTTTATTGCGTTAAATGAGGGTAATTTAAGAAATGGAAAACATTTGTACGAGGGTAAAACATATAAAATACCCAAAGAGATTTCTGAATTAGTAACAAAAGAGCACCCAACAACAACCGTAAATGGTTATCCTATTTTTGGAAAAAAATATGCTACTGTAGAGAAAAAGAGCAGTAAATTAGAAGGGGCTGTTTATTATTTAATATCAGGTCATGGAGGACCAGATCCTGGAGCGACAACAAATTATGGAAAAAAATTAATCTCTGAAGATGAATATGCCTATGATATAACATTGCGTTTAGGTAAGGAATTAATTTCTCATGGAGCTTTGGTTTATATTATCATACGGGATGATAATGATGGTATTAGGGATACTAGAATATTACCTATAGATTATGATGAGGTATGTTATCCTAATAAGCCCATTCCGTTAAGCCAATTGGCAAGGTTAAAACAAAGAGTTGATGCTGTAAATGACCTTTATGTACAAAATAAAGGAATGTATCAAAGACTACTAGTTACACATATAGATAGTAGAAGTGTAGGTCAAAATATAGATGTTTTCTTTTACCATCATGAAAAAAGTACAAATGGTAAACGTTTGGCAGAAAGCATACATAAAATGTTTCATGCAAAATATAAAAAATATCAACCTAGTAGAGATTATACGGGGACTTTTTTAGATAGAAGTGGTCTCTATTTGGTTAAAAATACAATGCCAGCAATGGCTTATGTAGAAATTGGGAACATCCAAAATAAAAAAGATCAAAAGCGTATTTTGGTTCCAGAAAATAGACAAGCACTGGCAAAATGGATTAGTGAAGGTGTTTTGTTAGATTTTGAAAATAAATAACTAATGAACGATGTTCTTTTTGTAGTAATTGTATAGTTCTTCTGGACTATTTCCTATGCTTTTTTTTAGGTGAATCATTCCAAAATGATATTGTAGTTTTAATATCCCTATTTCTTGATACTTTCTGGCGGAGGTAATTACTTTGTCATGTAGTATAATAAATTTTTCTTCTTTGTATAGTCTGTCAATAAACTCACCATCTTCATAAATAATATAATTTTCATTATAACCATTTAGTTTTGTAAATAAACTTTTTGTTATAAAAAGAGATTGGTCGCCTCCCCTACAAGTTTTATGATTTATACGGGTAAACCATGCAAAAAACTTTAAAAATAAACTGTTGTCGTCAAATTGTAATCTAAAAGACCCAGCAAATTGTTTTTTGGCAATGGCATTTAAAATAGATGTATCAAAATGATACGGAGGTATGGTATCTGCATGTAAAAAGTATAGGATATCACCTGTAGCGTAATTTGCGCCAAAATTCATTTGTTTAGCCCTTCCTTTTTCAGAATGTAGAATGGTGGTGTTTAGTTTAGTGGCAATGAGAATAGTTTTGTCCATACTGCCTCCATCTACTACAATTATTTCTTTTATATTCTTAGCTTGGCATCGCTGCCAAATAGAATGAACAAGTTGTTCTATTGCAGTTTCCTCGTTTAAAACTGGGATAATGATACTTAGCGTATGGTTCTTACTTTGCTTCATTAAGGCCCCAATTATAAGCTATATATTTAATTTTTGCGTCTGATGCTATCTTTGTAGTTGAATATTTATTGATGAAATCTAATAAGGATCTGTTCTGGGTGAAATCCGACTTAAACCATTTAAAAATTTCGGACAACTGTACCTTATTCGATGTAATTTTATTTCTTGTAGCATCTCTTATAAAATCTTTTGTAGCAGCTTCTAGTTGCTCCTCCATAGTATCCGACAAAAATGCGTTGTTGAGTAGCTTAGGGCAAGAATAGGAAGCACAGTTTATGGCAAAATGAATACGAGGTTCGTCCATTTTTCTTAAAATTTTGTGCTCTATAGCTCCCAGTGAAAATGTGTCACCACCAATAGCAATTACTTTTTTATCCCAAGGAGAACTAATGTCTTTAATGCTTTTGGTAGGGTAGTTGTCTATAATTAGTTTAACAGTGCCTGCGTTGTATAAATTAATATAATACGCTAGCTTTTCATTTTTAGACCAATTTTTTGCAGGGACATTGTTTTGCAATAGCGTAAGGTACTCTTTCAGATGAACAATGTCTTTTTGAAAACCCTTGTAGTGAACATCACCATTTTCGTTTACATGTTTTTGTAGTAATACATTCCATTTTTGGTGACTTGGAGCTTCGCTAAAAGCCACTTCGTTTACTTTCTTAGAGGTATCTAGGTATAAAAAACCTACAATTGTTATCAGGATTAATATAATGCCTATTTTAAAACTCATTTTCATTATTT
>TARA_R110002049_G_scaffold7423_4_pt1 | contig 17535 bp, 31 predicted proteins | sample TARA_R110002049 | Tara Oceans TARA_R110002049 (sample SAMEA4396941) | marine metagenome | biome: Polar Biome; feature: [SRF] surface water layer (ENVO:00010504); material: water (ENVO:00002006), including particulate matter (ENVO:01000060) such as... | depth 5 m | reverse complement strand
TAATCGTTGGATGGAAAAGCAAGAAGAAAAGTATGCAACTGATATCGAAGCAAAGCAAGATGAGATCATGCAAGGATATACTAGCAAAGAAAAGATTAGAGAAGACATCTTTAAGGACAAAGATGAGTTACTTGAAAATAAGTTTGGTTGGGTAGACTTAGATAATATTAATTGCGTAATCAATACAAGTTGTGAACACATGGACAACACTTGGTATGAAGACTTACCAGCAGGCACGTTTGTTGTGCTACATCAAAACGATTACTTTGAAAACGAACAACACAGTAATTGTTGTAAGGACTTAGAAGAAGTAAAGTCTAAGTATCCCATGAGTGAGATATACTACGAAGGAGAGTTAGATACAAACCTTTACAATAGGTTTATGTTAATAGGAATCAAGTAATGGATACTAAAACAAGAAGCATTATAAAAACTATTAGCTGGAGAATTACTGGAACACTTTGCACATTCTTAATTAGTTTGGCAATACTTGGAGATATTAAAACAAGTAGTGCTATTGCTATAATTCAATTAACATTTAATAGTATTATATTTTACTTCCACGAACGAGTATGGAACTTAGTTAAATGGGGTAAGAAATGAAACTAACGTTTATCGAGTTCGAGCTTAATGAATTTATACCACCGGGCGGAGCAATAGAAACAAACCATGCGACAGTAGAAGTTTGTTGTGATATAAGCAGTAAGTTAACTAAACAACTTGATTTACAATATGAGAAAGACTTTTGGTTTGAAGAGGCATACTATGCCAAAGACGGCAAACGAATATTGAAGTTTGCATTTATAAATGATCACACAGCATTCATCTCAAAGATGATGGGAATATATAATGGATAGAAAAACGTTAGGACTGTTACTTGTAAATTACAACGCTATAAACAATCAAATGCGATTGCCTTGTGCAGAGAAATCAAAGTTTGAGAAGTTAATATTAGACACACATAACGAACTAATGGCATTGCCACCCGAAGTAGTTTATCCTAATGGAATGACAGCAATGGAGTTTGCAAAGCAATTAGCAAAAGAAGCCAATGAACGATGAAGACATACAAGGATTTATAGATTACTTTGGAGAGGAAAACATTCCCAATCCAGAACAGTATCCACGTAGAGTAGAGTGGCTAATGAAGTGGTATATAAATATAGTTATGAGAAACAGAGAAGATAACAATGGATGATGAATTATGGGATGCCATTATGGATGGCTTCACACCTAGAGAATTACAAAAAGAGGCTGCCAGAGCAATCAGCACTATGCCTGCTGACAATGATAGTATTCATAAATTTAATATTGTAGCAAGACACAATAGTAACCTTTGGTATAAAGCAGTAATAAAATATTATATAAACGAACACGGAGACTTTCCAAGTGAAATTGGTCCCGGCAAAGAAGTAAAGTTGATACTAGATGATTAGTTATATTAAATATGGAAGTGCCATTATAATACTTACAGCAATGGTATTCCATGTGCAAGGTTGGACACCCTACAACAGTTTCCTACAAATGTTAGGAGCCACTGGTTGGATATATGTAGGCTGGAAACAAAATGAGAAAGCTCTCATACTAAACTTCTTGCCACAGTTTTTTATTATTATTCCAGGGTTAGTATACATGTGGATGGGATAATATGATACACTATAGAACACAACAGAAAAATGATGTAAATGATCTAACTGTAGATGTTAGTTTGGACCACCAGCCTAAGACTTATAGAATATATTGGCCAACTAATCATAGTGGAATGTTCTTGCAATATCTGATTAGCATGCATAACAACTTCCCACAGAGTTCTGCAGCATACATAACATTACCTACAAAGAAACATGTTATATATAAGACAGAGGAAGCTACTCATTTGTCACTAATAGCACCTATGCACAATGAACACTTTACAAAATGGATAGATGCAGATATACATGGGCATAATCCAGACGATATAGATATAGACTCAGCAGATGTAATAATGGTAGTTACTCCAGAAGTTAAAATGGCAAAACAACGTGATAATAATATATCTGATATTAATTGGGAACACAATTACGCAAAGATACTAGTAGACCTTGCATCAAACAAACACTTCAGGAATAAATTAAAATTTATAAGTATAATAAACTTGTTAAATAAAAATACAAGACAAGAAGAATATAAAAATATAGTAAATATAATAGATGAAAAACCATTAAGTAGATATACACTTGATAGTCTTTGCACTGAATATATTAAACACATAGGATACACAGATGTATAACTACGAAGATATAAACACAGTTCACTTGGAAGTTACACAACGTTGTAATGCCGCTTGTCCTATGTGTGACCGTAATGAAAATGGCGGAGCAGTAAATCAGCATATCAAAAACAACTTACAAGAATTAAGTTTAGATGATTGTATTAATATATTTGATCCAGACTTCCTACAGCAACTAAAAACATTATACATGTGTGGTAACTTAGGTGACCCAATTAGTGCCAAAGATACATTAGAGATATTTGATTACACACGTGCAATGAACGACAACATGTGGTTAAGCATGAACACTAACGCCGGTGCAAGAGATGTTACATGGTGGAGAGAGCTTGCTAAGACTATTGGCAAGAACGGTGCAGTTATCTTTAGTGTAGATGGATTAGAAAACACAAACCATTTGTATAGACAAGGTGTGCAATGGGATAAAGTAGAACGCAACATGCGAGCATTTATCGAAGCCGGTGGCAGAGCTAGATGGGATTACTTGATATTTGAACACAGTGAATGTGATGTAGAACGTGCTGAAGAACTAGCCAAGAAGTGGGGCGTAGAAAAGTTTATGAAAAAGAAAACTGGACGCTTTATTAATTCTAATAGTGAGACAAAAGAAACACACCAAGCAACCAATCGCAAAGGTGCAGTAATGCAAAACTTAGCAAAGCCTAAGAAAGCAGAGCATCAGAACCTTGCACTAGCTAAGACAGAAGAAATTAAGAAAACATATGGCAGTATGAAAAAGTATTATGATAGCTGTGATATTAAATGTAAAGTAGCAGGCAAAGATCCTAACATCTTTATTACAGCAGAAGGACTTGTGTTGCCTTGTTGTTGGACTGCCGGACGTATGTATAAGTGGTGGCACAAAGATCCAAAGGTAGAACAGATATGGGACTTCATTGATGATGCTGGAGGCAAAGAGGCCCTTGATGCAAAGATACATGGAGTTAAAGGTGTGTTCGAAACAGGCATTATGCAAAATATACAAGCCAGTTGGAATAAGAAATCAATTGAAGAAGGCAAGCTAGGAGTTTGCAGTATGAAATGTGGAACAGAGTTTGATCCATTTGCGGAACAGTTTAGATGATAGAAGCCTTTATCAACGCAATACCAAACGTTTTACAAGCAATGTTTGTAGGTAGCATGGCCGGCGGCATTGTGCAAGTATGTGAAGAAGATATTCCAGAGTTTAAAAAACTAAGGCCCAAAATAGAACAAGTAATGATAGAAAGAGAAGTGGATATAAAAATACAAAATGCATTTCTCAATGCATTTGACAATACATACAATGGAGACAGACTTCCATCAAGTTGTGATGAAGCCTTACAAGCCGTAGGTTCCTCTATGCAAGAAGTAATAAATAAAATTAACAATGCAAATAGCCCACATAAGGATCCAGCGTTATGAAATATATAGCGGTAATTGGATGTAGTTTTACAGCACATGATTGTCCTGGCGACGACAATGTCGACGAATGGAATAGTTGGAGTCAGTATATACCACAAGACTTTCCTAATGTAGAAGTTCATAACTATGGCTATAGTGCTATGTCTCTTAATTATTTTGAGATACTGTTAAAGAATCTTGCACACTTCAAACACTACAAGTATGACGCAGTTATTCTTCAATTGACATCCACTTGGCGTTGGTCATTGCCAATAGACACTCCTGTTGAAAGTTACATGAGATATAATCAATTTTGGCAGGATAGAGACCCAGAGTTTAACGCAGATGAGGGACATAGTTTAGATCCATTAATAATTGAACACGACATTCCAACTAATATCAATAGATATAAACACATGGTAGATCTCTCCTCACTAATAACATTTGGTGGAAACACAGATTACATTACAGGTATAAGACATAGTCAACCACTAGACAGAAAAGAACTACGCTATATAAATTCTTTAGTAAAAGGTGGGTTACCATTGACGGAAGTATACTTAGAAAGTTTTATAAAGACTATATCTATGTATGAAAAATATTTCAGTAAAGTATTTTACTGGTCAGCATTTGATCATGCGAATAATATAGGAAAAGATTGCGGCTCGTTTGACGAGTTAAAGAAACATACAAACACTGATTATTCAAAATATACTAGAGTAGATAAAGATGATCCAGGACATTTAAATAGAGAAGGTAACAAGTTATTATATCAAATCTATATAAAAAACAGTGCAATAGGTAATTGGTTAGGGGAGATAAACTAATGTTAAAAATATTAAAGGGAGATAAACTAATGTTAAAAATATTAAAGATTGAAATGATTAATTGGTGTTATACAGCGGATGATAAAATAGATATGAAGTCATTAACTGATAAGATAGACTTTGAATTTAAAAAACGTAGCGGCATTGATTTATGTATTATCGAACGTGTCAGTCAAGCCTATTATAATGCTTTTTACTATGCTATTGATAAAAACACATACCGAACAGAGTTTATAACCAGCACTACAGATGGTAATCATGTAGTTGGTGGAAGCATTGCAATATATTGCAAGGCATCTAGTGATATACAAAGTTACTCATCTTTAAACTTGCCTAGCAGTAAGAAACAGTGGGATGGAGGACAACCAGGAAAGCTACATGTATTTTCATGCTGCAACAAATATAAAATTGTAATTGGATGCATGCCACAAAACTTAGGCAGAGACCAACCTAAAGACTCAAACATGATTAAACAAAAGTATTTTGAAATATTAGATTCGTTTTGGCCTAATCGTAAAGATGAAACAGATATATTGCCAATTGCAATGTGGCCTGACGGGGCTGTCAAACGCAGTGGATATGAAATACATGTCTGGCAATTAAACAGAGAAGATGCAATCCTAGATGATCAATTTTTATATGATTGGATTCGTAATAATAACGATTCAGTTATAACAATAGTAGAAGAATTTGGCAACAATACAAATGTTGTAAGACCAGATGTTAAATTACTTAAAGTTATTGAACAACCTAATAAAAATTGCCAAGCAATTTATACTAATTCAGAACAGTTTTCTAACATTGTTGTAGAAAACGTAGACAACATTCCAGGAGTAAATAGCACTAGTATCGCAAACTATATCACAATAGAAACGGGATGTTGATAGATGGCATTTAACCATACAATATTATATATGCCAGTGGACATACCTAAGTTCCACATGAAGCAAGAACTTATTGCAGACTTTCATAAAGAGTTTACTCCACATACAGCACAAGCATTTGAATCGCAAAGATTGTTAAAGACAACAAAGAACTATGCTACATCAGAACCAAGAGATGATTTAACTGAAAGTCAAATCGCAGTGATTGATTATGTTAATAAGTATCTACCCTTTAGTGATTTAATTAATATTAAACTACATCATATGCGTAGGCAAGGTAGTATACATATTGATATGGTAGAACCAGAAGCCAATCCAGAACTATATCAACACAATAAAGAAAACGAACCTTGTGGATATAGAATGGTAATACAAGGAAGCAGGCATGGAGACCTAGCAATTATAACAGACGATCAAGTTATTAAAATGCCAGTGCTACCTGAAGATACTGATTGGTATAATATTAGTCATACCGGAACACCACATGGCAATACAAGATATGTAGACGACAGATACATATTGTTCTGTCATGGACGTATGGACATTGAAAAACAAAAAGCACTTGTAAAACAAAGCTACAACAAATACAAAGATGTGCCTGGTGCAATTGTTCACAGACAAGAACATACATACACAGATGATTGGAAATCAGAAGATGCTAGCTAACACATCATACAGCAAATACATGCACCCATGGAATTATGTGCAAGCCGACAATGGTTTCTTTACTCCAGAAGTATATGAGAATCTTACGAACATACTATATTCTGATGCAGTAAAAAATTGGAACATATACAATGACGATGGCAGTGACCCTGCTTATCCAGAAGGACAAGTTGTAATGATAGATGAAGAAGCACGTGAAAGTGCTAGTGGATTCTTACGTGAGTTCTACGATTGGTTATGGACAGACGAACTTACAGCACATATATTTAAAGCAACTGGTGTAGAGTTTAATCATTATAGTTGTATGTGGCATTTAGATTATCCAGGATTTGATCAAGGGTGGCACAATGATGTTGATGCATATCCAGACAAAGAAATTACTACCTTTCAAGTATACATGGCACAAGATAATACCCATACAGATAGTGGGGTGTTAGTATCACGCAAGCCTACTGTGGCACAAGCACAGGTGCCATACAAACCTAACCATGCTTGGTGTTTTACAGCACACGAAAATACATGGCACAAAGTAAAAGAAATAGACTTTTATAGACCAAGTTTTATGGTAAGAGAACATAGGTTAATAAAATAATGGCACTAATTGTTTGGGCGGATGGATCTGAAACATCTAAAGCAGACTTTGATGAAAAAGCAAAACTATACGCTGATGAATTAAGAGCAGCTGGGTATGACAACACATGTCGTATAGGTGTCTACAGTGGTATTGGTAATGTGTTTAAGATATTTGGAGCAATGCAAGTGTGTAGCCCAGTTATTATTAATCAGTATATGCCGATAATAGAACAACAATATTATGATGTAGACATGTGGGAAGATGTATTACCTGCACCACGCTACAATCAATGCAAACCAGATGAAGTAATAGGACTTTGCTCTAGCGGTAGCACTGAAACTCCTAAAATTATATCGTATAATGAACAGCAATATAATATAACTGGACTTGATAACAACATACAAACACACGGCAACATAACAGAACAAGACTCTACAGTTAACGTATTAGCATTATGGGTTGGAATAGGCTTTCAAACATTTTGCTTATGCTATAAAACAGGAGCAACTTATTATGTGTTAGAAGATGTGTATGATGAATGGCCAACAGTTAATCCTACATTTATTATAGCATCACCGGCTATACTTGATCTGATGATGGACACACAACAATCCTATTCTAATTCTATAAAACACATAAGAACAACTGGTGCACCAATGCATAAAGAATTTAAAATAAGAACTGAAAACTTCTTTAATGTTGCAACAACAGATTCGTATGGATTAAATGAACTAGGCACAGTAAGTATTATGCATTACCCACAGAAATATAACAGTGTGGGATATGTGCTAGACAAAATGCATGTTGAGTTTGCAGATGATAATGAATTAATAGTAGATGGATTCTCTACTGGAGATTTAGGATATATAGACAATGATGGATTCTTATTCATTAATGGACGCAAGAAAGATATGATCATAAAAGGCGGCGCAAAGATAATGCCTTATATAGTTGAACGTGCATTACTAACAGCAGGTGCAAACGATTGTGTTGTGTTTGGCGAAAGTGAAATACATGCATTAATAGTAGGAACAATAGACGAAAAAACATTACAAAATAACCTAATGTCATACGAAATACCAGACCATATTACCTATGTAGATACTATAGAACGTAAAGGTCAAGGTAAAATCAACAGAAAAGAATTACTAAATAGGTTGACAAAGCCTATAACATAATCTATTATATAACAATGGAATATATAATAGTAATGATTACAGCGTTGTTCATATACAATGCTAACCACATAGAAAACAATTGCACAGACGATGGATGCCCAAGCTGGCATGAGGAGAATTTAGATTGAAAATATTAATATGCGGACTTCCGGGTAGCGGTAAGTCAACACTAGCAGAACCATTTGCTAAACTAGTTAATGGTGTATGGATTAATGCTGACGTAGTTAGAACAAGTTATAACGATTGGGACTTTAGTTTGTCTGGTCGCATTAGACAATCGGTTCGTATGAAACACTTAGCAGATGGTGTGGTTATGGCAGGTAAGATTGCAGTGTGTGATTTCATTTGTCCTACAGAAGAAGCAAGACTAAACTTTAATCCAGACTTTACAATATGGATGGATACTATTTCTCGAGGTAGATTTGAAGACACAAACGATATGTTTGAACCACCTGAGAACGTAGACTATCATATTGAGAAATGGTTTGACAATGCCCATGAACAACTAATGCCAGTAGTGCAACGTTGGATGGAGATTAATAATGTTTGATAGTAAAAAACCCACAGTCCAAATGCTTGGCAGATGGCAACCGTGGCACAAAGGACACACAGAATTATTTAAAAAAGCACTAGAAAAAACTGGACAAGTTTGTATCATGGTTCGTAATGTGCAAGGTATCGATGATAATCCATTTAGTGCAAACAAAGTTGAACTTAGCATTAGACAGGCACTTTCAATGGAAGGCTTTACATATGACGAGGACTTTATCATTATGACAGTTCCTAACATTGTTGATATTAGTTATGGCCGAGGCGTAGGTTATAGCTTGACACAACACGATCTAGGTGTTACAATACATGAGATAAGTGCAACAAATATTAGAAAACAAATGAGAGATAACGGAGAACTATAATGGGGTATTTTTTACTAGGAGTTCTAATTGGTTGGCTAGTGCCAAGACCTAAGTTTATAGGCAAAGCAGAAGCAGCCATATGGAACCCTATCAAATCAAAATTACCAAATGCTATAACAAAGCATTTCGGATAAGCGTTAATAACATTGCCCGCTCTTAGCTCAGCTGGATAGAGCAACTGCCTTCTAAGCAGTAGGTCACAGGTTCGAATCCTGTAGAGCGGGCCAAATCACTTAGGTTGACACCTTTCAATTTATGTTGTATAATAGTAATATGAAACAACACAAAACTCAACTAAACCTTGTATAATAAAAACATCAATTTTAATGCCATAAATGGCCTTTTTACTTGACAAATTCTAAATACTATTATACAATAACATAGTTAGATTAAATTTTTATCAATAGGAGAAACACATGAGCACACGTGACGTAGTTCAAGACATCGTAAAACATACAGCAGGTCTTGGTTTTATTACAAATGTTAAAGTAACAGGCACAGACGAGGCAACAGAGCTAGATGCAATGGATGCCGATCGCACAGTTATTTTGCATGCAACATTACATAATGCAGTAGCAGATTTTAAAGGCGAGTTTGGACTAGGAAACTTAGGTTTTCTAGCAGGTGTTACAGCACTATCAAACTATCAAGAAGACACAGCTTCAGTTGAAGTTGTTTCTCGAGAACGTAATGGAGTGCAAATGCCAGACCATTTAATGTTTAAAGATGCAGATGGTAACACAGATCAATATCGTTTTATGTCAAAAGAAATCATTGAGCAGACACTACAAACTGTTAAGTTTAAAGGTGCTGATTGGGATGTTGCATTTGAGCCAACTAAAACCAAAGTAGCAGAACTAAATGCTATTGCAGGTATTTACGGTGGTATCGAACCAAACTTTACTGTTAAAACAGAAGGCACGGACTTAATTATTACAGTAGGTGCACCAGATGGATCATTTACAGGTAAGCGAACATTTGCTACAAACATTAGCGGAGAACTAAACGAAGGTTATGCATGGCCACTAGCACAAGTATTAGCAATCCTAAAACTAGGAATGTCAGGTGCATGTGTAATGCAAATTAGTGCCCGTGGAGCTCTACAAATTAGTGTAGATTCAGGCATTGGCAAATACGATTACATTCTTCCAGCATTAACGGTATAAGCATATGATTCCAAGTGTAGATCTCACAACGAAGAACAAAGACTATGCAGTATTTTTGCCTAGTATTAGTAGCTTCTACAGTAAACTGATCAGTAATCAACGGAGAGATCCTAACTATCTAAGCAATGAACGTATGCCTAATGGTTTCGAACACGGCATTGATGGTTGTGACTTTCTTAAAGACATTGACACTTACTATAATTACAAGTGGGGTTTATACTCGGCAGGACATGCTACACTTGACACAGCTAAAAGTGATGTGCAAGAATGTATGATACAAAAACGTGACAGAAACAAAAGTTTTATCTTAGGCGATAGTGGAGGTTTTCAGATTGCCAAAGGCGTAATTCAAATGGATTGGGCTAACTTTAAAACTGAGGACAAGTTGCGTAGCACTATTCTTAATTGGCTAGAACACACAGCAGATTATAGTATGGTGTTAGATATTCCAACACTGGCAGCACTTCCACCACTTAGTGAAAAGACTGGACTAAAGAGCTTTGGAGATTGTTTAGACTATACAATGTTTAACAATGATTACTTTGTTCGTAATAGGCAAGGCAAAACTAAGTTTATGAATGTTCTTCAAGGCAATGATGAACACACTGCTGACATTTGGTATGAAGCAGTCAAGCACTATCCATTTGAAGGTTGGGCTATGGCTGGTTACAATATGAAACAGTTGCATCTAATGTTACGCAGACTTATTGTTATGCGTGATGAAAAGATGTTGGACCCAGGTAGAGATTTAATTCACTATCTTGGAACAGCAAAACTTGATTGGAGTTGTGTGTTTACAGCTATTCAACGTAATCTACGTGAAACTGTAAATGAGAACATGATGGTTACATATGATGCTGCAAGTCCTTTTATCACTACAGCCAAAGGTCAGATGTATACAACTAATAATATGCGTAATGACAAGTTTGGTTATGTAATGGAAGGCGCTATCGACGACAAGCTATTTGCAGGAAACTATGACATGAAGTTTCCGTTTAATGGCCCAATTGCAGACAGACTTACAATGGGTGATATATGTTGGTATAAACCAGGTATGTTAAACAAAATAGGTAAAGAAGGCAAGACAAGTTGGGATAGCTTTAGTTACTTCTTAATGATGGCACACAATGTTTATATGCATATTGATAGTATTCAAAACGCAAATGCATTAGCAGATGTTGCCTCGACTAGATATACTCCTAGTCACAAGCATTGGCAGAAAGTCAAAGCTGGTAAGAAGATTGATGAGTTTGATACATGGATTCCACGCAACACAATCTATGTAATCAACTTTATCAATGAACTATTTAAAAGTGAAACTCCTATGCAAATGTTAGATGAGGCTCAACCAATGCTAGCTGACTTTAGTAACCAGAAGAGCATTAAGACTAGTGCAAGTGCATTTGATAACTTGTTTGACGCAAGTTGGGGAGACCAAGGAGACGATGACTTTACAGAGAATGAAACAGTAGATGCTGAAAAATTCCTAATGGGTCTAAACTAATAAGGAGAAAGCAAATGGGACTAGGCACAGTTAACAGTTTAACAAGACACAAAGATGCTTTAATTATTAAGCATAAAACACTTGACAAAGATATTAAAGAAGCGTATACTAATCATATTGATGACATTGAGATTCATAAAATGAAAAAAGCTAAACTTTCATTAAAAGAAGAAATTGTTAAAATTGAAGCAACTTTAGAAGAGAGAACACATTAAATGAAAAGAAACTATGATAAAGCAAGTGGTGTAACTGATATCACATTGTTTGTAGGCAAAGAAATAGAACGCACACCAGCATATGGTATGAAGACACTCTTTGTAGTAGGAACAGAGACTTCATTGGCAGAGATCATAGAACATGCAACGCATCATGAATGCACACATATTTACTTGGGTGCAAACATGTCATTTAATGTTGAGTTACCAAATGGAACCGACGAAGAAAACAAAGTATGGGATAACTTAGTAATGGGTTTGCTTAAAGCAGACTTTTGGGTTACACTAGACTTTGAAACCAAATATACTGATTGGGTCCTTGAATGTGGGTTCACTGAGTATCGTAGATTTATTCCAATGATAAGCGTAAGAATTCCTTACATTGATCAGTTGGGATATAATGCATGTATTAAGATCGACGATATCGATTTTGATGCTACCAACGAAGGTGTATGGGTTCATAGCCTTCATAACTTAATGGACCGGTCTGTGTTTACAGATTGGGATCAATACACACAAGATCATATAATCAAATAGGAGAATATTATGGTTAAAAAAGTAAGACTACTAGATGAAGATACTACTACAGCGGTTGCTGAAGAAGTAACATCAACAACTAATACTACAACTGAGCTTGATACTGAAAAGTTAATGAAGTTCCTTGAAGCTATCGATTGGAAGCTATGGGAATTACTTAAACTTGAACGTGCTAAAGCTGGCGTTGAGACTAAGTAAATGCAAATAGCATCTCGTAATATTTGGGTAACGTTTAGCAAAGAGGGTGTGCATTTATATCCTGCTGCTAACAACGACCCAGCATTAGCAACAGGTAAGTGGGATGATGTTTCATTCTTAGGGTATGCACACAGGCATATCTTTCACTTTCGTGTAGAAATTAGTGTAACACATAACGACAGAGATATTGAATTCATTCAATTCAAACGTTGGTTAGAATCACTTTATAGTGATGGAACACTAGAACTAAACCATCGCAGTTGTGAAATGATTGCAGAAGAATTAGCAGAACTCATTCTTAACAAATATCCAAAGCGTGAACTTAAAATTAGTGTCGCTGAAGATAATGAGAATGGTGCTAACATGCATTTTACAGATGACTAAAAACGTAACTAATTTGACAGAAGGAACATGAAACATGTCAAACACTACTACAAACAAAACTAGCCATGCTAACCGGTATCGCATTTCAGGACAATATAATATTAATGACGTGAAATACGATCTACTAAAAATTATTCAACCTTATGATGGGTTGATGAATAATGAAAAAGACGTAACTATTATTCGTTCTTTATTCATCTCTTACTTGAATGACTTAAAACATTCTTGGAAGATCTTTAGTTTCAATGTGGAAAACGTTGAAAAAGATAATGCGTTTACATTTGATGTTCAAGTGCAGATGCATCGAGAACGTAGCCCTAAGAAGCTAAAGATACATGTTGGCAAACTAGTTTACAAACCTGAGGTAAAAGATGTTTCGTAAACTATTTTATATGGGCCTCGAGCCATACGAAGGCCGCTACACACTACAGTTGCAAGACTGGGCTGAAGCGGTATTCCAAAAACGAGGAATAGACTATACTATTGTTCCAGGAGAAACTATTGATGACACTAAAGCTATTAGTGTTGGACAAGTGCTAGACGCACATGGTCGTAGTTATTTTGGAATGTCACAACTAATGAATTTAGTTCAAATGATGCGTAATGGCGAATGCACAGGAGAAGATGCAGTCTTATTTGAAGACATGTTTCAACCTGGAATTGAGTCACTTCCATACATTATGAATCAAATTCCAAAAGAACAACGCCCTACAGTTTATGTAAGGTGCTTGGCACAAGCAGTCGATCCAGATGACTTTGTCCACGTTTGGGGCATGGGTAAATGGATGAGCTTGTATGAGCAAATGGTTAATCAGTTTGCAACAGTGTTAGCAACAAACGAAGAAATGGTAGCACACATGAGAATTGCAAATTGGGAGGCACCTCTTTATAATATATCAGGACTTAGCTTTGGTAAAGAAGAAGTGCAAAGTCGTGTCGATAATATTAAACCATTTGATCAACGTAACAACCGTGTAGTTTTTGCTGCCCGATTTGATCAGGAAAAACAACCTGACTTCTACATGGATGTTATTGAAATGGTATTGCAACAAAGACCTGATACAGAGTTTGCAGTGCTTAGTGGCGGGCCATTACGTAGCAACAACCAGAAGTATTTGGATCGTGCTTATAAAATGCAAGACGAAGGTAAGTTGAAAATATACGAAGACCTAAAAAAGAATCAATACTATGATATCGTTAATGATAGCAAAGTAATGTTCAATTGTGCATTGCAAGACTGGGTATCTAATACCGTTAGTGAAGCAGATGCATTAGGTTGTAATGTAGTTTACCCTGCATATCGTAGCTTTCCTGAAACGTTTGCAAACGATCACACACGTCTATATTCACCATGGAGTAAAGAACATGCAGTTGAAAAGATCCTTTCAGGACTTGATGCACCTTCTGAGAACATGGGTAAGATTAGTGATTGGAATAACGGCACTATCGATCGTATGATTGATATTATGCAAGGAAATGGTGAACAATGGCTACGCAATGGAAACCGTTACAGAGACCACGTTGCGGAGGCAAAATACGCATGAAGGTAGTTGTAACAGGAGCGGCTGGATACATTGGCAGTCAAACATGTAAGACATTAATGTTAGCAGGACACGAAGTTATCGGAGTTGACAGGCACAAACCACGTCACGATTACTACACAGTATTCCACGATAATCGTGACTACAACGACATCCAAGACCTATTGCTTGGTGTTGATGCCTGTGTTCATATAGCAGCCACTAGTTTAGTGGGTCCTAGCATGACAGATCCTTTTGGTTATTATCAAAATAATACTCAAGGAACTTTAGCATTAATGCATGACTGTAAGATACAAAATGTTAATACATTTGTATTTGCAAGTTCAGCCGCCTGTTATGGCGAAGTAGAAGATGGAATATGTAGAGTCACAGATAAAAACGAACCTACTAATCCATACGGATACAGCAAGCGAATGACAGAAGTTATGTTAAATGACTTTGCTCGTGCATACGGAATGAACAGCGTCAGTTTACGTTTCTTTAATGTAGCTGGAGCAGACTCGGATGGTGAGATGGGACAAGAAAAAGCTGCAACTCATATTATTGCACGGGTAATGGAAAGTGCAATAGCTGAAGAAACATTTACATTCTTTGGCAACAACTATCCTACACCAGACGGAACATGTATTAGAGATTACATACACGTAGAAGACATTGCTAGTGGCATTAAATGTTCACTAGACTTTTTAAAAGATAACACAGGCGCACACATATTTAATTTAGGTAGTGGGCAAGGTAACAGTAATAAAGAAATTGTTGATGCAGTAGCATTGCAAACACCACTAATGGTTAAAACAGCTTTTGCTGAAGCAAGAGCAGGTGATCCTGCAATTCTTGTAGCAGATACAAAAGCAACTGAAAAATTAGGTTGGGTTCCAGAACATGGACTTGACAGTATCGTATATACCGCGTATAATTGGTATATGAAAACTAAAAAAGCATCAACGCCCAATGAGGTAAGAGATGCATACTTACACAGCACAACGACATCCACGTCATAAACTCGGAGAAGAAAATGGGTAAAGCAGAACAAATTAAAAACAAATTAGACGAAGCAGGCATTCGTTATTGGGCAGGTGATAACATATCCGAAGTCCTACAAGATGGTGACAAAGAACAACTAATTGATGAAGCCGCACTAGCATTTGAGAATGTATTACAGAAACTTGTAATTGATACAAAAACAGATCCTAACAGTATGGATACTGCAAAGCGTTTAGCTAAAATGTATTATAATGAATTAATGGCAGGCCGCTATGAAACAGCGCCACCGGCAACAGCATTTCCTAATGAACCAGACAACGTAACTAACGAAAAGTATGATGGTATGTTGGTTGTGCGTAGTGAACTTAAAAGTGTTTGTTCACATCATCATCAGCCAGTAACAGGTATTGCATACATTGGTATTATTGCAGCTGATACACTTATTGGACTAAGCAAATATACACGTATTGCACAATGGTGTGCTAGACGTGGAACACTACAAGAAGAACTTGCTATGGATATCTCACGTGAGATTATGAACGCAACAGGTTCAGGTGATGTAGGAGTTTACATTCAAGCAACACATGGTTGTTGTGAGAACAGAGGTATTATGGCAACAAGTAGTTTAACACAGACTACAGTGCTTAAAGGCGCATTTAAAGATGATGCAGGCACTAAAGAAGAATTTATGGATAACATTAAACTGCAAACAGACTTTGCATCACGATAGGAAATTAAATTAGAATGAGATTCGAGACTAAAATACCAAATGTAACATTTAAAGTTAGAGTATTAGATGATAATGCTGAAGCTAACTCGTGTGAAATCTTCCCATCAACTTGGGGAGACTTAACTACAGATGAGATATTTGCAAACAAGAAAGTTGTAGTGTTTAGTTTGCCAGGTGCATTTACACCCACATGCTCAACATATCAACTGCCAGGTTTTGAAGAAGGCGCACAACAATTTTATGACAAAGGTGTAGATGATATCTATTGCTGTTCAGTTAATGATGCATTTGTAATGAACGCATGGCGAGATGCAAACAACCTTAAGAATGTTAAAGTGCTACCAGATGGTAATGGAACATTTACAGAAGGCATGGGTCAACTAATTGACATGAGTGTTGTAGGATTCAACAAGCGTAGCAGACGTTATGCAATGATTGTTGATAACGGCACTGTAACAAAAATGTTTATTGAGCCTGACAGCACATCAGCTGATCCAGATCCATACAGCGAAACAACACCAGACAACGTATTAAAATCACTATAGGAGAAAAAAAATGACAAATCACGATAAAATTATAGAAGCATATGAAACATATGTTAAAGAGCATGAATCATGGGAAGCTGAAAAGCCAATTAAAGCGGCTGCTTCAAGAGCCCGTAAAGCACTTGGCGAATTGGGTAAACTTACAAAAGAAAGACGTAAGGAAATCCAAGAACGCAAGAACGCAATGTAACATAGCAGCCACTACAGGAGAGTAACATGGTTAATAAAGTATACTACACATGGAAAGACATTGAGCATATGGTTAACACTGTTAACAATCTTATGTTTGCAGACAATTGGCGTCCAGACTATATTGTTGGAATGACACGTGGTGGACTAGTTCCAGCCGTTATGATGTCTAACATTACTGGAATTACAATGCATGCATTGGATGTAAGGTTCAGGGATATCAATACTGATCATGGACCTGAAAGTAATACTTGGATGGCCGAAGATGCACATGCAGGTAAAAATATTCTTGTGTTTGATGACATCAACGACAGCGGCAAGACTATGCAATGGATCAAAAATGATTGGCCTCAAAGTGCATACCCAAGTGATCAAACTTGGAATAATGTATGGGGTAATAACGTTAGGTTTGCATCATTGCTTGACAATCAAGCAAGCAACTTTGGCGAAGTAGACTATACAGCTATGGAAATCAATAAGATGGAAAAAGATGTATGGGTAGTCTTTCCTTGGGAAGGCGAACGAGACTATGGAAACTTTTAGAAAGGATTAGTCAAATGAGAGAACAATTGTTAGCAACAGCAGTAGCACATGCAAAAGCTGAAATTCAATTGCACAAAACAAATGTAGATGTTTATCTACATAACCCAGCTGGTATTGGTGAACATAGTGATATTATGGAAACTATTCAAATAGAACTTGATAAAATGGCATCAGCACATGATCGGTTAGAAATGTTAGAAACTTACTTTAACGACTAAGGAGAGCAGTATGAATCCAGATGATTTTGGAATAAACTATGATGTTATGGTCCCTACTTGGGACGACGACAATGTATTTGATGTTA
>TARA_R110002049_G_scaffold70983_5_pt1 | contig 17574 bp, 17 predicted proteins | sample TARA_R110002049 | Tara Oceans TARA_R110002049 (sample SAMEA4396941) | marine metagenome | biome: Polar Biome; feature: [SRF] surface water layer (ENVO:00010504); material: water (ENVO:00002006), including particulate matter (ENVO:01000060) such as... | depth 5 m | reverse complement strand
GACAAATCTCTCGTTAAAGTGCAGAAAATGCTCGGTGAATGAAAATGGGGTCCCGAATCGCTAATCGATGATATCGGTATTTAATCGGTAATTCTTACAGGATATAAGGTCAAAATATCCATATTCAGTCCAATTTTGTAATAAAAAACCTATATTTTGTAGATGTGCAAAATAACTTTCACCCGTTTACTATGATTCTTACCTTTACCAAACTTCCTCACAGCTGTTAAAGATGAAATAAATTAGTTCCGTTAATGCCGTTCAACATTTTAAACTGGAAATAAGGTCGATACGTTGAACCTTTTAAGGGGGAATTCCGTAAGTATTTGTGCATTACAGCCACTAAGGGAAGGTAGATAGTGCCGACCTAAAGAAATGCAACAACTTTGATTCAATTAAAAAGGCAAGATTTTTGTAGGCATATAGAACATCAACAAGAGTGAGAAACTGGAACATAATAACATAAAGTGATTAAAACAATGAGACTATTACAGATTGTACTACTTATGGTTATAGGATTTACCACGATCAGTTGCCAATCCAAAACCAAAACACAGCAAAAGAGTGAAATTACGGCCGAGTTAACACCAAATCAACTTCAACAATATGAAACTGCTTATTTTGCCAGTGGGTGTTTTTGGTGTGTAGAAGCCGTGTTTGAAAGTGTCAAGGGTGTCAAGGAAGTTGTATCCGGCTATTCCGGAGGTAAGGAAAAAAATCCCACTTATGAACAGGTTGGTTATGGCAGAACCACCCATGCCGAAGCAGTGGAGGTTTATTACGATCCAAAAGTGATTTCTTTTGAAACTTTGGTGAAAGTATTTTTTGGCTCCCATGACCCAACTACCCTGAACCGACAGGGTCCCGATAAAGGTGCCCAATATAGGTCCATCGCCTTCTATAAAAATGACGGTGAAAAGAAGATCATAACCGACTATATTTCCAAATTGGAGAAGGAAAATGTCTATACCGCACCTATAGTAACAGAAGTAAAACCCTTTACCATCTTTTATGATGCGGAGGATTATCACCAGGATTATGAAAAAAACAATCCTAACAACTCCTATATCTTAAACATATCGGTACCTCGATTAAAACGATTTCAGGCAAAATTTCCGGAGTTGTTGAAGGACGGTTCACATTGATTTTTTATCCCATACCAAATCACTGTGCAAACGGTCTAAAGAATGGTTCATCTCCGCAATAGAGCTTTATAATAACCATATTATAATAGTATAATTACAAATTAGGCCGTCAAGCTCAAAGCTGGCGGCTTTTTTTTGCTGTATTTTAACTTATAATTATGGGTCTTTTTTGATGATCGGAGCAATAATTAATCACTTTTTTATACCTTTCAAGCTCACATAATAAAATTTAAGATATTTGAAATGAAATTAAGATCAAAAATCCAGTCTACCTTGTTTGCCACCATATTAATGGGATCCCTTTTAATAAGTTGTGCAGGAACGGAAAAAGACACCACTCCATGGGTAAATTTATTTGATGGCAAGACCCTGAACGGTTGGAACCAAAAAGGTGGAGTTGCCAAATATGAGGTCGTTGATGGGACCATAGTTGGGACCACTGTCCACAACACGCCAAACTCCTTTATGACCACCGACAAAATGTATGGGGATTTTATTTTGGAATTGGATTACAAAGTAGATCCCTCCATGAATTCCGGTATACAGATCAGAAGTAATAGTATTCCAACTTATATGGATGGTCGGGTACATGGATACCAAATTGAAATAGACCCTTCGGAAAGAGCTTGGAGTGCAGGTATATATGATGAGGCAAGACGGGGTTGGCTAAATCCTTTGGAAGGCAACCCAAATGCACAAAAAGCTTTTAAACAAAATGAATGGAACCATTACAGAATTGAAGCTATAGGGGATACCATAAAAACCTGGATCAACGACGTTCCTGCATCCTATTTAATCGATGATAAAACAGCAAGTGGCTTTATTGCACTACAAGTACACGGTATAGGAAAAGATAAAACCGAAGGAACCCAAATTATTTGGAAAAACGTTAAAATACTTACGGACAACCTGGATACCTATTCCCGAAAATCTCCTTTGACTCCTATTGTTACCAAAAACAAGCTTACCGTGGGCGAAGAAAAGGATAACTGGAAAATGTTATGGGATGGAGAAACTACCAATGGTTGGCGAGGAGCCCGTTTGGATGGTTTTCCAGAGACTGGATGGGAAATTGCAGATGGTGTACTGACGGTTTTACCTTCGGGTGGTGAGGAATCCGCAGCAGGGGGAGATATTGTTACCACAGAACTCTATGGAGATTTTGAATTAAAAGTGGATTTTAAACTTACAGAAGGTGCCAACAGTGGGATAAAATATTATGTAAATACCGATCTTAACAAAGGACCTGGTTCTTCCATTGGACTGGAATATCAAATTTTGGACGATGCACGTCACCCCGATGCAAAATTGGGCAATCACGATGGCAGTAGAACGGTAGCTTCCCTATATGATCTTATACAGGCCGATATTAACAAGCCCATTAACCCTATTGGGGAATGGAATACGGCCCATATTAAAGCAATCGACAACCACGTTGAACATTGGTTGAATGGGACAAAAGTTTTGGAATATGAAAGAAAAAGCGATGACTACCGCAAATTGGTAGCTGAAAGTAAATATGTTAAGTGGCCAAATTTTGGTGAAGGAGACCAAGGGCACATCCTACTTCAAGATCATGGGGATAGGGTATCTTTCAAAAACATCAAAATTAAAAGCATAAACAAAAACGAATAAATGAAAACGAGAAGAGATTTTATCAAAAAAACGGCTGCCGGCAGTGCTGCCTTAGGTTTGGGCGGATTAATAATGCCGAGTATGGGTTATAGTAATATTCTAGGGGCCAACGACAAAATAAATGTCGCTGTTATTGGGGTAAGAAGCAGGGCCAAAGCCCACTTTGTGGCCATAAACCAAGACCCAAACGCCAAAATAATTTATAGTTGCGATGTGGATGACCTGATTCTAGCGGAGCATAATGTTTGGTGCCAAGAAAATATTGGCTACGTCCCAAAAGTGGAAAAGGACTTTAGAAAAGTTTTGGAAGATAAGAAAGTAGATGCCGTATTCATAGCTACGCCAGAGCATTGGCATGCCCCTATGGCCATAATGGCCTTACAGGCAGGCAAACATGTTTATGTGGAAAAGCCTTGTAGCCATAATCCATACGAAAATGAACTTTTGGTAGCAGCACAAAAAAAATATGGCAAAAAGGTTCAAATGGGAAACCAACAGCGTTCCGCTCAGAGTTCCGCATTGGCCGTTAAAGAAATCCGGGAAGGAATAATTGGTGAAGTTTATAAAGGCGAGGCCTATTATTCCAGCAATAGAGGGTCTATTGGAATTGGCAATAAAATAGAGGTTCCAAAAACTTTGGATTGGGATTTATGGCAGGGGCCGGCACCAAGGGAATCTTATAGGGACAATGTCCACCCATACAATTGGCATTGGTTCCGCACCTGGGGTACTGGGGAAATACACAATAATGGTACCCATGAAATTGATATATGCCGTTGGGCATTGGGTGTAGACCTTCCAAATAGCGTAACCTCCTTTGGCGGAAAGTACACTTTTAAAGACGATTGGGAGTTTGTGGACAACCAACAGGTTACCTATAAGTATGATAATGACAAATTTATTACCTGGACCGGTCACAGCCGTGGTTTAATTAAACCGGATCAGCCCGGTAGAGGAGTTACCATTTATGGTAGTAAAGGAATGATTACACTAAGCAGAAACGATTATAACCTTTATAATCTGGATGGCAGCCTTGTAAAAAGGGTGGAAGAAGGTGTGGAAAGTGCTACCACCAATACCATGGGTATGGGTGGACTGGATGTAAATCACATCCATAATTTCTTTAATGCCATCCGTAAGGACACTTCCTTAAATTCCGATATCAATGATGCCAGTATTTCCACCATGCTATGTCATTTGGGAAATATTGCACAGAATGTAGGAAGGACCATAAATATTGATGCCGCCACAGGTAAAATCAAAGATGATGCTCAGGCCATGTCCCATTGGAAAAGGGAATACCAAAATGGCTGGGAGCCCAAATTATAAGTACAGACATGACTTAAATTGAAAATAGTTGGGATATGCCCCAACTATTTTCAATTTACATACTTTATGAGAAAGTCCCGACATTTATCGTTTGAACCATATACTTATTGCTATTATTACTTTTTTTAAAAAACAATAATAGCAATTCTATTTTAATAAACCTGTTATAAATTCCTTGTCATAACCCAATTTTACTTGTTCAATAATACCCACTTCATTGATAAGAAAAAAAGTTGGAAAGGCAGTTACTCCAAATAAATCAACAATTTGATTCCCATTCACAAATACAGGAAATGGAATATTTTTTTCTTCGACATAATCCATAACATCATTCTTAGTATCCAAAGTATTGATATACAACCCCATAACATTATCTGCCAATTCATAATTCCTTAATTTAAGTTGTTCAATGGTTGATTCGCAATACCCACAATTAATAATTGAAAAAATCAACAATATTTTCTTATTTTTAAAACTTGTCAAACTGAATTTCCGGTCAGATATGTCCAATATTTCAAAATCAGGAGCCTTCTGTCCTACTATAAATTGAATTTTATTCCTATTTTCTCCGAAAGGAATAGAACGATATCCAACAGGTTGTTGCTCCTTTATTTGCCTTTTTGTTGAACTAATTTTAAAATTTGAATATTTATATTTAACAGATTGTGCAAATTGCCCATTAAAAAAATTTCGTCTTTCAAGTAATTGGGGTAAATCCAAATTGGGATCAACAAATAAGTGAAGCTCTGTATAAATTGAATTCCCATCAATTATGGTATCATTCTCCACCAGGTTATAATCCATGTAATCTATATAATCTATTACGGTGTCCATTTTAAACTTCCATGATTCGTTCCTTAGAAGTGATAGAGGTGAATATTTAATATTTCTATTTTGCTCTAAATATATTTTTTCTTGAGCTTTATTAGCTTTCGGAAAAAATTTAATTAGACTATCTTTATGGAAAATCGACTTATAATTACCGTCTACCATCACTTCAGTAATGTTTCCGGACCGAATTACAAAATCAATCCCCTTGTCCTGGATTCGTCTTTTGCTAATCTCCACATTAGATCTCAATGTATCTATTTTTCCTATTGGGTTAGGATAAAAAGCCAATTGGTCATAACTTAAGTAATTGGCTTCATCAATTTTATTTCTGGTAGACTCCAATACCTGGGTTGAATTTCTTCCACAGGAAAAAAACAATATTAATACACATACACTTAATACATATTCAGAGGAAACTTTTGTAAGCATAGTACGGCTTTTTGATTTGAAACCTCTATTGTTAAATGAATTTTTACTGCAAAACAACTTCCGTGAATTTAGAATTAATAATAATGGACTTTCCACTACTCTTGTTTATATGGTACCCCTTGTTCAAGGTATTATAACCATTTTTTGTTTTTAGCAATTGGAGTTCCTTTGGGTAAACCAATTCGGAGTTGCTGCCATTTACGGCAATATTAAATGCCGTTTTAGGTAATACACATCGCAATTCGGCATTTTCTAGGTTAATATCCAAATCGGTAAAACCTGTAGAAATTGAATTTATGGACAAGGGACCAAAATTATTTTTTATATAGGCCTTATTTAATAGGTTATCAATATTTACATTGGAAAAAGTAGCATCGAGGGTAAGGTTTTCCACTTCTTTAATGTTTACCTTTTCTGAATAATCAGCCTTGAGTTGACCATAATTCCATTTTTGAACACTAACCGGCGAATAAGAAGCATTGATATAGGTTTTATCACCCTCTATAGTAGTTGCCATTAAGGTGGAATAAGATAAGGTAGCACTTAGATTTTTGGTGTTTTCGGCCAAAATAACTTCACCATGTCTTACGTTCATTTTAATTTTGGTAGATTTTGGCAATTTGATCTTAATGGTTTTCTTGACCTTCAAATTTTTATCACTACCATTTTTTAAAGAATAAAATACATTGGGTGAATTGGGGTGGCGTATGTCCATAACTACAAATTCACTATTAACCCCATTTACCGAATCGATCTCAATAGTAATGTTTTTCTTTTCGTTCCCTATATGCTGCAGCTGTTTTCGCGATGTTATATTTTTGGCTCTTTGCTCTTGAGCCCTTTCGTGAATTTCCATTCTTTGTCTTTGCATTTCCTGTAGATTCTCCGATCGCTCCTGCTGGGCCTCTTCCCTGTTCTTCTCCATTTCACTTCTTCTCCTACCTATCTCTGCCCGCTTTTGTTCCATACTCCTACCCCATTCTTCCATTTTTTCCTGATAATCCTTTCCAAAGCCCTTGTCGAACTCCTTTTTCCATTCATTTAAATAAGCCTCCCCATCCCTCTTATAGGCCTCATAATCAAAAGGTTGTATATTCATGGGAGGAAGTGGCGGCATAGTCAACATTTCCGGTAGTTCCGGCAATTCAACCAATGGTGTTATATTATGTGCAGCCCCTACCCCACTAAATTGATCTAAAAAATCGATATTAATATCTTCGGTATTATACGTGATGAATTCTCGTCGTCCCAACCCTGTGCTGACACTTATACTCTTACTATTTCCCACAATTTTAATGGGTTGATTTTTGAAATAATTGTTGGCCTCCTCCTCGGAAACATCCTCCAATTCCATTACTGCAACAATGTCCACTTGATTTTTATTCCAAGTTTCAAATTCTATATCCGCATAACTGGTGTTTATTTCCAAAACCACATCATTGGCCACATTAAAGTTCTCATGAAAAGTTTTGGATTTTTTTTGTGCGTAAACACCACTTGTACCTGTAACTAAAACTATGGTGGCAACAACTCCTATTATCTTAAATATATTTTTCATCTCTATTATTTTATTTTTTCTATTTAACTCCTATAGCATTTTTATACACTAGTAACTTGGTCATTTTCTCCTGCCTCACTACTCATCTTTTTTAGCTCCTGTAACTTGTCCCTTAGTTTATGTAATAGTTGTAATCTCAATTGCAAATTCTTTATCAAAGCTGTTATGGTTTGGTCATTGGGACCAATTTCATTTAATTCGATATTCAACTTTTTGTACTCAACGTTCAAATCCTCCAAACGCTCCATAAAACTATCGATCAAAGCTTTATTGCGGTCAGATATTTTTAATTGGGAGAGCTCCAGGTTTATATTCACCATATAATAGTCCTCCACTTTTTTTAAATCAGGAGAAAGATCACCTAGGGAAATCCCCTTTTCTCCTTGCAGCCTGCTTCCCTTTTCCACTACGGTGGTCTCCACGGAATGGGCAACGTTTAGTTTTAAATAAATAAAAGTGCCTAGACCAATGAGGATTATAAAAGTAGCAGCAATAGTAAAAAGTGGGAACAATCGTTTTTTGGTAACAGGAAGATCCTTTTCCATTCTTTTCAAAAAACGCTGCTCATGACCATCCTTCATTAATTCCGATACTTCCGAATCATTATTTTTGAACATTTCCCTAAGATCCTGTGACATACCTTTTCAATTTTAAAATTTCCTTTAATTGCCCTTTACCTCTTAATAATCTTGTTCTACAAGTGGAATAACTTAAGTCCAATATTTCGGATATCTCACTATGATCATACCCCTCCACCAAAAATAACTGGACCACAAACCTATATTTATCCGGTAAGGTTGATATGGCATGCGTCACCTCCTTGATAGTAACCGCATCATCAACAGTCCAGTCTTCATCCTCAACGACTTCCATATATCCTTCATTTAATTCTACTATTTTAATTTGCTTCGCTTTTAAAAAATCGATGCTCTTATTTACGACGATCTTCTTTAACCAAGCCCCAAACGTTACTTCTCCCCTATACTGATTTATCTTCTGAAAGGCCTTTATAAAGGATTCCTGTACAATATCTTCGGCATCATCAGAATTTTTCAAATAACGCATGGCAATACAAAACATACCCTGACAATACTGATTATACAGTTTTAGTTGCGCTTTGCGATCGTTGCGTTTACATTGTTCTACAATATCAATCTGAAACATTTTGGCCAGTTTCTTTAATTTATCGAAGAGGTTTGGTTTCTTATGTTATATCCCCTACAAATTCCAATTACCTAAAGGACGAGGTAATATTAATAATGTTGCAAAAAAGAGTATTTTTATCTTAAACTAAAAAAGAAAGACTTTGAATCAAGTTACAATAAAAAACAATTTTATAACCTTGACCGTATTGGATTATGGAGCTATAATCCAAAAGATGGTCTTAAAAAATAAGGCCGGGGTGGATACCAATGTGGTGGTTGGATTGGAGGAACCTGAAAAATATTTAACGGATAACAAGTCGCTCGGAGCATGTATTGGCAGATATGCCGGTAGAATTTCGAACAGCAGTTTTCAAATCAACAACATCAACTATCCTATCTTTTCCAAGGATGGGGTTCATCTTCATGGAGGCAAACAGGGTTTTGGGAAAAGATATTGGACCATTGATCAAGTACATGACGGCGAAAATCCTTTTGTTAAGTTGAGCTATCTGAGCAAGGATATGGAAGAGGGCTATCCAGGAAACCTAAAAACCACAGTCATCTATAAATTGGTAGGATCCTCTCTATTGGTTATCCATGGAGCTACGACGGACAAGGCTACACCCGTAAACCTAACCAACCATTCCTATTTTAATTTGGATGGCGAAGATAAAATAGACCATTGCCTTCTAAGATTGGCCTGCCCTGAATACTTGGAAACAGATGGCAAGCTGCTCCCTACAGGTAAAATGGTCTCCGTAAAAAATTCCAAGTACGATTTCCTGAGCACTAAAAAGATAGGCGAAGTACGTTTGGATACCCCATTCGTTCTGGACTCCAGTTTAAAGGAAAATACCAAATTGACTTCCGGAAAATCGGGAATTACCATGGAGGTCATTACCAATCAACCCGGAGTAGTAGTATATACCCCAGCTGCGTTCGCTGCCATTTGTTTTGAGACTCAAAATTTTCCTGACGCCCCAAACCAGCCGAACTTCCCAAATAGTATTTTAGAGCCGGGAGAAACCTACTATAATGAAACCGAGTTTAGATTTAGTTTTGTAATTTAGAACACTATATACCAACAAAATACAAGGATATGAAATTTCTTAAATGGCTACTAATAGTAGTAGTGGTATTGGTTTTGGCATTCTTTTTATTTGGAAAATCCTATTTAACGGAACAGACCAAGAAGAATAGTCCACAAAAAACCGCTACCTATGATAAAAATGGAATGGACCTAAGCGTGAATTACAGTAGTCCTTTTAAAAAAGATCGTGTAATTTTTGGCGAATTGGTACCCTATGATCGCGTTTGGAGAACCGGGGCCAATGAACCCACCACTTTTATCACCGGTACCAATATTAGTGTTGGGGGGAAAAGCCTCCCTTCCGGAAGTTATGCCCTATGGACCATTCCTGGTAAGGAAAACTGGACCATTATCTTTAATAGCGAAATCCCGGAATGGGGAGTTACCATTTTTAGTGGAGGAAAGGAAACAACTAGAAACCCGGAAACAGATGTAGTTCAGATTAGCGTCCCAGTTCAACAATTGGCGCAAACCATAGAAAGTCTTTCCATTAATTTTGATGAAAAAGAACAGCTTTACCTTAGTCTATCCTGGGATAAAACCAAGGTTAGTGTTCCCATTAACAAATAAGTTTGGCCGTCCATAAAAATACCGAGGGGGATAACATTTCTAAAATTAAATCATTTAGAAAAATGAGTCCGTCCGTAACTGAATTGTCCCAAGGTATCCTTGAAGGCGATATATCCGCCTTGGCCCGCGCCATTACATTGGTAGAAAGCAGCAATAGTGCCCATTTTGAAAAATCAAACACTATCATTGACCAATGCCTACCTCATAGTGGCAACAGTATACGAATTGGTATTACCGGAGTTCCCGGGGTGGGTAAAAGTACTTTTATAGAAACCTTTGGGTCCTACCTAACCGGCTTGGGAAAAAAAGTTGCCGTACTGGCAGTTGATCCTTCCAGTTCAATTAGTAAGGGCAGTATTCTAGGTGATAAGACAAGAATGCAGGAATTGGTCAAGGATAAAAATGCTTTTATTAGGCCCTCCCCTACGGGTATTTCTTTGGGGGGCGTTGCCCGAAATACCCGCGAAACTATAATTCTATGTGAAGCGGCTGGATTTGACACTATTTTGGTGGAAACAGTCGGAGTGGGCCAAAGTGAAACGGCCGTACATGGAATGGTGGATTTCTTTTTATTATTAAAATTGGCCGGTGCAGGGGATGAACTTCAAGGTATTAAAAGAGGTATCATGGAACTGGCAGATGCCATTGTCATTAATAAAGCCGATGGGAAAAATATTGAACAAGCCAATTTGGCCAAAGCGGAATTCACCAAGGCATTACATCTTTATCCTCCAAAAGAAAATGGATGGACCACAGAAGTACTTAGCTGTTCAGCCATACACGGGACCGGGATATCAAAAATATGGAAACTTATACAAACCTATGTTGATGAAACCCCAGGCACGGAACATATTTCCATAAAACGACGACTACAAAACAAATACTGGCTGCTGCAGACCATTGAAGATCAACTGAAACAAAAGTTTTACGCGAATAAAGAAATAAAACGCCATTTAGATTTAATGATCCAAAAAGTAATTGATGGAAAAATATCCCCATTTACGGCCGCTGAGGAATTGTTGAACCTCGCCAAAATACCATAGGGACATCTTTTTGGCAAAAAGACTGCAATAATATATAAACAATAGGATAGGGTTGTGCAGTCGAATCATTATTATTGAACCTATTACCATTGTTTCTTAATAATAAGATGAACCGTCAATGAGGCATAGATTAACAAAGTTGATTATCTTTGGACCTTTAAATTTTAGCTCAAAAAACACTTATCCTTTTACAAAATGAATTACGAATTCACGATAATTATTCCCGTCTACAATGAAGAAGATAATTTGGAACGTGTTGAAAAGGAGTTAAAGGATTACTTGGCAATATGTACTAAAAATGCCAAAGTGTTGTTCGTAAACGATGGATCAAAGGATAACAGCCAACAATTGATCGAGGCCATTTGCCAAAGAAATGAAGCCTTTAGTTTTGTGAAGTTTGCTCAAAACAAAGGATTGAGTGCCGCCATAAAAGCTGGCTTTGATCACGTAGATACTCCCTTGATAGGCTATATAGACTCCGACCTACAAACCTCACCGGAAGATTTTAACCTACTCTTGGAACATATAGATCAATACGATCTTGTAACCGGGGTAAGGGCGGATAGAAAAGATTCCTTTGTCAAGAATGCCTCCTCTACCATAGCCAATGTCATACGTAGGGCTTTTACCAACGATGGAATGGACGACACAGGTTGTCCTTTAAAGGTAATAAAGACTGATTTTGCCAAAAGAATCCCAATGTTTAAAGGTCTGCATCGATTTTTGCCCGCCATGATCTTATTGCAAAACGGTACTATAGTACAAATCCCTATTAGACACTTTCCACGATTGGCGGGAACAGCAAAGTTTGGCCTATGGAATAGATTATTGGGTCCGCTAATGGATTGCTTTGCTTATTTATGGATGAAGAAAAAATATATTAACTACGAGGTAGAGAAAATAGGATAGATGGCAAATTGGATGATTTATGCTATAGGCTTTATTGCCCAAATACTATTTTCCAGTAGAATGGTGGTGCAATGGGTTATATCCGAAAAAAACAAAAAAGTACTAACTCCAAGACTCTTTTGGCAGCTTAGCTTATTGGCATCCTTTCTGTTGTTCGTGTACGGCTGGCTACGTGACGACTTTGCCATAATGCTGGGGCAGGGGATTACCTATTTTATATATATCCGCAACATTCAATTACAGGGTGAATGGCTGAAATTGCCCAAGGCTTTTAGAATATTCCTATGGGTTTTCCCACTGTTGATTATCGTATATGGATACAACAACAATTCTTATGACCTAAGGGATTTCTTCCAGAACGAAAATATTCCTACTTGGTTACTGCTGTTGGGAAGTATTGCCCAAGTGATCTTCACCTTTCGGTTTGTATACCAATGGCTTTATTCCGAGAAAAAGAAAACGTCTAGCCTTCCTTTCGGTTTTTGGCTCCTTAGTTTGATCGGGGCTTCATTAATTTTAACTTATGCCATTTTCAGAAAAGATCCCGTCCTATTTGCCGGTCATACCTTAGGCTTGATCGTTTATTTAAGAAACTTATTTATCCTAAAAAATGAAGTCCATGATGTGGTTGAAAAATAATCCTATCGCTGTAATCTTCATAGCGGGTATCTCGATTTTCCTTTTTCATTTAAATGTCATTCCCGTTACCATCATGGAGGCTAGAAATTTTATTACCTCTAGGGAAATGATTTCCGATGGACATTGGCTGTTAACTACTATGAACGACCTGCCAAGATATGAGAAACCCCCCTTACCTAGCTGGATCACCGCTATCTTTGGTTTTATATTTGGTTTGGATAACATAACCGGGCTACGGCTACCCACCATGTTGATGGCCATATTTTTGGGATATATAGGATATATATTTTCTTTAAAATTACTCAACAATAAAATACACGCGCTCATAAATGCCCTTATTCTATTAAGTTCGTTCTATATAATCGTTATTACCATTGAGGCTCCTTGGGATATTTACACCCATGGATTTATGCTTACCGGTATCTATTTTTTATATGATTTTTTTGAAAATTCGGAGAGTAAATGGAAGAATAGTCTTCTTGCCGCAATATTCATAGGCTTGTCCTTTATGAGCAAAGGACCTGTTTCCCTTTATGGGCTGCTGTTGCCCTTCCTTCTTGCCTATGGATTTGTCTTTAAATTTAAGGGCTTTGGAGTCAATAAGAAATTGATCCCTACGAGTGCTATGGTCATCCTGGCCAGCATTATTGGCATATGGTGGTTCTTATACGTGCGCCTTGCAGATCCCGATGCCTTCTTGGCGATAACAAAAAAAGAAACAGCTAACTGGTCCAGTTATAATGTTCGCCCCTTCTATTATTACTGGAGCTTTTTTGTTCAAAGCGGAATATGGACCATCCCCGCCCTAATAAGTCTAATATATCCCTATCTTAAGAATAGGGTAATCGATAAAAAATTATACAGGTTCACCTTTTTATGGACCATTTTTTCTGTAATCCTTCTTTCTATTATCCCTGAAAAAAAGGCTAGATACCTAGTTCCAGTATTAATACCCCTAGCTTTGAATACGGGATTTTATATAGAATATATTATCCGCAGCTTTAAAAGTTCCTTAAGCCAAAAAGAAAAGATACCTGTGTATTTTCATTTTGGATTAATAGGACTTATAGGTATTGCTTTTCCCGTTGTAACCTATTTTATCCTGAAGGATGGACTAAGTGGATTTTGGGGCTATTATGTCCTATCATCTATAGTACTTTTTACAATAGGAGTTTTATTATTTGTCCAATTAAAAAAGAAACAGCTTTTTAGTTGTTTTTTGCTGACCATTGCCTTTGTGGTCGCAATAAAATCCATGGCATTGCCACTATCAGGTGCTATGGATAAAAATTCCCATTATAAAAGTATATCCAACCTAAATACAACTATGTTAGAGGAGGGCATTGCCACCTATTGTTTTGGGGAAATTGCACCGGAGATGATATGGGATTACGGTACCGCCATCCCTGTCCTTAAAGGGGAAGAGGAAATTATAATTCCAGAAGGTGAAAAGTTTGCCGTTCTGGTAATTCCAGTCGAAGAAAATGAATTTAAACGTATCTTTGACCCTGAATACAGCCTTACACTAAAAACCGTGTACGACCTAAATTACAATGCCGACCCAGGAACCAAAGGACATAAAAACCGTTTGATAAGTAATTTATATATAGTTCAAAAACGATGATGAACCACTTTACAAAATTTGAAAAAATAGGCTATGGTATTTTAGCCGTGATAGTATTGCTAGGTCTTTATTTAGGACTTAGTGACGATATTTATTTTGACGTTAATTATGCCCAAGAAGATGGACCTGTTGAATGGGGAACGGCCATAATGCTATTTGCCATATTTGTGCTTTCCCTTTATCACTTAATAAAATTTTGGTCCACCAAAAAATTACTGTGGAAAGTGGGGACCTTCCTTTTTGTGGTTTTATTCCTTTTCGCCGCAGGGGAAGAAATATCATGGGGACAACGAATTTTTGGTGTGGAATCAAGCGAGTTTTTTATTGAGAACAATGCCCAAGGTGAAACCAACTTGCACAACCTTGTTGTAGGTGAAAAGAAAATAAACAAAATCATCTTCAGCCAATTATTGTTTCTGGTTATGTTTCTTTACCTAATAGTAACCCCGATCCTTTTTAGAAAATATAATTGGTTTAAAAATCTGGCCAATACCTTTGCAGTGCCCATTGTAAAGTGGCACCATACCATAGCCTTTTTAGTCATTACCATTCTAGTTGCCCTTAATCCGGCAAGTCGAAAATGGGAAGTGTACGAACTGGCCTTTGGAGCTATCTTTTTCCTGATTTTTCTTGGCCCGTTGAACAAAGAAATCTTTGAAAAGGAAAAGGCAACAAGCGGTAATTGATAGCAAATGGATTTAATACTTATATAAAGTTAGAGCTACCCCTCTTGCGTTAAAATTAGATCAAGAATCGTATTTGGATACAAACTTTGAAAATAGCTGCAGAAAAAGTCCCCCTAAAAACGTTCCAATTAGTATTCCTGTGATGACATCCAACGGAAAGTGCACCCCTATATAAATACGGCTATAGGCCACAACTATTGCCCAAGCCATTAGAAATAATCCAATATATTTATATTTAGGACGTAATAGGGAAGTAAAGAAAATAGCAACCGCAAAAGAGTTGGCGGCATGGGCGGAGAAATATCCGAATTTCCCCCCACAGGAACTTTTCACCAAACGCATCAGCCCATTTATTGTTGGATCATGACAGGGCCTTAACCGCTGAACACCGTACTTAAAAAAATTAGCCAATTGATCTGTAACCAAAATAAGTAGGGCAATAGCCACCATGGTCATTAATAGTCGCTTTAGCCCATAGGCTCTATAAGTAAAAAATGCCAATAGGGCATAAAGGGGAATAGAACTCAATTTATTGGTCATAAAAAGCCAAAATCCGTCCCACTGGGTAGATCCCAAGTTGTTTAGGAACAGAAACAACTCCTTGTCGTAATGCACCAATTGGTCTATCATAGTTTACTCTTCGTAGCGAGAAATTTCCCTGTCATAGAAGGCCGTTGCCTGTTCAATTAAGTTTTCTGCTTCCTCCTCCAAATCCTTTTCATCTTCATGGGTAAAATCCTCCAACCATTCTACCTCGTCATTTTCTAAATTGATGATGAATCTAGGATACTCCGTATGTACCACAAAAATGGCCGTTGGATAATCCGTGTTATCGCCTAATAAAAATTTTGGGAATTCCATATAATAACTTTTTATATAAGTGTCGATATCCCAAAATTGTTCTAGTATTGAAGATAGCGTTTTAACTTTTTCTTATTCAATCTCTTACAACAACTCTTGGACAATCAGTTTTTTTGTCAAATAATTAAATCGAATATACAACATAATTGCAGATGCCATAAGCCCGGCCAACAAGCCTATCCAAATGCCCGTACTTTCCCATTTAGTATATAATCCTAAATAAAAACTAATGGGAAAACCAATGATCCAATACGCCACAAAGGTAATAATTGTAGGTATCCTAACATCTTGAAGCCCTCTAAGAGCTCCTAGAACCACCACCTGTAAACCATCAAAAATTTGAAATACGGCAGCTATCAAAAGTAATTTTGAAGCAATAAGCACTACCTCCATATTATCGACCATATTGACTTCATCTCCAAGGTCCAAATAAACAGTGGGCAACCAGTCGTTGAACAGCACAAAAGAAGTTGCAAATACAATTTCCAATATTAGGGTAAGTAGGAAAATAGATTGTGCAATACGTCTCAACGCTTTAAAATCCTTCAATCCTTTTTGATTACCTACCCGTATCATGGCCGCCACTCCAAGGCCCATACCCACCATAAAGGTCATACTGCTGAGATTTAAGGCAATTTGATTGGCCGCTTGGGTATTTTTACCCAGAACGCCACTTATCCAAACCGCTGCAGTGAAAATGGCCACTTCAAAGAACATCTGTAAGGCCGAGGGAAATCCGAGGTCTATAATTTTCTTCATGACCTTTTTCTCTATATTTCTGAAATTGAATCCAGTAACATAATCGTGAAATTTCTTTTTGTTTTTAAGCAATACCCACAAAAAAAGGACCATAATAATTCTGGAAATCAAAGTCCCTATAGCCGCGCCAATTATCCCCATTTTAGGAAATCCCCAGTACCCAAAAATGAGTATATAATTTAAGAGAATGTTCGTAAAAACGGCAATTACCGTCGCATACATTGGGTATTTGGTCTGCGACAATCCTTCTGAAAATTGTTTAAATGCCTGAAATATAATTAGGGGAACTAGCGAAAATGCCACTAAATCAAGATAAGGCATAGCCAATTCCACAACCTCTGGAGGTTGCTTCATGAGATACATGAGTGGCTTGGTCAAAAGTATTACCCCAAAAAGAGAAAATCCCAAAACAGTGCATAAAACCAATCCATGCTTTAATGCGCTCTTACCGGCAGCCACATTGCCAGCACCATCAGCCTCGGCTACCAAGGGGGTTATAGCGGTTGAAAATCCTACTCCCAAGGACATGGCAACAAACACAACACTATTCCCCAAGGAGACCGCTGCCAATTCCGCAGTTCCCAATTGCCCCACCATTATGTTATCGGCTAGCCCTACAAGCGAATGACCCAACATTCCCAAAATAACGGGAAAGGAAAGTGATAAATTATAACGAAACTCCTTTGTATATTTCTGTAACAAGACTGTTGAATTAAAAGGGGCAAATATAAGGGTTAGCTTTGGTTTTAGAACAATGGATTTTTCCATTTAAGACCATTGGTTTTAAAACAATCCAAATTCCGGTTACCTAAGAATTTTATACCGACAATAAAATAAAAGCCAATGACAATTGTCAGCTAACTTCCTGTTTTATAGTCATAAATTTGCGTTTCATATAAAATACTCCAACTACATGGTGTATTAAAAGTATTTTAAAATGCAAAAAAAATACCCTATATTTATAAAAATCAAACTATATAATAGCTTTGAGAGCAAATTGCTAAGTTATTTACAGCACGCTTTAAAGAATTTATGTACCTCTCCTTCTCTATTAGCATATACGCCCATTTATAGGTGCAAATAATGCCCTACATGAATAGAATTGAAAAATCTACAAAAAGGAGGTATCTCTTTTTTATTACCACAATTGTCCTAATTATAATTTTTGCGGTATTGTTTTTTCAAAACAGGATTGACACTTTAACCTCGGATGTACGTCTCATCAACATTGCCGGAAAACAACGAATGCTGAGCCAGCGTATTTCTAAACATGTTATCGCTTTAAAGTTGGACCAGAGCCTTATATCCAACAAAGACTATT
>TARA_R110002049_G_scaffold100580_4_pt1 | contig 17604 bp, 13 predicted proteins | sample TARA_R110002049 | Tara Oceans TARA_R110002049 (sample SAMEA4396941) | marine metagenome | biome: Polar Biome; feature: [SRF] surface water layer (ENVO:00010504); material: water (ENVO:00002006), including particulate matter (ENVO:01000060) such as... | depth 5 m | reverse complement strand
CAAATCCGAGCTTACGTCATTGTCCAGTTTCCGGGGACCACCTCACCCAGAACGAGCTAATGATGGAAATGCAAGCTCTGCGAATGATGCATTGCACTATTTGGACAGAAGGCGTCAGAGAAATCGTTTCTGCCCGCGATTCTGAAATCAAATTTGTTATTTCCGACCATCCCGTGACGGTCTTCAATCAGGCAACTCATCCCGGATCGAAGCTCCTTAAAAGGCTTAGTGACCCAGGCATCGAATTGAAGGGCACGCAGACCGTCTTTCCACTTGATCGCGATCATTGTTTGATTCTGACAAACCTTGAGTACGCACAAGATCATGATTGCGACTCTATGCAAAAGCGAACCTTCGCAAGGCGGTTTCAGAATTCGATGGTGAGGACAGATGCATTCATAAGGCGTCGCACTCTTAGCTCAGATGAGGTTGAGGCAATAAACCGGATCATACATTCTCGTGCCCTACGATATGTCGCAGCTGGTAGAAAGGAATGGCTGCCCCAACCCATCGTGGGGATTAAAGAGTGGAAGACAATTGGGCAGGTACTGCTGCCACCATCTGACGAACTGTTCCAGTTTGGTGGCGAAACCTTTGTGAAGTATGAAAGCGGTGACGTTGTCTATCAAGATGAGTTTGGGCGCGGAGAGAAAGAGCGCGACTTTTTGAAGGTTGAACTTCCAACCAAGAGGCTTCGGCCAGGAAGCCCATGTGGTTGTGGTTCCGGCAAAGCATTCGGAAACTGCTGCAAAGCAAGGCCGATCCATTTGCGCCCAGCTTGGGGACAGATGAGCATTCGAGAGCGAAACCAAGCTCTGTTCCGAGGCATAGAGAACATTTTAGAACTTCGACCGGATACAGACTGGCAGTCTGTTCGCCGTAATATGACGGACGAAAAAATTAGGAAAATCTATTCGGTGTATGAAGCGTTGTGGCCATTGGAAACGGACCTGCTGTCGCTGTTGCCAAAGCCTGACGGTACGTCACGGGCTGTCTACACTGGTATGCTGCACCCGAGCAAAATTGTAGAGGCAGCACTCGGAAGCTCATTGTTATTTGATGAGTTGCTGATTCAGCATCCGTTTGTGAACCCACGCGCGTTAAATGAGAAATTTAGTCCGGTGAAAAACCCACAAGCTTATCGACAAGAAATCCTCAAGAGCATCCTCATGATGATACAGCTCATGCCGCTTATCGATGTGGGCTTGGTGAATCTTTTTCCAGATCCTTGGGAGTTTGACTACCATCTCCGGGACCAAACTATGCATTTGGCCGAAGAACGAGCGCGTTTGTTACGGCCAATAATGGAGGTCGATGAAGATATGCGCTCCTTCCAAGAGGAGGAAGTAAAGCGCAGTCTATTCCAGATTTCTGAGGAAGGGCAACGAGCACGGATTAAGCAATTCTCGCCGGAGTATTCGAACGAAGATGTGGAGGGAGTACTAAGCGCGCTGCAAGCGATGAAAGAGCAAGACCCTTACGCGGTCTTACAAAGCGATGCATCGACCGGTGGAGAAGAAAACGGGCAGCTTCACATGCTCAAGCTCGCACCAAACTTCGAGATGTCGATGTATGTGGCACAAGCCACCGGTGCCGCAATTGTAACAGACAATGCGGTTCGATGGAACGAACTTAGATATACAATTTTGGCACGCGGAATGCAGTTGAAACACCACGTCAATGACTTTGCAAGTGTGTTGGAGGCTTCGCCAATGCCGCTGCTTCAACACCCTGTCGAAATATTTGATTGGTGGCGAAAGAGAATGCCCCGACCTCATGCAGCTTTGTTCGGTAAGCTAATTTCTTATTTGGCCAAAGTGGACCAAAAGGGTCGAAAACCTAACTTCGAGAAACACCTATTAGCGAGTCTTGCGAAGGGAAATGCAGCCTACTTGCATGCGGTGGAGCAGACAGATTTCTTTCGTGGAGACGTGAAGTTTGAGTGCGCTTTCCCCAGAGGTGGAATCCACGACAGTACAATCAATCGGCTCCTTCTGATGTCCAGCTCAGAGTATCACATGCAGAGCGTGCCGATGGCGCTGTATCTGAAGAAGTATGAGCGCGAACCGCATGCCGCAATGCACTCGCCTTAAACACGGAAAGACCTCTTCTTTTAGTGTGCGCTGAAATGTGGCGACGAAGCCCGACCTTCATTCAACGATAGTGATACCCTCAATGAATTTGCATCCGCTACCCAACGCTTCAATCTTGGGGTTCACGAAGCTCCGGCATAGGATTAGCCTTTTGGTCTGCTTGAGAACGGGGGTGCAGTAAGTTTGACATTTTTTTCACGCCGGCGAATTCAATCGATGATAGACGAATTGGACCCCTTTCTTGATGTCAAAAAACAGAGAGATATGGTTCAACGCCTAAACAACAAGGACCCTGAACAATCACTTGGTGCGGAGGCGGAGCTATCGATTGCTTGGTCGCTTCGTGAGTTTGATCTTGAGATTGAGCCAGTTTGGTGGACGCCACCAAAATGTCCTGATCTATATGTTGAGGGTCTGATTGACGACATTCCGCTGGTGATCGAGGTCACGGCCTTCGCCGACGCAGCCGTGTCGGGCGAAGACTTAATGGATCACTGCGCTCAGACACTAATCGCCTTAGCCCATACAGCTAAGAAAGGAATTGGTGATTACCTTTATTTCCACTTTGCTGAGACAGCCAAATATCAGCGAGGGCGAAATGAAAGGGGAATCGCGGCTTCAAAAGATTACAAGCCATCCCAAATCACGCGAAAACGGATGGCCGCGTGGATCAATTCGAGCCCATCTGAGAAGCAGCGGCTTAGGATTGAAGATGCGGGGCTGGTCGTTGAAGTTGAAATCAAGCCGTACAAACAAACCCGCTACCACAATTACCATGTGCCAAGACCGCCGAGAACATACTCTGACACGCGCAACCCGTTGTACCGCCGATTGGCCGACAAATCCAAGCAGCTACGAGATGCCCCTTCAGGCGTCTGGCGCACGATATTTCTGATTGAGGCAGGATCGCGGTTTTTGGCAGACCTCAATAACGCACATCGTTGGGGAGGAGTTGAACAATATTCCACAGCTCGGCAAATCATTCAGAAGTTCATCCATGATAAGTCCGACAAAATAGACTCGGTTGTAGTGCTCGTTCCGACGAAGCAGTATCGCAGGGGCTTTGGATGTGGTTCGGAACCCAATAGCTCTTGGCAAGTTACGGTCTTTGGTCGTGACAATGCTGTCAATAACTCGCTGTCCTCTGTTTTGATTAAGCTCATTTCTGACCTTCCCAAACCAAGGCTGGATGGCTTCAATGCACGTTCACTCATTCGGCAGAAAGCCATGAGTTATAATGCACGTGGGTGGTACCTATCATGGAGGTGGAGCATGAAAGACGACCAATATACTTACCGAATGTCTGCAAGGGCATTCCAAGATTTTCTTGCCCAGAGAATAGACGAAAAGCAGTTTCGACATTTCGTTGGGGCGACCGAAGAAGGCCCCTCTATCGGCCGCTTTCTCAATCAAGGATATACGATCCAAGATATTCGGTTTGAAAGTGGCGGAACGGATGAAGATGATGATTATGTAGTGTTTAAGCTTGCTCTGGATGCTGCGGCAGGTCCATTTCAATGAACCATAATTGAAATGCACACTTACCTGATGAAATCGGGCTGTCAGTGGCAAATTGAATGTCTACTCCCGAAATTTGGACATTGTTAGTTGCATACGAAGAGAGTGACCGTTTTCCGCTCACGTTCTGTACAGAAGTTTTCAAAATAATACGCTGTCATTTGCGGTCGTGAAGACGCGGTTGCACAGATCATAAGCTGAGACATGCGCATCGTAGCGGGTGCCTTGGCTCAGGACCCGTTAAATGCCTTGATGCTGGTTTGCCGTCATGATTCACGAACCCCATTGATTTGGGGGTACGATGAGTAATCTTTACTGGCTAACCGAAGAACAAATGATGCGGTTGCGGAGTATGGGCCACCCAAGACGCTATACAATCACTGGAAGCGCTGGAGCGATATGGGTGTTTTCGCAAGGATCATGACTGGATTGGCGGCTGAAGCACCCGACAATAAAACGATCTCGATTGATGCGACCTACCTTAAAGCGCACCGTACGGCCTCGAGCTTGGGGCTTAAAAAGGGGGGCCTGGACGCCTGATCGGTCAGACAAAGGGCGGCATGAACACCAAATTGCACGCCGTCACTGACACAAGCGGTCGCCCCATCCGCTTCTTCATCACCGCCGGTCAGGTCAGCGACTACACCGGTGCCATGGCGTTGCTGAGCAGTTTGCCAAATGCGGAATGGTTGCTCGCGGATCGGGGCTATGATGCAGATTGGTTCCGCGAAGCCTTGTCAGACAGGGGCACAAGGCCCTGCATCCCTGATCGCAAGTCACGCAAGCAGACCGTTAGATACGACAAGCGCCGTTACAAACGCCGCAACCGCATCGAGAGAATGTTTGGCAGGCTCAAAGACTGGCGACGCGTCGCAACCCGCTATGACCGTTGTCCCAAAGTGTTCCTGTCAGCAATCGCCCTCGCTGCAACCGTCATATTCTGGTTATGAGTCCGGAACCTTGGCATTCTTGAGGTCACCCACTATGGGCCATGTATATAATTGAGCTTTCCCGGCTCTCCGATGGCATCGCCTTCTTTGAAAGTGGCGAGCTTGACGTCCGCGATGCTTAGCTCTTCCCAATTATCCACCAAACGAAGCCGGGGCCAAACGCGCTGACCGCATGTGACATCCTGTAAAGGACCGCAATGCGGACATTGCCGCCGTTCGCTGCAAGTGCATGATCTTTGGCTTCGTCTACGCGGCATCTGGTAGGGAGCGCGATTTCCGGTCACTCTCCGCAGGTACTCGGATCAAGCTTCGAAAATACAGAAGCGGCCGTCGGGCAAAGCTGGTTTCTTGTCTAACATTCGGGTGTTCGCCGGTCCGGTGGGGGCGCAGTCTGACCAATTCTGTCACGTTCCGAAGCTGTTCCGATAACCAGTCCAATGGTCACGAGAGACCTACGGCGCTGTCTGCCTGTGCGGCCGTGACGGCGATCATGTGCAGGATGTCCTCGGCTGAACAGCCGCGGGACAGGTCGTTGCCGGGCCTGTCCAGGCCCTGCAAAATCGGGCCGATGGCGACGGCGCCGCCGATCCTTTGCGCGATCTTGTAGGCGATGTTGCCGCTTTCGAGGTTGGGGAAGACGAAGACGTTGGCGTCGCCGCCCAGCGGCGAGCCCTCGGCCTTGGCGGCGGCGACGTCGGGCACGAAGGCGGCGTCGAACTGCAACTCACCGTCGATGACAAGCGAGGGATCCTCGGCGCGGGCAAGGTCGGTGGCGGTGACCACCTTCGAGACGGCGTTGTGGCTGGCGCTGCCCCGGGTCGAGAAAGACAGCATGGCGACGCGGGGGGTGTCTCCGGTCAGGGCCGCGAATGAGCGGGCGGAGGTCAAGGCGATCTGTGCCATTTCCTCGGCATTCGGGTCGACGACGAGACCGCTGTCGGCGAAGACATGCGCGCCTTTCTTGATGTGGTGGGTCTGGCAGAACAGCATGAGGAAAAAGCTCGACACCAGCTTGGCGCCGGATGCCGGGCCGATCACCTGGATGGCGGTTCGGACGATCTCTGCCGTGGTGGCGACGGCGCCTCCGACGGTGCCGTCGGCATGGCCGGTCCGTACCAGGAGCGCGGCGAAGACATGCGGGGTCAGCGTCGCCTCGAGCGCCTGTTCGGGGGTCATGCCCTTGTGCTTGCGCCGCTCGTAAAGCGCGTGCGCAAGGGTGTCAGTCAGGCGCGACGTTGCCGGATCGTGGATCTCGATGCCGGCGTCCGGTTCCACGCCCAACGCGTCAAAGCGTGCTCGGATCGCCGCTTCGGGCCCCACCAGCGCGATACGGGCGATGCCTTGTTTGCGAGCGTCGATCGCGGCCTGCACCGCACGCGGGTCGCTGCCTTCACTGAGCACAATCTTCTTCTGCGACCGAGCCGCGTTTTGCAGGAGCATTTCAAGCGGTTTCATGACGGTTCCAATCAGTGCCCGAGAAGGGTGACGCCCAAGAGGACGAAGACGGCGATAAAAAGGGTTTCCGCGACGATCAGCGTGATGGCCTGCCCGCCGACATCGAGAATGCGCCGGAGCGAAGTCTTCATGCCGACGGCGGCGATGGAGATCAGCAGCGCCCAGCGGCTGAGCGAGGACAGGAATGACACCACCCCTTCGGGGATCAGGCCGAGGGAATTCAGCGCCGCGAAGATCAGAAAGCCCACCACGAAGAAAGGCAAGACCGGCGGGCGCTTGCCATCCTGCTCGCTGGCGAAGTTGCGGCGGACGAGGACGGAGATCACCAGCACGACAGGGGCGAGCATGGCGACGCGCATGAGCTTGACCAGCGTCGCGACTTCCCCGGTTTCGTTGGACACCGAAAAGCCCGCGCCGACCACCTGCGCCACGTCATGGATGGTGCCGCCGAGGAAGACGCCGGAGACCTCGTCGTTGAAGGCGAAGGTCTCGGTCAGGATCGGGTAGGCGATCATGGCGACGGTCGACAGGACGGTGACCGACAGGACTGTGAAGATGAGGTTGCGTTCCGAATGTTCGTTCTTGGGTAGCACGGCGGAAATCGCCATCGCGGCCGAAGCGCCGCAGATCGCGACCGAGCCGCCGGTGAGCAGGCCGAAACGCCAGCCGCGGCCCAGCAGCCGGGCGGCGAGAAAGCCGAATAGGATGGTCAGGATCACTGCGGCGACCACCACGAAGATCAGTTGCGGCCCCAACCCCACGATCAGCTCGACCGAGATGCGCGCGCCCAGAAGCGCGACGCCGAAGCGGAGCACGGTGCGGGCGGTGAACTCGATACCGGGTTTGCAGACGCCCTCTTCGGACAGAAAGTGGAACGCGATGCCCAGGAGCAACGCCATCAGCATGGCCGGTACTCCGTAGTGGTCCGACAGGAACTGAGCCGCGACGGCCACGACCACCGAGACCAAGAAACCCTGGCCGTTAGTTCTGATAAGCCCGGAGAGGCCGGGCGCGAGCGCACGAGGAGAGAGAGCGGTGAGCATGGATCGGTTCCCGAATTGGTGCCCTTCAGGTTTATTAGGGGGGAGGTCAGAAGGGACCGGGTTGGCCGGGCGGAGGGAGCCGCCCGGCAGGACGTCTGGTTCAGGCGGAGCGCTTCGACCGCATGTCGTCGCGGCTGATACCCGCCACCGACACCGGCTTCTTCATCGCGTCGCGACGGAAAGGCTCGCCCAGTTCCTGGTTCAAAACAACCTCGATGAAGGTAGTCTTGTTCTCCATCATCTGCCGGCGGATCGCCTTGTTCAGCTCATCCGTCAGCTGCTCGGTCGTGGTGACCTGGACGCCTTCGACACCGCAAGAGCGCGCGATGCCGGCATAGGTCACGTCGAGGTCAAGCTCGGTGCCGACGAAGTTGTCTTCGAACCACAGCGTGGTGTTCCGCTTCTCGGCGCCCCACTGGTAGTTGCGGAAGATCACCTGGGTGATCGCGGGCCAGTCGCTGCGGCCGCAGGCGGTCATCTCGTTCATTGAGATGCCAAAGGCACCGTCACCGGCAAAGCCCACGACCGGTACGTCGGGTCGGCCAATCTTGGCACCGAGGATGGCTGGGAAGGCATATCCGCAGGGGCCAAACAAACCAGGGGCGAGGTACTTCCGCCCCTCTTCGAATTCCGGATACGCGTTGCCGATGGCACAGTTGTTGCCGATGTCGGACGAGATGATTGCGTCTTTCGGCAGCACCTGCTGGATCGCACGCCACATCTGGCGCGGGCTCATGTGCTCGGGCTGGCGGGTGCGGGCGCGCTCGTTCCAGTCGGTGCCGGGATCGTCGTCCTCGTGGTCCATGCTGGACAACTGCTGCGCCCATTTCGACTTCAGCTCGCCGATCAGGTTCTTGCGCTCCTCGCGGCCCTTGTCGCCGGCGTGGTCGTCCAGTTGCGCGAGGATGCTCTCTGCTACCTTCTTGGCATCACCCACGATGCCGACCGAGACCTTCTTGGTCAGGCCGATCCGCGCCGGGTTGATGTCGACCTGGATGATTTTCGCATCCTTGGGCCAGTAGTCGATGCCGTAGCCTGGCAGGGTCGAGAACGGGTTCAGACGGGTGCCGAGGCAGAGCACGACGTCCGCCCTGGAGATCAGCTCCATCCCGGCTTTCGATCCGTTGTAACCCAGCGGCCCGGCAAAAAGCGGATGGTTGCCCGGGAAGGCGTCGTTGTGCTGGTAGCCGCAGCAGACCGGGGCCGTGAGGCGCTCGGCCAGGTTGGCAGAGGCCGGGATGCCTCCGGCAAGGACGACGCCGGCACCGTTCAGGATCACCGGGAACTCGGCTTCGCTGAGCAGTTGTGCCGCGTTGGCGATGGCCTGCTCGCCGCCCGAGGGGCGCTCGAACTCGATAATCGTGGGCAGTTCGATGTCGACAACCTGGGTCCAGAAATCGCGGGGGATGTTGATCTGCGCGGGGCCGGAGGCACGGTGGGCTTCCATGATCACGCGGTTCAGCACCTCGGCGACCCGGGTCGGGTCGCGCACTTCCTCCTGGTAGGCGACCATGTCTTCGAACAGTTTCATCTGCTCGACTTCCTGAAAACCGCCTTGACCGATGGTCTTGTTGGCCGCCTGCGGGGTGACCAGCAGCAGGGGTGTGTGGTTCCAGTACGCGGTCTTCACGGCGGTGACAAAGTTGGTGATGCCCGGCCCGTTTTGGGCGATCATCATCGACATCTCGCCGGTGGCCCGGGTGAAGCCGTCGGCGATCATGCCGGCGGTGCATTCATGGGCGCAGTCCCAGAACGTGACTCCGGCCTCCGGAAACAGGTCGGAAATCGGCATCATGGCCGAACCGATGATACCGAATGCGTGTTCGATCCCGTGCATCTGCAGTACTTTCACGAAAGCTTCTTCTGTCGTCATTTTCATGGCGGTTCTCCTCGAGTAAATTAGTGTTGGTCGGGGTCAGGCCACCGGGGCCATCTGGTCTTGAAGGATCATGTCGCTGGCCTTTTCGCCGATCATGATCGCGGGGGCGTTGGTGTTGCCGCTGACGATCTCGGGCATGATCGAGCAATCAGCGACGCGCAGGCCGCGAATGCCGTGGACGCGCAGCCGCGCATCGACCACCGTGCCGGTCCCTTGGCCCATCTTGCAGGTGCCGGTGGGGTGATAGATCGAGGACGAGTTGCTGCGAGCCCAGTCGAGCGTGCCGTCGTAATCGTCGAGGGCGAGGTCCTTCGTCGGGCGGAACTCTTCGGCGATCTTGGACGCGAGCGGGTCTTCGCGGGCGATGCGGCGGGCGATCCTGACGCCTTCGGCGATGGTGCGGCAGTCGAGCTCGGTGGCCAGGTAGTTGGGGTGGATCGTCGGGTAGCTTTTCGGGTTTTTGCCGGTCAGGCGGATCTCGCCGCGGCTTTCGGGACGAAGCTGGCAGACCGACATGGTGAAGGCCGAGAACGGATGCACGCCCTCGCCCGGACTGTCGGCAGACCAGGGCTGCACGTGGAATTGGATGTCGGGCGTGTCGACATGCGGGCCGGTCTTCATGAAGCCGACCGCAAGGCTCGCCGCCATGGTCATCGGTCCGGCCCGGAACAGTGCGTATTTCGCCGCGATCCGCGCCTGGTTGAGCAGTGAGCGTACCTCGTCGTTGAGCGTCGGTTCATTGCATTTGAACACCAGACGCGCCTGAAGGTGGTCCTGCATGTTCTTGCCGACGGCAGGCAGGTCGCGAATGACGTCGATGCCGTTGTCTTTCAGTTGCTCGGCCTCACCGATCCCCGACAACATCAGGATTTGCGGCGATCCGATCGCGCCCGAGGACAGCACGACCTCGCGGGTGCAGGTGATGGTCTGCTCGCGGCCGGCGGCGTCCAGATAGCTGACACCGGTGGCGCGGCCGTCTTCGATGATCACACGGCTGACCTGCGCCTTGGTGATGATCTTCAGGTTCTTGCGGTTGCGGGCCGGGTTGAGGAAGGCCACAGCGGAACTGCACCGACGGCCGTTGCGGGTGGTGAGCTGGAAGTAGCCGACACCCTCCTGCGTCTCCCCGTTGTAATCGGGGTTGAAAGGGTAGCCCGCCTTCTGCGCCGCCGCGACCCAGGCGTCGCAGATCGGCCGTTGCAGGCGCATGTTCGATACCGAAAGCTCGCCGTCGGTGCCGTGATACTCGTCCGCCCCGCGTTCCTGACGCTCGGAGCGCTTGAACAGCGGCAGCACGTCGTCCCAGCCCCAGCCCTCGTTGCCCATTTGGCGCCAACGATCGTAATCCTCGGCCTGGCCGCGCACGTAAAGCAGCCCGTTAAGCGAGGACGACCCGCCCAGAACCTTGCCACGCGGCCAGTCGATGGCGCGGCCGTTGAGGCCCTCGTCGGCCTCGGTCCGGTAGCACCAGTCGACGCTCGGGTTGTGCATCGTCTTGAAGTAGCCGACGGGCACGTGGATCCAAGGGTTCCAGTCCCGTGGCCCGGCTTCGAGCAACACGACCCGATTCGCCGGGTCCTTGCTCAGCCGGTTTGCCAGCACGCACCCGGCAGAACCCCCACCTACGACAATGTAATCGGCCTGCTGTGTCTGCATCGGGGGGGGTCCTCCAAAAGCCCTGAAACCTGAATTGCAAGTTTCCCTTGCGCTATTCTGCATAGGTGATTAAAAATGATACTGCAAGTCTCAATAACCATGAAATTTGAACAGAGGAGGAGAGGTTCATGAAAATTTCGAAAAAGCTGAGCGGTGTCTCGAGGAGAGATTTCTTCAAGGTTGCAGGACGTTATGGCCTGTCGTCGACGGTGCTGGGGCTGGGGGGCCTGGGCGGTGCGGTATCGCTGCCGACGCTCGCCGCGGCCGCCGAATCGACCTATGACAAACGCTTCAAGAAAGAGGCCAAGCACACGCTGAAGTTCGGCGCGTCGGGTTTCAATGCGCGCAACCTGCTGATCGAGCGCGCCGGATGTTTGGAATTCGCCCGCGACCTCGAGGAACGCACGGACGGGGAGATCCGTGTCGAGTTCATCGGCGATAACCAGATCTGCGGCCAGCTGTCCTGTGTCGAGAAGACCCAGAACGGCATCGTCGACATCTACGCCGCCTCGACCCAGAACTCGGCCGGCGGCGCGCCCTACCTGAACGTGCTGGACTATGCCTACGTCTTCCCGGGCCGGGCGTCGCAGTACCACTTCCTGTACAGCCCCGAATCCAACGCCATCCTGCGCGACCCGCTCGAGAAGCGTCACGGGCTGAAGTTCCTGTTCAGTCATTGCGAGCTGCGCGGGCTTCAGATGGGCAAGACTTTCGAGGACAAGCCCACCGTGACCAAACTGGAAGAGCTGTTTGGCACCAAGAACCGCGTCACCGGTACCCAGCTGGGCCGGATCGCGATGCAGCTTCTAAACCTGAACCCGGTGCCGGTGGCCTGGGAAGAGACGCTCGACGGGCTGAAGACCGGCCTGATCGACGGCGCGGAGACCTGGGCCTCGGCGGTGGGCTATGCCAACATGTCGCCGGTGGTGTCGCAATCGGTGGACCTGAAGTTCTTCTGCGGGACCGAGCACACCTCGATGTCGGCCAGTGTCTTCGACAGCCTCGACGGTCATCTTCAGGACGCGGTGATGGAATCGTCCTACCTGGCGCAGGTTCACGTGCAGGCGGCGAACGAAGCGGCGCTGGTCAAGACGGTCGGTTTCTCGGACCCGGTGCTGCCCGGCACCCTGTTCGACGAACACAACGTGCGCCCGGCCTTCCTGGCAGACGACCAGATCAGGATGGCCGAGGAAATGTGTTCGCCCGAGCACAACCCCGAGCCTTGGGAGCAGTGGCGCGGCCGTCTGAACAACTGGGCCGGCGGCATCGACACCTATACCGAGCTGCACCGTGTCGCGCGTGAAGTGCCCGCCGACATGAAGCCCGAGAACGTCGAGCCCCGCCGCTGGTGGAAAGGCTGACCACAACCTTTCACGGCGTCCGGTCATGACCGGACGCCATGCCTGCCACGCCCGAACATTTCCGAGGAGGAGACGGAATGCCCACCCTTGCAAGCGATATAACCGCGATTTTCAGCGCTGTCCTGTCCAACGACGCCTGGATGATCAGCGAGGCCCTGAAGACGGACGCCGCCTGGGTCCTCGGCGCTTTCGCCACCCTGCTCGGCGGCGCCTTCTTCGTCATGCTCTATCGCCATTTGCCCTGGATCGAGCGCAAGTTCGAATCCACCGTGATGGTTTCGACCTACCTGCTGATCGGCGCGATCATCTTTGTCGAGGTGTTCCGTCGCTTCGTACTGAATGTGCAGGCACCGTGGTCGACCACGCTGCCGCCCTTCCTGTTCCTGATCATGACCTGGGCGGGCTGCGCCTACAACGTCAAGCTGCGCACCCACCTGGCCTTCGCCGAGTTCCGCGCCAACATGCCGCGCGGGCTGCAATTCCTGTGCCTGAGCCTCGATGCCGTGCTGTGGATCGTGTTCTCCTGGATTGTCATCGTGACCTCGACCCAGGTGGCGGCGAACTCGGCTGCGAACTTCCAGATCATGCTGGGCACCGACAACGTGTTGCAGTGGTGGTTCCTGATCTCCGTGCCGCTCAGCTTCGTGCTGATCGCCGCGCGGGCGATGGAGAACTGGCTGGACGACCTGAGAAACCTGCGCACCGGCGCAACGCTGCTGTCGCCCGTGGCGATCGGCGCGGACTGAGGACACATCATGACTGACGGATCCTGGACCATCTTCATTTCAATCGCGGTCACCTTCCTGTTCATGCTGGGGGTGCCGGTGTTCCTGGTGATCGGCTACTGGGTGATCGGCATGAGCCTGGTGCTCGGCCTGCCGCTGATCAACACCGGGGCGGCGCTGGCGGATGTCTTCACCGACGGTTTCGCGCTGCTCGCCATGCCGCTGTTCATCCTGACCGGCGACCTCATCAACCGCTCGGGCATCGCCCGGCGGCTGTCGGATTTCGCCTATTCGCTGCTGGGCTGGTTGCGGGGCGGGCTGGCCATGGCCTCGCTCGGCGCCTGCGGGCTGTTCGCGGCGATCTCGGGCTCCAATTCGGCCACCACCGCCACTATCGGCTCGATGCTGCACCCCGAGATGGTCAAGGGCGGCTACGACGAACGCTTCTCGGCTGCCACCGCGGCCGCGGGCGGCACCGTGGGCATCATCATCCCGCCCTCGATCATCTTCATCGTCTACGGGTTCCTCCTGAACCTGCCGATTTCCGAGCTGTTCGTGGCCGGCATCATCCCCGGCGCAATGATGGTTGGCGCCATGATGCTGGTGGCCTTCATCATCTGCACGATGAACGGCTGGGGCCACCTGATCCGGCTGGAGATGGCGCGGGTGTTCAAGACCGGTGTCGGCGCCTGGCTGGGCTTTTTCGCCATTGGCCTCGTGCTCTGGGGCATCTACACCGGCAAGTTCTCTCCGACCGAGGCGGCGGGCGTGACGGTGGGCTTTTGCATCATCGTGGGCTTCCTGAGCCTGCCGGTCTACGCGATGATGGGCCGTCCCTCCGAGGACCGCGACTTTCGCGAGCGCAGCATCTCGGAATACCTCGTGGTCAAGGGCTTCGGGCCGCTGGAGCTGCCGTCGATCACCATGCGCTCGGCGCAGATCACCGGAATTCTCGCGCCTCTGATCGCGGTGTCGGTGGTGATGCAGCAGATCCTCTCGGTGCTGGGCGCGCAGGAGATCATCGGCGAATTCGTCCGCGGCATGGGCGGCTATTACGCGGTGCTCTTCACCTCGATGGCGATCGTCTTTGTCGCAGGCATGGTGCTGGAAAGCCTGCCGGTGACCATTATCCTCGCCCCGATCCTGGCACCCATCGCGCATTCCGTGGGGGTCGAGCCGGTGCAGTTCGGGGTGATCTTCCTGGTCGGCGCCTCCATCGGCTTCATCACGCCGCCCTACGGGCTGAACCTCTACGTCGCGTCAGGCGTGACCGGCGTGCCCTACTTCCGGCTGCTGCGCTACACGGTGCCTTACCTCGTCGCACTACTTTCCGTGTGGATCATCGTAGCGCTGGTGCCTGTTCTCTCGACAATACTTATCCCCAACGGGTAGAACGGGCGAAACCGGTCAATGGAGCAATGCGGACATGGCGGACGACGGCGGCAAGGACAGCGCGATCCCGACCAACTTGCGCCTGCTGCTCGTGCTCGAGGCCATGGCAGAGGCCGGGGTTCCGGTCACCCCCACGGAGGTGAACCAGAGGCTCGGTCTGCCCAAGCCCACGATCCACCGGCTGTTTACCACGCTGGAGACCGAAGGCTTCATTCAACGCGAAATCGATGGCCGGGGGTATTCCCCCGGTCAGCGCGTCAGGAAGATGTCGAGCGGTATTCTGTCGTCGCTGCGCATCCGCACGGCGCGGATCGCCATCCTCGCCAAGCTGGCCGAAGAGATCGGCGAGACCAGCAACATCGCCATCCCGGACCGTGACGCCATGGTCTATCTCGACCGGGTCGAGACCAAGTGGCCCCTGCGCATCCAGCTTCCCGTCGGCACGCGGGTGCCGTTCTATTGCACCGCCAGCGGCAAGATGTATCTCAGCAGTCTCGACCGGCGGCACCTGCGCAACTACGCCCAGTCGGCGCGTCTCGAACAGCGGACCGACAAGACGATTTCCGACCCCGACGCCCTGATCGCCGAAGCGATGGAGGTGCGGGAACGCGGCTATGCCACCGACGACGAGGAGTTCATGGACGACATGATCGCGGTTGCCGTCCCCATCCTCGACGGCAATGGTCGTCTGGTGTCGACCCTGTCGTTCCACGCCCCCGGACAGCGATTGTCGATGGCCGACGCCATCGGACATGTCGACAGATTGAAGAGATCGGCCGAGCGGCTGTCCGACCTGTTGTCGGATGCCGGCCCCGCCGAGTGAGCTGTGGGACAACGCGTGAACTCGCCCTTCAGGAAGCGCTGCACCGTGAGCGAATGACCGGTTTGGTAAAGCCGCACTGCAGCGACAGGAGCCTGTCCTAATGTCCGGAGAGGGCCGTGCTTCCGGCCCCTATATGCTGCGCCTGCAACATTCTGCGTATGGGTTCTATGTGGATGTGGGCTCGAAGCTGCCGTTGAGGCTCCGCCGACCTTATGGCCAGGTCAGGCCCCATTCAGGAGTGCGGCGCATTTGCCGTCCAACTGCACAGCAGAGAAGCCCGCGCATCTGTTTCACGACTGGGATTGGTTTCCATGTCGTGGTCGCAACTGTCCTGGTGCCCGATTTTGTTGATTTTTGCCGAACCTTCACTGATGGCTGACGATGGTTCCAACGCCAGAGTATCTCGTCGAGGTAACGCTGAAGGTGCTTCCGTCCAAGGCGATGATACACTCCAACAAGGGCACGCTGGACCTGAGAATTGACGGCTTCCACCGTATTGATGTGCGCCCCGAGACTGGGGCGAGAATATTGTCGGGCACCGTGATTTACCGTATGATGTGCAGCAAATGTTTTGCCGATTTTGCGATAAGCTCTGTTGCCGTCTGTCATCAGAAAAGAATGCGGTTCCATCCATTCTGTCATGATTGGCCCAAGCGTTGCGCCTTGGGCGTTGGGAACCAGGCTCGCCTTGGCTTGACCATTGCGGTCAGCGGCAACAAGCACGATAGGCTTTTTGGTGCCTCGCCCCCTCTTGTTTTTGACCCCTTTCCTGAACTTGGGGGCACCTCCGACGAAGGATTCATCGACCTCAACTATTCCACTCAACTGACTGGCGGTCATCTCTCTGTCGTCCATCAGTTCACGGATGGCGTGACCGAGCTTCCAGGCAGTTTTTTGGTTCACGCCCAGGATTCGTGACATGACGACTGAGGAGATCCCCTTGCTGGATGTCAGCACGAGAAAGATCGCGGCAATCCACACTCGAAGATCCAGTTTGGTCGAGTGCATTGGCGTTCTTGTGGTGACGGTGAATTGACGACGACATTCGTGCTCAGAACATTGATACAGTCCGGCACGCGCAGACTGACAGCGCAGCGCCACAGACCGCACACTGCCGCAGTGTGGACAATACCGGCCCGTGGGCCAGATCATTTGTTCGAGGAAGATGCGCCCGTGATGTTCGCTCGGCATCTTCTTCCAGATGTCCCTGACGGATTTCAGTTCGGTGATCATGTCGGCACTCCAATAGCTGGGAGCCGACAATATTGGCCAGCTTCCGGTTTTCGGAAGTAGACGGGTCATTTCGCGCGAAACCGTGGCAGGTTCAAGGTTTATCGATGGTTTTCAAAGCCCTGGCTCAACCAGCGCTTCTTTTTGTGGATAATCGGGTAGCTCTTCTATTAGCTTGGCCATGACAATGGCCGAGTCTCCCCAGCTTTCTGGTATCACCAGTACGGTCTTGGAATACTCTCGGGCAGCCAATGTCGCCATACCCAGCGTTTCAAGCAAGTAACGCTGGTGCCTCTTTTGACGATGTGACTTCACCTCGATGGCGGCAATCGGCTTACCGTTCCGTACCACAACCAAATCAGCTGGCACTCTGGAGCTTCGCGTTCCCTTGGTGACTTTGATGTCACTTCCGAGTTGCAGGACATCTGGGTGGTCACTCAGGAACTCTGCTACAGCTGTCTCGAAAGCCACGGCCTGCTTTACACGATCATGTGCTAAGACCCCGCGGCCGCTTCTCTCTACTTGGATGCTTTTCAGCGCATCCCGGACCTGTGTTCGTGAGAGTTCGCCTTCAAAAAACTTCGGAGCAATCTTCGCTGCTAACTCACTGTCGAGAATTGATATTTGCGAAAGCAGCAAGACGCCAGTCATGGCGATACCGCCATTTTCGGCCTCCAGCGCTTCCGGCGCGTTCAGGACCATCCAATTTACTGCTGCGAGAGGGTTGCGAAGGCTTGAAGTATCAACGCCGCGAAGGAGAGCCACTGCCGCGAGCAACTGGTTGCTGTCAGAAAAACCGTAATCCTCGGGTTTCTTCAAAGCTGATATCAGCGCTTTGGCAAACGAAATCCAATTTGGATCTGAAGCGAAGGCTTCCAGCTTAACAGGGGCGGTCATGGATACATCATATCAAGAAATGACTCACAAAATAGAGTGTTGGTGTTTAGTATTACTAACGACTCAGGGGAACAGCAATGAGAGTTGACTTCAAATCAGCGCCGACGGCGCGCAGAGTTCAAAAGCGCGGGCAGCAAAAGAAAGCCCACTATACTGCACCGGGCGCTACCGGGCGCTTGATGCAGCTCGAAAGCCGGTTGGAAGCAAGCGCGGCGATTGTGATGGGGCTTGATCCCAAAGGCGCGGATATGTGGTCGCAACCGGTCTGTTTCGACTTGGCGACGGGACGCGCCTATCCGTCAAAAGACCATCTTCGCTTTGCAGCCGCCGAAAACGGCAACCGCCCGGTCGAATACACACCAGATTTCAAAGCAAGCCTTCATCAACCGGCTGGGTGAGCTACTGCCGTGGAATTGGACGCCGATGGCTTTGCCAAACAGCCAAGCTGCATAACCGCGGTATCAATCGAGCGGTTACGGTTTTTCATCGAGAACGGACCCACCTTTAGATTATGTTTCGTGGGTCAGTTTTGGGTCAAGACATGATTGTCCACCTTCTTCTTTTTTGCTGCTGCTGAGCTTG
>TARA_R110002049_G_scaffold174873_1_pt1 | contig 17662 bp, 17 predicted proteins | sample TARA_R110002049 | Tara Oceans TARA_R110002049 (sample SAMEA4396941) | marine metagenome | biome: Polar Biome; feature: [SRF] surface water layer (ENVO:00010504); material: water (ENVO:00002006), including particulate matter (ENVO:01000060) such as... | depth 5 m | reverse complement strand
CTACCTCAAGGCACATCGTACGGCCTCCAGCCTGCGGTTTAAAAAGGGGGGCGAGAACGCCTGATCGGGCTGACCAAGGGCGGTATAAATACAAAACTGCACGCGATCACAGACACCCGCGGACGACCAATCCACCTCTTCATCACAGCAGGACAGGTCAGTGATTGTACCGGCGCAGCGGCCTTAATGAATGGTTTGCCTGAGGCTAAATGGCTCCTCGCTGACAGAGGGTACGATGCCGACTGGTTCCGCGAAACCCTTGTAGACAAGGGCACAACGCCCTGCAGTCCTGGGCGCAAGTTGCGCAAGAAAACCGTCAAGTGTGACAAGCGCCGGACGCGGGTCGCAACACGCTATAACAGATCACGAACCGTTTTCCCCTCGGCAATCGCGTTCGCTGCAACCATTATCTTCTGGTTATGAATCCTGACCCTAAAGCAATCTCAAAAACAGGCTGACGGGAAAAGTCAGACAGTTGAGAACCAGTAAAGCCATCCGCTTTATCGGACCAAATAAGTTACAATATCATCGATATTTCTTAAAACACAATTTTTAATCTTGTGCTTAAACGACAAGAGAATATAAATTTTTTGGCTATTATCTGGGGAAATTTCCGCGGTGTGCGCCGCTCCCTATAGCGGGCTGGCACTGTGCAAAGCCATAGGACATGTTGCGGGCGTTACGATTCTATGGTGCCCGCCGGGTTTCCAATGAGCTGGGGATGCACATTTTGACAGGAGTAAGGCCAATCAGTCAGCATAGAATATTGGTCGTCGGAGGCAGTGGCCGCATCGGACGTATAGTGCGCCGCGCATGGTCACAGACCCCGCCACTGAACATTGAAGTCGTGTTCCAGACCCGTACGCCAAATGGCGGGGATTTGATGTGGGATCCGCTAGCGGGTGATGTGGCACCGGTGCGGGCGGCCGGCCGTTTTGATGCGATGCTGGTCCTGTCGGGGATTGTTCCGAAACCGGACGCTGATTTCAGGCTGAACAGCGATATCGGGCTGGCCTGCGGGGCCGCTGCTGCGGACTGCGGCATTCGACGGGTTTTGCTTGCCTCGACATCGGCGGTGTACGGTGCGGCACTTGCGAGGCCCTATGGCGAGGGTGACCCCTGCACACCGGTGAACCAGTATGGCCGTTCCAAGCTGGAGATGGAGGCCGCGTGCCTTGCGCAGGCGCGTGAGCTAGGGTTTGATCTGTGCTGTCTGCGCATCGGCAATGTCGCCGGTGCGGATGCGTTGTTGCTGAACGGTCGTGGGCTGCATGGGGAGGCCCGTTTGAAGCTGGACCGGTTCAGCGATGGCGGCACGCCGCTGCGGTCCTACATCGGGCCAGCGACGCTGGCTGCGGTTTTGGCGCATCTGGTTGCACAGGCTAGCCCGCCGGGTTCGGCGCTTAACATCGCCGCCCCGACCCCAATCAGCATGGGTGATCTGGTCAAAGCGGCCCAAATTCCCTTCGAGCTGCGCGCGGCCCCTGCTAGTGCGCACCAGCTTGTGACCCTAGATTGTGGCCGGTTGGCCGAAACCTATCCGTTCACGCCGCGAGATTCTGACCCATCCGAAATGGTGAGTCAGTGGCAGCAACTAAGAGACCTTATATGAGTTTATCCAAACGTTTGTTCGATGTGATCTGTGGTGTTGGGCTGGGCGTGATCCTGTTGCCGGTCATCGCGGTTGTCGCGATTGTGGTGCTGGCGCTAGACGGGCGGCCGGTGTTATATATATCTGAACGCATGCGCGGGCCGAAAACGCCGTTCGATCTGATCAAGTTCCGCACCATGAAGGCGTCTGATGTAAACGCCGGTGTATCCGGCGGGGACAAATCGGATCGCATTACCCGCACCGGCACGTTCTTGCGCCGCACCCGGATAGATGAATTGCCGCAGATATGGAATGTGCTGCGCGGGGATATCAGTTTTGTCGGGCCGCGTCCGCCGCTGCGCCTTTACGTTGAGCAGTTCCCGGAGCTTTACGTACAGGTGCTGCAATCGCGCCCTGGCGTCACCGGGCTGGCGTCGGTGTATTTTCACCGCCACGAAGAATATCTGCTGGCCGATTGCGACACCGCCGCACAGACAGACTCGGTCTATGCTCGCCGCTGTATCCCGCGCAAAGCGCACATCGATCTGCTGTATCAGGCGCATCAATCGATCTGTCTGGATATTTCGATCATGCTTAAATCAGTCTTTAAATCTCTGCGCTAGAGGCTAGGATTTCCCCTTAGAAAGTAGCAACTTTGAAGTAGCGTTTGTTGGGTGTTCTGGCGGTGATGTTCGCGGTGTCTTACGAGTATGAAATATACTCCGCGATCAACAAGACGTTTCCGTCTGATCTGGTGCGCAGGCTTAAAGGGTCAGCTGCAGGGCAGGACGCCGGTTTTAGCAATCCTGCGTCTGCCAAATCTGCAACAGTCAATGTCGTCACTTACAGCGATGCGAATATCGTGATGGTGGGCGTTTCCATCACCGCCACCGGCCCGTCGGCCGAAACTTTCCCCGCATATAACGTTGTGAATCGCGGCCTTGCGGAGATACTACGCTGGGTGTGCTGAACCGCATGGACGATGTCTTGCTGATCACACCGTCCGGAGTTTCAGTGCTCCCTTAAAGCAACGACATCTATGGGCGCAAGCCCCCCCCGACACGATCCTTGAACGCCAATGCCGGATTGCCGATGCGCTGAACGACCGTGCGGATTTGGACATCCAGTCGACACTGTAGTGCAGCGGTGCGAATCGGGGCGCACAGATCGATCAAGTGAACACACGTCAAAGGCCTCGAGAAGGCCGGTGGCCTTGTGATCGTGGACTTCAACGCCCCCATGTCGGATGCACAGTGGTTGAAGACGGCCTACACCTATGACGGTGTGCAACTGAATGGCGACAGTTTCAAAGCGTGGGCAACTGTGCTGACCCCCTATCTTTACGGGTTGCCGCGAGGATGAAACTGCCTAATTCAGGCAACGGACTTGATGCAGGAGCCAAATTGTACGATAGCCATATGCAATAAGCGGCAAAGAAAATATTATACTTGGGGATATTAATGTTTGAAGATAAAGTAATTCTGGTCACAGGCGGCACCGGCTCTTTCGGGCAGACGTTTGTTCCAATGACATTGGCGAAATACAACCCAAAGAAGATCATCATTTTTTCGCGTGACGAGATGAAACAATGGGACATGGCCAAGAATTACCAGGATGATCCCCGGGTACGGTTCTTTATTGGCGATGTGCGCGACCGCGAACGGCTGTACCGTGCGCTGGACGGGGTGGATTTTGTGGTTCATGCCGCCGCGACCAAGATCGTACCAACAGCGGAATACAACCCATTTGAATGCATCAAGACCAACATCAACGGCGCGATGAACCTGATTGATGCCTGCATCGACAAAGGCATCAAGCGTGTCGTCGCACTGTCCACGGACAAGGCGTCAAGTCCGATCAACCTGTATGGTGCAACCAAGCTGGCGTCGGATAAATTGTTCGTGTCAGGCAATGCGTATTCGGGCGAACACGGTTCCACGTTTTCTGTAGTGCGCTACGGCAACGTCATGGGGTCACGCGGGTCGGTCATTCCGTTCTTCATGTCGATCAAGGACGGTGGTGAACTGCCGATCACCGATCCGCGCATGACGCGGTTCATGATCTCTCTAGAACAGGGCGTTGAACTGGTCTGGCATGCCTTTGAGGATATGATGGGCGGCGAAATCTACGTCAAGAAAATCCCGTCGATGCGCGTGCCAGAGGTAGCCACCGTTGTGGCACCGGACGCTACACAAAAGACCATCGGTATCCGCCCTGGCGAAAAACTGCACGAACAGATGATCGGCATCGAGGATGCGCCATTTACGTTTGAATACCCCGAGCATTACAAAATCCTGCCGCAGATTAACGACTGGTTTGAAAGCCCTGAGCGAATCAAGGACGGCAAGCCCGTTGCCGAGGATTTCGTTTATGCCAGCGACAGCAACCCTGATTGGATGAGCCCCGAAGATCTGGCCACCTGGATTAATGAAAATCAAACCAAAATAGGGAAGATCTGAGGTATGATTCCATACGGTCGACAAGACATCAACCAAGACGATCTGGATGCGGTCCATGCAGTCCTGACTTCTGATTTTTTGACGCAGGGGCCTCAGGTGCCTGCGTTCGAAACAGCGCTGACATCCCATGTGGGGGCCGCGCATGGTGTGGCGGTCAGCTCCGCGACGGCGGCGTTGCATATTGCGTGTCTGGCGCTAGATCTGGGACCCGGGGATCTGTTGTGGACTTCCCCGATCACCTTTGTTGCGTCGGCCAATTGCGCCCTGTATTGTGGCGCTGAGGTCGATTTCGTCGATATTGATCCCGTTAGCTTCAACATGAGCGTGGATGCGCTGGCACAAAAACTTGCTCAGGCCGAAACCGTAGGGCATCTGCCCAAGGTGGTGGTGCCTGTGGCCCTGTGCGGGCAATCGTGTGACATGGCGGGCATTCGGGTACTTGCAGATAAATACGGGTTCAAGATCCTCGAAGACGCCAGCCATGCCATCGGTGCCCGTTACAAGGGCGCTTTCGTGGGCGGCGGTGCCTATGCCGATATCACCGTCTTTAGCTTTCACCCTGTCAAGATCATCACAACCGCCGAAGGCGGCATGGCCGTCACGCAAGATGCGGACCTTGCCGCTCGGATGGACCGGTTGCGCAGCCATGGTATTACCCGTGATCCGGCAATGATGGCCCATGTGTCCGACGGGCCATGGTATTACCAACAGATTGAATTGGGTCTGAACTACCGCATGACCGAATTGCAGGCTGCGTTGGGCGTAACCCAGATGACACGGTTGGACACCTATGTTGCAAACCGCACCGCACGGGCCGCCGCCTATGATGACATGCTGGCGGACCTGCCGCTGGACCTGCCGGTGCAGCACCCAGATACCGCATCTTCGTGGCACTTGTATGTGATCCGCGTGAGGCAGGCAGAGCAGCGCCGCGCCTTGTTTAACGCATTGCGCGCGGACGGGCTGGGCGTGAACGTGCACTACATCCCAGTCCATCTTCAGCCCTATTATACTGCGATGGGCTTTGCCGCTGGTCAGTTTCCCGTGGCGGAAGACTACTACGCCCGCGCCATCTCCATTCCGCTTTATGCAACGATGGATGACGCGCAGCAGCAGATGGTCAGCGATGTGCTGCATCGGCATGTGCCCACATGACCCTGTGCGTAATTCCTGCGCGCGGCGGCTCCAAACGGATCCCGCGCAAGAACGTCAAACCGTTTCACGGCAACCCGATGATCACATGGTCAATAGCGGCGGCGCAGGCGTCCGGGGTGTTTGACCACATCATCGTGTCCACCGACGATGAAGAGATCGCACAGGTCTCTCGCGAAGCGGGTGCCGAGGTGCCGTTCATCCGCCCGCCCGAATTGTCAGACGATCACACCGCCACCGTGCCTGTCATCGCCCACGCCCTGCGCGAGATCGAAAAGCTATGGGGCCAGCAGGATACACTGTGTTGTTTGTATGCCACCGCACCCTTTGTACAGGGGGCTGACATTACCGGCGTGCGTGACATTCTGCTGGCCGACAACGCCACACAATTTGCCATGCCAGTCACTTCCTTTGCATTTCCGATCCAGCGCGGTGTGCGCCTCAAGGGCACTGGCCGGATCGAGATGTTCCAGCCCGAACATGCGCTAACGCGGTCCCAAGACCTTGAAGAAGCCTATCACGATGTCGGGCAATTTTACTGGGGCCGTCGGTCTGCGTGGTTGGGCGATGACCCAATCATTGGGCCAAAAACCGCTGCCTTTGTGATTCCGCGCCACCGCGCACAGGATATCGACACACCCGAAGACTGGGATCTAGCAGAGCGTTTGTTCACTGCTCTGACGGCGGGTTAAGTGATGCAGGTTCTGGTGCGCGCAGATGCCGGTCGAGAATTGGGGACGGGGCACATCATGCGCTGCCTGACCCTGCTGGACGCACTTGGTGCTAAGGCGCTGTTCGTTTGCACTCGCATGGACGGGCATCTGGGGGATCTGGTAGTTGACAGCGGCTACCGCGTTCATCTGCTTGACGTAGGCTTGACGCAGGAACAGGACGCAGCACAAACTGCAGTGTTGCTCGGCGATTCGGCCCTAGTGATCGTGGATCACTATTTGCTGGATGCCACATGGGAAGCCGCGATGCCGGTGCCGGTGATGGCGATCGATGATCTGGCGAACCGCGTTCATGATTGTGCTATTTTACTGGATCAGAACCTTGGCCGCAAGGATACGGACTACGACGGATTGGTGCCGGGTGATTGCCTGCGCCTGACGGGGCCGCACTACGCGTTGCTGCGTCCTGAATTTGCCGCTGCACGCGCAGATGCGCTGGCCGCACGCACGGCGCGGACGGGTGCGGTGCAAAATGTGCTGGTGGTGATGGGCGGCACCGATGCGCCCGATGCCACCGGCTGGGTTATTGCCCAGCTGGCGCAGATGGATCTGCCCGCAGGTATGACGGTCACGACAGTGCTGGGCACAACAGCGCCGCATCTGGGCGCGGTGCGCACAGCACTGGCCGCCCTACCCTGCGAAAGCGAATTACTGGTCGGGACCAACCGCATGGCCGATCTGATGGGGCATTCCGATTTGGCAATTGGTGCCGCGGGATCCACATCATGGGAACGCTGCGCACTGGGGTTGCCGACGGTGATCGTGGTTATCGCCGACAACCAAATCGACGGGGCTGCGGCGTTGGCCGCATCCGGTGCGGCGCGCCAGGTGGCACTGCGCGACACGGCCGGTTTAAAAACTGTGCTGGATGATGTATTGCTCAACAGTGACAGCTGCCGTGCCATGGCGCATGCGGCGGCCGCTGTTGCCGATGGCAAAGGGGCGGCACGGGTCACCGGAACGATTGTGTCGTGTTTGAAAACGAAGAGGGCGCATGCAGAAAATTAGCGTTATCGTGGACCCGCCGGGGGGATGGTTTGATCCGCATGCGGACCGACTTGTTCGTGGGCTGCGGGATGCCGGGTTTGCCGCCCGCATGGTCAACCGTCAAGATGACGTGGGGCATGGCGACATCGGGTTCTACCTCAGTTGTATGCGCATCACGCCACCGGATGTTCTGGCGCGCAACAGCATCAATATCGTTGTCCACGCCAGTGACTTGCCCCAAGGCCGTGGGTTTTCACCACAGGTCTGGCAGGTGCTGGAAGGCAAATCGAACATTCCGTTGACGATGATCGAAATGATGCCCGAAGTCGACGCGGGTGACATTTTGATGCAGCGCACCCTATCGTTTGAAGGCCACGAGCTTAACACAGAGATGCGCGAGGCAATGGGCATCGCCATCGTCGGCATGTGTGTTGATTATGCATGCGCAGACCCACGCCCCGAAGGACGCGCACAATCAGGCCCGTCAAGCTGGTACGGGCGCCGAGGCCCGAAACAAAGCCAGCTTGATCCGGATAAAACAATTGCCGAACAGTTTGATCTGTTGCGCGTGGTGGACAATGACCGCTATCCAGCGTTTTTCGATCTGCGTGGGCACCGCTACACATTAAAAATTGATAAAACCGGACCAGCAAAAGACATTCAAGCGTCCGAAAAAGGGGATACGCATGACTGAAGTCACTATCGCAGGCCGCAAGATCGGTCCCGATCATCCGCCTTACGTCATCTGTGAGCTTTCGGGCAATCACAACGGATCGCTTGAGCGCGCCTTGATGCTTATGGACGAGGCCGCAAAGACCGGCTGTGACGCGATCAAACTGCAAACCTACACCGCCGACACTATCACCATCGACCACGATAGCGACGAATTCCGCATCAAGGGCGGTCTGTGGGATGGGCGCAATCTGTATGAACTCTACCAGGAGGCGCAGACCCCGTTCGAGTGGCACGAGGCGCTGTTTGCACGCGCGCGCGAATTGGGCGTGACACTGTTTTCGACCCCGTTTGATGAAACGGCGGCGGACCTGCTGGATGATCTGGAAGCACCCGCGTTCAAGATAGCCTCGTTCGAGGCCGTGGACCTGCCATTGATCGCCTACGTCGCGAAAAAGGGCAAACCGATGATCATCTCAACCGGTCTTGCCAACCTCGCCGAAATTGAAGCCGCGGTGCGCACCGCGCGTGAAAACGGCTGCAAAGATCTGGTGCTGTTGCACTGCATCAGCTCCTACCCCGCGCCATCGGATCAATCCAACCTGCGCACCCTACCGCATCTGGGCGAGGCGTTCGGCGTGGTCGCGGGCCTGTCCGATCATACCCACGGCACGGCGACATCCGTGGCGTCCATCGCGCTTGGTGGATCGGTGATCGAAAAGCATTTCACCACCTCGCGTGCAGATGGCGGGCCGGATTCCGATTTCAGCCTTGAACCGAATGAATTCAAACGCCTGTGCGATGATTGCCGCGATGCGTGGCTGTCGCTGGGCCGCGTGTCCTACAATCTGAAATCTGCCGAAGAAGGCAGCGCGATTTTCCGCCGCTCGCTGTATGTGACGACCAATATTCCTGAAGGCCAGCCGCTGACGCGTGATAACGTGCGCTCAATCCGGCCCGGATACGGATTGCCACCACGCCATTTACCAAACGTGCTGGGCAAGGTAGCCAGCCGCAATCTGGCACGCGGCACGGCGCTGGCGTGGGACATGATGAGGTAATCACGCATGACACGCGCGATCATAGGGCCTGCCTTTTTCGGTTATCTGGCGGATATCGCCAACCGGTTCAACGACCGCGGGCAAGACACGGTGTTTTACGACGAACGCCCGTCCAACAGCCTGCGCAGCAAGTTGTTCGTGCGTTTCGCCCCGCGTCACGTGCGCGACCGCACCCTTGCACGGCACGTTGACGCGCTGATCGGGCGGATCATTGCGGCTGGGACCACAGAGGTTTTGCTGGTCTCGCCCGAAGTCATAACCCCGGAGGCCGTGCAGTGGCTGCGCGATGCAGGCATCCCCGTGTCGATGTACCTTTGGGATTCCGTATCCAATAAGCCGCGTGCTGCTGCGTTGTTGCCGCAGATGGCGCAGGTGGCCAGCTTTGATCCGCAGGATTGCGCCGCGCGGGGGTTCGCGTTGATCCCGCTTTACAGTGCCGCCCCCCGTCAGGACCCGGCACCGGCCAAGACCCAAGATATTTTTTATTGCACCACCCTGCATTCCAACCGCCCTGCCCTACTGACTAGAATACGCACAGCCGTAGCGCGGGGCGGCTGGTCGGCAAAGCTGTTTTTGTTCTATCATTCGCGCCCCTTGTGGATGGTGCGCTATGCAAGCCAACCGCAGGTCTGGCCGCTTTTGTGCCTGATCAGCACGCAGTCATTCGCTCAGGCCGACATTGCAGCAGCCACGCAAAGGGCGCGTGCAGTGATCGACATTCACCATGGCGCGCAATCAGGCTTGACCATGCGGACCTTCGAGGCGCTGTCGCTAGACACCGTGTTACTGACTACCAATCCCCATGTCACGAGCCAGTTACCGGGCGTGCTGCATGACTGGATCGTGGCGCTGGATCTAAACAATCTAGACGGTAGCCTGGCGCAGGCCCTTGCCCGCACCCCAGCCCCCCTGACGCCGGATCTGCTATATGCCGTGTCCGTTACGCGATTTCTGGATCAGATTGACGACTTTTTAGCAGGACACCCAGTGCGAGATGCATTCGCAGACCGTGGTCCACCCCATTCTTTAGCAAGTAAAGGTATTTGATATGCGTATTTTGATCACCGGCGGCCTTGGCTTTATTGGCCGCGAACTCACGAGGCAATTTCTGGCAGAGGGCGGGCATGACATCGTGCTGGTGGATATACTGTCCGAACAGGTCCACGGTACCTACCCTGATTACAGTGAGATCACCGACAACGCGGAGGTGACGCTTATTCGCAAAGACATCTGCACACCCGGCGTGTTACAGGATGCGCTCAAAGGGGTTGATGTTATTTACCATCTGGCAGCGGAAACCGGCACCGGCCAGTCGATGTACCAGATCCAGCAATACTACCGCACCAACGTGATGGGCACGGCCCTGCTACTGGAAGAAATTGTTAAGAATCCGGCCCTGCGCCCGAAATCTCTGATCCTGTCGTCGTCGCGGTCGATCTATGGCGAAGGTGCCTATGTGCGCAACGATGCTGTCGATCCCGAATCCGCGCCGCGCTACTATCCCACGTCACGCAGCGTGGCAGATATGAACGCGGGCCGCTTCGAATTTGAAGTCGACGGTGCGGCCTTGGTGCCTGTGGCGACGCGCGAAACCGACCCTGCCGACCCGCGTTCGCTTTATGCGGCGTCCAAGCTGTCGCAGGAACAGATTTGCGAAATTGCCTGTGCGACGGTCGACGTGGATTATGTCGCCCTACGGCTGCAAAACGTATATGGCCCCGGCCAATCGCTGCGCAATCCCTACACGGGAATCATGTCGATCTTTGCCAATATCTTGCGTCAGGGCGGGCAGATCGACATCTTTGAGGACGGTAAGGAAAGCCGCGATTTTGTTTATGTCGCAGACGTTGCCAGTGCGTTTCGTGCGGCTGTTGATCTGGCACCCGATGCGCCGCGTGTGCTGAACGTCGGGATGGGCCATGCCTATACGGTGACGGAAATGGTGCAGATGCTTGAGGAAAAAATGGATAAGACGAACAGCTCGGCAGTGTCGGGCCGGTTCCGCCCCGGTGATATCCGCCACAACTACGCCGACATTACCCGCATGCGCGATCATCTGGGCTTTGTCCCCGAGGTTGACCTGCGCGAAGGCCTGTCACGAACCGTCGACTGGGCGATGACCCAACCTGTCGAAGAAGACCGTTCTGCCAAAGCCACAGAAGAGTTGAAGGGCTTTCTCAAGGCCAAAAACGCATGAAACTGCGTCAGACCCTGCGTGCCGATTACGACCATTTCCTGCTGTTAAGTGCACGGGAAACAGGCGCCGGTTTGTGGCGTGCGTGCCTTTCACCGCGCATGTTGCCGGTGGTGTTTATTCGGTTCGCAGCGAAGCTGCGCAGCCTGGAGCTGCGGTCGCTGGCGACCATTGTGCGCCTTTTCGTATTGTGGGCGTTTCGGGTCGAAGTGCCCGCAAATGCCAATATCGGTCCGGGGTTCGTGCTGCCGCATCCGGGGGGTATTGTGCTGGGGCATGGCCGCATCGGGCGCAATGTAGTGGTGTACCAGAATGTCACCCTTGGGGCGCGAAGCTTTGATCCGCACTACGATCTGGCAGTGCGTCCGGTGGTTGAAGACGGCGCGGTGATCGGCGCGGGGGCGGTGGTACTGGGCGGCGTCACCGTGGGCGCGGGTGCCACTGTTGCGGCCAATTCTCTGGTCACGCGGGATGTGCCGGCGGGGGCCACGGCGCTTGGTGTGCCGGCAAAAAATCATCTTGAACTATGATTTTGCGCTGCGGCATCATCGGTGCGGGTCAGATTGCATGGCGCTATGACGGCGGCCGCTGGGACGGGCGGCGCAGCCTGACCCATGCGGCGTGCTTTGACCGCCATGAAAGTACTGATCTTGTGGCTGTTTTCGATCCTGTTTTAGCCAGCAGGGACGCATTTGCAGCCGGATACGCTGGCCCGTCTACAGTGCTCTTGCCGGATAGTTTGCAGGATTTCCTGGCGCTGGATCTTGATCTAGTGGCTATCGCATCGCCCACACAGCACCACGGAGATCATTTGCGCGCCTGCCTTGATGCCGGTGTGATGCGGCTGTGGGTGGAAAAACCTGTCACGCTGGACTTTTCCGATTTCGAAGACCTGCGCACCCGCATTAAAGCAATGCAGACCCCGCCGCGCATTTGTGTGAATTACTTTCGCCGCGCTCTGCCACAGGTGGCCCGACTTAAGGCATATGTGCAAAACTGCGCCGACCTTACGGGCGTCGAAATCGTTTACAGCCGGGCCCTGGCTGTAAACGGGGTGCATCTGCTGGATCTCCTGGGTTATCTATTTAATGTGGTCACACCGCCGCCACTGGATTGGGTCCGCCCTGATAGCAGCGGCGCGAACCCTGATTTCGGCCTGACGCTGGCGGGCGTGCCGGTTACGGTGACGGGGCACGATTTGCCCTATCACCTGATCGAATTGCGCCTGACGGGCCGCGACGGACGCATGGCGCTGACGCAAGGCGGGGCCGCGCTAACATGGGACGCAGCACAGCCAAATCCGGATTATCCGGGATTTTTCAACATAGACGCGTCGCAGCCCATTTTGCCATTTGAAACAACGCAGGCGGCGATGTACGATGGTATGTTTTTGATGCTCGACAATCTGGTAGATGCACAGGCAACAGCAGTTTCGCCGTTGAACAGTGCCTATTTTGCACAAGGCGTGCTGACGCGGGTAGCGGATGCGGGGGGGCTGGTATGACGCTGTTGTTTGCCGCAGGCGATGTGGGCGGTGCGCGGGCGTTGTTGCCCGTAGCGCGGCTGGCCCATGTGCGCGGGATCAAGGTTTATGCGCTGAATCACGGAGTGTTTCGCACCGAAGGGGATGCCGGCTGGCACTGGCTGGACCTGCCCGCCGCCTGTACGCAACCGGCGGATGTGGTTTTGTATGCCACCAGCGTCAGCGATCCGGCCGCGCTGGATGTGGCCGCTGCGGCGCAGGCCCGCGGCACACCATTACTTCATATGCTCGACAACTGGAGCAGCTACGCCGCGCGGTTGCGCCGTGCATCGGGTGGGCCGCAAATTTTGCCCGATATCTACGCCGTGATGGACCAGCTCGCCTATGATGAAGCGCTAGCGGATGGTGTGCCGGAACCGATTCTGACCATCACTGGACACCCGAATTTGGCGCATATCAGTGTCGAATCCGGTCAGTTCGACAGACCGGACGAAAAGCGCACCGATATTTTGTTCGTGTCCGAACCGGCCCGCGTGGACAGTGGTGCAGCAGATGACCCTGCCGGGCGTGGATATGATGAACAAAGTGTGGCCCGCGCGGTGATGGGCGCGTTGGCAAACCCGGCCCTTGGCGCTGCGTTAGGGCCTGATCCATGCCTGCATCTAGCCCCGCATCCGCGTGAAGACCGCTCTGAAACCGCCGCCCGCTGGCAAACGTTGGCCCAAGAAATTCCCCTACCCGCAACGGGGCCACTGACGATCAGCGTGGTGCCCCGCGACGGCGTGCGTTCAGCCCTGCACGGTGCCACCCATGTTATCGGCATGAGTTCGATCTTGCTGTACGAAGCCTGGCTTCTGGGCCGTCCCGTCGCCAGTATCCAGCCCGGTTTGCGTGGCGCGGCCCTGCGCAGCCTGTCACACCGCGACGGCTTGGTGTTTTGTCACACCGCATGCGGTGTGGGCACCGCCGTGCAGACCTGCCTACGCCAAAGGCCCGGCCCTGCGCATCCCGGCCTGCGCCAACATGCAGCAGCAGCAGGTGCTGTTCTGGATTTGCTAAGGAGCCATCCGGCCCTATATAACAACTCGTAACGGCAGCCCGTTTTACCGCCTGTCACCGATTTTCAAAACCGTCTGAGAGTAGACCCTTTTTATGCCCGATACCGATAAAATACTCGCGATACATGGCGGCCCTATGGTGCGCCAGAATCTGTTTCCCGCGCACATAACTGTCGGTGCCGAAGAAAAAGCGATGGTCGGCAAGGTCATCGACAGCGGCATTCTGTCCAATTATCTGGGCGCCCACCATGAAAACTTCATGGGCGGCAAATATGTACGTGATTGCGAAGCGGCCTGGGCTGATCGGTTTGGCGCGAAATACGCGCTTGCGGTCAATTCCAACACTTCCGGTCTGGTGGCAGCCCTGGGCGCGATCAGCGTCGGCCCCGGCGATGAAGTGATCGTCACCGCCTTTTCCATGTCCGCCTCTGCGGTGGCACCATTGCTGTGGGGGTCGACGCCGGTGTTTGCCGATGTCGACCCTGAAACCTTCTGCCTGAGTGCTGCCTCCGTTGAGGCGGTCATCACGCCTGCAACAAAGGCCATTTTGATCGTCGATCTGTTCGGTCAACCGTTTGATGTAGCGGGCATCCGCGCCCTGGCGCAAAAATACGACCTGAAGATAATCGAAGACGCAGCCCAGGCACCAGGTGCCCGGTGGAACAGTGAAAAAGCCGGTCTTCTGGGTGATATCGGGGTGTTTTCCTTGAACTACCACAAGCACATCCATTCCGGCGAGGGCGGCATCATTCTAACCAACGACGACGATCTGGCGCAGCGCATGGCGATGATCCGCAACCATGCCGAAAACGTCACCGCCCCCATGGGCGTGACCGACCTGAACAACATGATCGGCCACAACCTACGCATGACCGAAATCGAAGCCGCGATTGCGACCTGTCAACTGGCCAAACTGGACGGGTTGTTGCAGGACCGTTGGGACCGCGTCGCTTATTTCGAAGAAAAGATGGCCGGTTTCGAAGGCATGCGCCTACCTGCGGTCAGCGATGACATTACGCATGCCTATTATGTCCATGCCAATCTGTGGAACACGGACTGCGGTGTGGACCGCAACAGTTTTATCGATGCAGTAAAGGCCGAGTTGCCCTGTTTCGAGTTGCGGGAAAAAGAAGGCGTCAAGCTGGGCGCGGGCTATGTGCGCCCCATCTACATGCTGCCCGCATTCCAAGAACGCGTGTCCATCGGCAAGGCCTATGACCCGCTGAAAACTGCGAAACAGGATTTCTCGGCGGGCCTGTGCCCCGTGGTCGAGGATCTGCATTTCCACACGCTGGTCACCCATGAATTCATCGTGCCCAGTATGGAACGCGGTGACATCGACGATGTCGTGCGTGCATTTGACAAAGTGTGGGACCACAGGGTTCACCTGTGAGGGTTACACCGATTCTTGAGGGCCCACCACTGCGGTTGGTTCCGTTTGCAGCCCACCATCTGAGTGCTGCCTATGTCGGCTGGCTGAATGACCGAACCGTCATGCACTACAGCGAACAGCGCCACCGCACCCACACGGTGCAAAGTTGCGCGACCTATGTCGCGTCAATGGCGGCGGCGGGAAACCACCTGTGGGCCATCGAGGTTCCGGCCGACGGCGACCGCCATATCGGTAACATCACCGCCGGGTATGACCGAAACAACATGCTAGCCGACATCGGCATCGTGATCGGAGCGGATGGGTGTCAGGGCAAAGGGTACGGGGTCACCGCATGGGGTGCCGTGCTGGACTGGTTGAAAACCGATACAACCTTGCGCAAAATCACCGGCGGCTGCCTGGCCCCCAACGCCGCCATGGTGCGTATCATGCAAGGCGTCGGTATGCAGCCTGACGGCACTCGCCCGCAGCACTACATCGTCGATGGTGCCGCCGTGGACGTCGTGTATTTTGCGGTGCGTCTCTAGTTGGCGCCACCCTTCGCTCAGAGGCCGTTTCAGCAGCATACCACCGCAATGGAATATAAGCCCTAAGTACGGGATCAAGTGAGCTATTTCAATCCTGTTGCCATAACCCGCAAAGCCTAAATATCGCAACGGCGGTGCGCTAGACTTCGGTAATCGTGGTGGTCGCTGCCGCCAGAGTAGAGACGCCACTGTCAAAATTGATGTCCAACACCTTGATCTGGACCGCACTGTACAGTGCCTGCTGACCACCTCGGGGTCTGGGCCAGACGTTAGGCCGAAACAGACACCCCCGAAAACCGGCCGAATGATCGCCACCGATGTCCGGGTTAGCTGCCAATGCTGCCGTTAAAGCTAATGCCGCTGGGATTCCAGAAAGAGCGCACAAAGGCCGTGCTGGGCGGAAAATTCTGCGTCGTGCTGTTGTCCGAAAGATCAAGGCCGCAGGATTTAACTTTGTGTGGCGTACTAGGTGGCGGTTCGGGAGGGCACGAGTTTCTGGAAGACGCTTTATTTCAACAATAACCCGCTGCTGGAATTGGCCAGCCGCCTGCTCGCAGGCCAGAGGCTAGAGCATCATAAGGTGTGGCCAGAAACCCCTTGCCGTTTGTCACACTATACGCCACCCGCCTGACGCGTCGAACAACTCGAGGGTTTCACTGTCGCGCACCCGGGCGGCCATCCGGATTGCGGATCATACTAGTCCCAGTTGTCATTGCCCCAGACAGTTATGTCCCACGGAAAGGTGTAACTTCTGCTAGCGTCTTTGGAGGCGTCGGCGCCCTTGATGAGGCACCGTAGGACGTCATCAAGGGCGCGGTGATCATAGGTGAATTTTCGTTAAGGCCGGGTTGCGGACATCAACCTGAACCGAAGGAATACCCCAATGAACAAACCTATGATGGACCTGATAGAGCTTGTCGAAAAGAGCGCAGATGCAAATCTTCTTCGAGATATGATCGGTTGCGCCACCGCAAGACTGATGGAACTGGAGGTCGGCGCATAAACCGGTACCGAATTTTATCATAACGCGTGACCTGAGCCCCAAGTTCCGTCCAGCTTTGCGCTGTGTCCTTGGGGAAGAGCAGGATGAAGCATGCTCACCCTTCCGATCCATGTCGAACCAATACCAACCGCAGGGCGAGACTTGCCTGCACAATTGGACTTCATCGCGTAGATAGGTCCAAAGGAGGGCTGTTTGCACATTGCGTTTGGCCTGCATCGCAACCGGCATGTCATCACCGAACAGGGCAGGTCCGGACCAGCTTGCCGAAATGTGCTGCGAGTGGTTCTATAAGTGCCGTCGATCGTCCCGCCCAATCGGTCACCGTTTAGTGATGTAGGTCGACCCTGTCACGGGCATAAATTTAGGACTAACGATAGAGCGGAAGTTGTTCGCAATACTTCCTCACCTGACGACTGTCCCGAGTTTTGTGCTCTGGCGTGGTAACTTCTCTATAGGAGACCCACGTTTGAGTATCGATAAAGAGCTGTTGGACCGGCTGACGGAAGGCCGGTCGTCTGGCGACCTGTTCGGCACGGAGGGGGCATTCTCGCTAGGTTGACCAAAGTATTGGCAGAATGCGCCCTGGCGATCGATATGGAAGAGCATTTGGGAGAGGAGCGTGCGGAAGGAACCGCAAAGAGCCAGAACCACCCGCCCAATCGTCATAATGGCAGCAGTCAGAAGACTGTGACTACTGACTGCTGCAAAGTTATCTTCGACATTCCACGCGACCGGAACGGCACCTCCGATCCGCTGTTAATCGCCAAGTATCACCGCCGCTTTCCGGAATTCGCCCGCTAGATCGTCAGCATGTATGCGCGCGGTATGACGACACGTGAGATCCAAGGGCACATCGGGGAGATTTACGGCTGTGAGGTATCACCCAGCTTGATATCGGCGATCACAGAAGCCGAAAGTGACGAGATCACCGCTTGGCAGAACTAGCCACTGGAACCCTGCTACTCGGTGGCGTTCATGAACGCGATCCGGGTCAACATCCGCAGCGATGGGGCGGTCTCGAACAAGTCGGTCTTCGTAGCCTTGGCGATCCTACCAGACGGCACTCGAGACGTTTTGGGGCTGTGGTTCTAAGCCAACGAGGGTGCCAAGTTTTGGGCGAAGGTGTTGAATGACCTATGCCACAGGGGCGTTCAGGACATTCTGATTTCAGTGGTCGATGGCCTAAAAGGCGTGCCTTAAGCCATCGAGGCGGGCTTCCCGGAAACCCAGGTCCAGACGTGCGGCGTTCATTTGCTGCGCCACTCTACGAGCTTTGGCAGCTGCAAGGACTGAAAGGCCATGGCGATAGTGAACCGCCCCGGCTTTACCGGAGACCGTTTAGTTCTTCTCAAGC
>TARA_R110002049_G_scaffold23545_13_pt1 | contig 17668 bp, 13 predicted proteins | sample TARA_R110002049 | Tara Oceans TARA_R110002049 (sample SAMEA4396941) | marine metagenome | biome: Polar Biome; feature: [SRF] surface water layer (ENVO:00010504); material: water (ENVO:00002006), including particulate matter (ENVO:01000060) such as... | depth 5 m | reverse complement strand
GCGCGCGACCGCCGTGATGCCCTGCACGAAATCAAAGACGCTTTCGGGCGGGCGGCCTTCCTCGGTCAGCACAGTGTCGATGATGGTGGTCGCGGCAGCCTTGGAGAACCCGCGCTTGCGCAGAAAGTCCGACCGGTCCTCGTCTGTTCGCGCGACGATCTTCTCCCGCGCGGCGCGGATGCCGTCGATGAAGGGCGCAGGCGATGAGTTGGCGAAATTCTTAAGGGCCGGTGCTGCCTCATGCGCAAATCGTGACGCGGCAAATTTCGAGTGCCGAATTTTGATCTCCTGGAAATCCTCGACGCCCCAGAGGTTGCGGTTCTGGCAGACGGCACGGAGGTAGAAGCTGGCGATGCCCAGCGTTTTGGCGCCGACCTCCGAATTCCAGCAATAGAAACCGCGGAAATAGAGGTCTGGCGAACCATCGGGCAGGATCCCCGCCTCGATCGGGTTCAGGTCATCGACGAGGAACAGAAACACATCACGATCCGAGGCATAGAGCGTTGTTGTTTCCTTGGTCACGTCCACACGCGGATTGTAGATGCCGGTCGACCAATCGAGGACGCCTGGCACCTTCCAGCGGGTGTCGCCCGTGCCATTGCCCGCGATGCGCTGAACGGCGGAGACCAGTTCGTGGTCGTAGATGCGCCCATAGTCGGGACCGGTGACGGCACGCAGTTCCGTGCGCCCGTTCGCGACCTCCATGGTCTTGATCTGCTCTGCCCGGTGGTTGGTCAGCCCATATTGCAGGTTGATGCCTGCAAGCGGTGCGGGCAGCTGGCGCAGATAGGCGGCTGGCGCGCCAACAATGCTCGACAATTGTCCAAAGCTCCAATGCGTCGGCGCGATGGGCTCGTCGGCCCCGGGTAGGACCAACCCCAGTTTTTCGGGGTCATCGCGATGCGCCTCGACCCGGATCGCGGCACTCTCCACGGTGCGCGTCCGGCTCTGCTCAGCGCGCGCCTTCACCGAGGCGAAGAGGTCGTCGAGTGACAGGTATCGCTCATCATCGGGGCGCGAGAACCACTCCGATGACACGCGATCCACGTTTTCACCGCGTGACACATCAACCTTGTAACCGCCACTGGCGTTACGCCCGGCATCGATAATTTGGGTATTCATTGGGTATCTCCCGCGACGGGCGGTCAGGAGCCTCTCTCTCGACCTCCAAACCCGTCACGGGAACACCCGCAGGCCTCTTACTCTCAGGGTGCTTTGAGGTATCTCATGGCAGAAGGGGTCGGGTCGGGTTGGGCGTCGCTGGAAATGATCGGGCTGCTTGGCCATATACAGATCGGGACAACCCAACGCTATGCACACCTGATCGACTCGCCGCTGCGGGCCGGGGTGAACGCCGTGGGCGAGATGCTGAGGCCGCAGTTGAGGGTGGTGGGTGCTTTTTAGGGGCTAAGCCCCGGTTAAAACGCCTTGATAAAGGGGCCAAAATGGCCAAAAGTGCCCAATAGGAACCTCAAGGGCCATTCGATGCAAAGCATGTCGGCAAAAGATGCCAAGTACGGCTTCGGGCGGCTGATTGATCTTGCGCGATCAGAGCCTGTTACCGTCGAAAAGCACGGTCGACCTGTGGTCGTGGTGCTGGCAGTGGAAGAATACAAACGGCTCTGTGACGCCGCCGACGCGGCGGAGCATGGACCGGACGAAGCGGGCACCAAGGCCGCCGAAAAGACTGGAAGAACGGACAAAGCATGAGCAACGGCGATCTCAATTGGATTACAAATTTTATCTGGGGCATCGCCGATGATGCCCTGCGCGATCTCTACGTGCGCGGCAAATATCGTGACGTGATCCTGCCGATGATTGTTCTTCGGCGGCTGGATGCGGTGCTCGAACCGACCAACGATGCCGTTCAGTCAATGAAGGCCAATCTCGACAGCGCAGGGATTACCAATCAAGACGCTGCATTGCGTCAAGCAGCTGGGGAAGCATTCTACAACACGTCTGTGTTCACCCTGCGCGATCTCCGCAATCGCGCCAGCCAGGCGCAATTGAAAGCGGATTTCGAGGCGTATCTCGACGGGTTTTCGCCCAACGTGCAGGAAATTCTAGAAAACTTTGAGTTCCGCAATCAGATACCGAAGCTTTCTAAGGCGGATGTGCTTGGCACTTTGATTGAGAAGTTCTTGGACTCGACCATCAACCTCGGTCCGAAGCCAGTTTTGAACGGAGACGGATCAGAAAAGCATCCGGGCCTCGACAACCATGCGATGGGTACGATTTTCGAAGAGCTGGTGCGCCGGTTCAACGAGGCCAATAACGAAGAAGCGGGCGAGCACTGGACGCCGCGCGATGCTGTAAAGCTCATGGCGAAGCTGATTTTCGTTCCTATCGCGGATGACATCACGTCGGGTACCTATCTGCTGTACGATGGTGCCTGCGGAACCGGTGGCATGCTGACAGTTGCCGAAGAAACGCTGACCGAATTGGCGGCGGAACATAACAAGCAAGTCTCAACCCACCTATTCGGGCAAGAGATCAACGGCGAAACCTATGCGATCGCCAAGGCCGACCTTCTGCTTAAGGGCGAAGGGGAAGAGGCCGATAATATCATCGGTGGCCCGGAATGGTCGACACTGTCCAATGACGCGTTCCCGGCCAAGGAATTCGACTTCATGCTGTCCAACCCACCCTATGGCAAAAGCTGGAAAAGCGATCAGGAGAGGATGGGAGGCAAGACCGGGATGCGCGACCCGCGCTTTGTGATCGAGCATGCCGGTGATGCGGAATACAGCCTCGTCACACGGTCCAGCGATGGGCAAATGCTGTTCCTCGCGAACATGCTGTCCAAGATGAAGCACAACACGCCGCTGGGGTCGCGCATCGCGTCCGTGCACAACGGCTCCTCCCTGTTCACCGGCGATGCGGGCAGCGGCGAAAGCAACACGCGGCGCTGGATTATTGAGAATGACTGGCTTGACGCGATCATCGCCCTGCCGCTGAACATGTTTTACAACACGGGCATTGCCACCTACGTCTGGGTGCTGTCGAACCGCAAGGCGGAGCGGCGGCGGGGGCAGGTCCAGCTGATCGATGCCACACAATGGTTCGAGCCGCGCCGCAAGAACCTTGGCAAGAAGAACTGCGATCTGTCAGAGGGCAATATCCAGAGCATCCTTGATGCGTTTCTCGCCTTCGAGCCGACGGAACAATCGCGCATCTTCGACAATGCCGAATTCGGGTATTGGAAGGTGACTGTCGAGCGGCCGCTTCGACTGTCCACCGATCTGTCGCAAGCGCGGCGCGATCAGTTCCGCAAAGCTTGCCTGTTGGTTGACGAGATCCCTATTGCTAATGTGGTGGACCGTGTCGCGCAGGCGATTGGTGAAGGGCCGCACACTGATTTCAACATCTTCCGGGGCCGCATCGAAGCGGACGCCAATCAGCATGGCGTCAAGCTGACCGCCAAGCGGGTCAAGCTGCTGCAAACGGCACTGGCCGAACGAGACGAAAATGCGGAGCGGGTTATCCGCCGCATCTACAAGCCGGGCAAAGCCGAAGCCGATCCACTACGGGGGCTGTTCGAAGCCAACGTAGGCGGCAAGAGCGTTGTCTTAGAATATGAAACTGACACCGAATTGCGGGACACCGAAACCGTGCCGTTCAAGGAACCTGGCGGGGTTGAGGCCTTCATTCGGCGCGAGGTGCTGCCCCATGCGCCAGACGCCTGGGTGGACGAGGCGAAGACGACCGTGGGCTATGAAATCAGCTTCACGCGATACTTCTACAAACCGCAGCCGATGCGTCAGCTTGATGCGATCCGGGCAGATATCGTGTCGCTGGAGCGCGAGACGGGTGGGTTGATGGCGGACATTATTGGGGTCGCGCGATGATCGACGGCCTGCGCCCATATGCTGAGGTGAAGCCGACCGGGCTGCCGTGGTTGGGCGAAGTGCCTGCGCATTGGGATGTTCGGCGCAACGGTCGCTTGTTCAGCGCGCGGCGCGAGACCAATTTCCCCAAGCTGCCAATCCTCGAAGTTTCGATCCGGACTGGCGTTCGCATCCGTGATTTCGACAACGGTGGCCGAAAACAGGAAATGACCGACCGCAGCAAGTACCAGCGCGCATTGAAGGGCGATATTGCGTATAACATGATGCGGATGTGGCAAGGCGCTGTAGGCATCGCGCCAGCGGATGGATTGGTCAGCCCTGCCTATGTTGTCGCGCGACCCTTTGCCGAAACTGACACGGCCTATTACGCATACCTGTTCCGCACTGCCGCATATATGCGAGAAATCGACGTGTATTCGCGCGGGATTGTGCCCGATCGCAACCGGCTTTATTGGGAGTCGTTCAAGCAGATGCCTTCGGTTTATCCTCCTATTGACGAACAGCGCCTGATCGTCCGGTTCCTGAACTGGCATGGCGGTCAGGTGGCGCAGTTGGTCCGCGCCAAGAAAAAGCTGATCGCGCTGTTGAACGAACAGAAACAGGCCATCATCCTGAAGGCTGTAACAAGCGGCCTCAATATCGATGCCAAAATGAAGCCATCTGGCATTGATTGGTTAGGAGACGTCCCGGAAGGGTGGGAAGTAAAGAAGCTCAAGTATCTGGTCCGGTTCAATAATGGGTTGGCCTTCAAGCCATCAGACTGGTCAAATTCCGGTGTCCCGATCATAAGAATTCAAAACCTGAATGGATCGGAAACGTTCAACTACACAACAAAGAGCGATCTTCCCGAGGATATGCTGATAGAAAAGGGGGATATCGTTTTCTCTTGGTCTGGAAACATCGGCACTTCGTTTGGTCCGTTCGTCTGGGAAAGAGACTTTAAGGGATATCTGAACCAACACATATTTAAACTCGAAAAGATCGGGGCGCATCGGCGATATTTCTATTATGTTCTGAAGGCTGTTACCAAGCATGTTGAGGAAAATACTCATGGTATTATTGGCCTCGTTCACATCACAAAACCCCAGCTTGGATCAATTTCGGTTCCGCTCGCACCGCCTCAGGAACAAATAAAAATCGCTGACTGGATTGACGGTCAACTCGCAGGCACCAATGCAATAATTGAACGTGCTCAAAGAGAAATCGGTCTTTTGCAGGAATTTCGCACTCGAATAATCGCCGATGTCGTCACCGGCAAACTCGACGTGCGAACCATTGCTGCCAGCCTTCCCGAAACTGATGACTTTGAGGTCGCCGACGAACTGTCAGAAGATGACGAGCTCGACGACATGGCCGATGTCACCGAAGACGAGGAGGCCGCCGCCTGATCATGCCCGTTCCCGCCAACCCCAAAATCTACCACATTGTCCATGTCGACAACCTCACCTCGATCATCGCGGCCGGTGGTCTGTTGTCCGATGCGGAGATGGCTGAACGCCCGGGGGGAACTGTGATCGGGATGGGCCGGATCAAGGCACGTCGTCTGAACGAACTCAGCCTGTCATGTCACCCAGCACTTCGAGTTGGGCAATGTGTCCCGTTCTATTTTTGTTCTAGATCTGTTATGTTGTACATGATCCACAAGCGGAACGAAGAACTTACGTACCGAGGCGGGCAAGAGCCCATCGTCCATCTGGAGGCAGATATGCGGGCGACAATTGATTGGGCGCAGGCGAACGGTCGGCGCTGGGCATATACGCTCTCAAACGCGGGTAGCTATTATTTCGAAGACCGTTCCAGTCTCGATGACCTTGGCGACGTCAACTGGAATTCAGTAAATGCCCGTCAGTGGGCGGGTGCCGCAAAAGACGGGAAGCAGGCCGAGTTTTTGATTGAACAAGCTTTTCCGTGGCATCTAGTAGAACGGATTGGCGTGCATTCACAACCAATCGCGCCCAGAGTTGCCGCGGCGATGCATGGAGCGGCACATCGACCAGTACTCGAAATAAAACGAGACTGGTATTATTAGGGGAGGATGGGGATGATCAATTACACGACCGGAGACATCTTGAGGGCGGACGCCGAGGCGATCGTCAATACAGTCAATTGCGTCGGCATCATGGGTCGTGGCATTGCATTGCAGTTCAAGAATGCGTTTCCCGACAACTTCAAGGCATACAAGATCGCTTGCGACCAAGAGGAAGTGCAGCCTGGCAAGATGTTTGTTTTCGAGACGGGGACACTTACCAATCCCAAGTTCATCATCAACTTCCCGACCAAGCGCCATTGGCGCGGCAAAAGCCGGATGGAGGATATCGACTCCGGCCTTGTGGCGCTGGTGAGCGAAATCCGTGAACGCGGCATCCGCTCCATCGCGATCCCACCACTGGGCAGCGGCCTTGGTGGTCTGAATTGGCCCGAGGTACGTCTGCGGATTGAAGAGGCGCTGCACGGGATCAACGATCTGGACGTCATCGTCTATGAGCCTAACAGCGCGCCTGTAGCCACCCAATCGCGCGAGGTGCCCAACATGACCGCGGGGCGCGCGGCGCTGGTCGTCTTGATGCACAGATATCTGGCCGGGCTAATGGACCCATTTGTGACGCTGATCGAAGTGCAAAAGCTGATGTATTTCATGCAAGCGGCAGGCGCGCCGCTGCGGTTGAATTACAAAAAACATCATTATGGTCCCTATGCGGACAACCTGCGGCATGTCTTGACCAAGATCGAAGGGCATCTTGTGTCCGGATATCACGATGGCGGTGACGCGCCGGACAAACAATTGGAACTGGTTCCCGGTGCCGTGAAGGATGCGGAAATGTTCTTGTCCGACCATAGCGACACCAAGGGCTTGTTTGATCGGGTAGGCGTCCTCGTCGACGGTTTCGAGACGCCCTTTGGGCTCGAACTGCTTGCGACAGTGCATTGGGTAGCTACGCAAGAGCATGCGGCAAGTTCTGAGGAAATCATTGCCAAGGTTCATGGGTGGAACGATCGAAAGAGACGGTTCTCGCCACGCCAGATCGATATCGCCTATCAGACGCTGCAGTCTAAAGGCTGGCTGACCGCTGCATGAAAACTGATACGTCAGAGAAAGGCCTTGAAGCCCTCATAACTGCGGCAATGACGGGCCAGACTCCGGCGTCCGAAACTGCACATGGGGTGGCCTCTAGGGGAGGTTATTGGCTTAAAGGCGAACCACAGGATTATGACCGGGCCTGGACAGTTGATCTCGTACAATTGCGGGCCTTCATCGTTGCGACCCAGCCGAAGCTCGTCGACGGACTGGATATCGAAAATGATAGTCCAACCCGCCAGAAATTCCTTGCCCGTCTGCAGGGTGAGATCAGCAAGCGCGGCGTCATTGATGTCATCCGTAGCGGCGTGAAGCATGGCCAGCACGATGTCGCGCTGTTTTATGGAACGCCTTCGCCCGGCAATCTCAAGGCTGCCGAGCGCTTCGCGCTCAATCGGTTTTCAGTTACGCGGCAGTTGCGTTACAGCCGGGACGACACCGCCCATTCATTGGATATGGCACTTTTCATCAATGGCCTGCCGGTTGCGACCTTCGAATTGAAAAACAGTCTGACCAAGCAGACGGTGGAAGATGCCGTCCAGCAGTACAAGCGTGACCGCGACCCACGAGAGAAGTTGTTCGAATTTGGCCGCTGTATTGTCCACTTTGCAATTGATGACGCGCAGGTAAAATTCTGCACCCATCTCAAGGGTAAAGCGTCTTGGTTCCTGCCATTTAACAAGGGTTGGAACGACGGCGCGGGCAACCCGCCAAACCCAGACGGAATAAAGACCGATTTTCTCTGGAGAGAGATTCTAAGTCGGCAAGGTTTGACCGATATTATCGAGAACTACGCTCAAATCGTTGAACGTAAAGACCCAAAAACAGGAAAAGTGAAGCGTGATCAGCTGTTTCCCCGCTTCCATCAGCTTGACGTCGTCCGCAAGCTTCTAGCTGACGCAAAGGCAAATGGCGCCGGGCGCCGTGTCCTAATCCAGCACTCGGCTGGCTCGGGGAAATCGAACTCCATCGCCTGGCTTGCACATCAACTGGTGCGCCTGGAAAGCAGTGGCGATCAGGTATTCGACTCCGTCATCGTGGTGACTGACCGACGTATTCTCGATCAGCAAATCCGCGACACTATAAAGCAATTCGCGCAGGTTGGAGCGACCGTTGGGCACGCCGAACGATCGGGCGACCTACGCCGTTTCATAGCGGACGGTAAGAAGATCATCATCACCACAGTTCAGAAGTTCCCGTTCATCCTCGATGACATCGGCGCGATCCATAAGGACCGACGTTTTGCTATTATCATCGATGAGGCACATTCTAGCCAGGGTGGCAAAGCTGCGGCCGCCCTGAATGCAGCCTTAATGGGTGTGGAGGACGGCGACGAGGACGAAACCGTAGAGGATAAGATTAACGCTATCATGGAGAGCAGAAAGATGCTCCCCAACGCGAGTTATTTCGCGTTTACTGCGACGCCAAAGAACAAAACCCTTGAGATATTCGGCGAGCCGTTTCCGGAGGGGGATGCCATCAAGCATCGCCCGTTCCACAGCTATACGATGAAGCAGGCCATTCAGGAGGGCTTTATCCTTGATGTGCTCCGCTTCTATACGCCGGTCAGCAGCTATTATCGACTGATCAAGACTGTTGAGGCTGACCCCGAATTCGATACAAAACGCGCGACCAAGAAGCTTCGCCGCTATGTTGAAAGCAATGATCACGCGATCCGGCTAAAGGCCGAGATCATGGTTGATCATTTCCACGAACAAGTCCTTGCCCTGAACAAGATCGGCGGACAGGCACGAGCTATGGTGGTTACGTCCGGCATTGAGCGTGCCATTCAGTATTATCAGGCAATCAGTGCTTATCTTGTCGAGCGCAAAAGCCCCCACAAGTCGATTGTTGCGTTCTCTGGCGAGCATGAATTCCGTGGCACCAAAGTGACTGAGGCCAGCCTCAACGGCTTCCCCTCCAAGGATATTGTCGACCAGATTGAAAGCGACTCTTACCGCTTTCTGATTTGTGCAGACAAGTTTCAGACTGGCTATGATCAACCGCTGCTGCATTCGATGTACGTCGACAAGACGCTTTCAGGCATCAAAGCAGTGCAAACTCTTTCGCGCCTGAACCGTGCCCACCCGCAAAAGCATGACGCGTTCGTTCTCGACTTTATGAACGACACGGACACGATACGCGCGTCGTTCGATACGTTTTATAGAACGACCATCCTCAGTGACGAAACCGATCCGAACAGATTGCACGACATCAAGGCCACTTTGGACGGCTATCAGGTATATGAAATTGCCCTAATCGATCAACTTGTCGCGCTCTATCTGGCCGGTGCTGATCGGGATCAGCTCGATCCAATCCTAGATATTTGCGTCGCCGCTTATTCGGCAAATCTTGATGAAGACGGACAGGTAGACTTCAAGGGGAAGGCGAAGGCCTTCACACGAACATACTCGTTCATTTCAGCAATACTGCCATACACAAACGCAGACTGGGAAAAGCTTTCGATATTCTTGAACTTCCTAGTTCCAAAGCTGCCCGCCCCTAGGGAAGAGGACTTGTCCAAGGGAATACTCGAAGCCATCGACATGGATAGCTACCGGGTCGAAAAGCAAGCGGCACAGAAGGTTCAGCTTGCGGATCAGGATGCCGAAATTGATCCAGTTCCGACCGACGGTGGCGGCCATAAGGCGGAGCCAGAATTAGACCGACTTTCGAACATTATCCGCGGCTTCAACGATCTGTTTGGAAATATCACTTGGGCTGACACGGACCGAATTCGGCGACTGATCGCAACTGAGATCCCCGACAAGGTCGCCGCTAACGCAGCTTATCAGAATGCGAAGCAGAACTCAGACAAACAGAACGCGAAGATTGAACATGACAAGGCACTTTCCGGCGTGATCATCGGCTTGATGAAGGACGACACCGAACTGTTCAAACAGTTCAGTGACAACCCGGAATTCAAGCGATGGCTGACGGATACGGTCTTTGCTGCGACTTTCGACCGGCCCATGCCTCCCGCACCGTGAACACAATTCTTGATCGGTCGGTTTTTGACGGTTAGCTATTGGTCGACCTGTAGAACTACTTCGTTTTCATTTCAATCCTGTGCGCTGGCGTTGGCAGTGATGGTGTGGGATTGGAAATAGATCTAAGTTTCAATGGCTAATCGAGTAGACGCTCGAAGTGTCCGGCTCCTATACCTTCGGGTTGATGCCGAGAGTAATCAGCGAGATGTCCTTGCGATGGAGCTAGGGGGAAGGCTCGGACACTCTATCGAGCGATCATTTCCCAGTAACTGTACGACATCGTCAACTCGCTCACGTGGAACATGCATCCGCGCATATTTCAGAGCGGCGTGGACTGCTTCTACATGGGACGGACCAAGCGCTTGAGCCACATTCTGATGCAGCATCATGTCCGTCGTCGTGGTCACCAGTATTCCGGTAAAGCGTTCGGAGCATATCCGCTTGGCCTTTTTTTCATCAATCAATGCAACCGCTTCGTTTTGGACGGCGTAGGCGATAGTTGCGGCCTCTCCGTCACCAAGAGTGCGAGCTGCGGGGCCCTCGATTAGCGTGCGATAGATTGTTTCCTCAGCATCGCCCAACTCCACTACCTTAACTACGCCTTCCTTTTGAAGCGTTCGCAGTTCGGTGGCCGTAGAATAGCCGCGCCTCTCACCTTCAAGAAGCTCCTCAATCGCATTCTTGGTTGTTAGAAGAACTCCGGAGGTTGCCCGAATGATTGCGCCTGCATGACCGGATGCATCCAGATTGATCAAAACGCTTGTATCAGCAACTACGTCCGAACCGCCAAAATCAGGAAAGCTTGAAGAACTCATCGGCCTCGCTTTCCTCGCTGTCAGTTTCATTTACCAACGCACGGATGTCGATGCGGCTCAACTTGAGCAAGCTGGCAAGTTGGCCTTCACTGTACAAATCCTGCTTCCATGCCTCTTTCGCGAGGAGCCCGATACGTGGTGGTATCGGGCCGCGTGGTGGCATGAAAGCCGCCGTCCTTTCCGAACCATCACCAACGACCTGCCGCACCTGTTCATCCGAAATCCCGCCATTTGCGATGAACCAGTCCCAAGTTCCACGCTTCGCAAGACCAAGCTCTTCGAGGCGACGCGTCGTCGCCTCCCGCGATACACCAAAAGCATGTGCGAGGAGTATAATGTGGCGACGTGTGAGCCGTGACTGTCCGGCTGTAAGCTCTGCAAAGCGCTGCCTGACCGCGCGTGACGGAGTCAGGAAACACCGGGCGAAAGCGTTCGCATAGATTTCATCGCGTGAGATATGATCTCTTTCTGTTAGTACCGCGTCTGGTTGACGACGTGCCGAGATGAAATGAGCCAGTTCGTGAAGCGCCGTTTGGATTATGCGTTCCGGTGGGTGGCTTGAATTCAAAAGCATACATGCGCCTGCTTTTTCGTCATACGCAAACAAGCCCGAAATCTTTGCCGGGAGCGGCCTCAGAAAAACACGAATACCCAACTGAAGCTCCAGGATCGAGACAATATCGAAGCAGGGACCCGAGCCCAGACCAAGCCAGTCGCGCAATTCCTGCGCATCCTGTTCAGCCTGTGCCTTTGCGTTGCCTGGCAACAAAGGTCTTTCTGGCGGATAATTCTGCTGGCGTTGGATGCCCAATGCATCTTCAAGTTCTACTTCGGAGCGCACCAGATCATTTAGTAGCATCACCGCTGCGAGAACATCATCTTCCGCACTTTGCGTCAACTTTCGGAACCTTGGGACTAGGTCTAGGTGCACGGCTTCGCTGCGAAGCAAAGCATTTGCGGAAGTTCCATATAAGGAAGCAAGCTTTTGCAGTTCATTTGTGCGGACTCGCCTTTCGCCTTTTTCAACCGCTACAATTGTCGTCCTGGCCACACCAATGGACTTGGCGGATTCCGCTTGTGTTATCCGCGCGCTTTCACGGGCGTTTCGCAGACGTTCGCCGACTATCGCGTCGTCCAGTGTCGATTTTGTTTCGTTGCTCATCGGCCACCTCGAACCCAATTTTGAAGGAAAGACCCACTTCCGAGAGAAGCTGTAAACGCACTCCACTCGGCTGCATGTTGCGAGATCATATCTTTGATATTTTGCTCTGTCTGTTCGACCGACAAACCTAGCGTGTCGGCAATCTCGTATGCTTGACGCCGCAAACCTGCGCGTCCGTCCTCTCCCGAAAGATCGGCCATATGATCCATGTGGAGCACGCCCGCAATTGCATATTCGCGAAAAGCCTTGTTCATTTTGTTAAACGAGGGTGGAGCACTGTTTGCGAGATCCTGGGCTGTCAGATCTTGTGCGATGTATGTTTCATCAGGTTCGGATTGTCCCGCTGCATGAACGCTCATGCGGCGCAGCATACAGGCCGCGCAAACTCCGCATTGGCGGAATTGCCCGTCAACCGAACTCCACTGCGCGCTTTTCCAACACGATCGCGTTGACTTCCACGCATCGCCGTCGATCCCAAGGGCAAGGTATGCACGCAGTGTTTGTCCTTTCGTGTACCAGAGACGCGGAAACGAGTATTCGATATCAGTGCCAAGCAGGGCACTCAGAAAGAGTTGCATGCGACGCAAGAATGCCGGGTGGTTCCGATAATCGGGATAAGCATGCGCCACAGGCGCAAGTACAGGTCCCAACGCTCCTTGGCCGCTCTCAGGGATGATGATGCGTGGCGCGCCGCAAATGTGAGAGGCGAGGCCGCTCACAAGTGCGAAGCGGAAACCGCGGTTTCGTGCGCTAGTCTCTTGATTGCGAACTTTCTTTTTTAACTTGTATGGCACTGCAGTGAAAGGTTGCTCTTTTGGCGGTTTGTCCGACCGCTTAGAGCCAAGCCTGATTCTTACCAAGCCGTGACTTAGTTCAGCACGCGCCAATCCTGCAACGGCTCTCGAATCCATACCATCGCTGAAAGCCAGCGTTGCTTCTGTCTTGGGTGGAAACTCCAGATATCCTTGGCGTGGAGAAGGCTCGTTCGTCATTCTCTGCAAAAATGTGAAGTGCCAACGGTCGCCGGTCAAAAAACCAAGTGCATCGTGTAGAGCCTCGTAGACCTCGAGCTGGTTCCAGCGATCTGGATCATGAACGGGCACTTCAACACTGAATTCTCGCGCCCACGATCCAGACAAGCGCTTGAGGCTGCGATCACAATACTCGACGACAGCGGCGACAACCATCGCGTCAAATACGACCGGGTCCCAGTTGGATGTTGCGTAAGATTCCAAATCCCTTGTCGAGAATTCGATATCTTGTCCTAGAACCAGAACATCCGGTCGCGCAGCTCCATTTGGAGATGCTTCAAGAACGGAAACCTTTAGTACACCGGAGCTTGACCGTTGAGGGACTTTTTTCATCGCAATTCGGGCCCTTCATCAAGGCCGTCATGCTTTGAAAGTGTCCTGCCATGGCGGCCTTTGGGAGGTGCGTTGAGCATATCTTTAGCTAAAGATTTGACATCGCACTGACTTCGTCCTGCGTCTAAACGCGAGCGAACGAATTGAGCGCGATAGTCCGGTGCATTGCGGTAATAGTGTTCTTCAATTCCCCGAAGCGCTGATCTCGCACACTCATCAAGCGCGTTTGCGAGTGCCTGTTCGCAGGCTGCTTCACCGCTAAGACCGCTTGCGACGGCTTCTTTAGCACAGTCAATCAGCGCGTTCCCAGCGGCTGATCCGGGGCATTCCGTTCTGAGTGCATCCAGCTCTTTAGGGTTTTGCACGGAGAAAAGCGCGCCTTGATCATCTACGCCTAGAGCTTTCTTTAACTTCTCCAGTGGGGCCTCACGAAATTCCTGCTGCAGGGCGGTGGGCAAAGCCTCAGACACCTCATGCACTGAGAAAGCGGCCTTATCGGCGCGCTCCGCCAAGCGCTTCCAGTGGCTGCGCATAGGTAGGCTTTTATGTGGTCCATCACTCATGAAGTGTCTCCATGTCAGCTTTAGTTTCACAAAATACTGACAATGTCAAATATGTATATTACTATGTCCACGAGCCCCTTGATCCGCGCTTAGAATGTGATTGCCGCTTAACGGTCTGGTTGTCGTGAGCTTAGCCTGTAGACTTGTTGCTCGCGGTGAACGTCTCCTTCGGCGGCGTGGAGGGTGGTGCGCTTGCTCGTCAGCGGACGGCATGTAGTACAAGTTCTGACGGCCCAACCGCCTGTTCGGCCCTACACGGCAGGCCAACGCAAGGGATGACACCCAGACAGAGCGAGTTACCCCGCAAACGAAATTCGCCTTTGCGCTAGCGTCTCGAAATGCCTATGTTGTGCGTCCTGTGTCCAAAGAAACAATTGGAAGTAGTCGGCGGTATCGTCGTGGGTCATGCGAGGGGCGCCATGGAACATTTATACGTTGCCGATACTAACCTCTTTTTTGAGGCCAAGCGCCTGGAGGATTTGCCATGGGCAGAGCTCGGCGTTGATCCTATTGTTATCGGCCTGACTAAACCGGTTCAGGCGGAGATTGACCGCCATAAGAAGGGCACGGGTAGGACGCGTAAACGGGCTTTGGAAACGTTCGGTAAGGTCCGCGCGATGCTACAAAAACGCCAGACCGAAACCGTAATCCAAGAGGCCGCTCCGCGCGTCGTCCTGCGCTTGATGACACACGCCCGTCCCGATCCCAAATACGCAGACACTTTGGACTATGATGCAGTGGATGACCGGATCGTGGGTATTGTCTCGGAACTGTCCAAGGACCAAAGTTTTGCGTCGGTCAAAGTGATGACAGATGACGGCGGGGTGGCAATGACGGCCTCTGCATTGGGTGTAGACTTCCACCTGCTTGAGGACAGTTGGAAGCGTGAACCAGCTATGTCGGACAAGGATCGCCAGATCGCCGATCTTGAGAAGGACATTGCGGCCTATCGGTCGCAGGAACCGGTCATCCAGATTGAGGATGCGACAGACGGAGAGATTTCGTCCCATGTCGTGCGGAAAGTTCCTGACGCACTTTCTCCTGACCAAGTGGATGAGTTAGTAAAGCGGCTTGAAGCAACCCACCCTAAGGTGACTGATTTTTCAGTTCCGGAAACCCGCATCGAAAGCGATGGAGCAGAGATATCTTACATCGCACCCAGCGACGAAGATGTGTCAGAATACACGACCACCGAATATCCGAAATGGCTGTCACAATGCCGGTCCGATCTCGAGCGATTGCATGAGGGCCGCGAGGAACGAGAACCATCCGTGACGATTCGCGTTTCACTTCGTAATGTCGGGGCACGCCCCGCATCCAAACTGCGCATTTCATTCGAGGCGCAGGGCCAATTGTTCATAATCCGGCGATCACGCGAGATTGACGTAGAACACGATCAGCCGAAGCACAATCCGGCTGTGACGCGGCTTTCGATACCCCCTGTTGCCCCGAAGGCCGAAAGGGTGGTGAAGCGTCCGCCGAAGCCACAATCTGCGCGGTCCACCAATATTGCCGAGTTGTCGCGTTCAATGGGCGGCAGTGTTGATTTGGCCAACCTTGGGTTTGCAAGACCCGGATCGGTGCTGGACGCTGCTGCGCGCGCTGGATCAGTCTTCGACGATTTACACCGGAGCGGCGTTTTTGATGATCTGACCCGCGGGAGTTCCGCGATCCAGCAGGCACTTGGCCCGCAAGCGGAACACCAAAGAATGCAGGACCTTATTAATCCTTCGCATCGCAATATGTTGACGGGGCCGGACCACCGGGTCTTCATGGACCCGATCGTTCCGCGACTGCCGATAATACCCAAACACGATCCTGAAGACTTTTTCTATGATGATTGGCCTGAGGGGCGCCCTGTGAGGACTGGGGCGCTGACATGCGATTTATTCCGTCACCAAGGCGAGGCCGAGTTCTTCGACGTGGAAATAGCTTTCCCTGAAGAGGGCGATATTACTGGAGCAGTTTTATGCCGAGTGGAGGCTGAGAATTTGACCAAGCCAGTTGAAACACGGATACGAGTGGGCCGGACCGTGGAGCATTTCGCCGTACTGAATGTGGCCCAAGATCTAATTGAAGCATTGGGGAACTGACCCATGTCCGCACTATTCCAGAACGCCGTTACGTCGCTTCGAATGGGAATCGAAGATTTCCAGACCGGCGAGGACGACCGGATGATTTCATCCGCCCGGAACTATTATGCCGGCCTTCTGCTGCTGGCCAAAGAATGTCTTGTAAGGGCGGCGCCGAACGCTGACCCCATGCAGGTGATCGGCGCAAAGGTGAAACCGATTTCGGATGGTGCGGGTGGCGTGGCGGCTGCGCCGGACGGCCCCACCACCATCGGCTTTCACGACCTTAAGAAACGGTTTTCCGACTTCGGTCTCCCGTGGCCGGATGGCGATCTTCAAAAGCTGGTGGGAATGCGAAACCAGCTTGAGCACCTACACCTGAAAGAGCCGGTGGCGGCTCTTGCTGAAGCGATTGCCTCTTCATTTCCCATGGTCGTCGATTTCTTTGCGATCCTAGGCGAAGACCCGAAGGTTGAGCTCGGCGACACTTGGGACGTCATTTTGGAGCGGCACGATGCGTTCAAGAAGGTGCAGGCCGTATGTCTGGCCGAACTCGCCCTAATTGACTGGAATATTGAGCCTGGCAATCTTGATCGGATGTCCTGCCCGAATTGCGGATCATCGCTGATCGGTCAGGAAGAGTCGGGTAACACTGATGTTGGAAGCTTCCATGCGAAGTGCGCCCAATGCGGTGAGGTATTCGACGCGGAAGACTCAATTCGCATGGTCGTTGATGCCGCCTTTGGAGTAGACAACTACATCGCCGCGAAAGAAGGAGGCGAGCCGGTTGTGAACGATTGCCCAAATTGCGCCATATCGGATGCCTACGTGCAAAACGGTGAAGCGAACGGATGCATCGCATGTGGCTTTGTGCTTGACGAAAGTTGTGTCCGGTGCGGGGCGGGCATTACGCTGGACGAATACACGGGGTTGGATAGTGGACTATGCGGCTACTGCAATCATATGTCTGAAAAGGTCATGCGCGAGTGACCTGTCGGTTGCGGAGCTTAGCGCGGGACCAGGGTCATTCAAAGCGTAGAATTGTGTTGGCCCATTGATCCAGTTGAACAATTTGTACGCTACAGTATCCGATTGCCGATAGCTGTCAGAGCAGGCCTTTCATCAACAGGGACTTTCGCTTTCTATCGACTTTTATCTGCAAAAAATCGAAATGGAAGTGTCATGTCGTGCGCTAAGATGAGACCATGAAAAGAACGATTAGGCGTCATCAGCTGCGGGAGATGGTACCGTTAGCTGACACCACGATCTACGAACTTGAAAAACGGGGAGAATTCCCAAGACGATTTAATCTGTCAGCCAGATGTGTGGTTTGGGATCAAGCAGAGGTCGAGGAATGGCTCGATGAGCGCCGAAGGTTGTCGGATCTCAAGGCTAACAAACGTGCCCCCGTACCGGACGTACGCTTGCGTAAAGCCCGCCCGGTCAAATCGTCGGCTCGGGGGCGAGGAGGTCCATCGCCGGCGGATAGAGCGTAGGTTGATACCTCTGGCCGTTCACCCAAGCATCAACGAGATTGGCCCATTCCTGCATCATATGGCGGCGTTGATGCTCGTATTCGGCCTTATTGTATATGCCGCGCGACGACCGACCATCCTCATGTGCAAGGCATTTTTCAATCCAATCACCATTGAACCCTAACTCGTTCAAAAGCGTCGAACCGGTGCGGCGCAGGTCGTGAACGGTGAAGTGTTCAAGAGGTAGGCCCTCTTTTTGTGCTCTTACGATGACAGCCTTTGTCACTCGGTTGAATGTCGCCC
>TARA_R110002049_G_scaffold68392_5_pt1 | contig 17674 bp, 16 predicted proteins | sample TARA_R110002049 | Tara Oceans TARA_R110002049 (sample SAMEA4396941) | marine metagenome | biome: Polar Biome; feature: [SRF] surface water layer (ENVO:00010504); material: water (ENVO:00002006), including particulate matter (ENVO:01000060) such as... | depth 5 m | reverse complement strand
AAGAACCTAAACTGAACGGGACAAAAGTTGACGGATAATTTCGAATGTCGATTATAATACCTTTTGTGTCTATGAATTCATTCTTTATATTTTGAATGTCTTCATCTTTTATTGAACCAAGGGTTACATAGCCAATATTGTTTTCTAGCAACTTATAAGATTTGTTATCATTCTTTCTGTACCATCTATAAATGTCAAGGCTATCCTTAGGGTATAATTTAAGTGATTTGGTCTGAGCTTCAGAGCGCGGTGATAAAAACTCTATTTCAATTTCATTCGAATTTGAGCGTAATAGGTCTGAGGAAATATCTCTTAGTCTTGTTGGTATGTTTGAAGCAGGGTAATATTTAGATTTTGCTTTAACTATTTCTTGGACAGGAATTTCATTTATCTTGGTGATTATATCACCAATCTTTAATCCAACTTCATTTCTTAATTCTTCGTTGTAATAATCGGTTACAACTAATTGGTTTTCTATGAAACGCACGTGGACAGGTGGATCGTTGTCGCCTTTCCATTTATCCAATTTATCGGCACCAGCCCATAAGTTGGCGTGAGTGTCTTGTATGTCTCCAATAATCTGAATTGCAGCCATTTCATAGTCCAATTCGTTTTGTGCGTTTATAAATTGAGGAATGTATTCACTAAGTTGTGTATTCCAGTCTTTATCCATTAAGTGTTTATATGGGAAAAAGTAATTTATCATATTCCAGTATCGGTAAAGAGATAGAAGCCTAAATCCATCATCAGGATAAGACATATTCGAATACGGATTTTCATTTTTAAACACAGGGTTTCCAACACCTTTTGCCATTTCAATAAAATAATGCTTGCCTTGGGAACGGTTATTATATACGTAAAACAATTTGTTTTTTAGCTCTAAGGCTTGATTCTCAATCCATTTGAAATCAGGCTTGAGAATAGCGTTTTCATCAGTTGGCTTGCATTTTAAACATTCTTCCAATGGTCCTAATGATTCAATCCAACTTATAATCAGTTGGTCTCTTTCATCGTCATTTTTGGCCGCTACATATTTTGGTAAAAATCGAAACAATTCATAATCCCAATTATAGTTGCCTTTCGCAATTTCCGGGTGGTGATATTTTAAAAAGCCCCAAACTCTGCCCAATAATTCCAGCTCTTCAATATTCTCAGAAGGCATATTAGAAAGTTCGATTAAAGACTCCTTATCAAATTCCTTGTCAAGTTGTACTTTTGAAAGTTCTTTTTCGACCTCTTTGAGCGTTTGCACATTTTTGCCGTCAATTGAAAGAGTGAAATCGTCGAACCAAGCTTCCCCTTTACCTGAAAGTATACCTGCAATAAATATATTTTCTGCCTCCTCAGGATAATCTAGAGTTATGGAATACCTCTGCCAATCTTTTGTTCCTGAAATGTTTTGATTTTGCATATTATCAAATGCCAAAGAACTTCCATTGCCATCCACTCGCAACAATAAACCTGCAAAACCATTTTCAACATTTTTGATTTTCATAAAGCCTTCAAGCTTTATTGATTTACCTTCATATTTTGCTGGAATTTTATAGGCGATACTTCCAAAAGAACTTCCTAGTGGGTCAGAGATAATTTTTCCTGATTTTATTCCTGAATGAGCAATTGAATCTATTGTCAATTCATAATTACCCCATTTAAACCAGCCGTCGGAAAGTGATTTTTCCTTATTCTGATTTTCAAATCCTAAATTATATTTTTCCGTCTGTGCTTGACAACTTAAAGAAATTATTGTCAATAATGCCAATAGTATTTTTTTCATCGATTCGTTTTTTCAACTTGCAAAGTAAAATTGGATATAGGTATAAACTATATGCCTATTTTAAAAATTAGAAGCTGGATAGACTGTAGCCAAATACATTCTATCGTCTTATAAATCCTCTTACTATTATAAAATTATTGTGGATGTAAAGCGGTGGGAATACTACAACCAAAAGTCTGTTACTAACATTCTAAGTTAGCCAATATTAGGATTCGGTTTGGCATTATCGATGAAGTACGGAAATTTCCGTTGAACGGTATTCAAGGTTTCAGGTTCAAAGTTCAAGGTTTAAATTGAGTTGGCAGTTGCAGTTGGCAGTGGTCGGGAGTAGGATCAAGGTCCAAGGTTGAATGCCACAACTGGGCATTGTTGACCGGTCTAGCGCAGTCGAAACCTCCATAAAAGTTGGTATTGTCCCATGCCTCTCGACTGCGATTGAGGAGACTGCAACACTATTTTTAATGCCATAATGGTAGATCTACCCGGTACGTAGAATCTTCTCCATCTTTCTACCCTTGGCCAGTTCATCTACCAGCTTGTCCAAATACCTAACTTTTTGCGTTAAGGTATTTTCAATTTCCTCTATCCTATAGCCGCAGATTACACCCGTAATAAGGTGGGCGTTGGGATTTATTTTTGCCCTCTGGAAGAATGTTTCAAAGGTCACCTTCTCATCCATGAGTTGTTGTGATTTATTTTGATCAAAACCGGTCAGCCATTCTATTACTTGAAACAATTCTTCTTTCGTCCTTCCTTTGGTTTCCACTTTTTTTAAATAGTGCGGAAATACTGAAGAGAAGGTCATAGTAGCCATTCGCTTATCGTGTGCAGATGTTGTTGTCATTACGCATGCTTTAGTTTAAATCTACCTAATTATCCTATAATCTGTTGCTTAATTTTCTGGATATACAAGTATTTCTTTGTTCTACATGGAATAAAGAAAGTATTCCCAGGTTTAATTTTAGCAGCTTAAAGGAATCTCGGGAGGATTTGGATACATTTGAACCCCTTGGCCTGGCCTATTACTTCTGAAGAAATAAACCTTAAAACATTTTATTGGTCCATCCTTTTTAATTCCTGCCATTTTAACTCGTTCATGTTGTCATCATAGTTGGGGTCATAACCTTGAAGCTGGGTACCAATATACTCCCCATTATTATTCATCCAATATTGATTGGCCCCCTCGTCCACTTTATAAGTTGTCCCGGTAGAAACATCTTGAACATTTGTACGTTCGTACATAGCATCGATAAATTGCTCCTGATTCTTGTCACTTGCCGCATTTTTGGCTTTCCAACCACTCATTATGGCATCATTGATCGCATTGCTTTTATTTACGAATTCTCGCTGACTTTGTTCAAAGGCACGTTGGTTTTGGGCCATTCTTTGATTAAATGCAGCCCAATTGGCTCCAACCCGTTGAGCTTCCTCCCTGTTATAGGTCATAATGGGGCCAAGGTTATAACGCGTATTGGCAAGACTAAAAATATATTGCTTTTTTGCTGTTTCAAAATAGGAGGGTTCCGCCTCCAATCCGGTCGCTAAATAATACCAATTTTGCATGGATTGGGAAGTACTGACATTTAAATGCACCAACAAGAAATAAGGATTCCCGTCTTGGGTTTTCCAATCAATTCCGTACACTGCCACATCCGAACGGCTCGGCATGGCCTTAAATAGTTGATCTCCATACCATTTATCCATTTTGGATATTTCGGGGATTTCATAATGCCTAACATACTCCAGGCCATAACCATTCCCCCAGGGTATAAAATCTTGCTGCACCAATTGGTCAATGCCCGGCATTTGACGCATTCGTTGTCCCCCTTGGGAATACGCATATTGTAAACTGGGATCAAAATTGGCCATAAAGCTTTGGATTGGGAAATCCGATATCTTTAAACCATGGGGTCCTGTAATACCTCCTGCCTTGAAATTCCACGAAGAAGGCATAGGGATTAAGGATGCGATGTTGCCTTTACCATCGCCAATTTTTTTCATTTCCAATTTTTCCCAATAACCATTAGACTTAACTTCTTTGCTTTTCGTTGCTGGCATTTCCTCAGAAATATAAGACTCGGTGCCATTGTCCAGAACTTTGGTGTCCTGTTGTTTACAGCTTAGAATACTTAGCGCTAATACTAACATAATCAAATGGTTGGTGGTCATGATGTACTACTTTAGAAGGTCCGAATATTAAAATTAAACATTTTTATTGGAATATTTTGCGGGTGTTCAAAACTTGGTCTCCGATTCATTTTAAGACCTGAAAAAATCCTTACGTAGTACTTTTGAAATTCCATCGAACCTCCCATAGAGGAAATAAATAGTTCGTTTTTATATCAATTCCGGTCAGGCATTTTTTTGACTTTTACAATACGTCTTAAGTGCTATATACTAGTAAGTCTTCAATATTAAGTCGTACTGGCTTTCCGTATTTGTTATAGATGATTGCTATGGTGGCATTTGCGAATTTTGAGGTCGGTTTATTCAGGGGGATTTAACAATTCAATTTGCTCATCATCAACATCGACCATTACAACATCCCCATATGTCAATCCATCAATTTTTGGAAGCAAAAGTTCCAGTATTGTAGGGTTCTGAAAATGTTCTGCTTTGGTTAGTGGATCGGGCATATATATCAATCCCTTATAGGTCACGTTTTTTAAGTGAAGTGATACATCGAAAAAGTAAAAATTTTCTGGAGGGATGTATTTGGACCAATTTACATTCTCCAGAAAATATTTTGGTTTTTTTACTTTAAAAAAATGGGGTGCAATGTCCAAATTGATAGTTCCTAGAAAGTATTGACCTAGGTCTAGACCTTTTTCTAAGAAATGCTCGTATTGGGCCTTTATGGTGCCATTGGGATAGCGAGGGTCTTTTGCCTTCCCAGAGGCAACTCCATGACCTTTACATATAACAGCATTAACTTTCATAGTTCTTTCTTTAATTGATATTGGTCTCCTGTTCCATTTTAAATACTGGTAAAAATCGTCTTTTAAGCCCTTAACTTACATATTTTTAGTAACTTAAGGGTATGGATATACCAATAGAAACTAGTTATATAATGATTTCCGTTATTATACTGGCCGGGGCGGTGGGTTTCGTAGGTTACTTAACTAAAAGTAGTAGAAATTTTAGAAGCAGTAGAAATAAAAGGGCGAGAAAGGAGTATTAACCATTATTTATATAGCGCCTTAGCGGTTCTTTATTTTTTACATTACATTTTACCTTTATACTTTGGGTCATAATCCACCATCCATTCAATACCATATTTATCCCTAAACATTCCAAAATAGGAACCCCAGGGACTTTCGCCAATAGGACACTCAACAGCGCCACCAGCAGATAGTCCATTGAATAACCTGTCCGCTTCTTCACGAGTTTCGGCACTAACGGATATCTTAGACCTATTTTCGTTTTCGTTTACCCGTCCCATATGTTCCGGAACATCATTTGCCATTAAAATATTATTACCAATGGGCAAAGCAATGTGCATGATCTTATTTGCTTCGTTTTCAGCTACAGGAAATTCAACACTGGACATATCTTTGAAACGCATAATTGTTGCGAATTCACCCCCAAACACTGATTGGTAAAAATTAAAGGCTTCTTCGGCATTTCCGTTGAAGTTAATGTAAGGATTGATGAGAGCCATTTTTTTATTCTTGAAATTATTTTTTCTAATTTAAATTTTCGAGGAGTTTAATTTGTGATAGTAAACATAGGAGACTATCAAAATACCGAGAATAATTAATGGAAAGAAGGTTTGAAAATTTATGCCGTCAACTACGGCGTGACTAATTGTTGCAAAAATAAAGTCGAAAGCAAAACCGGCGTAAGCCCATTCTTTTATTCTTCTGGGAACTTGTGGGATAATTAATGCCAAAACTCCTAAAACCTTAAAAACAACCAAGGCGTTTCCAAAATATTCAGGATAACCCAAATGCCTAATTCCTTCCTTAGCCAATTCTGTTTGTGAAGTCAATGCAGGCATTACACCTTCAAATAAGGCGATGATTATTGTAGCTGTCCAAAATAATACCTTTTCTTTTTTCATTTTATTTTTTATTGTGGTTTAAAAGCCAATGATTTCCATATTTATCCGTAAGTCCACCAAATAATGCTCCCCAAAAAGTATGTTCCAATGGATGATCAGTTGTACCGTTTGTTGAAAGCTTCTGGTAAATCTCTTTAATTTCTTCTTCGCTGTTACAATCCAAGGAAAGGGAGACTGTATTTCCTTTTACAAGGCCAGCTTTTGGGACCATGTCCGAGCCTTGTAAAACCAAAGCTTCTTTTGTAAGGGTTGCATGCAATATGCAATCTTTCATTTGTTTTGGCATTTTTATAGAAAGTGGTGATTCACCCACTGTTTGTATGGTGAGTTGGCCACCCAAACATTCCTGGTAAAAAGTCATTGCTTCCCGGCAATTTCCATTAAACGTGAGATATGAATGTATTTGTGTCATTATGCATTTAATAATGTTTCAATATCAAATTTTTTCATTTGCAAAAATGCTTTCAGCACTCTTTCCCCTCTCTCTGGGTCCGCCATTAATTTGCCTAATATGGTTGGTACAACCTGCCAGGAGACACCAAATTTATCATCAAGCCAACCACATTGGTTATAGATACCATCTTCCCCCAATTTGCTCCAATAATAATCGATTTCCTCCTGTGTTTCACATTCAATTACATAGGAATTTACAGGTGAAAAATTGTATTTTGGACCGCCATTTAAGCCCATAAATGGTTGTCCATTTAATTCCCATTTTACAACCAATGGGCTTTGTGCCGTAATTTTTGAATTGCTAAAAATGGAGCAATAAAAATCTGCGGCCACTTTGGCCTGTCCATCAAACCATAAACAAGGATATATCTGATTATTCATTTTATAGCTTAATTGTTGTTTTGATCATTCATTACATTAAACATCCAGCGAATGCCAAATTGATCCAAACAGCAGCCCCAATAACCCCAAAACTCATCTCTCATGGCTGCTTTATCGCTGCCACCTTCAGATAAGGCCTTGTATAAATTATCAGCTTCATCCTTTGAATCCAATTGCAAACTAATGGTGGTATTATTCCCAATAACTAGTTTATGACCCATAGATTCCAACATGTCGGTGCCCATCAAATCAGTACCGCCTATTATTGGTAAGGCAACATGCATTACGCAATTTAAATCGGCCTCTGAAAATTTAGGTGCATCGGGGTTTGGAGGTAAATCTTTTATGTACATAAAAGGTGCTGAAAATTCGGTTCCAAAAACAGCTTTGTAAAAATTAAAGGCCTTTTCTGCCTTCCCTTGAAAATTTAAATAAATTGCTACTTTGCTCATAATATAAATTTGTTTGGTTAATTATCTTCAGTGTAATTTTTGAAGTTGTTCAAAATGGCCTGCCAACCCATCTTTTGCATTTCAATGGAGTTTTCAGTTTCAGGATCAAAAGTTACCACAACCTCCGTTTCCTTGCCCAAATCATTGAATTGAACTGTTGCCGTCCTTCCTCCAAATTCATAAGTAAAGTTTTTCCTTGTACTAATTTCAGAATAAATGGCTTCAAAATCGAAACCGTAGCTACCATCTTTGGCCTCCATTCTTGCTTTATAAATACCCCCGATACGCATATCGTTTTCAGCACTTGGGCAATGCCAACTAGGGTCTGCAAAATTCCAATTCACTATGTGCTCTGGGCTATTGTAATAATCCCAAACTTTTTTAACATCGGCGTTAATAGTCGCTATTACTGTAATTTTTAAAGTGCTCATTTTATTGCTTTTTAAAATGTTAACTGATAATACAAAGATGCGACGACTTTTTAATATATTAAATGTGTATAAATGACAACAAAAGGGTGTTTTGCGACAAAATAGTTTTTACTTTTATGGTTGTAAATAATAACGAAATGATGAAGGTGAGTATTCTTGTTCCTGAAAATTCCGTAATGCAAGCCATTGCCGATCCACAATATTTACTTGCAGCGGTCAATCAATTTATGGTAGTGGCCGGTAAAAAACCATTGTTTAATGTACAATTGGTCGGTTTTAAAAAACAAGTGAGAATTAATGATGGCCTCTTTTCTATAAACACTTCACAACTTTTGAAAGATGTTAAGAAAACAGATTTGGTGATAATTCCTGCTTTGTTCGGCAATATGAAAAAAGCCATTGCTTCTAATAAAAAAGCCTTGCCTTGGATAAAGGAACAATATGAAAATGGAGCAGAAGTAGCTTCCTTATGTGTTGGTGCTTTTCTATTGGCCTCTACGGGTTTACTAAATGGTAAAAAATGTTCAACCCATTGGGGATTCCAAAATGAGTTCAGGGAAATGTTTCCGGAAGTGGAAGTAGTGGACGGAAGTATTATTACCGAGGAGAATGGAATTTATTCAAGCGGTGGTGCAAATTCATATTGGAATTTATTGTTACACTTGGTAGAAAAATATACCGATAGGGAAACAGCCATACTGGCATCTAAATATTTTGCCATAGATATTGATAGGGAAAGTCAAACCGCTTTTGCAATGTTCACAGGTCAAAAAAACCATACGGATGATGCTGTTAAGAAAGCCCAAGGTTTTATTGAAAATAATTTTCAGGAAAAAATAAGCATTGATGATTTAACGGATTTGGTTTCGCTGGGCAGACGCAGTTTTGAAAGACGGTTTAAGTTAGCAACCAATAATACCGTTCTGGAATATATTCAAAGAATAAAAGTGGAAGCAGCCAAGAGAAGTTTTGAGAATAGCAGAAAGAATATGAACGAAGTAATGTTTGATGTTGGTTATACCGATACAAAAGCATTCCGAACTGTTTTTAAAAAAATTACCGGCCTAACGCCAATCAAATATCGTAATAAGTATAATAAAATGGCGGTCCAGTAAGACTCATGAGCGATTGTAAATTGAAGGTCTTTAGCGCGTTACCCGGGAACAATGACACTATCCCCTAAACTGTGAAAGTTAAAAAAACTAGGGTTTGCCCTTTATCTCCAAATACACCTTCTTCATCACTTCCGTTTTACCTTCATCCTCTGCTATGGCATGGGTGGTAAACATCATTACTCCGGTAGACTTTCCATCTAATCCGCCACGTAATACCGTTTCAAAGGCTTCATTGGTAACAATGCCCGGCTCATTATAGGCCTGAACTATGGGCCATACTTTGGGAAAAGTGCCATTTTCTATACCCAATTCATTACTAAACCACTGAATGTTTTCTTGTACCCATTGGGGATCTCTTCCCATTCTTTTATGATAGACCATAGGGGAAAACACATCTATGGTCTTTTTTAATAGATTGTAGTCCAGCCCCAGAATACGTTGTCTGGCGCCATTAAACTCTTCATCGTTCCAAGGACAGTGATATAGGCCAAGTAGTATCCCTGGTTTTACTTCCTGAATAATGCTTTTAATATCATAGGTCCAATCATAAATAACCTTACAGCGCCAATTTCTCCAAGTGTTTTCTTGGTTTTGAAGTATCCATTCTGCTTTCTGGGCGGTAGTCCCCTCGGGTATTGCAACTCGGGAATCCTTTGAAAAACTATCAAGACAATGATTGCAAAAACAGGTTTCGGGCAAGATGGGTTCCGGGTCCTCAAATTGGGCGTGCCAATGAACATAATCCATCCAAACTCCGTCCAGGTCATACTCTAGCAATAAGTCTCTTAATTGATCAAAACGATACTTTCTAAAACCGGGTTCGGTAGGGCACACCCCCATAAACCAGGTTGCAGATTCCACTTTTTCCCCCAACTCATTTATGGCCCATGCTTCCGGATTTGTTTCTACATAATTCTTGCCGTTGAGGGTGGCAAATTCAGCATATACCTTGGCCCCTTCGGACTTTGCCCTGGTAATCATATCTTCGTTGATCGATTCGCTATGCACAAAAATGGCATTAATCCCTAGTTCGTTCAGGTGATAACCTTTGTCCCATAAAGGTTTGGGGTTTCCATAAATACCCCTGGTCTCAATAGTTCCAGTAGCGTCTGGATCACATGAGATAACACCAAAAAAAATAAAAAGGCAGATGTACGGTAAACAGAATTTTAGATTTGTAGTCATACCACCTATTTTTTTTAGAATTCATAAACAACTTCAATACAAAATTTGGGATCTTGGCATACGCCCTTTATGAAGGCGGACCAAAAAAGGCAAATGGCATTGGACAACAGCCTTGACCCAAACTTATTTAATACCTCCAAAGGCGCCAAAGCACATGTTTTTATGTAATATTTCTACCTTTTGGAAACCTACTTTTTTCATTAAGTCCAGTTGATAGTTCATGGATCTTGGGGAATCTTCCATGGCTACATAATCCAACACCTTTTTTCTATAGTCCTTACCGCCTAAACCCTCTAAATAGTCTCCATATCTTTCCCAAGTATATTCGCTGAGTATTTCGGTATCCTGGGTAATTAGGTCCGAAATCATAAAACAGCCTCCTGGCTTTAGAAGATCATATATTTTTTTAAAGGTAGCCTCCCAGTCTTGGTCATCCCTTAGATGATGCAAAACGGCACCTGCCAAAATAATGTCGAAATGGTTTTGCTTTAGCGGTACCTCCCTAACATCTCCCTTTACCAGCTGTATCTTTTTATGGGTCTCTTCGGATAGCCTTTCAAAGGCCTTGTCCAACATAGGGCCACTAAGGTCTACCAAGGTACATTCCAGGTTTGGGAGCTTGGAAAGCATCTTTAAGGAATAATTTCCCGCTCCACATCCAATGTCCAGCAATTGCTCGGCATTAGGGATAATTCTTTTAGCCGCTTCGGTAATCAATTCCAAGGAAATTTTGGCATCTATGGTAGTAAGTTGCCCAATGTCCAAATTAGAGAAGCGCTCCACATCATTGTCGAAACGTTCCCTGATTTCCGCTATGGTAGATTTTTTTATTTCTTGCAAAGTATGCCTAGGTATTAAATTCTTATGATTCCGACAGTGCCAATATCTTTTCCCAAACACTATTGCTAACGGGCATCCCTTTTATTAGATTTTCTTCCCTGGTCTGGGCACTCCTTTCTCCAGGATAATAAATTTTGTCTCCGGCCTGCATGGGTTCCACGTCATGGGTATAGTCAATAATTTCATTTAAAAGTTTTTCCTGCAATGCCTTGTCGTTAAATACTTCTTGGTAAATGCAGAGATATACCTGGGATATCCCAGTTTCATAATCTTTTTGCCCTACCTTGTAGGTAGAATTACCGGCGGATAAAAGGGTGGCCAACATATCTAAAATTATGGATAGAGCGGAACCTTTCCAATAGCCAATGGGCAGACCGCGTTCTTTGATCGTAATTTTCTCTGGGTCGTTGGACAGTTCGTCATCGGCATCCCACCCCCCTGGGAAGGGCAGTTTTTTACCCCTTAGCTTATAGTCGTTGATCTTCCCGAATGCGAACTGGGAAATGGCCATATCCAATACCACATTTCCTCCTTCCTTGGGAATGGAGACAATGAACGGGTTGTTGCCAATTCGGCTGTCCTTACCTCCCCAAGGCGGCATATTGGGTTGGGTATTGGTGAAAAGAATGGAAATACAGCCAGCATCTGCGGCTAGCTTTCCATAGGTGCCACCGCGCATCCAGTGATTGGTATTGCGTAATGCCACAAGACCCATGCCGTGTGTTTTGGCCAATTCCACTGCCCGGTTGGTACACTTGGTGGCATTGATGATGCCCGGACCATAATTCCCGTCCCATCGTTCAATACTTCCAAAGGACTCCACTTTTTCTGCTTCGGCATTAATCTTAACGCTACCGTTTTCCACATATTCCAAAAATAGGGGCACACGGTTTATACCATGTGAATTTACCCCGGCCAAAGTACTCTCGGTATAGGTCTGGGCCAGCAAGTGGGCCTTTCCATGAGTAAATTTATATTTCAAAAACAGTTTGTAGAGTACATCCTGCATGTTTTGAGAGGTAATTTGCAATACGTTGTTCATTTAAAATAGGGTGTTGGTTTGTTAGGGAATCCGTTATTGATTACTGATCCATATTATATCCCTAGAATGGCTCTATTAGATTAAATATACAAAAACTTTCTATGGGAATAAATGCCCCATCGAATGATTTACAGTTGCCAATAGTACTAAAGATAACCTACCAGGGTTAGGGGGTTGAGGATAATTTTGCCTTGCCACTATTGCCAAAAGGAATGGTGAGCAGCCATTTTTTATCCTTTGTGGTCACTCTTACCGTAATTTCCTGCTCATTTTCCGATTTAATTTTCGTCTTTATTTTTGGCGTTCCTTTTTCTGAAGGCATAAGCAACCATACAAAAGAGGTATCGGAATCAATATTGGTAGTATACGAACTGGTTATATTAGGTTCGTAAACATTGTATTCCGGACTGTACCAGCCTTGTATTTCAGGTTCCTCCTGACCTTTGATAAATTCTACATTTAATGCTTGTTTTCCAACAGGTATCAAAGCAAGATTTCCCCTTTCATTAATTGTTTTTACTATGGTCCCCTCTTTTTTTATCATATTATCCGGGTACCAATGCCATAGTGCATCAATTTTACGGGGCCTGTCCGTTTCCACCTTGTCCACCACCATCCAAAACTCATTGCGAACATAAAAAACAACCCTTGTATGTTTGGCCTTACCTTCCATATCTATAAACTGGTCAAAGGAATTTGAAGCATAATCAAAAGCTTCTGTTATTTTAAAGTGGCTATCCGCTAAGGGTGCTTGGGCAAGGCTAGGGCCCTTGGTTTGTCCTTTACCGTCTATCAAAATCAAGTTATGCCCCGCACTGCCCTTGGCATAGGGGCGAAATTTTTCTGCTACCTCCCCGGTATAGGCGAATCTACCTGAATCTACCAAAAAATCCTTCCCGTAGGCCGAAACGGAAAGGTGTAATTTATCATTGTGTTGGTGGCCACTGCCCCATGGTCCCATATCAAAAAAAGACCATTGCGCCTCCTCATCAAACCCACTTCTTGAAACAAAATGCCCTGCCCAGGGATAGAAATAGGAGGGACCGTCCACTGGTGTAAGGCCAGATCTACCATTGGTGGCAATATATTCCCAATCAGGATGATGATACTTTTTAGCCCCATTTAAGATAAAGTTACGGTCGCTTCCCCTGTCACCGTCATTGTTGAGTAAACGAAAACCACTGGGTCTCATCATATGGGCTATATAACCGTACATATCCTCAATGGTTCTGTTGTAGAAGTCGGGCAGAACCTTGTTGGCCTTGTCGCAGATATCCTTGAAAAGTTCAAAATTAATTAAGGAAACGTTATGGTAATGGGAGCTGAGCTCAGTTTGTACCCCATCCGGATATACCTGATCTTTCATGCTTTCCACCATAGTTTCAATGGCATAGTCCAACCATTCTTCGGAATTTTTGTATTCGGGAAAATAGGCTGCCACCGTCGCCAGGGATGAAATTTCCATGGTGAGCCAATTATTGGAGCTGTGAAAATTCCTATTGTAGTGGGCGTGATCGGGCAAACTACTGAGCATTAGTAGTTGTGTGGCGGGGGAAATATAATCACTGTCCAAAAGTCCATAAAAAATTTTGGTCCATATTTTTGCTCGGGCAGCTACCTCCAATCCTCGCCATACAGAGGTGCCGCTTTTGACCGCAGGGTAAGGATTGCTCTTGATTATAAAATCTCTAAGGAATAGATCTATATAGTCAGCATATTTGGGGTTTCCGGTTTCTAAATAGGTATTGAATATTTGACTTAACTGGCTATGCCTATTGGAAAGCCATGCCCATTCCTTATCGTTGTTGGGGCCTTTGTAGTACCAGTCGCGATGGCCATCGGCAAGATAGGGCACCTTTCCCCGTACATTTTGTATTACGAACACATTGTTTAGAATGGTATCTGCCCCAGTAGTAGTACGAGCGGATTTTTCTGGAAGGTTTTTTCGTAGTTCAGTTGCTTTGGAATTAGTTTTGAAATAGGCCAACAATTCCTTGCAAGCATCAACTTGATCACCATTTTTTTGGGCCGACCTTACCTTTTCCAATCCTGGATAATCAACATTGAATTGATTTAGCATATTTTCAATCGTCTCGGGATAGTAGGAGCAAACGTCCTCAACAGAAGTTATACTTTTCCAATCTTGTTGGCCGGTTACCCTTATAGGGTTGCAAATAAAGAGGATAATAAGGGATAAGGGTCCGATTAATTTTAGCATAATTTTACTTTTGTACAAACCTGTTTACGGCAATTTGTTTCCCCGGATCCGTTTGGGTACTCCAGATTATTAATTTTCCTTGATTGTCTACTTGCAGGCCGACGGCCGCGTTAAAATCGACGCCATTTTTGCAGTTAAAGGTTTTGGAATCCACTTTTTCCATAATGGGTTCAAAGGAACCATGTTTGCCTATTAGGATTAAATCGGCCTGGCCAGAAAAATCTTTTTTATAAAAGCCAATGGCATAAATAGCGGAGCCATCCTTAACAAGGTTTATAGATTGATAACTTCCCCAATCATCTGGGGCTGTAAAACTAAAAAGTAGTTTCTGTTCTTCTTTTTCCGGATCAAGGTGGTAGAAGTCCCAGTTGCGGGAATCCCAATTGGAAACTACCGCCAAATAATTTTTATCTACCCTCAACAATCCTGTTGCGCCCGCGGTTTTCTCTTTGGCTTTTCCGTGACGTTCAATAATTAAATTGGGTTGGGCCTTATAAAGTGCATTATTCTCATAATTGTACAGGCGAACGTGGGAAGTTGTTCTAAGGATATTATCTTCAATGCCAACTATCATATAAGGTTCACTGACTTGAATTCCTCCGGCATGCCGGTAGGGATCGGTCATAAGTGTAATTAGATTATCCGTTTTTCTTTTTTTAAGGTTTATTTGTAAAATGTAGGCTGCGGTAAGGGAACTCCCTGAAATAAGAAGTTTTTCGGAGCCCTTCTTTTCTATGAGTTGAACCCCCTGGAAATGGCCACTTTCACTGGGGATTTTTAGTTTATTGTTGATAAGGATTACTTCTGGTTCAGAACTTAAGGCTTTAAAAGCTTCTGGCATATTTGCCACCTCTTGGCTAAAACCCAAGAAAGATAATAGCGCAATAATGATTATTAGTAAGGATTTTATTTTTTTTTGCTGCCCCATGGAGATTAAATTTTAATTAAAGTTAACCATGTTGGTTTATTGAAATTGAAACCAAATACCAGTACAATTTACATGGATCAATGTATTTTGCCACTTCCCATGACTTTGGTCCAATATTTTATATTGTAAATATGGTATATTTTTCTTGTTTAAACGATTAAATACATATATTGAAATCAATTTCTTTTAATTTTCCACATAAAATTAAACTTATGCCTACAGGATTAAAATGCCGATATACCATCTTTAGAATATTTTTGTGCTTCTTATTTTGCACGTTCTCAGGCTATTCCCAAACCGATTATTCGGTGCTGGATTATTGGAAGTATTATTCCGATGCCGAAAATCAGCTTTACAAACAACAAAGTGAAATTTCGTTTGAAAGTCTTAGTAAGCGAAAGGAATCCATATCGAAGTTGCAGACGAAGAATGATTGGGAAGGTCATCAGCAATTGATAAAAGAGAAGTTGCACAGGTCTATAGGGGACTTTCCCGTAAAGACCCCCTTAAATCCTGTAATTACCAAAAAGATAAAAAAGGATGGTTATAGTGTAGAAAAATTATATTTTGAATCTATGCCAGGGGTAAAGGTAACGGCAGCTTTTTTTATTCCTCATGGAAAAAAGAAGAACCTGCCCACTATAATTTATTGTAGTGGCCATAGTAATCTGGCATTTAGAAGCGATATCTATCAACATGTTATTCTAAATCTGGTTAAAAAGGGCTTTGCGGTTTTTGCCTTTGACCCTTACGGACAAGGGGAAAGATTACAGTATTTTGACCAAGCTCAGGGCAAGTCCCGTTTTGGCCCAACACAGGAGCATTCCTATCCCGGGGCACAGTTGTTTATCAACGGGGAGTCCACTGCCAAATATATGATTTGGGACGGAATAAGGGCAGTGGATTATTTACTTACACGCAAGGAAGTAGATCCCAGCCGAATTGGTATTACCGGTAGGTCCGGTGGGGGAACCCAGTCTTCCCACATTGCGGCCTTTGACGAGCGAATTAAAGCTTCGGCTCCGGAATGTTATATCACTACCATGGAATACCAGTTAAAGTCTGGCGGGCCACAAGATGCAGAGCAGAATTTCCCCAGAGGTATTCAGCTTGGTTTGGACCATGCCGATCTTTTGGAGGTAAGGGCACCCAAACCAACATTAATGATTACAACTACCCGCGATATTTTTAGTATTCAAGGGGCACGGGACACCTATGAGGAAGCTAAATTGGCCTACAACGCTTTTGATAGGTCACAAAACCTCTTGATGGTAGAGGACAATGCGGGACATCAATCGACCCTAAAAAATAGGGAAGCCATGTATGCCTTTTTTCAAAAGCATTTGGATAATCCAGGTAGTTCCAAGGACGGGGAAGTAGCTATTTTTACGGTGGAAGAATTATATGTAACGGAAACAGGGCAGCTTTCAACATCGGTAGGTAGCAAATTTTTGTTTGATATAAATAATGCTTTAACCGAAAGGAATATGGAGGTTTTGAATAGGGATAGGCAGAATCGGGAGCAACATTTGATCAATTTAAAACAGAAGGCGGAAGCAATTTATGGTTATTCCAAAAGTACTGAAAAGGGAAAATTGATATTTTCCGGACAAACCGAATTTGAAGCCTATTACCTTAATAAATATTTTAAAGTGCTTGAAGGGGATAAAATAATTCCGTTTGTAACCTTTGTGCCCAAACAACCAAAGGGCAGTTCTGCACTGTACTTGGATAATTTGGAGGATAAGGAGTCGGACGAAGCTTATGCCATTCCCATACAAATGGCCCAAAAAGGCATTACCGTTATTGTACCTGATTTACCTGGATTTGGTGAATTGGGGCCAGGGTATTTAAAAGGGGACGCCTATTTTGAAAACACCTCTTATAACCAATGGTTTGCTGGTGTTTTAAATGGAAAAAGTACAGTAGCCATTCATGTGGAGGCAATAGAAACCCTACTTCGATCTTGCGAGGATGAATTGAAATTGGACGCTTCAAAAATAATGGGAATATCCAATGGGGGCTTTAATTCCAGCCTTTTGCACGCTGCAGTTTCAGGGGTGGAATTTTCAGGGATGTTGTTTTTGGATCCGCTGCTTTCCTTCGAATCCATTGTTTCCAATAAAGATTATGACCCGGCGCAAATTCCTTTTACCGTTGCAGGGGCCTTACCACAATACGACCTCCCAGACCTGTCGGCAGCTTTTGCCCCTAGGAAACTAAACATAGTTGTGGATAAGGATACTTTGGCAGCTGAGGAGTTTAAGGAGACCTATAAATTGGTCACCAAACAATATGAATCCATGATTAAGGCGAATAACTTTTCTATCGAAAAGATGAATTCTCAGCAGGAAGCGATGGATTTTGTAAACGATTTTATATCGGACCTTTAGCGGGTTATCATTAAAATAACCAATACTATCATGAAAATAAGTTTATTTGTTGCAATTGGAATCTTAGGTATACTAGGCTGCAAAGATGCGAAACCCTTTATACAGATGTCTGCGGCGGATAGTCATCTGTTTGCCAAAGCGGATGAAAATGCCATTCTGGCCAATGAGGGATTTATTAGGAGTGGGAAATTTGTTCGTGGCTGGTTGGCGATGGCTGATCCAGAATCTGGACTAATTCCAAGAAATCTTGAAACTGACACGGACATATGGAACGCAAAAGATGCCGCCGCCGATAACTATCCATTTATGGTACTCACTTCTTTTTTTACGGATCAGGACCTATTTGATGGAACCATGTTGGATATGTTACATTCCGAAAAAAAGCTCACTTCTAGAGTT
>TARA_R110002049_G_scaffold309051_1_pt1 | contig 17682 bp, 13 predicted proteins | sample TARA_R110002049 | Tara Oceans TARA_R110002049 (sample SAMEA4396941) | marine metagenome | biome: Polar Biome; feature: [SRF] surface water layer (ENVO:00010504); material: water (ENVO:00002006), including particulate matter (ENVO:01000060) such as... | depth 5 m | reverse complement strand
TTTTTTTTTTTTTTTTTTGAATAAATTTTAAAGGATTTCCCTGCGCTCACTGAGCGTAGTCGAATGTGAATGCCTAGAAATGAAAAATACATTATAAAAAAATGAACCCTCGGTAATCAGCCGAGGGTTCTTTCATCAATCAAAAAACGAACAGTTATGTTGTAACTGTTTGTTACTATAATTTAGTCGTAAAACGAACTCAAACTAACATCGCTATATGGTAATTGAGCGCAGCCTATACTATCCTAAATAAGTTTTCAGTATTTTACTTCTAGATGTATGTTTTAATCTACGAATCGCTTTTTCTTTAATTTGGCGTACGCGCTCACGAGTTAAGTCAAACGTTTCTCCAATTTCTTCCAACGTCATGGGGTGTTGATTTCCTAAGCCAAAATACAAACGTATTACATCAGCCTCACGAGGTGTCAAGGTTTCTAAAGCACGTTCAATTTCGGTACGTAAAGATTCATGCAGTAGCTCTCTGTCTGGGTTTGGCGATTCACCACTATTCAATACATCGTATAAGTTAGAATCTTCACCTTCAACTAAAGGCGCATCCATACTTACATGACGGCCAGAGTTTTTCATAGACTCCTTAACATCGTTAATGGTCATATCCAACTCTTTTGCGATTTCTTCTGCAGAAGGTGGACGTTCATGGCTTTGCTCTAAAAAAGCAAAGGTTTTATTGATTTTGTTTATAGAGCCAATTTTGTTCAATGGCAAACGTACAATACGCGATTGCTCGGCCAATGCTTGTAGAATCGATTGACGAATCCACCAAACAGCGTACGAGATGAATTTAAAACCACGGGTTTCATCAAAACGTTGCGCGGCTTTAATTAAGCCTAAATTACCTTCATTGATTAAATCGGGCAATGTTAAACCTTGGTTTTGGTATTGCTTAGCTACCGATACCACGAAACGTAAATTGGCTTTGGTCAACTTCTCTAAAGCTATCTGATCGCCAGCTTTAATACGTTGTGCTAATTCTACTTCTTCGTCTGCGGTAATTAAGTCAACTTTTCCAATTTCTTGCAGATATTTGTCTAACGAAGCGGTTTCTCTATTGGTTACCTGCTTCGTAATTTTAAGTTGTCTCATCTAAAAATCTCCTGTGAATTTATAAAGTGAATAATGTTACTCATCAGTAGTTATACGTAACATGTTCCTAAAATGTTACAAGAAATTTAGATTTTTATAAAACTTTTGTTGTTTAAGTTGATATCTTCCAACATGCTATTGGTAAATTGAAAATGCCCACGGGTAGTGATGATTTTAAATCGGTGTGATTTTAAGGTGCTCAACGTGTTTAGAAACAGCCATTTCGATTTAAGTAATTTAGGTTTTTCAGATTTTAAGCTTAAATCAAAATAATGTTTTCTGCCTTCTTTTTCTGCAACTATATCTGGCGTGATACTAATATCGCTGCCTACTTTAGCATAAGATTTTGGGCTTGCATACCCGTCTGCATCGGCTTTAATGTTTTCATAACCGTGGTTTTCCAAATACGTAATGGAATGCTCTAAAATGTCTGAATATTTTTGTTTGTCTTCATAGATCATAGCTAATAATATAGTGAAAATGAGGATAAAAGCAAATTTTTAACAAGGTTTAACATTTCGGTAGGGGCATGCAAGTTTAAAAAACCAGTTTAAATTTTCTTGTTTTATAAGAAATGAGGTTTTTTATACCTGATAGGTTTATTTAAAATTAGAAATCGAAATCAGAAGATACGCCACCTTAATTTTCCGCATTAAAAAAACCTTATAATAATGGGTTTTCTTTTCCTCATTGTAGTCATGCTCTAAATATTCTGCTGAAGTATCGGAATCTAAACACATCGTTTGCCAGAAAGATTCATGCCATGTGTGTTTGTGTCAACTGATGGGTAAAATGCATGGTATTGTACTAAGCGTAAATGCCGATTTGGGCTATTTCGATTAGATGATTCCTTTTGGTATTCGCGGCAAAGTTGTAAGGCTTTAAATCTAGAATTGGTTCAAAAGCGGTGGATGAAAATGAGGTTAAAGAGAAATTATTAAAGCATTTTGTGAATCTTTTTGAGGCTATTTTTTTACTGCTCGTTAAAAATTAAACCGTTAACTTCCCGCGGAACCCTCTTGCAGCATAATAAGATTGAGCCCCATTATGATATACAAAAACCGTATTGTAACGAAAATCGCCAAAAATAGCACCACCATGTTTTCTTATTTCTGGCGGAGTTTGTAGCCAACTGGATGTTTTGGTGTCAAATGTCCCCAATTTTTGTAAAGAGCGGTATTCGATTTCTGTTAAAAGTTCAATACCCATAGAAGTTGCCATGTCTATAGCGTTGTTTTTTGGTTTGTGTTCTTTCCGGGATTCTTGTCCTTCATAATCATAGCAAATACTTCTACGATTTTTAGGGCTTTCGGCTACACAGTCATAAAAAACATAGGTATCTGTTTTTTTATCAGAAGCTACTACATCGGGTTCGCCGCCCGTATTTTCCATTTCAAAAAGCGACCAAAGTTTTTCAGCATTGGCATGGGATGTTAATTTGGCTTGAACATCATTCCAGTCAATATCTTTATGGCGGTTTGTGTTTTTTTCAAAACGGGTTTTTAAGGTTTTTATTAGTTCTGCGCGTTGTTCGGGTGTCAGGTCTTTTTTGTTTTCCATTGGTGGTTTGTGTTATTTGCTTATAATTTTGAAGATGTTACACTGAATGAAGCAGATTTAACTTGCGGTTCTATAAAATTAAATAATAATTTGAGAACATTAAAATGTAGTTCTTACTCTAAATCAAGATTAATCGGTTTTTAAAAGAAATAGCTTACTTTTAAAAAATAAAGATTGTAATGACGAAAAACACCTTGTAAACCAGTTAAAGGTTTCAAGGTGTTGAAAAAGGAATATTTTTAATAAGTTACTCTTTATTGGTAAGTTTTTTAAAAGTCGCTATTTCATTTTCGCTGTAGGGAGTGCCATCCATTCTAAACAAATCATGAAACCATAATTCAGGTTCAGGGAAAGCTTCTCCTGGTTTTACAACGTTACCAATTTTACGTTCGTGAGTTAAGCTCCGGTTTCCATTTTTATGTTGTCTACTTGACCAAGGCCAAATAGTAGCCGATTTTCCTGAAACAAAGCCCCAGTTTACGGCCCCAACATTCATTTCTTTCATTACGGGCAAACAATCTTCAACGGTGCTTCCGTTGGTTCTTGCTAACCATTCGGTTACAATTACAGGACGACAATCTGATTGGTAGTCTAATATTTTTTTTCTTAACCCTTCAGAATTGGAATAGGTATGAATGGAATGTATATCTGAATTCAATCGGTTTATTTTAATATTATTTTCGCCAAGGCTACCGGCTGAGGTAGCTGTAATGGGTTGAGAAGGATTAATGGAACGGGCCCAAACCCACGCATCGTAAACCAGTTGATTGGATTTATCTCCAATTTTGGTTTTTACTTTTGTAGTGCCCATGTCGCCGTTTTCTCCATTTCCTCTACCGGGTTCGTTGTAAAGTTCCCACATTAAAACCCTATCATCGTTTTTAAAGTGCGATATGGTATTTTGTACGTAGCCTTTTAGTTGGGCAATTTCTTTTGATGACGCTTTCCCTTCGGCATATTTACTAGCTACATTGCGAGCAGGGCAATTTACCCAACCTGAATTGTGGTATGCTTTTACAGGTAAAGGTTGCTCACCTAGTTTGGGGTTAGGAAAATGACAGTCATCAAAGAATACAAACCATGGTTTTATGTTGTACTTTAGGCAGATATTTAAAAATTCGTCTATTCTGGAGTATAAACCTTGTTCGTCATCTGCCCAAACTAAATCATGCAAAAATACCCTTAAAGTATTCATGCCAATGCTTTCTGCCCAAGAAAGTTCCAGATCGATACGTTCCGGATCCCAAGTTGAAGCTTGCCACATGTCTATTTGATTAATTGCCGTAGCTGGATAATAATTACAGCCAACTAGCCATGACTGCTGGGCATACCAATTATTAGCTTTTTCTGTGGACCATTGACCGGGAACAGGTGTTTTTAAATCTATTGTTTTTTGGGCCGTTAGGTTTAATGTGTTTATGATTAAACAGGCCATTATAAGTTTTAGTTTCATTCTAATATGGGTTTTTATGTTTTTTGTTCGTATCAAATTTAGTTAAATCATGCTTTTTTGGGGACTTTGATTTGTTTCAAAATATAGCACAATGGTTTATTTTCAGTTTTCCGCATTAAAAAACACCTTATAATAATGCATTTTCTTTTCGTCATCGTAACCACGTTCTAAATATTCTGCGGAGGCATCGGGCGCATCAATGTCCAGTTTTATTTGTATATTTGTATCTAGCTTGATATCGGTTTTGATTTTTTTCTTTTCTTTATTTACAACGGCTTCGGCCACATCAAACTGGTTTCGGATGATGAAATTTTGTTCGCCTTCAAATTCTTTTTTATAATCGTCAAACAATTTTTTGTGCTTGTCTTCTTCAAAAAGTTCGTCTTTAAAACGCTCAACGCTTACAATTTCATTTTCCTTAAAAAAATCAATGGTTCTTGCCAAAAACGTATTCTGCTCTTGTGCGCCGTAGGTGGTTTTTAAAATTTCGGTTGAAAAATCTTTGCACAATTCTATATACTGCTGGGTGTGGTTGTTGGCATCATCGGCATATTTGATGTTCAAAAAATGGTTGATCCAATATTGCGTGTCGTAACTATTATTATCGACGCTTAAGATAATGTTGCCTTCGCCATCACTTTGGTTTAAAATCAAACAGCCTTTATCCACTTTTTTGGAGCTGATGCCTTTTTGCACCAACACATCATAACTGTTATTTTCTAAATAGGTTTGAAAGAAATTCACTTTGTTCTCAATCTTAAAAATACCAATGGCGTTGGTGGTAATTTCCCTGAATTCAATCCCTTCAAACATTACCACCAAAACATCGCCTGTTTTTATTTGGGCAGAACTGGATTGCTCAAACAAATGGGTGACAATGTGTTTTGAAATGTCTACAAAAGCCTCTTCATCATTAAACAGTTGTGTGGAATAGCTGTTTATTTCATTTAAACTGATGTTGGCATGGTGGTTAAACCGGTAGCTTTGCACCACGCTTCCAAAAGGCCTTAATAAAAACGGGAGCATTAAATCGTAACTGACCTCATCAAAATCGACCAATTTATCTGAAAAAGCATTTTTGGTGTCATTGAATTTATTACCAACTTTATGGATGATGAATTTTGAAATGGAAGCGTTCTTTCTTGTTATCATGTGTTGTTTGTTATAAGTGCAATAGTATTAAAATTACTTGAAGTTGTTATAAAATAAGCCTTAAAATTATGTCAGATTTTGATTTTTTAAGAAAACTTAAAAGCTAAGGTTTTTCGAGAAAAACCATGAGAATTTTCAATTTTAAAAAAATGTATATTTGTTTTTTTAAAACTAAACCAAACCAAATATGAAAAATTATTACCTTAAAAGTGTGGTATGCACTATTTTTTTATCCCTAGTTATTAGTGCAACCAATTTAAATGCCCAAGGCTGTGTGGCAATTCGTGGATTTTCATCGTGTAGTGCAGGCAATATGGAAGGCGGCGTTAATTTGAGTAAAGGGGATTTTTCAGTTGGAACCAATTTTAGATATTTTGAATCATTTCGTCATTTTAGAGGTGCCGAAGAGGAGACCAATAGGGTAGAAGAAGGAACGCAAGTGATAAATGATTCATATTTTGTTGATGTGGCTTTTAATTACGGCATCTCAGATAGATTATATGTCAATTTTTTGCTTCCATTTGTATCGCACGTAAGATCTTCAATGTATGAACACGGGGGCAATCCACCTAATGGATTAGGCGATAGGCACAATACGCGATCCAGCGGTTTGTCAGATCTTCGTTTGGGGGCAGGTTACTGGTTGTTTAAACCGAATACCAAGTCATTTAACTTAGCTTTAGGGCTTGGGGTAAAATTGCCAACGGGAGATTATGCTTATACCGATACTTTTTATAACCAAGGTGCCAATAAAGATATGCAGGTTGATGGCGTTGTAGATCAATCTATACAACCAGGAGATGGCGGTTTGGGATTTAATTTAGATGCTCAAGGGTATTACGGCTTGTCCAATCATTTTATGTTAACAACAACGCTGTATTATTTGTTTAACCCTGAAGTGACCAATGGTGTTTTAACACGAAATGGATCGAGTGAGTTTTCAGTGCCAGACCAATATGCAGCTCAATTGGGCGCTATGTATTTTTCAAATATTAAAGGGTTAAATTTCTATTTAGGAGGCAGATTGGAAGGTGTGCCATCCTCAGACCTTATTGGAGGGAGTGAAGGATATCGACGCCCTGGGTACGCTATTTCGGTAGAACCAGGAATTAATTACAACGTGAAAGATTTAACCATGAGTTTAAATATACCCATTGCTGTTGAGCGCAATAGAACGCAAAGCTTTAGTGATAAGCAACGAACAGCACAAACAGGTGTTTTTACTCAAGGCGATGCGGCATTTGCAGATTATCTAGTGAATTTTAACCTGACGTACAGATTTTCTAAAAAGCATTCCAATATGAATGGGTATTCAGACAAGGTTGATTTCAACATAAAAAGCTAGAAAGCTGTTTTCTTAATTTGAAGATTTCTTATCAAATAGGCATTACAAAAAAAGAACGCCAAAGCAAAGCTTTGACGTCCTAGACTTGAGGACTTGAGATTTGGTTATCGTAATATTTTTATAGAGTCAACCCTTTCAGGTCTTTGTGTTGTGTTTTTTGTAGGCAAAGGAGAATGATAAGAATGCAGTCTCGATGAAGATGGGCACATACTTGTATGTATAAAATTGATTAATAGCAGGTTAAAAATACTATTTAGTTTTTATATACAGAAATGTAAATTGATTTTTTATTAAAATCGCTTGGTTTTGAGCGATTAATTGATTTGATAAAGCAGTAGCGAGTTGGGTTCGCCTTTTACAACAAACTCCAAATCCCTGTCTTTATCAATATTATCAAGCACTGTGGCCGAGTTGCCATACACAGGGAAATTTTGAATTATTTTTGCTTGACTATCAAAAAGATATATTTTTTGGGTTTGCAAATCGGTGGTGGTTACATATATTTTGTCATTGATATAGAATATTTGTGGCTGGGTGTAGTTGCCGTAGTCCAATTCAATGGTTTTTCCTTTTATAGTCAGTTTGTTTTCGCTTAGCGTGACTAAGGTTTTGCTCGTGGTTGCTATATGGTGACGTTCTCCGAGGTTTAAGTTTACAGAAGATGTGTTGCCTTTAGTATCAATAGAAACCAAATCGCCCGTTGCTGTGGTGGTTGTAAAATTGTTGTTATATATATAGGTAGGTTCTGGGGAAAAACTCAGATTGGTTTTTGGTAAAATCCTTGTTTTTCCTGTTCTGTCCATAATGTGAAGTTTGTTTTGTGTTTTAAATACAATATAATCTTTACTGCCAATCCTGAAATGTTGGGGTTGGTTTAAAATGGTGTTTTCTGCTTTGTCAAAAGTAAAGCCTTTTACTATTTTGGAGTTCACATCATACATTAGCAGATGGCTGCCTTGGGTAACCAATAGTCTGTAATTTTTGTTTTTGTCATAATCAAAAACGGATAAAGGTTGTGTGATTTTGTCGTTGAAATTTCCTGGAAATGGTGCCACATCACGTCCGTTTCTGTCCAAAACATATACGCGGTTTGGGGTTGCAAATACCAATTGCAGTCTGCCATTTTTGTAAATGTCAATTTGCTCGATATTGCCTAAAACAGGGCCGTGCAGCTGTTTTTTCCAAAGGGTTTTTCCGGTATTTGAAATCAAATAGAGGTTGTTGTTAATGTCTTGAACCACAATTTCTTTTTCATTGGTAATATGGTTTTTTACAAATTGCGGATTGTTCAATAAATCGGTTTCAAGTTTTATATTCAGTTCTTCGGTTATTGAATTTAAAGATGCTTTTGTTTTGCTTTTTTTGATGATGCCATTGACGTGGGCAAAATCATGGTCGTACACAAATTGTAGGGCTGAGGTTTTGTAGGCTTCTAACTTTAATTTTGAAAGGTCGTCTATATTATTGCGCAAAATGGTTTTTAATGTGGAAGGATTGGTAACCAACATTAAAGATGCTTGGTCGCTTAACTGTTCTTTAATATCAATAAAATAAGGTTGCTCGCTTAAAGTGGTCTTGTTTTGATAGTTTGAAATGATGTTTTGTAAACTTTCAACGCTATTGGCAAATACAAAGAAATTATCCAAAATACAGTAAGTTTCAAAAGTGCTTGAAGTAATGAAAGGCGCAAAGGTATTTGCAAAAACAGTTGGCGTACTGAAACTGAAAACATCAATCTGCCTATAGGTTTCAATGATGTTTTGTTCGCTTAATAAAGCATCAGACGTGCCAATCACATCTATGGAATTTAAAACAATGGCTTTGTTTTCATTATTATAAATAACGCCTATTTCAATACTATTGTCAAAGAGGGTTGTGGTATTTATAATGGAATCTTTTTTGTTGAATTTAGCCAGGTTTTTTCCAAAAGTCTTAAAATTATCAAAAGTAAAACTCATAAAACCATCACTATCAGCTGGTGCTACATTTTGGGTTTGGTTTTCTTGCGGAACGGTGTTTTTAAAAACATTCACAAGACTTTTTATGGAATCGGAATCTTTAGTGATGCCATTCAAATAAATTCCGTTTTGGCTCACATCTGCATCCACCGCCAAATAGTTGGTAAACGTTTTAAAAAGCAACGAATCATTCACAAAAAACGATTTTAAAAACGTGTCATTATTTGCTTTTAATATGATTGAAGCGGTTTTATCATCGCTCGTGGTATTGTATATTTTTTCCAGTTCCGTATTAAGTGGTTTAGCATTAAATGAATTTTCTATAATAGCTTTTGATGATGACGCTATAAAGGTGTTTTTTGAAATACTGCTATAAAAAACGTGTTTGTTTATAGTGGATTTATTGATGGAGTTATTATTATAAGTGAATGTTTCCTCTACGTAATTGGGTAACGAATCGGTTACAAACAGTTCTTTTGAATATTTGGTAATGATGCTGTAATCCAAAGAATCGCTGTCGTTTTCAGAAAAGCAAATTAAAATTTCAGATGTGGGTTTTAAATGTTTTAAGATTTCTAAGGTTTCTTTTAAATCTTTAAATGATTTTGATTTTGAAATGCCTTCGATAAAATCGTTGTTATCCAAACTGCTTTTTAAACCTTCAAGATTGTTAGTCTTTAAAATGAATGTGGCGTTTTCTGGTGCATAATGAATGCCTTTAGACCTTTCCGTAGTGGTGTTTGAACAGCTTAAAATGAAAAAAAACAGGAGGGAAAAACAAAGGAATCTCATGGAACGAATTAATTTTTACAAACGTAATAATTATCACTAAGTTTTTTCAAAGGAAAGCTAAAAAGTTATAAGCCAAGTTTTAACTGTTCTGGCAATAATCTAAACGATTTTCGGTGGTATTTGGTAATGCCATATTTTTTAATCGCATCACGGTGCGCTTGGGTTGGATACCCCTTGTTTTTGTTCCATTGGTACATGGGGTATTCTTTGTGAATGGTTTCCATATAGGCATCCCGATAAGTTTTTGCCAAAACGGAAGCGGCGGCAATACTCAAGTATTTGCCATCACCTTTAATGATGGTTTCAAACGGAATATCTTTATAGGGTTTGAATTTGTTACCATCCACAATAATAAATTCTGGAGTTTTTTTCAATCCGTCAATGGCTTGGTGCATGGCTAAAATGGAGGCGTTTAAAATGTTGATGTTGTCTATTTTCTCTTGAAATACATGCGAAATACTAAAACAAAGCGCATCTGTTTCAATAATAGGTTTTAATAATAGTCGTTTTTTTTCGCTGAGTTGTTTGGAGTCGTTCAATATCTGGCTTTTGAAATTTTTAGGCAATATCACAGCCGCCGCTGTAACAGGCCCAGCAAGGCAGCCACGGCCAGCTTCGTCTGTACCACATTCTAAAACTGCTTGGGAATGATTGATTAACAGCATAAAAGCAAAGAATTAGTGGTCATTCGGTTTATAAAGATAATTATTATGCATACATAGTATATTTTTATGATTTATTGAGAAAAATGCAATTTCAAATATTGGATATTTAGCTTTATTAAATAATTCGTATTATTTTGACAACAAAAGAAATGATTTTTTGATTATAAATCATTTTTTCAAGGCAATTAATCGTTTTTTTTAAGATGTTTTTAGTTAAACTTTTGTTTTTTTAAGATAATATTAAGAAATTCGTTTTCGACTAATTCAAATAATTATTCTATGAAATTGAACTTGACAAGTTTGTTAACGCTGTTTTTAGCGTTTTCAATACAACTTTCTTTTGCTCAAGAAAAACAAATTGCAGGTATTATTACAGATTCAAACAATGTACCGCTCGGTGGTGTTACCATTCTTGTAGATGGCACTAGCAAAGGTGTCGTATCAAATTTTGATGGGGAGTACACCATTAACGCCAAAGCTGGGGATGTTTTAAAATTCAGTTTTATCGGCATGCAAACTCAATTGATGACCGTGGGGGCTGATAATATTGTGAATGTTACCATGAAAGAGGATGTGGAAAGTTTGGATACCGTTGTAATTACAGGGTATCAAAACGTGAAGCGTGAATTGTTTACAGGGGCCTCGCAAACCATAAAGGCAGCAGACATTAAATTGGATGGTGTAGCGGATGTTTCACGAGCTCTAGAAGGTAGGGCCGCAGGTGTAAGCGTTCAAAACGTTACGGGCACTTTTGGTGCAGCACCTAGAATTACCATTCGTGGGTCATCGTCTATCTTGGGAGACACCAAGCCTATTTGGATTATTGATGGTGTTATTCAAGAAGAAATCGTAAACCTTTCGGTATCCGATCTGGTTTCGGGAGATGCCAATACCTTATTAAGTTCGGCAGTAGCGGGTTTAAATGCTTCGGATGTTGAAAGTTTTGAAATCCTTAAAGATGCTTCGGCAAGTGCATTATACGGTGCAAGAGCTCTAAATGGCGTAGTTGTGATTACAACCAAATCAGGTAAGAAAAACCAAAAGCCAACGTTTAGCTATTCAGCAGAATATGCAGTAAGGGACATCCCCAGATACACCAATTACGATTTGTTGAATTCTCAAGAAACCGTTTCTGTTTACAGAGAGATGGAATCGAAAGGATTTCTGGATTTGCCATCTTCGTTTCAAGGCAGGTATGGCGGTATCTACAATATTATGTACCGTGCCATTAATAATTATGATGAAAACACTGGGCAATTTCAATTACAAAATACGCCAGAAGCTAGAGCAAAATTTTTACAACAATATGAATTGGCCAATAACGATTGGTTTAAAACCTTGTTCAGCGCTGCGCCCACACAAACGCATACCATGAGTTTTTCTAGTGGTGGCGAAAACGCAACCTCTTACGCATCATTGGGTTATTTTACAGATGGTGGCTGGACGATTGCAGACAGGGTACGCCGTATCACAGGTAACTTGAGGAATACCTATTATTTAATGGATGATAAATTAAAGATAACTACCCAATTGCAAGGTTCTATCAGGAATCAATTGGCACCAGGTACTTTTGAAAGACAAGAAGATGTTGTTGGGGGATCTTTTACAAGGGATTTTGACATCAACCCATTCAGCTATGCGCTTAATACCAGTAGAGCGTTACGGCCAAGAGATGCTAATGGAAACTATGAATATTCCCGATACAACTGGGCACCATTCAATATTTTAAATGAATTGAATAATAATGGTATTGAACTGAATGTGTCTGATATTAAGTTTCAAGGCCAAGCAGAATACAACATAAACAAGAATTTAACCTATAACTTTTTAGGTTCTGCAAGGTATGTAACTTCAAATGGAGACCATTCTATTAGAGAAAATTCCAATGTAGTTGGTGCATATCAAGCCGATGAAACCACGTTGGTTCAAGATGAAAACACCTTTTTGTTTACAGATCCAGAAAAACCCAATTCCAGACCGAAAGTGGTATTGCCAGTAGGCGGGATTTTGAAAACGTCAAAAAACACTTTGGTTACTTATACGTTCAGAAATACTTTGGATTGGACCAAAAGATTTAGCGACGATGCTCATGGTATTAGGATTTATGGCGGACAAGAATACAGATATACCGATAGGGTTTCAAATGAAAACACAGGTTATGGCTATCAATTCAGTCGTGGCGGCACGGTTTTTACAGATCCAGATATTTTGAGAAAAGCTATTTTAGAAGGGAATCCCTATTTCTCATCTGAAGAAACCAGAAATCGTGAAGTATCGTTTTTTGCAAACGTGACTTATGATTATCAAAAAAAATATGTATTAAACGTTACAGGAAATTATGAAGGCTCCAACAGAGCTGGAAAATCAAGGGATTCCAGATGGTTGCCAACCTACACCATAGGCGGTAAATGGAATATTGATAAAGAAGATTTTATTAAAGATTCCAATGTCATTTCCAGTATGGCATTGCGACCAAGCTATGGTCTAGTTGCTTTATTGGCCGATAATGCCACAAATAATTTAGCTGTATTTAGAAATCAAATTACAGATCGTTTGAATAACGATGATCGCGAAAACTATATAGATATTGAAGATTTACAAAATTCTGAATTGACTTGGGAAAAAACGTTGGAACTAAACTTAGGTTTGGATATCGGGTTTTTTAACAATAGAATTATGATGAATTTTGATGCCTATTTCAGAAAAGGTAAAGATTTGATAGATTTAATAAGAACAACAGGTATTGGTGGTGAATCCATCAAACTGGGCAATAACTCTGAGATGACTACCAATGGGGTGGAATTCCAAATAAATACCGTGAATGTGGATTCCGAATATTTTAGATGGAAAACAGGTTTTAATATTTCACACTTCAATCAAGAAGTTACATCGCTTAAGCAACAACCCAATGTATTCGATTTGGTTACCGGAACGGGAAGAGGAAATGCGGTTGGTTACCCCAAAGGATCGTTGTTCTCATTTAATTTTGAAGGCCTTAACGAATGGGGATTACCTAAATTTTTTACAGAAGATCCCGATTTTGACCCAGCGAAACCTTATGATTTGGTGGATTTTCAAGAAACAGAAGATGCGCTTGATTATTTAGTGTATGAAGGTGCCACAGAACCCAATGTATCTGGAGGGCTTTCAAACAGCTTTACTTATAAAAATTGGGATTTTAGTTTCTTTATTTCCTTTTCAGCAGGCAATAAAGTAAGGCTAGCACCTACCTATGATTCTGAATATGATGATTTGGATGTGTTCCCAAGAGAATTTGTAAACCGCTGGTTGGTTCCTGGCGATGAAACCATTACCAATGTGCCAGCTATTGCGTCACAGGCCGTGCTTCAGTCCTTTGGGGTCAATGAAGTAGAAAGAGCCTATAATGCCTACAACTACTCGACTGAAAGGGTTGCCGACGGCGATTTTATCAGAATGAAAAACATATCCTTAGGTTATAGTTTTAATAAACAGACTACAGATCAGTTAGGGATTTCAAATTTCAGATTGAGTTTACAAAGTACCAATCCGTTCTTGATTTATTCAGATTCAAAATTAGGAGGTCAAGACCCAGAATTTTTTAGGTCTGGTGGGGTAGCGTATCCTATTTCTAGATTGTTTACGTTCTCACTTAATGTTGGTTTTTAAAAATAAGATACTATGAAGAATATAACATATAATATAATCACATTAGTTTCATTTGTATTTGTCTTTACAGCTTGTAACGATATTTTGGATGAAACCCCGGATAACAGAACAGCCATTGATTCTCCTGAAAAAATAGCGGAATTATTGGTTGGTGCATACCCAGATGCGGCGTATGCACCTTTTTTAGAACCTATGTCTGATAATGCAGACGATAAGGGCCCAAGTGCTGAGGATTTTAGGGTCAATGAAGAAATGTATTTTTGGAACGACCTCAATGATACCGATGAAGATACTCCAACAAACTATTGGAACAGAGCGTATAAAGCCATCGCACAAGCCAATCAGGCTTTGGCTTCCATTGAAGAGTTGGGTGGCGGTTCAGAATTAAATCCTCTAAAAGGCGAAGCACTTATCTGCCGTGCCTATGCGCATTTTATGTTGGTCAGCATATTTTCCAAAGCCTACAATCCATCAACATCGAGTTCAGATTTAGGAATCCCTTATGTTTTAAAACCAGAAACGGTATTATTGGGCGATTATGAAAGGGGTACTGTTGAAAATGTATATACCAATATCAAAAAAGATATTGAAGCAGGGCTTCCTTTAATTCAGGATAATTACAATGTACCTGCTTTTCATTTTACAAAAAAAGCTGCAAATGCATTTGCATCGCGCTTTTATCTGAATACTGGGGAATGGCAAAAAGTAATTGATCACAGCACTATAGCTTTGGGCATTGGAGGTGCAAGTGTTTTAAGGGATTGGGAAAATGAATACAGACCTAAAACGTATGATGAACAAGGGCTTAGGTACGCATCTGCTACTTTAGAGCCTGCCAATTTGTTATTGGTATCAGCTGAATCTACTTACGAATATTATGGACAATACGCTACGGCCAGATACCAATTGAGTGCAGATTTAGTGGATATTATATTTCCTTCAGCAAACGGAACTGGTCAACCATGGTCTTATGCTATTTATGGAAGCGGAGGTGCGCTGTACAATAACATACCCAAGTTTAATACTTATTTTAAAGTAACCAATCAAGCTGCTGGAATCGGGAACGCTTACCTAGGGTATGTGCTGCTTTCCACAGATGAAGCCCTATTGAACAGGGCAGAGGCTTACGCCATGCTAGGGCAATTGGATAATGCGGTTGTAGATATTAACTTGTCTTATTCAGTAAAAACACGTTTTTATGACCCAGCTTTAGATGAATTAACGGTCTCAGACATTCAAACCCGTTTTGAAGTGACAGATGGTGGTTTGTACACGCCGTTTTATAATATTCCAGCGGAAGCTTTAGCATTTGTAAATGCGGTATTGACTATAAAAAGAACTATTTTTTATAGTGAAGGCATCAGATGGTTTGACATCAAAAGGCATCATATAGCCATAGACCATAGAGATATTTTCAATAATAGCTTCTTATTGCCAAAAGATGATAATAGAAGAGCAGTTCAAATACCCGAAGCAGCACAATCATTTGGTATTGAACAAAATCCAAGATAAGATTTGAAACCTATAAAAATCATAAAAATGAAAAAATACATATATATAGCATATGCCTACATGGCTTTGGCGCTTACAATGTCATGCAGCGATGGGTCAGATGCCGTTGGCCCAAGCCAAATAGATACCAATCCTCCTATCTTAAACGATTTGGATATATGGTTAAGAAGCAGTTTTGTATCACCATATAATATTGAAGTGCTTTACAAATGGGATATTAATGATACGGATATTGACAGGTTTTTGCATCCACCTTTAGAGTCAAGCGTAAAGCCAGTAGCAGAAGCCTTGCAAAAAGCTTGGATAGAACCTTATACAGAGGTTGGAGGAGCAGACTTTATTAAAAAAATAGCGCCAAGGCAATTTACTTTTGTTGGGAGTTTCAATTACAATCCCAACAGCCCAACCATTACGCTTGGAGTTGCAGAGGCTGGCGCAAAAATCACACTCTTTAATATTGATTTTTTAGATTTTACGGATATTAACAGTATCAAGCAACCCTTAAAAACCGTACAGCATGAATATGCACATATTTTAAATCAAAATATACCAATAGACCCTAAATACGGTTTAATCAATCCAGAAGATTATTCAGCACAATGGTTTAATAGAGAAGATGCAGAAGCAAGGGAATTAGGCTATATTACAGCCTATGCATCTAGTCAAGAAAGTGAGGATTTTGTGGAGATGGTTTCAGAAATGCTGACCAATTCCAAATCAGAATTCGATGCGTTGGTTGATGGGGTCACTAGTGATAGAGCTAGAGCAATCATAAGACAAAAAGAAGCTATTGTGGTAGCTTACTATAAAAATAATTTTGACATAGACATTTATGAGCTGCAAGCTTTAACCTATGCAGGGACGCAACAATTGGTAAATTAATAAATATAAGCGTATGAAAAAGATATATATAAAATATGGTTTAATCTGTTTGGTGTTTATGTCGTTTGTGTCATGTAGCAATGATGAAGATGCAGCCCTTTTTTCAGATTCTCCAGCAGACAGAATAGCGAAAAGCAATAACGAACTGTTGAATGTATTGCTAGCCGAACCCAATGGATACAAAGGCGTTTATTTTACAAAAAATGATGAGTTTGGTGGCTTTACATTTTTCATGAAATTCAATGCCGATGGTACGGTACAAATGACTTCAGATTTTGATGCTGAAACCGATGTGGAAACATCATCCTTCGATGTAAGATTGGGAACCACCACAGAATTGGTGTTCACAACCAGAAACCACATACAAAAAGTAAGTGACCCTGATTATACAGGTTTAGTAGGTACGGGTTTTAAAGGCACTTCGGTATTTCAATATTTTGCCAATGAAAATGGCGCCATAACATTTAGGGATGTTAGAAATAAAAATTCAGCAACATTAACACTTACGCCTAGCAATTTCAGTAATTTTGAATCTGAAAGTATAGCTAGTGTTGAAAAATCGTTAACCAATAGAAATGATTTTTCAGATTCTGATGGCGTCACGGCATTTCCGTTCATGAGTATTGATGATGGCACTAATGTGACAGAATATGCACTTAATTATGACAATGTGAATGTGTTTGCCAATCCAAAAACGCAATCCAATGATGGGACGGTATCCGATGAAAATTTTGGTATGGCATTTACTGAAGATGGCATTATTATCAGCCCTGCTTTGGATGTCAATGGCGTTAAATTGGAAAAATTCCTTTTGGATGATTCAGCTTTGGGCATTCAATATATTGCAACCGTTGGTGGCGTTACCGCTAAAATAGGGTATGGAAATACACCGGTTGTACCTTTAGATCCTTATGATTTTGGTGTAAGAAGAAACAGGGCTTGGTTAAATTATGATGAACCAGGTAAATCGAGTACAGCTTTTAATAATTTTTACGCAGATTATGCAGCGTTTTTGGAAAATGCCTATGGCTTGACCATTGACTTCATACTGCTTAATAACTTGAATAATGGACAGGTGTCAACATTATATTTTGGCACAAATTATGGTGCTTTCTTATTTGGTTTTGATATTGAGGTTGCCAATGGTATTGCAGTACTAACCGATAATGGTTTGTCAAACGGAGTAGATGCAGGTACTAAAACTATTTTTCAGCCTTTAATTGATTTGCTTTTAGGTGGGCCATCTGGTTTCTATCTAAATAATACAGGTAATTTAGAAGGTTATAGTAACAGAACATTTTCAATGATCAACGTAGCAGATCCTAGGTTCGTAATAAATTATTGGGATGAATAATATCCGTATTGGAAAATTTCTTTAGTAATAGAATTAAACTATAAAACCTCTGTATTTCATTATGTAGAGGTTTTTTTCTAAAATAGCCTTCACAACAAATAATTTCTTCACTTTTTAGCGTTATCATATTTTGTGTTTACATTTGCAACTTCAAAAAGCATTATGAAATGCCTAACAAAAATATCAATAAAAACCGATATGACAATAAAGACACCCGTTGTGCATTATGAATTAAAATAAAAAAGTTGTTCATCTTA
>TARA_R110002049_G_scaffold231662_1_pt1 | contig 17682 bp, 20 predicted proteins | sample TARA_R110002049 | Tara Oceans TARA_R110002049 (sample SAMEA4396941) | marine metagenome | biome: Polar Biome; feature: [SRF] surface water layer (ENVO:00010504); material: water (ENVO:00002006), including particulate matter (ENVO:01000060) such as... | depth 5 m | reverse complement strand
TAAGTATTTACCTCAAGGCGAACGTAAAAAAATCCTATTAATTTGTGATGATATTAGAGTACATTCTGGAGTTGCAACTGTAGCCAGGGAAATGGTATTAAATACAGCCCAACATTTTAATTGGGTAAACATTGGAGGGGCTATTAAACACCAACAAAATGGACAAAGATTTGATTTATCTCAAGACACTAATAAAAACACAGGACTTGATGATTCCTCAATCATTTTATACCCTGTAGATGGATATGGAAATGCAGATTTAGTTAGACAACTAATTAAAGTTGAAAAACCAGATGCTATTATGTTAATAACAGACCCTCGTTATTTTGAATGGTTATTTGCAATAGAAAATGAAATAAGAAAAACAATTCCTATAATCTATTTAAATATATGGGATGATTACCCAACACCACTATTTAATAAACCATTTTATGAGTCTTGTGATGCTTTATTAGCTATTTCAAAACAAACAAAACTAATAAATGAACTTGTATTAGGAGATAAAGTAAAACATAAAGTTATAGAATATGTTCCTCATGGATTAAATCATAATATTTTTAAACCTATTGAAGAATGGGATGAAGGTTTAAAATCATTTAAATCGAGAATATTCAAAGATGAAGAAAAAGATTTTGTATTATTTTTTAATTCTAGAAATATAAGAAGAAAACAAATTCCTGACACAATGCTTGCATTTAAATATTTTTTAGATAAACTCCCTAAAGAAAAAGCAGATAAATGTTGTTTTATTTTACATACTGAAATTGTAAATGAACATGGAACTAATTTAGAAGAAGTTAGAAAAATATTATTTCCTGATTATCCTAATGCTATTTATTTTTCTCAAGATAAATTAAGTATTGAAGATTTAAATAAATTATATAACATAGCAGATGCTCAAATATTATTAACATCTAATGAAGGTTGGGGTTTAACTTTAACAGAAGCTATATTAGCAGGAACCCCAATTATAGCTAATGTAACTGGAGGGATGCAAGACCAAATGGGATTTGAAGATGAAGATGGAAATTGGTTTGAACCAACCCCAAATATCCCATCTAACCATACTGGGAGGTATAAAAAACATGGAAATTGGGCATTCCCAGTATATCCAACAAATCGTTCTATTCAAGGTTCACCAAAAACCCCTTATATCTGGGATGATAGATGTACTGCAGAAGATGCTTGTGAACGTATTCATGAACTTTACCAATTAGGAAGAGAAAAAAGAAAAGAATTAGGATTACAAGGTAGAGATTGGGCTGTAAATAAAGTAGGATTTACTGGTAAAGGGATGGGTGATCGTGCAATAAACGCAATAGATAAGTTATTTGATACGTGGATTCCACGAGAAAAATATGAATTAATAAATATTAACGAATTAAAAGAAGATAAAATAAACCACGAATTTTTATATTAAAAAGTTATGAGTAAAAACACATTTTACATAAGTTGCCCTATTGACACATATTCAGGATATGGAGCTAGGAGTAGAGATATAGCTAAAGCAATTATTGAATTAGATAAATATGATGTAAAAATAGTCCCCCAAAGATGGGGCAATACACCTATGAATTTTATCAATGATAATTCTGAATGGGAATTCTTAAAAAAACACCTATATTTAGAACAAAAACTTACCCAACAACCAGATATTTGGTGTATGATAACAGTCCCAAATGAATTCCAACCAGTAGGAAAATATAATATTGGAATAACCGCTGGTATAGAAACAACTATAGCCCCAGGAGAATGGATTGAAGGGTGTAATAGAATGAATTTAATTTTAGGTTCATCTAAACATACAATTGATGTATTAAGAAATAGTAAATGGGAAAAAAGAAACAAACAAACCAATCAATCAGAAGGACAATTATCTTGGGATAAAGATGGAGAAATTTTATTTGAGGGAGCTGATGTTGAAACATACAAACCATTAACTTCAAAAGATTCTAAAAATATTACTATTAATTTAGATGAGGTTAAAGAAGATTTTGCTTATTTATTTGTGGGGCATTGGATGCAAGGAAAATTAGGAGAAGATAGAAAAAATGTAGGTTTACTTATAAAGGCCTTTTTTGAAACCTTTAAAAATAAGTCAAAACAACCAGCACTGATTTTAAAAACATCTCAAGTAGGTTCTTCTTATGTGGATAGAGAAGCTATTCTTAAAAAAATATTAAGTATTAAAAATACTTGTAATTCTAAAAAATTACCTAATATATATCTCCTTCATGGAGAATTTACAAATAACGAAATAAATCAAATATATAATCATCCTAAGGTTAAAGCTATGGTATGTTTAACTAAAGGAGAAGGATTTGGCCGTCCTTTACTTGAATTTTCTCTTGTTAACAAACCTATTATAACAACAAATTGGAGTGGACATACTGATTTCCTCAACCCAGAATATACAACTTTACTCCCTGGACAAATGACTAAAGTCCATCCATCATCTGCAAATAACATGATATTAAAAGATTCTAAATGGTTTAGTGTAGATACAGGTCAAGTAGGATCATTTTTAAAACATGTATTTGAAAATTATAAGGAATATAAAGAAAAGGCTAAACGCCAAGGGTATCAAAGTAGAAATAATTTTTCATTTGATAAAATGAAAGAAAAAATAGATGAAATATTAAGTACTAAAATTCCTAATATACCAAAACAAGTTAAATTATCCCTCCCTAAACTTAAAAAAATAGGGGAAGAAAAGAAACAAGAATTACCAAAACTTAAATTACCAAAACTTAAAAAAGTAGAAGTATGAACCACGAAGAAATAATAAATTGCCCCAAATCAGGAGGAGATTTGTGCTATAAAATTCAAGTATCACCTGATATTAATAATTTTATGAGTTTAAGTTGTGGGTTTTATTCAAATTCACTTATGAAAGAAGGAGAAGAATTTTATCAAGAAACAATTAAATCCCTCCCTGAACTTCATAAGGATTTAGCTTGGAAAGACCCAAAAACAGATTTAATTTGGCTCCCAAATGTTATAAATGAACAATCTAAAGGAATGGTATTTGCCAATGGTACAAATATTAAAGACTGGCATTGGGCCGCTGTTAAAGCCATTGAATTAACGGAAGAAGAACAAAAGAAATATCCAATACCTGGCAAAGAAGGTGAATTTATGAAATATAGGATGGATATGAAAAATTTAAAAGAATTCTATGAAAGAGATTATATAGAAGCTTTATCTTATATTGGGATTATCCCAGAATAGTTTGTATATTTAAAATAAAAGTTATTATGAAAATTAGTTATGCAGTTCCTGTATGTAATGAGTTAATGGAAATCCAAAGATTAATCTCATTTTTACTAGAAAATAAGCGTGAAGAAGATGAAATTGTTATCCAACAAGATAATACTAAACTTGATGGTGGTGTTTACACTTATTTAACATCTCAAAAAATAAAGGATAATATTAAATTTATCCAAACCCCACTTAATAATGACTTTGCATCTTTTAAAAATAATTTAACAGAAAATTGCACTGGAGATTGGATATTTCAATTAGATGCAGATGAATACCCCCACGAATATCTATTTACAGCAATACCATGGATGATTGAAAATAATCCTGAAGTTGAAGCATTTTGGTTAGCCCGAATTAATACTGTTTCAGGTATCACTCAAGACCATATTGATAAATGGGGATGGCAGGTTAATGATAGAGACTGGATAAATTTCCCAGATTATCAAATGAGATTATATAAAAATGACCCAAAAAGAATTAAATGGACTAAACCAGTACATGAACAATTAATTGGATTTAAAAAATTTGGACATATGCCTGGGAATGAAGAGTATTGTATAATACATCATAAAAATATAAAAAGACAAGAGAACCAAAATAAATTTTACGAAACTATTTAATTTATTATGATTAAAATTAAATTACATGAATTAGATAAACATCGTAATGAATGTACTTTTAGACCTTATATATGGGCAGAAAATACTTTAAAAGAAATAGGAATTGAATTTACCCAAGGGGATTCTTATGATTATTCTTGGATTGCTCAATCTAGTTTAATTGATAAAAAAGTTTCTTTAAATGAATCAATCAATAAAGGTTTAGATTTTTTAAGTAAAATTGATGGTGATTATATGATTTTAGATGGACAAGACTCTACATCTCTATTAGGAATATATGAAATATTTTCCCAATCAGATGCTTTATTTTTACTTAAAAATTGTTTATTAAAAAACCGTTCGTTATATAAACAAGGATGGAAAACAGGAAGATATATATGGGGAGAAGGTGAATATCAAATAGAGGATTTTGATAAATATTCTGATAGAATTTTATTGAGTGGTACAAATTGGTTAAGCACCCATTGGGCTGGTGCAAATGTAAAATGGCATAATAATCCTAATAAAATATATGATATCTCAGCAATGTTTGGATATCCTTCATTAAAAGAAAATATAGAATATAATACTAGAATTGATACCATATATGATTCTTCAAGAAAACAAGCTATTGAAGTTATTAAAAATCTTAAATGTAAAGTAGCTAAATTAGATAAAGGAAAAAGAGTATCTATAAATGAATATTATAATAAAATGGCAAATTCAAAAATTATATTTGCCCCTTTTGGATATGGAGCAGTAGCTGTAAGGGATTTAGAGTCTGCTATGTTTGGGTCTATATTATTAAAACCTAATATGAGTGAAATAGATACATTTCCTAATGTTTATATAGATAAAGAAACATATGTTTCTTGTAATTTAGATTATAGTAACTTAGAAGAAAAAATAAATGAAATATTAGGTTATTCTAAAGATGATTATTATATTATAGTAAATAATTTAAGAAATAAACTTTTAGATTCAATGAATCCAGAAATGTTAGCTTTACATTTATATAAAATTTTTAAAAAAATTAAAAACATTGAATAGAATAAAATATAATACTGATCTTTTTAATTTTTCTGGAGAACTTCAAAAAATTATTTTATCAAAAAATTTATCTAATATTCATAATTCTCCTCATTTTGAAGAATATGATTTATTTAGTAGAGAAAAAGATCAAAGTACTAAATATCATAAGTTATATTATGATAATTTTAAAGAAAAAATAGAACCTATTTATAAAAAATTTATATCTGAGATTATTAGACCATTATATAAAGAATCTATAATCTATCAAAAAATCCCAACATTTAGACTCCACTTCCCGGGAAATATAGCGGTTGGAGAATATCATAAAGATAAATGGTATAGAGATTCTAAGTGGCATTCTGATGTATGTGAGATGAATTATTATTTACCTTTTACCCAAGCTTTTGATACTAATACTGTATGGGTTGAATCTGAAGAAGATAAAGGTGATTATGAACCTATAGAATCAAATTATGGGGAATGTATAGAATGGGATGGTGTAAATTTAATGCATGGAAATAAAAAAAATACTACAGATAAAACTAGAATAAGTGTTGATTTTAGAGTAATTTCTGAATCAAAATATAAACCTAGTAATTATGGTTCAATTAATACAAAAGTTAAATTTGAAATAGGAGGATATTATTTAATTTGCAAATAAAAAAAAAATGAAAATATTAATAACAGGAGTGGCTGGACTGTTAGGGTCTAGACTTGCCGACTGGATGATTAAAAATACAGATTATACTATTATTGGTATAGATAATTTATCAGGTGGTTATAAAGAAAATATTCATAAAGATGTAATATTCTATAATTGCGATGTATCTGATGGTATAGAATCAATATTTGATAAACATAAACCAGATTATGTATATCATATGGCAGCATATGCAGCGGAAGGATTAAGTCCATTTATAAGAAAGTATAACTATAAAAATAATTTACTAGCAACGGCAGAGATAATAAATAACTGCATTAAGTTTGATGTAAGACGATTAGTGTTTACTTCAACATTAGCAGTATATGGTAATGGAACCCCCCCATTTTCAGAGGAAGATCAATTACATCCAATTGATCCATACGGTGTGGCAAAATTTGGATGTGAAATGGATATTCAAATTGCTGGTAAACAACATGGGTTAGATTGGTGTATTATTCGACCTCATAATGTCTATGGTGTAAAACAAAATATTTGGGATAAATATAGAAATGTTTTAGGTATTTGGATGTATCAACATTTGAATGGACAAGATTTGACTATATTTGGTGATGGAGAACAAAAACGAGCATTTAGTTATATCGATAATTGTTTAGAACCACTATGGAAGGCCGCGATTAATGATAATGCATCAAAACAAATAATAAACGTAGGTGGTATAAAAGAATATTCTATTAATGAAGCATCGGATATTTTGATTAAAGTAATGGGTGGGGGTAAAAAAAGGTATTTAGAACCTAGACATGAAGTAAAATATGCATATCCAACATACCAAAAATCAATTGATGTGTTAGATTACACAGAAGATATAGAATTAGAAGAAGGACTAAAATATATGTGGGATTGGGCGAGAAAACAACCTAATAGAGAAAGATTTGTTTGGGATTCTTATGAATTAGATAAAGGTATTTATAAATTTTGGAAAAAGTAAAAAATATATTAGCTATAGGAGCACATCCTGATGATGTAGAATTTGGATGTAGTGGAACCTTAAAAAATCATTTAAATAAGGGTGATAATGTAATAGTATTAGTAATGTCTTGTACTGGTGTACTAGATGCTACAACTGGAAAATCAACAAGAACCGAAGCAGAATCTGTAAAAGAAGCACAAAAAGCTATTATAGAAGAGTTAGGAGCAACATTACTTATAGCCCCATTTAATGACACAGCAATCCCCTTTAATTCAACTTCAGTATCATGTATCGAAAAAACCATTAACGAAAATAACATAGATACTGTATATACACATTGGGCTGGTGATACTCATCAAGATCATATTAATACATTACATAGTACACTTGCAGCTTCAAGATTAGTATCGAATGTATATTGTTATGAACAAGTACCACTCCCTCGTGTATGTGTAAATTATCCAGTTGCTAATTATTATGTAGATATCACAGAAACAATTAATACTAAAATATCTTGTTCTAAAGCCCATGTTAGTCAAATCCAAAAATATAATAATATGGGGATTGATTTAATAAATAATTTAAAAATATTAGCCCAATACAGAGGATTACAGTGTAATAAACAATATGCAGAAGCATTCAATGTTTTAAAAACTATTAGTTAATATGAAAATTACTATACACCAACCAGAACATTTCCCATATATGGGGTTTTTTGAAAAAATGAAAAAATCAGATATTTTTGTAATATTAGATGATGTCCAATATAAAAAAAATAATTTTCAAAATAGAAATAAATTTTTAAATAAAAATAATGTTGAAGAGTTTTTTGGGGTTCAAGTAGAAAAAGAAGCAACGAAAAAACATATAAAAGATGTTGGGGTTATTGATGGAAAATGGAGAAAAAAAACATTATTAAAAATTAAATATAATTTTGGATTAGATGTAACCCAAATTTATAATCATAATAAATTAATAGATATTAATATGGCTTCTATTTTATGGGCAAGAAAAAAATTAAATATCAAAACTCCATTAGTGTTTAGTAGTGATTTAAAAATAAAATCAACAAGCACTCAAAGACTCGTTGATATATGTGAAAAATTAAATGCCACTGAATATATTAGTGGGATGGGGGGAAAAAATTATCTAAATAAGGATTTATTTAACTGCAAAATTTCTTATTTCTCCCCAGATATTTCTAATTATTATTCAGTAATTTATAATATAAAAAACTAAGATGATTTTATACGTTCAAACTCCATCAATCCCTCGAAGTGAATTACATAATATTTTAATTAAATCAATGATAGAATATTTAGATAGTTGTAAACAATTTTCTGAAATACGTTGGTTTGTTAATATAGATGCTATAAAAGAGTCAAAAACACCTAATGGAATACATAAATGGGAAGATGTTAATGTAACCAAAAAAAATTTTCTTAAAATAACAAATAACTTAAATAAAACTAAAATTGATATTAATATATCAAATAATCCTTGTTTTTATTTAGCTTTTAGAACTTTAACATTGTCTGTTCTTAATGATATAAAATCTTCAAATTTAAAAGATTCAGATTTTTGTGTTATGTGGTTAGAAGATGACTGGTCTTTTATAGATAAAAATAAATTCAATTCAGGATTAGACATGTTTTTAAAAAACACAGAAAAACAAGTTTATGTCTTATATAAAAATAAAATTAATATGGGAGGCAACCCAGATATTATAAAAGGAAAAACATTTAAATTTTTTAAGAATATAAATCTTGATAAAGATAATAAAAGAGATCCTGAAAATATTAGAAAACATGACATTTGGTACCCTCATATATTTATTGATCCTTGGAATGACCCAATAGAAAACCCACCATACAATAAATTACTTCAAAAATTAATAGCTATAAATGATGATATTAACCATACAGGTAGGATATCACAAACTAAGATATTATATTCAAATGTTGTTGAAGGAGAACAAGGGGACGAATGGCGTTCTAATTTAATAGTAAATAAAAATTGGAATACTCAAGATAAACATGGGATAGATAAAAATAAAAGTTACACATACAATTAATATGAAAAATTTAATTAAAAATTTAAATCAATTAAATAAAGAATTTAATGTTATTGGAATTAAACAATCTACAGAAGATGAAGGAGCTTTATATTCTGATATTTTAACTATGAGGAGAATCACAGAATTATGTGGGTTAAAATTAAGTGTTAAAATAGGGGGGTGTGAAGCTAAAAATGATATAAATTTTTGTAATAAAATATATTCTGATGGAATAGTTGCCCCCATGATAGAATCAAAATTCGCCCTTCAAAAATTTATTGAATCTGTAGCTCATTTAAAAGATATAAAATTTTATATTAATATAGAAAGTAAAACAGCTTTTGAAAATTTAAAACAAATCCTTGAAACCCCATCTTCTAAATTATTATCAGGAGTAGTCATAGGAAGATCAGATTTAACTAAATCATTTGGATTTGGAAAAGATTATGTTGATTCAAAAGAAATGCATAAAGTAGTAGAAGAAATATTAATTTTATGTAAAAATTACAATATAGATACTCTTATGGGGGGGAATATTAGTTTAAAAAGTATTGATTTCATTAAATACCTTTTCAATAAAAACTTATTAAATTATGTGGAATCCCGAAATATTATTATTAAATTAACAGATACTAAAACTATAAACCCTAATATGATTAAATCCATACTAGTATTTGAATCAGATTGGCTTCAATATAAAGCTTCTTATTACAATGATATAGGAAATGAGTATACAAATAGATCTAGTCTAATTTTAAATAGATTTTAAATAAATGACACGTTTTGAAGAATTAAAAAATATCCTTGTTAGTGGAGACTGTTTTAAAATGATATGTGGAGCTGGAAATGAAGATGCTTTATATGTTAAAAAATTAGCTTTAATATATACTTTAGCAGGAGCTAAAATTTTAGATGTTTCTTGTAATGTAAATGTAATAAAACATGCTAGTGAAGGTATAGATTTAGCATATGAATTTAGTAAAGATTTAGATATAGAGATAGGAATAAGACCATTTATAATGGCTAGTATAGGAATGCCTGGTGATCATCATGTTAGAAAATCTTATATTGACCCTGAATTATGCATTAAGTGCAATTTATGCGCCCCAGTTTGCCCTACAGAAGCTATTCCTAATGATTTTGTTGATAATTTAGATTTATTTAAATCTTTAGGAGGAGATTTTAAAATTGAAGATCAAACGAAAGAAATTGTAATAAAAGATTTATGTATTGGTTGTGGTAAATGTAGTAATATATGTCCTAAAGATGACATAATATCATATAGGCATAATGGAAGAGAATTAAAAAAACTATTACCTGAATGTATAAAAGCAGGAGCTGAAACTTTTGAACTTCACGCTGCTGTAGGAGAACATAAAGTAACCATGGAAGAATGGACAATTTTAAATGAAATTAATCCAAATAATTATAATTCTATGTGTTTAGATAGATTAAATTTAGGTAATTTAAAATTAGAGTTTAGAATAGAAGAAGCTAAAAAAATTTCAAAAGATAAAATTATAATCCAAGCTGATGGATATCCAATGAGTGGTGGGGAAAATAATTTTAATACAACTCTTCAAGCTGTATCCTGTGCCGATGTTATTAATAAAAAATTTAATATGAGGATAAATAAAAAAGAGAAAAAAACAACCTCCGGTAAAGCTAAAATCACCTCAAAAAGAAACTACAGACCATTATCCCCTAGACTACTCCCTATTTTACTATCAGGAGGTACAAATTCATTAAGTAGAAAACTATCAGAAATGTCAGGAGTAAGATGCAATGGAATTGCAGTAGGAACATACGCTCGTGATATTATAGAAGATTTTATTTCTAATGATAATTTTTATAATAATATAGAAATAATTAAAAGTGCATATTTAGTTGCTAAAAAATTAGTAGATGATAATAAATCAACAATAATATTATAGATATGAAAAAATTAAGAATAGCAGTAGATTTTGATGGAACTTTATGTGAGTTTGCTTTCCCTAAAATTGGGAATCAAACCGAAGATCAAAAAGAATTAATGAAAAATCTAATTAAAATGAGAGAAGAAGGACATAAACTAATTTTATGGACTAATAGGGGAGATAATGAAAAATATCCGGTTTTAACAGAAGCAATAAACTGGTGTAAAGAAAAAGGATTAGAATTTGATTCTATAAACAAAAATTTACCTAACCAAAAAAAGATATCAGGACCTAGCCCAAAAGTAATGGCTGACATTTATATAGATGATTTAGCTATTAATGTAAAAGATTGGAAAAATATATTAAAATGAGAAAAAGCATTACAGCCATAGTACCAGTCCGTAAAGGATCTCAAAGAGTTAAAAATAAAAATTTTAAAGATTTTGCTGGGACTAATTTACTTAAATTAAAATTAAAAACTTTAAAAGAAGTAAAAACTATTGATAATATAATAGTTAGCTCCGACTCGGAAGAAGCTATCCAAATTGCAAAAAATTATGAAGTAGACTATCATGTTAGAGAAGAATATTATGCTAGTTCAAAATGTAACAATAGTGAATTTTATGAAAATTTAGCTAAAAATATTAATGGAGATTACTTAATGTATACTCCTGTTACTGCTCCATTAATAAAAACAAAAACCTATTATGATTTTATTAATAGATTTACAAATGCTCAAGAAGAATATGATAGTATGTTAACTGCTACTTATGTTAAAGATCACATGTGGTTAGATGGAAAACCTATAAATTATACCCCATCCAATGCCCCTAATACCCAAGATCTACCAGATATAGTAAAATTAACTTATGGAATTAATATAATTAGTAGAGAAAAAATGATAAAATGTAAAAATGTAGTAGGTGATAAACCAACATTTTATTTACTAGAAGGAGAAGAAACTGTTGATATAGACACTCCATTAGATTTTGAATTTGCTGAATATCTTTATAAAAAAAATAAAAAATGAAAAAAATATTATATGTTGAAGATCGAGGAGTTAATATATTAGAATTAACTTGGGTGTTAGAAAGAATGAAACAATTAAATTTAATTGATTTTAAAAAAATAAATATTTCTACTTATGCCCATGAGGGAGAATCAATTCAAAAAGATTATGATGTATTAATTTATCAAACATACCCCCATCAATATCATAAACAAAAATGGAATGGCTCTTTAATAAATAAAACAGATGAAATTTTTAGTAAATTTAAAGGGTATAAAATATTTCAAGATGGACATGATAGTGGAAGAGTAGATTCATTTTCAAGATTTGGTAAAGAATCAATTACTACTCCTAGAATAAAATCTTGGCCTTCTTATGAATCCATTAAAAAATTTAATACTATTTTAACTACAACAGGAGGAATGGTACAAGTTAAACCTAATAGAAGACAAAAATTCCTTGATGATTTAAATGATACAAATAAAGTAAATGAATGGAGCCAGTTATTCCCTAATGATAAAAAAGAAAATAATATATCTTATATAGTATCTTATGGATACCATAAAGAATCTTCTTGGGCGGCTGACCCCCCAACATATATTTCACAAGGGGATGGGAAAGAATTTATTAGAGAAAATACTAGGGATAAATTAAATGAATATAAAAGAGTTAAAACAGAAATGGAAAGGAGATCTCAAGAAGCTTTTAACCAACATTTATCTGACTCATTAATTTCAGTAACAGTTCCAGGGTGGGGTGAAGGATGTCTTAGACAATATGAAGGGCCTTTAGCTGGATGTTTAAATTTAATTCATGAATCTATAGCAGATATAAAATTATTACCTCATTCTGATTTGATAGATGGAGAAGATTTCGTATCTTTTAATTTAGATAACCTCCATGAAAAATTAGATTATATATTTAATAATAGACCTAAAATGGATGCAATAAGATTTAATGGAAAAATTAAACTCCATCAAGGATTTAATCTTGATAAATCAGCATATCAATTATACGAAAAAATAAAATGAGTAAAAATATAAAAAAATTAAAAAATAAATATCAAGGAGAGGATATTTGGTTATTATTAGCAGGTTCTTCTGTAGATTATATTGATAAATCTTTTTTTGAAAATAAAATAACTATAGGGCAAAACCATATGTTTAAATTATTCCCATGTAATTATATAGTAATGAAAGATTGCATGGAAGAACCAAGATTCCCTCGAGCCATTAAACAATGCAATGAACTTAATATCCCTTTACTATATTCAGAATATTATGGAGGAAAATTATCAGATCAAAAAAATATAGTAGAACATGATAATTCTTATGTTTTTTCTCATAACCCACGAAAACCAAGTATTTGGTTAAAAGATGAATTACCTAATTTAAAAGAAGATGATATTATTACTAGTAGATCTACTGTTACTACATTAATGCACATTGCTTGTTATATGGGAGCTAAAAATATTATTTTATGTGGGCACGATTGTGGAACCATTAACGGTAATTTATATGCTGAAGGATATACAGAGAGTGATTGGAAATCTGCAAATAATTGGAATGGGATAAATACATTTTTAAATAAATCTCAAAATGATTCTATTTTAGTAAGAGATTATTTAAAAGAAAAATATAATGTTAATATATATTCTATAAACCCATTCTTAAATTTAGGACTAGAAAATAATGAATTTAAACCTTGTTAAAATAAAAAATATGAAAGAAAACTTTTTAACTATAATATTACGTGTAAGAAATGAAAATTTATTTCTTGAGTCATTTGTAAAACATTACTTTGCAGAAGGAGTTGATGAAATTTATATATTAGATGATAATTCAACAGAACCTTTCCCTAAATATGTAACAGACCATCCTAAAGTTTTTATATATGAAGCAAATTATTTTGCTACAAATCATGAAAAATTAATTGACGCCCAACTATTGTATAATCATGTAGTTAGAGAAAAAACAAAATGGTTGATGTTTGTAGATGCAGATGAATTTATTACTACAAGGCGTAATCCAAATAAAACAATTAGGGAAGAATTAGAAACCACTTTTAAGGATGCTGATTTAATTAAAATACCTTGGATTATGTTTGGCTCGAATGGTAAAGAAGAAAACCCCAAACAAGTATTAACTGAAACTACTTGGAGATGGGACCATGATAAAAAACACCCCCACCCTCCAGAAGCATTAAAAATATGGAAACATAGGTGTTGTAAATATGATAGAATTGAAGTTAAATCAATTTTTAAAACAGATTCTTTTACAAAATTAACAACCCATTGCCCTTCTGATCCTATTGATAATATAATGATTGTGGATAGTGTAGATAATAACCTTAATTATAATAACGACCCAGAAACAGAAATATGGTATTATAACTTAAGGGAAGAAAATATTAATCGTGCATATTTAACATGTAATCATTATAGAAATATTTCATTAGAACAAATGAAACAAAAATCTGATGATTCACATTTACCTCTATATAGAGTAGCAAATTGTGTTGAACTCCAACAAGCTTCTGATTTTTCAGAAAAAGAAGACAATATTATTAAAGAAAAAGCTATAAAAAGAAATTATTATGAAAACATTAGCAGTAATATATAATCACAATATGCCTGAAATGACTGACTCGTTATGGGAAAGTCTTAAACCATATGAACAAGATGATTATGATCTTATATTAATAGATAACGGATCAACACCTGAAGGTAAAAGTAAATATACAACACATGAAACTGGTCAAAATACTTATTTTGGGGGCGCTTTAAACATCGCATTACAATTCTTTTTAGAATCAGATGAATATGATAGTTTATTATCATTGAATAATGATTTAATATTACAGGGTCCTAATTTTATAAAAACTCTTAGAGAAGAAATGTTTAAAGGAGATTATAAAATAATATCTCCTTGTGTATTACAAGTAAATAACCAATGTAAATGGAAATATATGCATTGTTGGAACACTGATGGTACTCGTAATGTTAAATGGGTTGATTTTCAAGCACCACTATTACATAAAGACTTTATACAAAAAATTAAACAATACCCAAATGAATTAATATATGGTTGGGGTCAAGATGTATTATCTGGAATAATATGCGAACAAGAAGAATGGAAAGTAGGAGTAGTAGACAAATGCCCTTTAATCCATCATTCAGCTAGAACATATAAAGAAGGAAAAAGTGACTTAGACTTAACAACATATTGTAGGAATGCTGAAAGTGGTATGTTTAATTACATGCAGGATAATGGGTTAATAGAAAAATTTAGTGAGTTTAGAGAATTATCATCAAATTATAAATTTAAATAGAAATGGAAAAAATAGAAGAAAAATTAAATAAATCATACACTGAGTACACTACTTCAGTATCAAATGAAGGTATGGCTATTTCTCGAGAATCTTGTTTATATATATTAAAATTTTGTTTAGAAAATAAACCATTAAAAATTATTGATTTAGGTAGTGGTATAACTTCATATACTTTAAGGTTATACCAACAATATTCTAATGATGATGTTATAGTATTTAGTGTAGATGATAATGAGAAATGGTTACAAAAATCAAAAGAATTTTGTGATAAACATGAATTAGACGTTAGTAATTTTTTCTATGGTATTGAACTAATTAATGAACATAAAAACAAATTTGATTTAGTTATTCATGATTATGGTAATATGAAGACAAGAACATCTAATATAGTTAATGCATTTGATTTAGCTAAAACTGGGGGAGATATAATTTATGATGATTGTCATAAAAAAAACTATTATAAAACTCTTAAAGATACTATAAAAAATTTATCACAAGAAATAATAGAATTACCTGAAACAGAAGATAAAGGGTTTACTAAATCATCTCGACAAAGATTTTGTACAAAAGTAACTAAAAAATAATGAATAAAAACGCAGTAATAATAACTTCTATGAAAGGATTAGTAGATAATTCTTGTGAAGAATATTGTCTCAATACATGGAAACCTTGGTGTGATAAAAACAATATAGACTTAATAATTTTAAATGAACCCGTAGCAGATACTAATTATACTAAACCTACATGGCAGCGTTGGTATGTTTGGGAAATATTAGAAAACAGTGGGCTAAATTATGATAAAATAGCATTAATAGATGTAGATACTATGATTCATTGGGATAGTCCTAATATATTTGATGAAATTAATGATGAAATAGGGGTTTGTGTTGATAATGATAATATAGGATGGGTAAACCAAAGTATTAATGGTTATAAACATATGTTTAATACTAATGTTGATTGGACAGAATATTTTAACTGTGGGATGGTAATTTTAGATAAATCATCTAAAAAATTTTGTAGTGAAATTATTAAATTTTGGGAAAACAACCACCAAAATTTAGTTCAATTACAAGGTACATTACGTAAAGGAACAGATCAAACTCCTGTAAATTATATAGCCAAAAATTATAAAGTTAAATATCTTAATAAAAAATTTAATCTTACCCATCTTAATCGAAAAGAAATATTAAATAATTTGGAATTTATAAATTGTGGTTATATATTCCATTTTAATGGATTTGATAAAACCCATAGAACTCCTTTAATGAAACAAACTTGGGAACATATAAAACATAATTATGAAAACTAAATTTGCAATAGGATGTTTAGTTCAATGGTATGAATGTGATATTATTGAAGAATATATAGATTCATTAAAGGATGCTATAGATGTATATGATGGAGAAGTTATAGTTGATTTCCATATATCAAAAAATCAAGATTTAGAAAAATGCATATCAGATGAACAATTTCAAAAATGTGTTGATAAAATTTTATCAAAATTTGATAATGTATATAATTATATTAGCACAGTTAATGGAATAGACGAAACTAATCTCGTTACAATAGCTGATTATAGACGTGAATTTAATAGTAGATATTGCGAACACGCAGATGTTTTAGTTTGGGGAGAAACAGATATGTTAGTTCCTAAACAAATGTTTACTGTATTAGATATGTTACATCAAAATTCCCAAACACCTAAATATATTGCAACTTTTGGTATCTGTAAAATGTGGGATGATAGTTGGAGACCATTAGAACATATTGATTTTACGGATAAACCTTTTGTTCATGGGGATGGAGAAAATTGGTGGCAGTTAAGGTATACTATGAATAAAGATGAAATGAATACTTTTAATAATAAAGTAGAAGATCTTACAATTACAAATATTTCTCCCCATAAATACAATGGTTGTGGATTAGTAATAAGCAGTGAAGTAATTAAATCAGGAGTAAATATCCCAAAAAGCTGTTTTTTTATAAAAGAAGATACTGCTTTTATGTTAATGACCCAAAAAATATTAGGTAATATACCTCAATATCATTTTAAAAATATATTATTAGTACATAATAGAAAACACCCTAAAAAAAGAATGCATATTAAAGATGAGAATAACTTGGAATATATAGATGATAAGCGTACATTTAACTCATGGTACACAAAAGCTAATAAAATGTGTGAAGAAAATAATAGAAATCTTTTTAATCCAAATTATAAATCATATACATGGAAAAACGTATGGGGCAACATAAAATAACTACGTGCATATCTTCTAATAATAATTTAGAATATTTAAAACTAGCTGTTAAATCTGTAAGACAAAATGCATATTATAAAGATATGCCTATTATTGTATATGCAGAAAATTGTACTGATGGGACTAATGAATGGTTAAAAAATAATGAATATGATATAGAATATTATATAGAACAGAATGAAGTAGAAAAAGGGATTGGTGGGGGAATGGATTTTTGTGTGGATAAAACACAAACAGAATTTGTAAATATAATCCATTCAGATATGTGGGTTGCACCTAATCAAGATATAGAATTACTTAAATTATATGATGATTTAGATGAAGATATTAGATTAATTGCTTCTTCTTTTAGAATACAACCTAAAATTTTCCCTAATGACCCTGATTACAGACCTGGAACTGTTTTTGTTCCTATTAGAAGTTTTGGGGTATATCATGATGATTTTAAGAGTAATAGATTTGATACATGGGCTTTTGAATTTAGTCAAGAAAATGATGTAGACATTAGAAAAGGAGGGGGAGCTGGTTTTTTCTGTAGAAAAAAAGATTATGAATGGATAGGAGGAAATGATCCTTTA
>TARA_R110002049_G_scaffold224712_4_pt1 | contig 17714 bp, 37 predicted proteins | sample TARA_R110002049 | Tara Oceans TARA_R110002049 (sample SAMEA4396941) | marine metagenome | biome: Polar Biome; feature: [SRF] surface water layer (ENVO:00010504); material: water (ENVO:00002006), including particulate matter (ENVO:01000060) such as... | depth 5 m | reverse complement strand
ATTAAAGGCATATTATTCTATTAGATTTGTACGTGCTTTAAATGGTTTTATATCATTTAATTGCTTTAATATTAATTTATTTTTTACTTCACTATTATTTAAAAAAGTGTGCATTAAATCACCTAAAACAGCAAAAGTTTCTACTGAATAAACAACTTCTGTTTTTAAAATATTACGTGTTTTAAAATCCTTTAAAGTTTTTGTTCTTACTATAAAGAATTTAGAATTATCAGCAGTATCTGTTACTAAAAAAATAACTATTCTTTTATTAACACCTTTAGATTCTATTACTTTTAATGTTTCTATTTTAGCCATCAGAATCTATTTTAAAAGGTTTTTACCGTTCTTTAATAAAGATGTTTGTTTATCTATATGTTTATCAGTTAAATCTTTTAAAACTTCAACTACAGGGCTTTTACCTGTAACTAATTCAAAATCTACAGGTATAGAATTTATAGGTGGTGGTAATGTGTTTAAATAAAAAGATTTATAAACAGAATTATATTCATCACGTGCTTCTGCATATTCTTTAGGGTACTGTTCTTTTAAATCTTCTAACATACAATAACATTCTGCTGATGCTGTATTAACTGAATTTGGTTCTGTATGGCTTTTTACCTTAAATTCTTTAAAGAAGCGTAAAGAAGCGTATAATGCGTAAAATCCTACAGATGGATTGGATTCTAAATTAAATTGTATTTTCATTTGAGTATGGTTTTTATTTAGCTATATCTTTAAATTCAATATTTATCATTTCATCAGAAGGTATATTATTTTCCTTCATGTAATTATTTAATAAATCTACATGTGAATCAGTTAAAGAGTGTAAAACCTTAATTAATTGACCTAACTTTAAATCTTCTGAACAATTTAGTTCTACATTTAATTGTTTTTTTGGTAATTCTGTTATAGTTACTACTATTTGATATTCTTTAGCCATTTTTTAAGTTTAAAAATAATGTTATTATAATAGTTACTATTGCTAATAACCAACCAGTAATAGTTAATGAAGTGTAACGTTTAATTCTATTAGAATAACGCCTTTTTTCTTTAGCTAATTCATCAAAATTATAAATAAACCTATCAAATCTGTTATAAAATAATTCTTCTGAACGTGATTCTACAAACTTTACTATTTTTTTAGCATCTTCATCTAAAATAGGATATTTAGCATCCCAGTTTTTTACATAAGCACGTGATTTTATTACAATAGTATCATCATAAGAATTTTCACCTACAGTACATGTTAATTTTATAGCATGTGTACCGTATGTTTCATATAATTTTTTTGCTCTACTTCTAATATCATCATTATTAAAATTAGCTTTTTCAACTAAATCTAAATATTCTTTTTCAGTTAACTGTACTATTGGTTTCATGGTTTTCTATATGTTTAATTTAAAATTAAGGCTATTTTAAGTATTAAACCTTCTATTAGGTTAATTAGTGTAATAATAAATAATGCTGTGCTAAAACCTATCCAAAAACGATTAAAAGGCTTAAATTTATTATAAGATGGTGATTTACTTAATAATTCAGCATCCCATTTTTTTACTAAAAAAGGTATAGCATCAATTTGTTCTTTATTACCTCTAATATTTATAGTGTTTTTTTCACTAATTAAAGAAGTATCAAATTCTGTAATAAATTCAATTCCTTCTTTTTTTAATTTATTTTCAAAAAAAACAGTTTTATGTTTTTCTATAGAAATACCTGCTTCTATATTATTTTTTTCCATTTTATTAGTTTTTAGTTACTTTAAATGATGATTCACATTTTTCTACAGTTTCTTTTAATAACTGCATCTGTATAGTTACATCAAATTTTATAGTAATTGTATGCGTTCCTTTTAAAACGCTGTGGTTTTTTCTTACATTATAAGTAAAACCTGCATCTGTTAGTATTTTCTTAAAATGCTCTACTTTGTAGCTATCACAAACTACACCAGCTTTACGTGTGTTACCCATGATAATTAGATTTTACATCTTCTATTTTTTCTAACATTGAAGTAGAATTATTTACTTTTACACTTTTGTTTGAAAAAACCAAATCCACTTTACCGTGGGCGTTCACTTTAATACCTTTTAAACCCGGCGTGGTTTTTATTAAACCTGATAGCATATCTATTGCATCCTGATACATCATTTATCTGTTTTAATTAAATTTATTTTTATACTTTTTACTGTAGAATCTGTTTTAGATGTAACTTCACTATTAAAAATTTCAATAGCTGACTTTAAACAATTATCTAAATTATCCTGTGTTAATGTAGCCATAACTTCAAACTGTTCAGTTTCTGTTATACCTGTTATAGCAGCTTTATAAATTACCATTCTGTAGATCCTACTATTACAAAATCATCACCACATACTAAATCAAATAATGATAATTTTTCAGGAATATCATCTGTAGAATCTTCATCATATTCTGTATTTAATAATTCTATAGATTTAGCTTCATCTTCTGTAATCACCTGGATATTTGAAACATCATCTATTGAATCAAATTCATCATTATAAGATTCTATTAAATGTAGAAAATTCTTTGCCTGTGCGTATTCTATTACACCTGTAATATGTTTAATTTTAAATATCATAATTTTCATTTTTGTATTTCTCTATGTATTCACCTTTTTTAGCTTTTAAACCTAAACCTTTATATAAACCTTTAGCTACATCATCTATAGAATGATTTTCTGTTAATTCTACAGGAAAAGCCCATGTGCAATAACCATCATTTATAAATACCTTGAAAGTTTCTTTTTTTGCCATATCTAAATATTTTCTAATTCCTTTTCCAACTTCTTAACCTCTACTAACATTTCAAATTTGGTTTTAGTTTTATATCCTGTAGGCGTGTAAACTCTATTAATAAAATCTTTAATAACCTCAACCTGCATAAATTTAGAATCAGGTTTACCTTTAAACATTGCTAATTTGTTTTCAAGATATTTTACAATCATTTCTTTTTCATCAGGTTCAAATGATGATAAATCTGTTAATTCTATGCCGTTTATAATACGTGCTGAACAGTTTAATTTTTCTTTTAGTGCATATTCATTTATCTGCTCTATTACATCATTAACATCTAAATCAAATTCTACCTTTTTTTTAATCTCTAATTGAATTTTCATTTTTTAGGTTTATAATCACCAAAGTTTTCAAAGTAGAAAACTATAGGCTTTGGTTTAATTACTATTTGTTTATACCTTAACGCCATCCTGAAATTAAAAGAATCGTTTTTAGCACGTTCTACCTGTAGGCTTAATTCTTTTCTAAAATCTTCTAATAAGAAGGTAGATTTATACCTATTACAAGTTCTACAGGATGGAAAAAGATTTGTATGATGGTTTACATCAGTTACTTTTAAATGTTTCAGAAACCACGGTACATTACCTGTTTCAATACACTTTTTAAAACGTTCCTTTGGTACTACATGTTCCAATTCCATACGCTCTATTCCTTTTTGGGCTATTCGCATGTTATGGATAGGATCACCACAGTAGGCACATTTACCACCAAATTTTAAAAATATTAATTCACGTTTATTTACTGGTTTGTTTGGCATTTTAAGGCATTAAATATTTTCCTGTATCTATTAACTTAACTAATTCATCAGGTGAACCTAAATTAGCTATTGAATTAGCTAATTTGCATAATGATTTAAACATATTTACAAAGAATTTAGCACGTTCTTCTGTATATTCCATTTCTTTAGTAGGCGTTCCATTAGGCGGTGTAGTACTACAAATTTGTTTCAACCATTTTAAATAATATTTTGTATCATCTACAGCAGAACCACCAAAAGGTGAAAAAACATCATATTCTGTTTTTTCAGTTCCATCTGCATAACTATAAACCCTTTTATGGTATGGTTTAACATACATTTGAACACCTATAGCATGTGGGTTTGCTGCATGGCTTGAAATAGTGCCGTTTTGCCATCCTAAAACTCTATCTACAGAACCATCTTTAGACCATCCTAAATTAGGTATAATTTCCTTTTCTGTAGTTAAGCAAAAAGAAGCACATGTAGCAAAAGCATATTTTAAAATTATTTTTTCAGATATTAAATTTCTACTAAAACATTTTTCTAAAACTAATTTAATATCTAATAATAATTCTTTTTTAGTATTTGCTTCAAAAAAACCTTTACGTGCATTTCTTCTACCATTTGTATATAAACTTACATTATAAGATTCTATAATTTTTACATCTGCTTCATCTAAAGTAGTTGTAAACATTCCTTCTACAGATACACATACAATAAATTCAATATCTATAAAAAAATCTCTATCATTTTTATCTGATACCCTTATACGCTCTTTACCTAATCGTGCCATAATCTATTTATCTAAAGATTTAACTGATTCATAAATATAAAAATGGTGCTGATGCTGTGAAGCCGTGCCATCATTTTTTACTTTATGAAAATCATATTTCAGTTTATTATTAAAGCCTACAGATATATTACCTATAAACGCTTCTTTTTTAGTTCCATTTCTAAAAGAAACCTCAACCTTTTCACCTCTTTTAAATTCTGCACACGTTTCAATGTATTCAGATTTTAAACGTTTCTTTTGATTCTGTAACGCTTTAATAGATTCGTTAATCTGTGCGTTCTGTTTTGTGTATTCCTTAATATCCATTTGGTAAATATATTTAGATTAATAAAATTTGAAGGGAGTAACCAAAAAATAGATTTAAGACATACAGTCCTAAATCTATTTTTATAATTACGCTATTGATAAATTATGTTCAGGCTTTACTTTTGATAATTGATAAAAGTAAGTAGAAGCCGTTAAATAATCTTTGTAGTATTGTTTTCTATCAGCAGAAGATATAGATTTATCTTCTACACAATTAAAAAGTAAATCCATTTTTTGCTTTACTTCTTTAATTTCGGTGTTAATCTGTGCTTTTGTCATGGTAAATATCATTTTAATACCGCTAAATTAAAGTTTTTTTTAATTACCACCAAATAAAATTAAAGTTTTTTTTAATTAAATTTTAAAATCATAGTTTACATGCTGACCATCTACCATTAAAGTAGTACATTCTTTTATATGCTTACTGTACCAAATTATATCATTTTCACGTCCAGGTACAAAGTGTTCTAAAATGTATTCTTTTGTATATTCCTGTGCTTTTTCAAGTTTAGCAGTATAACCAGAACTACCTAAACCCCAAAATAACATAGCGTTTCCTACAAATCCATTTTGAACATAAAAAGTAGCATCAGCAGGTAAAGAATTTATTTTATCACGCATTTCTTTTAATCTAATTCTTTGCGCTCTAATTTTAGCAAACTCTTTTTTTTCTAAACCATCTTCAAATTCATATAAATCTGAATCTTTAGCACGTTTTACTTTTAAATCTTTATATTCAGGTTCACCACCACCTGCTTCTAAATCCCATTCATAAGGTGCTGTAGCACCTGATTTAGCTTTACCTGCTGTTTCTGCATAAACTACAGGCGTATCTTCAATACTATTATAAATTTCAGGGCCGTAACCTATCATACCTTCATGGTACACATGCCAACCTTTTTTTACTAATTTTAATTTTGTTTGATCCATGGTAATTAATTTGTTTGTATTCTCATTTGTGCGTGGCGTACTACTTCTAAATCTACTTCATTAGCATGGTAGCCATCCTGTACTTTAAAAAAATTAACACCACGTGTATCTTCAATATTAGATATTTTACTAAATAAATAATATGATGCCGGGTTAACGTTATCCTGTAGCCATCTATCAAAATCTGATTTAGTAGGCGTTATTATACCACAGCGTAAACCATCATCAGGTACAGGGCCATAATAATCTGATTCTAATTGTGCTTCAAAATCCTGTACTGTATAATTTTTAGGGGTTAAACACCATATAATAAACCAAACCAATAAAGCTAATACTGAAATTATGGCAAAAAATAAAGTGAAGGTAGAAATTTGTGTATTCATTTTTATGTGATTGAATAGGCTAATGCCTTGTTATTATTGAAATCTTATGTGATTAAACCGTTTTTAATCGTGGTAATTCCTTTTTTTACGATGCTTTTGAAACTGTGGTAAATAATGTTTTTCAGGTTTAATAAAACAAACTTCATCAAAACGTTCTACAGCAGTAATAGTTAAATTAACCTGTTCCTGCATTTTATCAAAACTTTCTATATTTTTTTCTAAAGCAGATTTAGAAGCTGCTACAACCTCAACCTGATTTTGTGCTATTACAGATGCTTTAGCTACAGCAACCATACCCTGATCTGCAAAACCAATAACCGCCACTTTCAAAATCTTTTTTTTCATTATTTTATTAACTCTTTAGCCGTTAAAACTTCATGCTGTGCAGTATATGCTTCATCATACTGCACCTGTAAACGCTTTAAAAATTCAATATTAATACATTTTACTATTTGCGCCTGTTCTACAGGTGAAAAATTATTATAATCTTCTGTAATGGAATCTACTATATTTAAAACCTTGTTTTCTATAGTAAATGCACGTGGTTCTTTTTTAAATATGCTGAAAAAACCCATTACGCTAATTGAGCAGGCATTATTAAAATCATTTCTTCATCTAAAGTAATATATGATTTTAATGAAGATAATATTATAGCTTTTGTTTTGCCATAAAAATGAAATCTTAATGCTTTGTTTTCAGATAATGAAATTTTACCTGCAATTTTCAAAAAATGGGTATTTATACCAATTTCATCAATATCATGTAATTCACCTGTAGGTATAACATTACGCCATTTAGGATAACTAAATTCTACTTTTGAAAACTCTATAAGGCATGTAACATTTTTGTTTTTACACAAAAAACCTTTTTTAGTAACTGTAACGTTTCTGTATTTGTAAATTTCATCAAAGGCATCACGATGTAGAAATTTACCATTTAAAATTTCTATTTCTTCATCAGTAAAACCATGTAATTTTATAGATTGTTTTATTAAAATATGTGCATCTGTAGCCACTATTAAACCATCTTCAAAACATAAATGTTCCATAGCGGGCCTAAAATTATCTGATCCACACGCTAAACTAATTTTTGATTTAAAATTTCTTTTTTCCATTTTGGTAAAATTTAAGATTTATAAAATATTTATTGATTCTAATAATTCAGCAGGTACAATATCATCAAATGTATTTATTTGATTCTTTAAACGTTTCCATTTTTGTATTCTGCGTTCACGCTGATTAAATTTGATTTTTTCTTTGTCCTTTTGTACCATAAATTGACTATGGAAGGTAGAACCTGAATTACCTATTACAGCTTTTAATGCCATAACCTCTACTATTCCTAAATCCATCAATACAGAAATACGTGATGTAACTGTTTGATGTGGCATTTTTAACGCTTTAATCAAATCATCTTTAGTAGATCCTTTAAATTTTAATAAATGGCGGTAAACAGCCGTTTTATTAGATTTAGTATTACGTTGGCATATCTGTTCTAAAAAAGTAGCTACAGAAGCATCTGTTTTTGTGTAATAGTTCATAATTGAGATTTTAAAGGTGGTAAATTTTAATCTATGCAGGTACTTCTTTTACAAAGTTTTCTAAAGGCATACCTGTAACATCCTGTATTTTTAAAACATCAGCAATTACTTTAGGTGCTTTAGTTTTCCAATTTATTAGCTTTTGTTCACTAATATCAGCTAATTCACCTAATTGCTTTTGATTCATTCTTTGCGTACCATTAGAATTAAAATGTTCTAACGCCGCTTCTGTATCAATAATTACTTTAGTTTTCATATATAAAAATTAAAACCACAGGCTATAGTTTAACCTGTGGTGTGGGTTTGTTAATAATAATGTGCATCATCTATCATATCTGAACGCATAGCATCAGTAATAGCAGGTATTTCTTTAATACATCTATAACCATTTGATGCAGTCATTTTAGTAGTTCTATCAAAATAAGTTTTTCCAATTTTTACTACATTTTGGTAATAACGTCTATAACCAATAGAAAAAGAAACAGCTACTGTAGGCATAGAATCAAATTCTTTTTCTAATGCTTCATACTTTTCTTTTAATTCAAAGTATAAAGGTATATTATCATTTTCTTCTGCCTGTGTAAACTGAAAATATAAATTTCTTTTTTCTTCTGCTTTTGCTTGGTAAACTTTAACTGTGATTTTCATTTTGGTAAATGTTTTTGTTATTTGATACAGCTAAATTAAAGTTTTTTTTAATTACCACCAAATAAAATTAAAGTTTTTTTTAATTATTTACCTGAAACACCTATAAATCTGCTAATTTGCGCCACTAAAACGTGCTTTACAATAGAATTACCTGCCTGTTTATAAGTTTGGGTATCTGAACACGGTAATTTAAAAGTATCAGGAAACCCCATTAATCTAAAACATTCACGTGGTGTTAATCTTCTAATTTGATAATTTAACATTAGTGGTACATGCCCACCGCCTAAACCCATAGCAGAAGTTAAACAAGGTGAAACATTTACCATTTCAGCTGCATTTTTCTGTAAACCACCACGTATTTTAATATTTTCTTTATCTGAAATTTTAATTACAGGTTGACCTGAACCATCTTCACGTGCGCGTGCCGCTATAGTTGGTGCATTTCCATCTGCTATTTTTCTGAAACCTCTACCATCTTTATGTGTACGCCATATTCCTGATTCTATTACTACATTATCTTTTTGAACAGTAGTAAGTGCGTTACTATTACCAGATGAATTTACTTCTAATCTTTGTGTAATTTTATCACCTGCATCTGCACGGCCACGTATAGCACCTATTTTTACTTCTTTTTCTACTAATATTTTTTCATCAGCAGATGTAGCTGTTAATGTAGGTGAAATACTTTTTTCAAAAACATTATCTTTTACTATAAATTCTTTAATAGATTTATCAAATTCATCAGTAGTTATTTTTAATAAACTTTTTAAATCATCCCATATATCAGCATCAGGTATAGAAAAACCTGCATCTGTTCTAAACCAATGTTCTACAGTTGTTTTAGTTACATTTAACTGTTCTGCTATTTTTCGTATGGTATAAACTCTACCTTTATGATTTTTTAATAATTTTTGTAAACCTAATATATCTACTTCATATTTTCTAACTTTAACTTTTTGTGGTATATCATGCACTATAACACCTACTGTACATGTGGTATCTAATGTAGAACTTAATTCTTTACCTACACAGCCACGGCGTGTTTTACTGTTTTTATTTTGGTAATTTATAGAATCACCTGGTTCTGCTATTTCATAACCTTCTGGTGTAGCAGAATTTACTAAAACATAACCATTAGCATAACCTTTTGAACCTGTTGCTATAGTTGGTGCTGATGATTCATCTGAAAACACTTTAGAAGCCTGTGTATCTTGGTTTATATAACCAACTTTTATAGAATTATCAGTTTTACATAAAGAAGCATTAGCACGTAAACAATTAGCTACTTCATCTTTTTCTAAATCTTTTGGATTCCATGTAAAACCTGTTCCTTTTTCTTCATGCTTTTCTGATGATTTAATAAATCCTTTTATCATTTCATCAGATAAATAATATTTATCATCTACATCAGGTTCTAAAACATCTTTTAATTTAGTTTTTAATTGCTGTGCTGGTGGAAAATGAAAAACATTATCTGCATCATCACGTATTCCAATAATAAAAACACGTTCACGGTTTTGTGGTACACCATAATCTTTAGCATTTAAAACCTGATAATAAATGTGATACGGTACAGAATCTTCATAAGGAAAAACAACCGGGTTACCATTTACTGATTTACCACCTAAATAATTTAACCATAAATTAAAAGTTTTTCCAAATTCTGCATTTTTATCTACCTTTTCATGTGATAACAAACCTTTTACATTCTCAAAAATAAAATAACGTGGTTTGTTAACTTTTATAAATTGAAGGGAGTTTAAAAATAAATTAGACCCTTCACGTTTTCCTGCCATGCTGAAACCTTGGCACGGTGGTGAAGTCATATAAATACCTAATGGCTTTTCAGGAATTTCACGGTAATTTACATTTAATGGATAGTAAAAACTAAATGAACGTGCTAAAACCTCTACACGTTCTAAAAACTTTTTTAATAATGGTTTTGATAAAACAGTTTTACCACTTACTAAACGTGCCATTTCATCACAAACTTTATCATGTTCTTTAGAATTTACTATAATTATATCTTCATCTGTACCATGGTTTTCTATAAATGTTTTACGTGCGTATTTATCCATATCACAGGCAAAAACTTCTTTATACTCTACACCTAATTCTATTAAAGATTGATTAAATGCACCTACACCTGAAAAATCAGATCCTACTTCTAATACGTTTTTCATTTTTTTGTTTTTATAGCTTTAACATCTACTTTACCATCTAAAATTTCTTTAGAATTATAGCCGGACCAGAACGCTACAAATTTTTCTATAGGTTCATCTTGTTTCATTAATTTATGCCCTAATAAATTAGATTGAAAATACAGCCATTCATTATTTTTTTTACCCATAATTATATTTTTTCATCCATTTTTAAACTTTCATGGTGCCAGTGTTTATCCTGTAAAAGTCGAATAGTTTTTACTATTGCGTATTCTAAAACTTTAACATATTCAAAATTTAAACCATATTCTGATGCCTGTAGTTTAGATAATACATCTGCTGATAATTTACCTGCATCATATTCTGTAGATTTACAGTTAGAAATATAGGTAGAAACTTCTGATAACACTATATTATTTACTGTAGTTTCAGGTTCATGTAGTGTATTATATAATTTTTTAATATCAGTAATACTATATCCTACAGCTACTTTTATAGTAACTGTTTTAGCATCAAAAGATGATAATGTTTGCATAGGTAAAGACAAAATTCGTAACCTAATTGTTTGTTTATAAATACCATCAAAAAATGGAATTTTAAAATGGATTCCTGCACCTAATTCTTTTTGATGTTTACCAAAACGTACACGTATAGCTTTTTCCCATGGTGAAATTATTACCCACAATTTTACCGCTTTAGTAATGTATTCTATTGTATCTTTAATTATGTTCATCAGTATCTTCTTTAATTTCTTCTATTATCATAAAACCAACGCCACACCCACCAAAAATATACAACCACATCAGCACACCAAAATATGCACAAATTTCATGTATTATAGTTATTAGTGAAAACATAAAAGCTATTAGTAAACCTGCCTGTAGTAATTCTAAATTATCTTTATTCATTTCTTTACTGATTTAAACATTATACGAAAACCTACAATAGCTAAAAATACAGTTACGCCAAATTGCCATAATTCAGCAGAAGGGAGTGCTAAAAGTTCTGTAAAAGTATCAGGTTCTTTTTTTGGTTTAAAATAGATTCCTATCATCATAATAACCAATCCGTAAAAGAATTTTCTTGTTTTGTAATTCATTTGGTAAATTTTAATTTGTTAATACTGATTTTATTAATAGAATTATTAGTATAATAATTACACCTAAAAAACCTATTACAGCTTTTGATTCTCTTTTATCGTAATTTTCCATGCTATGTATTATGTGCGCCAATGTGTACACCACGAAATTTAGCACGAATTAGTTTTTTTGTTAGATTAAAGAAGGGAGTGCTACACTTTCTATTTTCATAGAATTTAATAGTTCCTGTAGCTAAACCTGAAAGTTTAGATAATTCTTTACGGCTTAATTTCATTGTTTCACGCCTGATTTTAACTACATCAGGCATAGATAAATCAAAAGGATCATAAGAACACCCACATTTATCACAAACTACAGCAGTATATCCTGCATACTGAACAGTTTGGTAGGTGCAGATGAAACAAATAGATTTAGGTAGCTTAATAGCACCTGCTAAATTTGTTTTTGATATATAAATATGATTACCCATTTTTTAAATTACTTTCTATAGTTTGTAAAACAAAGGTAGAACCTTTTATATATGATGCTTTAGCATAACGTGTAGCTGAATCACTATTTTTAAATATACCATCTGCTATTACTTTTAAATCATCAGGTGATGGTAAGGAGTTCATAAATTTAGCAGAAATAGCTTTTTCATTTTCCTGTGAAACCACTAACATAGAATCTAAAATAGTAGCATATAATTTAGGGTGTGTTTTCTTAAATGAATCTACATTAAATTTAAGCATATTACGCTGTGCAGCTTCTAAAAATATCTTTTCCATAGTTTAGTATTTATAATCAGTCCAATGTATAATTTTACCTGTAAAATCTTCTTTAAACCACTCGAAAAAATCATCTAAAGAATCAAAACCATCAAATAATGCTAAACGTTTCATTTCTACATTATCTAAACATTTACCATCTACTATTATCTGAAAAACTTTGTTTGATGGTGCTTTATAAGTGAAGGGAGTTAAAACAGGTGCTACTTTTACTATTTCAATTCTTTGGATTCCTTTAACTTCCATAACAGGCGCAAACCTGAACATATTAGGCATACGATTATTTATGAAAAAATGTATTTTATTGCCAACCTTCCAACGGTTTTTAGAATCCTGCCTAATACTATGTTTTTTAGGCCATACATCTACACATTTACGCACTAATTCAGTTTGTGAAGTGTAATTTAAGTGTTTGCAGATTCCTGAAATAAAAGAATCAATTTCTTCACCACAAATTTTAGATAATTGTGCTGTAATTTTCTCTACAAAAAATGTAGGTTTTCCTGCCATGTGTACAGGCATTTCTTCGGGCCAATGTGTGCTAAATGGTAAATTCATTACTGTAGTTCTTTAAGTTCATCAATTAAAGTATCTAATTCATCTGCCTGTGCTTCTATATCCTGTGTTTTATCAGTATATTCTTCACATTTATTAGATTCCTGCCATTGCTCTGAACGTGTATCTACATAATCTTCACGTTTCTGTACGTGTTCACGTAATTTTTGTAATTGTTTTTCTAAATTCTTAATAATTTGTTTCATGGTAAATAATTTATAGTTATAACTAAAAACGTTTAGTAGCCTATCCTATAGCTACTAAACGTTCTTTTTTTAATCTTCTTTCACCGATAAAATCAGAAATTTTACCTGTAGGATCAATAGAATTTAATTTAAAAACTATTTGTGTTTTAGTTTCTTTTACTATTTCTAAAATTTCAGAAGTATATCCAAAATTCCATTTCATTTTTTCACCTACTTTAAAATCTATTGATTTTTTAGCTTCTACTTTTCCTATTGATTGTAATTGTATTGTGTTCATGGTAAATATCTTTTTTGATACACCAAAATTAAAGTTTTTTTAATTACCACCAAATAAAATTAAAGTTTTTTTTAATTATTTTTAATTTACTACCATTTTCCTGCCATCAGGAAAAAGGTGTAAACAACAAAAAGCCGTTATTTCTAACGACTTTCTGAAACATCAGCTTTCAAGTAGTGAACACATGAAAGTTTACTATGAAGTTTTAATTTTATTGTTTTTAGCTAAAGATATATTAGAAGTGTTTACAACCTCTACAGCAGGTGTAGGTGTATTAGGTGCGGCGTGAACGTGGGCGTTATATTTAGTTATCAAAGAATTTAAGGTAGATTTAAGTTTATTAAATTCAGTTTCTAATTCATTATATTTTACAGCAAAATTAGCAGTACCACCTAATTCTGTAACACCATCAGATTTTAAATAAATATATGTAGCTACTGTACCATCAGGTTTTAATGAAAAAATACGTTTTTCACCTGGTCCAGCTACCTGATTTTTATTTATGTAACCAATTATAACAGCTTCTGAATTATTAGAAGTTTCTGCAAAAATAGCTACCATATTTTCTAAAGGTGCAGAATCATCACCAAATGGCATAGATTCAGCTGCTGTTTTTACACCAAACTGCTGTACTTTCAAAACTCTTTTAAAGTTTTTAATTGTGGCGTTTTTAAACTTGCTAAATGTTATTTTCATACATCAAAAATTTTAGATGGTACTTTAGAAGTAAATGTTTCAGGTAGCACTAATTTTATATCAGATGTTTCTGAATTAGGATCACCTTTATAAATTACATCAATTACCATAAATTTAGTTTTTTTGAAAATAAATATTTCAGGGTTTAAAACCTCAACCACAGTACCAGGTAAAATAGTTTCTTCAATTCTATCTAAAGTAATAGATAAATTAATAGCTTTTAATTCATTCGCTAATTCATTATCAGCTGCATTTTTAACATCAGTATCTTCACCTGATGATAAAACTTTAGTTTTAGGCCTGAATAATGGAATTAATGGGTTTAATATTGTATCAGCAGTAGCTACACCTGAATTATCTTCTGATGGTTGCCTAATTACACTTATTTTACTGTGCATCATTTGCCCATTTACATCAAAAACCATTTTAGTACAGTTTCCTGAATTAAAAAAATATACAGGCTGTGCTGTTTCAGGTTTATAAATTATAATTTCACCTTTTGCTGTATGGCTTAAAACTAAATTACGCTGTGATGTTAATTTAGATAAATATGCTTTAATTGAATCTGTAGGTGATGCCACAGATTTTTTATAAACCACATTAGCTACAGTAGATGCAGATTTATCTATTATCAATTTAATATTAAACAAACCTAATAAACGTGTAGCTATATCTTTTAAAGAACGATTAATAGATTCTAAAGGATAGTTTTCTACAGGTACTGTTACATCTTCTAAAATACCCGGTGTAGAATATCCTGATAATGATAATAATTCAGGGGTTTCATCAGAATTAAATTTATGTACCAAAATAGTACCTGTAAATATAACTTCACCTGAATCATTATATAATTGAACTATTTTATATGAAAGTGGTTTAAATAGCTTCTGATGGGTTTTATTATTAGGATTGAAGCGTACATTAAAAGTAAATAATGAAGCTATAGAATCTAATTTAAGATTTACAAATAAACCTGAAAAATAATTATAATAATCACCATCTATTTTTAACTTCATTATACAAAATATTTAATTTCACGCCCTTTTTTAATAATAAATAATTCTTTTAACTTAATGTTATTTAATGCTATAAAATTATCTAAATTTTCATCTGATGCTAAACCCATATACCTGTGCGTTAACAAAATTACATTTGTGTTTTTAGGCGTGTAAACTGTTCTTAATTGTTTAGAATCAAAAGCAAAGTTATATAAATTACCTGTAGTAAAAGAAACTAAATTATTTAGTTCTATTTGTGTGTTTACATTTGGTATATAAGTATCAGAAACATCATAAATTTGTACCTGCTGTAAATCTATTGTAGATAAATACAAAGAATACAATTCTAAAACCTCTACTACAGTTTCTTCTATTTCTGTACGCAAAGTATAATCTGTATCTAACGGATTTACAACAGCATTACACAAACACGCAATTAGCGCACCTGCCTGTGATTCAAAAAATAATTTATCTGTAACTGAATTAATTTCATTAGCCAACGCTAAAAAAGCAGATTTATATGATGCTATTTTTTCTTTTACACTTACTTCAAATGTAGAAGGTAAATCTAAAATAGCATGTGCAGATTCTATAGCTGTTAATGGATTTGATAATAAATTATCTGCTGATGAAATTGATTTAGCTACAGCATTAGAATAATCTGTATTGTTTTCATTATCTAATACACCATTAAAAGAAACTGCTGAAATCTGATTAGAAAACTTTAATTTTGAAATATCAGCAGTTACAGGTACAATATCAGAAGCAAATACTGTAGATGCTACAGATAATACTTTAGATTTTTTAGCAGAAACTAAATCTTTTACTGATACTTCTGAATCAGGATAATCTGCATTAATAGATTCCCAAAAATCTACAGTTACTTCTGTTACATTTAATGAATCTTCATTATAAGCTATATTTAGCGGTTGGCCTCGTAAAACTCCATAATAAGGATGTGTTACAGCCCATGCACGGCTATCTGATGCAGATTTATCAAAAGCTAAAGTATCTTCTACATTGTTTTCACCTTGAAAATAAAAAACTAAAGTATGTTTAGATGATTTACCTTTTTTACGTTCTACTAAAGAACCTTCTACATTTATAAAATCATAAATTGCAGTATTAAATTCTTTAGATTTTCCTGATGTACGCCATAAAGGTGTAAAAACTTTACCATCACCTGTAGTAATTGAAAATTTTACGTTATCTATTTTATTTTGCCAACTCATTTTAGTAACCTTTTAAATTGTTTTTCTGCATTAATAGCATAAAATCTATTCATTTTTTTAGCCGCTACACGTGCAGATGGGCGTAATACAGGCCGTGCATTTAATTTAGTTTTATTAGTTTTTCTATATGTAAATATAGGTTTCCATGATTTTCTACCTGAAACATCAAAAACAGTACCGCCTGAACCCTTTTTAATTAAAATATGCTTTGTACCCGGTTTTCTATTTCGTGGTGTAGCTATATTAATTTTACTAAATCTATTTTTAGTTCTTAATTTTTTACCATAGCTACCTGAAATACGAGCCTGATCCATTGGTAATAATTTACGCCCATGAACTACACCGCCTGTTTCCTGTATAGCTAAACCTTCTGCTACCTTTTTACCTCGTTTAGCATTACCATCTACACCTACAGTAGCTACCATTTTATCTAAATCAAAACCTTTAGCTTTATCTACTATAATAAACTTTTTATAGATGTTTTTTTGCCTAATCGTAAATTTTGCACCAGCAGCTTTAGGAATTAATTTTTTAGTTTCAAAAGCCGCATTAGTTAATGTACTTCTAACAGCTACAGGAAAAGCAGAACGGTGTAGTTTTTCTAACTTTGCCGTTAATGCTATTGCTGAATCTGTATTTACATCAAAGGTAGCCATTTTATAAAGTCCATGGTTCTGTAGTACCATTTACAGAAAAATAAACATCTGCTTTAAATTTGAATAAATTACCACTAAATAAGGTGTAATTATCAAATACTGTTAAAACAGTTAAAGCGTTTAAATCATGGGCTTTTAATTCTGCACCTAAAAAAGTAAATAATTTATTATTATTAATAACTGTATTAGTAGTTTTTACAAAGTTTGCAGAATTTAAAGGTAGATTTGAAATAAAATCTAAAGTGTTAGTATTTGAATCAAATTCTGCTTTTAATAATTCAGAATCATTTATAGAATTATTAAAGCTATTTGTGAAAAATATAGATATACCATCACAAAACATATAAACATTTCTATCATCACCTGATGTAACATTAAAACCTGTATAATTAACTTCTGTAGGTGTATCTAAATCATTCAAAGGAAACGTAAAAACTCTATAAGAAGTGTATTCTGAATCAAAAACTAAACAAATTAATTTACCTGAAAAAATTACTACATCAGAAATATGTAAATTTACATTTTGTGATGCTGTTTGTATTGATTCCTGAATATTATAAGTTTTCGGTTCATTTGTAAATAATCTTCCATCTGATAAATAACTAATAACATCCGAATCATTAAAAGATAATGGTGGTGCTAAAATATTAATATTAGCAGATGCTAATGAAGTGATTTTAGAAATACTATACATTCTTACACCTGCCGTATCTATAACTGTTAAAACTTCATCAGAAGCATTAAAACCTGTAGGTGATGTAGCTGATATAATTGTATTACCTGTTCCTTTAAATTGGTATGGTGTACCTGTAACATAATCAGATGCTGCATTACTAATAAAAACATATTTATTAGGTAATTTTGATAAATCTAAATCAACAAACCAAACAGAACCATTTAAAGATAAAATTTGTTC
>TARA_R110002049_G_scaffold45868_3_pt1 | contig 17731 bp, 7 predicted proteins | sample TARA_R110002049 | Tara Oceans TARA_R110002049 (sample SAMEA4396941) | marine metagenome | biome: Polar Biome; feature: [SRF] surface water layer (ENVO:00010504); material: water (ENVO:00002006), including particulate matter (ENVO:01000060) such as... | depth 5 m | reverse complement strand
CAAATTAAAAAGAATTACACAAATCGCTATTTAACTATTGGCAGATTTGCAAATAAAACAGGAAATTTGCATCACGAAGGTAGAGCAAATTGTATGTATAGGAATAAATGTATGCGTGGTTGCCCAATTGGTGGTTATTTTAGTAGTAATGCATCAACATTACCAGCTGCAAATAGAACTGGAAATATGACATTAAGAGTAAACTCTATCGTTTATGAAATTGTTTATGATGAAGTGTCAAAATTAGCAACTGGTGTTAAAATTATTGATGCTGAAACCAAAGAGAAAATTGAGTTTTCTGCCAAAGTTATTTTTTGTTGTGCATCAACAGTAGCTACTACAAGTATTTTATTACAGTCTAAATCTAAAAGATTTCCTAATGGTTTAGGGAATGATAGTGGTGAGTTAGGGCATAATCTTATGGATCATCATTTTAAAGTGGGAGCAAGAGGAACTCATAATGACTTTAAAGATAAATATTATGAAGGATCTAGACCTGCAAGTTTTCATATTCCAAGATTTAGAAACTTAAAAGAAAATAGTACTAAGCAAAAGTTTTTAAGAGGATATTCATTTCAAGGAAGTGCTAGTAGAACAGATTGGAGAAGGGCAATAAAAGAGCTGACTTTTGGAGAAAACCTAAAGAATGAGCTCATGAAACCTGGTCCCTGGAAAATAGGGGTTACTGGTTTTGGAGAATGCTTACCTTATCATGAAAATAAGATGAATTTAAATTATGACAAATTAGATGATTGGGGCTTACCAACAATAACATTTGATGCCGAATTTAAAGAAAATGAAAAGTTAATGAGAGAGGATATGCAACAAGAAGCTATAAGCATGCTCAAAGCTGCAGGTTTTTCTGATGTAGTTGGTTATGATGAACCATGTTATCCTGGTCATGCTATTCATGAAATGGGAACTGCACGTATGGGAAATAATCCAAAAACATCAGTATTAAATAAGTATAATCAAATTCATGCTGTAAAAAATGTTTATGTTACAGATGGTTCTTGTATGACTTCTTCAGGAAATCAAAATCCATCTTTAACTTATATGGCATTAACAGCTAGAGCTGTAAATTATGCTGTAAAATATCTTAATAATGGATAGAAGACAAGCCATAAAAAATATTTCACTTTCACTTGGTTATGCTTTAACAGGAAGTACAATTATTAGTCTTTTTAACTCTTGTACCAGTAAAAATACCATAAGTAATTTTAATGTTTTAAAGGATAAACAAAGATTTTGTATAGAGAATTTGGCAAGTATAATAATACCAAAATCAAGTTCTCCTGGAGCATTAGATGTTAATATTATTGAGTTTATAGATGTTATGGTCTCAGAAACTTTAACAAATAAAGAGCAAGATATTTTTTTGAAAGGTAGTTTAGAATTCGAAAAAATAATAAATACTACTTATGAAAAGGATCTTTTTAAAGTTTCAAAAGATGAATTTCAACAAGTACTAAAAAGTTATTTTTTAATTTCAGAAGAGAACAAAAATGCTGTTTTTAGTTTGATAAAGGAAGATTTTGAAAAAGTATCTAGCACTGTAAAAGAAAAATATCTTATTTATAAATTCCTTATTACAATTAGAGAATTTAGTCTTTTTGGTTATTATACTTCTCAAATTGTAACTGAAGATGTATTAAAAAAAGATTCTCATGATAATTATTATAAAGGATGTGTAACCTTATAATTGTATTTTATATTTTTTAATTAGCTCTGGAATTCCAATTTTTTTAGCTTCTTTCTTAAACGTTGTTGGTGGTATTCCAAATTCTTCTTTAAAACATTTTGTAAAATATTTAGAATCTTTATAACCTACCATATATGCAGCTTCAGAAATATTATAACCATGTTGTGTTATTAGTAATGCAGCTTTTTTAATTTTTAATAATCTCACAAATTCAACTAAAGTTTTTCCAGTTATATCTTGGCACTTTCTATATATAACAGAGTAACTCATGTTTAATGTACTTGATAATCCTTCTAGTTTAAATTCGGGGTTTTCAATTTCATCATGTAAAGCTTTAACAAGGTTTTTCATAAATATATCATCTTTAGAAGGCTCATTAATTTTTTCAGGTGCACTAATGATGTCAGTTTTATATTTTGAAAGAATTCTATCTTTATTTTCTAGAATGTTGTTTATTTTTAAAGTTAATTCATGAATATTAAATGGCTTTTGTATAAATTCAATAGCACCATGTTTTAAGCCTGTTATTTTTGCTGTTGTAGTGCTTTTTGCGGTTAACAGAATAATTGGAATATGAGATGTAGATTTCTTTTTTTGTAATACTTTACACATTTCAAATCCATCCATAACTGGCATTGTAATATCGCTTATAATTAAATCTGGAACGTTTTTTTCAGCCAAATTTATTCCTTGTTTTCCATTTTCTGCAATTAATAAGTTGTAATTATTATTTAAAACATCACGTAAAAACATTTGCATTTCAATATTATCTTCTACAATAAGTAACGTTTGTTTGTTTGTTGTATTCGTTTTTGGTTTTAAGTTTAGTTTATACTCTAAAGATTTAAATTCATTATCTAAAGCTTTTGTAGTTGTAATAGATGTTTCTACAAAAATCTTTTCATCATCAGAGAATATGTTGTCTTTAGTTGATAATTTAATGGAGAAACAAGTACCTTTTTTTGCTGAAGAAACAACGTTAATTTGTCCCTTATGTAAAGAAATTAACTCTTTGGTTAAAGCTAAACCAATTCCAATTCCTTTGGCATTTTTACCAAGGTTAGATTGGTAAAAGAGTTTAAAAATATCCTCTAATTCGTCTTTTGGTATACCAGGGCCAGAATCTAAAACAGAAATTTTTACAAATTCTTTTTTAGTATTTAAACTAACTTTTAATGTAACAGTACCTTCTCTTGGTGTGAATTTAAAAGCATTAGAGAGTAAGTTGTAAATAACATGTTCAATTTTGTCAGTATCATACCAAATATGGATATCTTCAGTAGGATAATTTCTTATAAAATCTATATTTTTAAATCTAGCTTGCTCACTAAATGATAAAGCTATCTTTTTTAAATCTGTATTTAAATTATTCTTTGTAGCAAATATTCGTAGTTTACCTAGTTCTTTATTTCTTACAGTCATTAATTCCATTGCTATTCTAGAAAGTCTGTCTGCATTGTTACTAATCATTAATAAGCGCTGTCTTAGTAATTGATTTCCATTTGTGCCTGCACGTTCTAACATATCACTAATTGGTCCCAAAATAAGGGTTAATGGAGTTTGAATTTCGTGAGACATTTTAGCAAAGAAATTCATTTTAAGCGCATATAATTCTTTTTCTTTATTGTTTTCCCAAGCTTCCTTTACAAGTTTGTTTTTTAAACGAACCCAAACTATAATACCATAAACTAAAGAAACTCCTAAAATTAAATAAAGTGCATAGGCAACATTGCTATACCACCAAGGAGCTTTAATATTAATTGTAATAGTTTTTGGTTCTATGTCCCAAACACCAGATTTTGAGCCTGCTTTTACTTCAAAAATATATTTACCATAAGGGATGTTAGTATAGGTTGCTATATGTTCTTTTTTTGGCGTAATCCAATCATTATCAAAACCAGTTAATTTGTATGCATAGTAATAATTTGGACTCAGTAAATTGTCTATTGCTGAAAATTGAAAAGAAAAAGATGATTGATTTGAATTAAGTTCTAATTTTTTTACATTTTCAAAACCTCTTTCAACTTGATCTGAAATGATTAAATTTGCGGGTTTATTTAATACTTCTATGTAATTGATGTATAATTTAGCTTTTACATCTTTCTTATCCATTTCTTTAGGTAGAAAAGAATTAGCACCATGTTCTGTACCAAAAAACAACTCTCCTTTAGAGCTTTTAAAAGTACTTCTTCTAGTAAAATTATTACTTTGAAAACCATCAATTTGGTAATACGATTTTAATGTTTCTGAGTTTAAATTGTAATGATGTAAACCATTATTACTACCTAGCCATAAGTTTTCTTCATTTTCTAGTAATAAAGAATTAATAGTAATATTTTTTAAGTTTTTTTCATCTTTAAAAGTTTTAAAAGTATTATCAATTATATTATATTTTATAAGGTTTCCTGATGCATTTAAAATCCATAAATTATTTTTTTTGTCAGAAACCATATAATGAATGTTATAATTTTTAGACGCTACTTCTTTGTTTAAATAGTAGTTATGTTTTGTAAAATTAGATTTGCTTAGATTGTTGATGTTTTCATTAAATTTAAAAAGCATTTCTGGGTTAAGACCTAACCAAATTGTCCCATATTCATCTTCGCAAATACTCATAGAGGTATTTCCTAATAAACCATTTGTGTCATAATTGTAAGTTGCTAGTAGTTCTAGGTTGTCTGAGAATACGTTAATTGCAAATACTGAAGTTACCCAAATTCTATTCTTAGAATCTTTAAATATATATCTTATGTCAGGAGAATAGTTGCCAAAATTATCTGTAGTTTTAACTTTAGTAAAAGAGTTTTTTTTAGGATTAAAAACCCATAAACCATTTTGGTAAGTACCTATCCAAATATTTCCTTTTGTATCTTCAATAAGATGTTGTATGTATCTTCCTTCAAAAAAATAACGTCCTTGTTTACTATTGTCATAGTGAATTTCTGTTTTATTTGGAAATACTCTATTTAAACCTTGCCCATCTGTTCCTAACCATATAGATCCATCAACAGAAGATTCTAAGATTGAAAGAACTTTAGTAGTTGTATTCTCTTTTAAGCCATTGTAATAAGATATTTTGCTGTTATTTTTTGGTAAAATATTTATTCTACCTTTTTTTTCTTTAATCCAAATATTTCCATAAGAATCCTCACTAATATTGGTAATTGTATTATTACTAATAGAAAATCTATTTGTAGCATCGTGTTTAAAAACAGTTGTTTTTTCTGTATTAGTGTCTATTTTATAAAGGCCATCTCCATCTGTTCCTGCCCAAATTACCCCAGAACTATCACAAAAAAGAGATATAAACATGTCATATTTTAATCTAGAATTTGAGTTTTTAATGATGTTATGTTGTTTAAATGTGTTATAGCTTGGTGTATAAGAAATTAATCCTTGTAATTCAGTAGCTATCCACAGACAATTTTTTTTATCATTAGTTAATTTAATACTTTGCGAATTGTTAATTAAAGGTGTTTTTAAACTTGTTAACGTATCTGTTGTTGAAGAGTATTTATAGATTTTTCCGTTAACAGTACTAACCCATATTAAATCTGAGTTCGTAAAGGCTAAACTGGTAATTTTTTGTGTTAAACCATTAATTTTAGGTAGACTAACAATACTATCTATCTTTGAATTTTTTAAATTGTGTTTAAAAACAATCCCGTTTACAGATCCAAACCAAACATCATCATTTTTAGAGTTTATTGATGTTATTTGTATTGGAGTTTTATTGACTGATAGTTTCTCTTTAAAAGAAGTAATATTGCCATTTGATCCAATTTTAGTTAACTCTCCATTAAATGATGAAATCCAAATATTATTTTTCCCATCTTTAGCCAGTAAAAACTCACTATCTGTTGTATAGTCTTTCCCAAAAATACTTTGAAATGAAATGTTTTTAAAACTATAACCATCATACTTGTAAAATTCATTTTTACCTACAGTCCAAATAAAGCCTAATTGGTCTTCAATAATATTTGAGTTGCTAGCAAAAGTTTTATCTAGCTTTATAAAATTAGATTTTTCTTGACCATAACCAAAAAAAGTAATAAAAACATAAAAAAAAATGGGAATTAATTTTTTATATTTTTTTGCGTTTTTTTTAAAGTACATAAAAAGAGTTATTGATTTTTGTATTTATAAGAAAGGTCTTATTCAAATTTACATATTTACAAGTATTAAAAAAAATATAAACGTTAAATGATTAATAGCCCTTATCTAAACCTTTTTTACAATAGGGTGTTAAAATTATTATTTATAGTAGTCATATTCGTCAGAGCATATCATTTGAATAAAACAGAGGTATTCTTTGCTAAAAAAACCTCCTCTATTAATAATATAATAATAACAATTTTGTAAACACACAGTAATTTATTTGTGTTATAGTTTTAAAAAAAAAGAGAATGAGCACACGAAGAAACTTTATTAAAAAATCAGCAATTGCTGGAGTAGGATTAACAATGATGCCAAACTTAACATTTGGTACCTCCTTAAATAAGAAAAAAGATAAACTAAAAGTTGGATTAATAGGTGTCGGTTTACGTGGTACAAATCATTTAAATAATGTTTTATCAAGAGAAGATGTTTTGGTTACTGCAATCTGTGATATAGATCCTAAAAGGATTTCGATAGCTTTAGATAAAATTGATAAAGCAGGTGAGCCTAAGCCAAAAGTATTTGGAGAAAATGATTATGATTACAAAAATCTTTTAGATTTAAAAGATGTAGATGCAGTAATAATTGCAACACCTTGGTTGTGGCACACACGCATGGCCAAAGATAGTATGTTGGCTGGTAAGTATACAGGTTTAGAGGTTTCTGCAGCAAATACTATGGAAGAATGTTGGGATTTGGTAAATACCCATGAGCAGACAGGAAGTCATTTAATGATTTTAGAAAATGTTAACTATAGAAGAGATGTTTTAGCAGTATTAAATATGGTAAAGCAAAATGTATTTGGAGAGCTTGTGCATTTTAGATGTGGTTATCAACATGATTTGCGTTTTGTAAAATTAAATGATGGTAAAACAGCATATGGTAAAGGTGTTGAATTTGGTGAAAAAGGTATTTCAGAATCTGCTTGGAGAACACAACATTCTTTGTTAAGAAATGCAGATGTTTATCCAACTCATGGTGTTGGTCCAATAGCTGTAATGAGTGATGTAAACAGAGGAAATCGTTTCTTATCATTAACAGCAAATGCATCTAAAGGAGTTGGCTTACACGATTATATTGTTAAAAATGGAGGAGAAAATCATCCAAATGCAAAATTAAAATTTAAGCAAGGAGATGTTATTACTTCAACAATAGAAACCGCAAATGGAGAAACAATAATTGTTACACACGATTGTAATTTACCAAGACCCTATTCATTAGGATTCAGAGTTCAAGGAAGTAACGGTTTATGGGAAAAAGATGGAGATAGAATTTATATAGAAGGTAAATCTAAAAAGCCACATCGTTGGGACGATTCTAAAGAGTGGTTAGAAAAATACGATCATCCATTATGGAAAAAATATGGAGAAAAAGCAATGGGATCAGGACATGGAGGCATGGACTTTTTTGTAATAAATGCTTTTGTAGAATCTGCTAAACAAAATATAGCTCCACCAATGGATGCTTATGATGCTGCTGCTTGGAGTGCAATAACTCCTTTATCAGAATTATCTATAGAAAATAATGGTGAACCACAAGATTTTCCAGATTTTACGAGAGGAAACTGGATTAAGCGTAAACCATACAATTGGATAAAAGATACTTACTAATCTTAGCATGATCCGATTTTTTACAAATTAGAAACTAAATAATCAATAATCAATAACCAATAATCAACTAATTTATGAAACAGCAAATTTTTAAGAAACTGTTTTTGGCTTTGCTCTTGATAACTTACTCTGTAAGTGGTCAAACAAAAACCATTACTGGAACAGTATTAGATGAAACTGGAGGTCCTTTGCCTGGAGCGTCTATTATGATCAAAGGCAGTTCTAGTGGAAATACTACAGATTTTGATGGAAAATTCAAAATGAATGCAAAACCAACAGATATTCTAGTTTTCACATACATGGGCTATGATACTAAAGAAATTTTAATAGGTTCTCAAACTACAATTTCTGTGAAGTTATCCCCTAATTCGCAAATGTTAGATGAGATTATAGTGGTGGGTTTTGGTTCTGAGAAAAAATCTAGTATTAGTGGTTCTGTTACGAATGTAAAACTTGGGAAAATTATTGGTGATAGACCAATTACAGATGCAAGTTCTGCTCTGCAAGGAGTAGCAGCAGGTTTGCAGGTAACAACTTCTAGTGGACAGCCAGGAGTAAATAGTACCTCTATAGAATTAAGAGGTTTTGGTAATATAAACCAAGCAACACCACCCTTAATTTTATTAGATAATGTGGAGGTAAGTTTAAATGATATTAACCCAAATGATATAGAAAGTGTATCTATTTTAAAAGATGCTGCAGCAGCATCAATTTATGGAGCAAAAGGTGCTTGGGGTGTAATATTAATAACAACAAAAAAACCAAGTAGAGATCAGGGGGTTAAGTTTAATTATAGAAATACAATTAGTTTTTCTAAAGCACAACAATTACCAGAAAAAGGAACGGTTAGAGATTTTGTAAACCTTTTGCAAGATGTTGGTGTAAATAGATATTTTACCAATCAAAATGTAGAAACATGGTCTAACTATTTAGATGATTATGCAGTAAACCCAGGGAATTATCCAGAAGGAAGAGTTTTAGATGCAGATGGTTATATATATTCATTAAGAGAAGAGAACCCAATACAACAATTATTAGGTAGTAATGGTGTTATTAAAAGACACGATTTTGATTTTAGTGGAGGTAGTCAAAAAACATCCTATAGAGTTTCTACAAGTTATAGTGATGAAGATGGAATTATTGTAACAGATAATGATAGTTATAAAAAGTACAATGTAAATGCATTTTTAAATACAGATTTAACTAAGAACTTAAAGTCTACTACGAATATTTTTTATAGAAAAAGTGAAAGATCGAATCCTATAGGAAGTTATGATAGAGCTGTTAATGAGCCTGTTTATGTACCAACAGGATATTTTACTTTAGATGATGGTAGAGAACTTCCATTTGATTCTCCTGATAATTTAGAGCGTTTATTACCACATACAATTGTTAACACAGATGTGTTGCGTATGTTTCAAAAGCTAGAGTTTGAGCCAATTAAAAATTTAAAGTTTTCTGGAGAATTTACTTACGAAAGAGGAACAACTAAAAGTGTTTCGCAAAATATACAATTGTTAACGGTCGATTCGGCTCAGTTTGGTATTAATAATAACAATCCAGATTTAACAAGTGTTAATAAATCTTTTAGTGAGTTTGAAGATACAACCTTAAACTTTTTTGTAGATTATAAATTTAGTATTTCAGAAAATCATAATATAAAATTAAAAGCAGGTATAAATAATGAAGAATCATTTTTTAACGGCTTTAACGTAAGAAGATTAAACTTGTTATCTACAGATGTACCTTTTATAGATGCAGCTATTGGAACAACAGAAGGTGGAGATTTCTTTTCTGAAACAGCTGTGTTAGGTTATTTTGGTAATATAAAATACGATTATAAAGAAAAATATTTCTTAGAAGGAAATATTAGATATGATGGTTCTTCTAAATTTCCAATAAGTGATCGTTATGGGTTGTTTACATCTGCATCTGCAGCTTGGAATATTAAAAAAGAGAGCTTTTTAGAAAATGTAGAATGGTTGTCATTACTAAAATTATTTGGTTCTTATGGTGAAATTGGTAATCAAGACATACCACAGAATTATCCTTATATTTCTACATGGAGTCCAAGAGAAACCTGGTTTTTGAATGAATCTGGTATTAGAGCTACTACTATAGAGTCTGGTGCATTAGTTAGCCCTTCATTAACTTGGGAAACAGTAAGAAAAACAAATGTTGGAATTGAGACAGCATTTCTTAAAAACAGACTAACAACTAAAGCTGAAGTTTATAAAAACGAAACAATTGGAATGTTAATTCCAGGCGCTGCTTTACCAGCAGTTCTGGGTACAGGAGCACCAAGAACAAATGCAGGAGATTTAGAAACAACAGGTTGGGAACTTTCATTAGGTTGGAGAGATAATGTAAATGGTTTTTCTTATGGAGTAAATGCAAATATTTCTAATAATAAAACAGAAATAACAAAGTTTGATAATCCAGCAGGTTTATTAGGACAATATTACGTAGGTAGAGAAGTTGGTGAGATTTGGGGTTATGAAACTGATGGTTATTATACAGTAGATGATTTTGTAACTGGAACTTTAGATGCAAATTTAAATGGACCAAATAGACAGTTAAATTCAGGAGTTGTAACTTTTGAAGATAGTCATGTACCTTATCCAGGAGATGTAAAATATAAAGATTTGGATGGAGATGGAGTTATTACTGATGGTAATAATACCTTAGAAAATGCTGGAGACGTAAAAATAATAGGGAATAGTAGAAGACAGTATATTTTTGGTATAAATGGATATGCTAGTTATAAAAACTTCGATTTTGCTTTTGCACTAAGTGGTGTTGGTAAAAGAGATAGAAATATAACAGGATCAAAAGGATTCCCTTATAGGAGTCAATTCGATGATGTTTTTAAACATCAACTAGATTACTGGACACCAGAAAATCAAGATGCTTTTTATCCAAGAATGTTTGGAGCAGGTGCAGGAGATAGAGGTAATTATGGTAGTAACCAAAGAGTTCAAACAAAATACTTAAGAGACGCATCCTATCTGAAAATTAATAATATAACTTTAGGGTACACATTACCAGAACCAGTGTTAGATAGAATTCACTTGGATAAAGTAAGATTATTTGTGAGTGGAGAAAACCTTCATACTTTTCATAAACTTCCAAAAGGAATTACACCAGATGTTAATTCAGATGGTTCATATCCAATTCAATCTAACTTTGCTTTAGGGGTTCAATTAACTTTTTAAAAAATAATATAATGAGAAATATAAAAAACACCTTACTATATTCATTTCTCTTGCTAGCTTTAGCAAGTTGTAACGATGACTTTTTAGATAAATTACCACAAGATGAGCTTGCGGAAATAAATACTTTTAGTACTAATAACTCTATACAAGCATTTTCATTACAATTTTATGAAATGTTTGAAGCTCATAATGAAGCAAACAGAATTGGTGGAGATTTAAGACCTGGATCTGGTTATGGATTAGATCGTGAAGCTGGTGCAGACTTAATTCAAAAAGGAACAGAAACTAATGGAAACGCATATATATGGGGTAGAGTTACTGTACCTTCAACAGATGAGGTTTACACTCAGGCATATAGTGAAATAAGAGATTGTAACTTATTGTTAAAGAATGTTCCGAATTCAGATTTATCACAAACAGATAAGGACCATTGGTTAAGTGTTGGATATTTTTTCAAAGCATTTAACTATTTTGAATTGCTAAAAACATATGGTTCTGTTATTTGGTTAGAAGAAGTTGTAACAGATATATCTCCAGAATTATATGGTTCAAAAACTCCAAGAGATGAACTAGCAGCTAATATTCTAAGAGACTTAATTTGGGCTGAAGCTCATATAAAAGATGATTTAGGTTCTCAAGAAAAGAGATTTGTAGATAAAAGTGTGGTAAATGCTTTAATTTCTAGATTTGGTCTTTTTGAAGGAACTTGGAGAAAATACCATGCACTTGGAGGAGAAAACGCGTATTTAGATGCTTCTAAAGTTGCTTCAGAAAAATTGATTAACGAATTTAGTGCATTGCACCCAAATTTTGATCAATTACAAAACAGTGAATCTTTAAGTGGTGTTGCTGGAATTATTCTTTACAAAGAATATAACGAATTAGAAAATTATTCTAATATGTCTACAACATTTAGAGCATCAAACTCAACTTGGGATATTACAAGAAAAGGCGTTGATAAATTCTTAACTAAAAACGGGTTGCCAGTTTCAAACCCACTAAATACACAGTTTGAAGGATATGAGACATTTGCAGAATTTAGAAATAGAGATAAAAGATTATTATATTCTACACCACCACCATATTTTGTTACAAGGTTAACAAATACAACTTGGCAGGATACAAATAACCCTGCAGACGCAGAATGGTTTCCGAAATTAGAGGCAATTAGTCATAATTTAGGTAAGGTTTTACCAGATTTAAATTGGAGAGGAAATGTAGTTTCAAGAGTTCCTAATTTTAATCAAAATTCAGTAGCTGGTTTTAATAGAACATTTTCTGGTTACAGAGTTTGGAAACATTACAATGAATTAAATACAGGTTTTTCTTCTAGAGATTTTGCAGATGCACCAATTTTTAGAATTGGAGAAGTTTTATTAAACTATGCTGAAGCAAAATTTGAATTAGGAGAATTTAATCAAACAGTGGCAGATCAAACAATAAATAAACTTAGAGTTCGTGGAGATGTTATTCCAATGATAGTTTCTTCAATTGGTTCTGATTTTGATCCAACTAGAGATGCTAGTGTAGATCCTGTTTTATGGGAAATTCGTAGAGAAAGAGCTGTAGAACTTTTGGCAGAAGGTTATAGAAGAGAAGATTTAAGACGTTGGAAAAAAATGAATTATGTAACAGAAGCAAAGTTGGGAAGATATATTACTGCTGCAAGTCAAAACAATAGAGTGCCTATTAAAGATGGTGCTCCAGAAGGTTTTGTACAAACTGTTTTAGGTACGCCACCTGTATTTGAAGATTATTACTACCTTTTTCCACTTCCTTCTAACGAATTAGTTTTAAACCCTGAATTGACACAAAATCCAGATTGGTAATTTAAACTATTAAACTAAAAATTAATCAAATGAACACATTAATAAAAATTAATATAAAACAAATCTTTTTGCTTTTTGCAACTGCAATTTTTATTGCTAGTTGCACTACAAGTGATGATGGTTATCAAAAAAATATCAGTGTTAATCCAGATTTTTTACCAAAAGCTTCTTTTACAGCTTCTGGTACTAATATAACAGAAGGAGAAACAATTTCTTTTACTGATACATCTACAAACGAACCTTATTTATGGTCTTGGTATATAGGTGGAGCAGACAATACTCAAAGTAATCAGAAAAATGTAGAAGCAACTTTTAATGTACCTGGAGTTTATAGTGTTATACTAAAAGTTAGAAATGATGAAGGTGCAGATGAAATAGTTTTAGAGAATTATATTACTGTAGAAGGAAAACCAATACCATTTATATCTTTATATGATTTTGATAAAAACTTAAATGATGATGGAAGTAATGGTATAACAGCAGTTTCTAATTATGGAGAACCAACTTATGTGAATGATAGAAATAGTCTAAGCGAAAGCGCATGGTTATCTCCAGCTACAAAAGATCAGTTTTTAAGTATTCCTACATACAAAGGCGTTACTGGTACAAGTACAAGAACTATTATGGCAAGATTTAAAACAGATACAGGAACCTCTAGAAAAACGATACTTTCCTATGGTACAAATGCTTCAGGAAAAATGTTTACTGTAATGATAGAAAACGATCGTGTTAGAATTGAGGCTGGTGCATCTAATCTAAGATCTTCAAGGAACGGATTAAATGACGGAAAATGGCATCACTTAGCAATAACATACGACCCTACAGATGGAGATAAATTATCTGATATAAAAATATATATTGATGGTGAATTAGATCCAGGAACACCAGACGAAGCAGGAAATTCATATAATTCAGCAACTACTGTTATTAATACAGATTCTGGAAGTGATGTAAGAATAGGTTTTGCAATATATTCTAACTATCCATTTATTGGGGAATTAGATGATGTAGCTATTTTAGATATTGTTTTAATCAAAGAACAAATTTCGGCAATAGCTCAAGAATAAAAACACGATAAAATCCCCCAACTTAATTCATATTACAAACAATAATTATTTGATTTGAATTAGTATTATTTTAGTGAATTAAAGAAACTTGTTTTAATGCATTTTTTGGTATAAAATGAGTTTCTTTTTTTTTAAATAATTACTTAATATTTTAATTCTAATACAACTATAATTCACATAGCCAATGTTTACATCTTTTAAAAATATAATTTTAATAGCTTTTTCAATTCTTTTGTTTTCTTGTAATAATTCTAAAAAAGAATTAAATAAAAACGATAAAAAGAAACCAAATATTATATACATTTTAGCCGATGATTTAGGATATGGTGAGTTAGGTGTTTATGGACAAGAAAAAATTGAAACTCCAAATATTGATGCTTTAGCTAAAAATGGAATGATGTTTTCTCAACATTACTCTGGAGCACCTGTTTGTGCGCCTGCAAGATATATGTTGTTAACAGGAAAGCATGCAGGGCATTCTTATATTAGAGGAAATGATGAATGGAACGAACGTGGTGATGTTTGGAACTATGGAAAAGTAATTAAAGATTCTACTTTAGAGGGGCAAAGACCAATACCAACTTCAACAATATTATTTCCTAAATTACTTCAAGAAAAAGGATACAAAACAGGTATGATTGGTAAATGGGGTTTAGGAGCTCCACATACAGATGCTCTACCAACAAAAATGGGTTTCGATTATTTCTTCGGATATAACTGCCAAAGACAAGCACACACTTATTACCCAGTTCATTTATATGAAAATGAACATAAATATCATTTAAAAAACGATACTATAAGACCATCTAAAAAATTAGCAAAAGATGCAGATATTAATGATGAAGAAAGCTACAAGGAATATACTTTAAATGAATATGTGCCAGATTTATTATATGATAAAATGATAAATTTTATTTCAGATAATAAAGAGGAACCATTCTTTTTTTACTGGGCAACACCTTTGCCACATAACCCAATTCAAGCTCCAAAAAAATGGGTAGATTATTACATTAAAAAATTTGGAGATGAAACACCTTACTTAGGTCAAAAAAGTTACTACCCTCATAAAAACCCAAGAGCAGGTTATGCTGCAATGATTTCTTATTTAGATGAAAATGTAGGTAGATTAATTAAAGAACTTAAAGAACAAGGGGTTTATGAAAATACAATAATTATTTTTTCTTCAGATAATGGGGTAACCTATACTGGAGGAACAGATGGCGAATTCTTTAATAGCTCTGCGCAGTTTGATGAAAAATATGGAAAAGCAAAAGGTTTTGTTTATGAAGGAGGAATTAGAGTTCCTATGATTGCAAGTTGGCCAGGAAAAATTAAACCAAATTCAAAATCAGATTTAATTTCTTCTCAATATGATGTTATGGCAACGCTTTCTGATATTACAGGATTTAAGCAACCAGAAAATGATGGAATTAGTTTTTTACCAACACTTTTAGGTGAATCAACACAAAAAAAACATGACTTTTTGTATTGGGAATACCCAGAATATGGAGGTCAAGTAGCAATAAGAATGGGAGATTGGAAAATTGTTAGACAGAATTTAAAAAACAAGAAAGAACCAACTTTAGAGTTATATAATTTAGCAATAGACCCAACAGAATCTAATAATGTAGCGTCACAAAACCCAAAAATTTTAGAGAGAGCTGCAGCGATTTTCAAAAGAGAACATAAAGATGCAGTTTCAGAGAGATTTAGAATTCCATTAATTGAATCTGGATTATTAAATGTTAAAGAATAATTGATGAAAAATATTAAAAAATTAATATTTTTAGTAACTATAGCTTTAGCGATTTTTAGCTGTAATAAAGAGAAAACTAGTTCAGAAGTAGAGCATCCAATTTGGATAGAAATGATGGAACAACCATCAGTAAATATGACAGAACTTAGAGAGTCTTTCGATAATTATTGGAAAACCCATACACATCATAAAGGTGATAGATCTAAGCAATTTGAACAATGGTATGCTATTAATTCCAAAAGATTAGATATTTATGGAAATGTAATTTCAGCAGAAGATGTTCGAAATGAATTTCAAAGAATTAGAAGCAATGCAAATTTAGAACAGTTTGGTAATTGGTATAATTATGGACCTTTAAAAGTTGGTCCTAGAAAAGATGGGGCTGTTAGAGATGGAGGTAGAGTTAAGAATATTGCATTTCATCCTACAGATGAAAATACATTTTATGTTTCTACCTTTAAAGGAGGTTTATTTAAAACTTCAGATAGTGGGCAAAACTGGCTTCCTTTAACAGATCACTTAACACAAGAAGTATATATTAGTAAAGTTATAGCATCAAACCCAAATAGTATTGTTATTGGTACAAATACTGGAGTTTTAAAAACAATTGATGGTGGAATTAATTGGGCTTCTACTACTTTAACTTCAGGAAAAATTAAAGCTTTAGCAATTAAAAGCGATGATGATACTGTAATAATTGCAGGTTCACAAACAGGAATTTATAGATCTACAGATATTGGCGCAACTTTTACGCAAGTGTTATCTACTACAGATGTCGAAGAAATAGTACAGCACCCAACAAATCCTTTAATATTTTATGCTGGCACAAATGGAAGCTCTTCCCAATTTTTTGTTTCTGCTGATGGAGGAATTACATGGACAGAAAATAAGACGGATTTCTCAAAAGGAAGTTTTATGAAAATTGCAGTAACACCAGCAGCTCCTAACAATGTTTATGTTATAAATGCAAGAGATCATTTAGGTCAAGATTCATTTGATGGTGTATACGTTTCTACAAATTCAGGAACTAGTTTTACTAAGAAATCAGGAACAACTCCTTGTATAACAGGTTATAATCTTGATGGGACTATTTCTAGAGGTCAGCCAAATTATAATTTATTTATAGTAGTAGATCCTGTTAATCCTAATTTAATGTATGCAGGTGGTGTAAAATCTTGGAAGTCTACAGATGGAGGTGTAAATTGGAGTCAATCTTTTGATAATGTAACTCCAAGTGGTCATGGTTTACATTTAGACCAACTTTCTTGGGCGTATTCTCCTTTAAATAACAAATTATATGCTTTAAATGATGGTGGAATTTATTATTTAAACGATACTAATAAGTTTGTGATGATAACAGATGGTTTACCAATTGCAGAGGTTTGGGAATGTACTCAAAGCCAGCAAAATAAATCTAATGTTGCAGGAGGAACTTTTCATTGTGGCATAAAATTAAACAAAAATGGCAAATGGTATTCTCCTTGGGGGGGTGATGAAGCAACAGTTTTATTTGATTATTCTGATGACACTTATGCCTATCATTTTAAATATGAAAAAATAAGTCGTTCTATAGATGGAGGGATGTCTTTTCAAAGAATTAATCCTTCTACAGCAGATCGTGGTTTGTATACAGGAACAGGTGTTGTAGATAAAAGTGATGTAAATACTATATTTGTTGGACTTCTTCAAGTAGAAAGAATCAACAATGCAAGAACAGCAAATAATAGTCAAGTTTGGGATAAAATTTCAAGTTTTTCTGGAAGTTCTAAAATTCAAAAAATAGAACAATCTGATGCAAATCATAATATAATGTATGTAGCAAGAGAGGATAGTAAATTTTACAGATCTGACAATGTTAGAGATGCATCACCAACTTTTAGTGAGGTAGCATTGCCTTTTACAGGAAGAGTTCAAGACATAGCTACACATCCTACAAACGATAATATTGTTTATATTCTTTTGGGGAATAAAATCTTTAAATCCATTAATAAAGGGAATTCTTGGACAGATATTTCTTCTGGTTTACCAGGTATTGCATTGTTAGAAATGGTGTATGATAAATCTAGTAACGAAGGTATTTATGTTGGTACAGATGTAGGTGTTTATTACAAAGATGCAACCTTAAATACTTGGATTGATTATTCTAAAGGATTACCAGCAATTAGAGTTTCTGGTATGGATATTTTTTACGGACAAACAAGAAAGGAAAGTATTTTAACAATTTCTACAGACGGAAGAGGTTTTTGGAGATCAGCATTAAATGATGTTCAGATAATAGCTCCCAAAACAAGTTTTACTTCAGATAAAACATCAGTATTTAAAGGAAATGCTATTAATTACATTGATGCAACAACAGAAAATCCATTAACTTGGGAATGGACTTTTGAAGGAGGA
>TARA_R110002049_G_scaffold616_7_pt1 | contig 17753 bp, 16 predicted proteins | sample TARA_R110002049 | Tara Oceans TARA_R110002049 (sample SAMEA4396941) | marine metagenome | biome: Polar Biome; feature: [SRF] surface water layer (ENVO:00010504); material: water (ENVO:00002006), including particulate matter (ENVO:01000060) such as... | depth 5 m | reverse complement strand
ATTAAAAAGAAGTTCGAAAATGGTTCTTTTACAGTTCACGGACAAATGATTAATGATAACGCACAATTCTTTATGCCTTTACCTTTGGACGGTAACAGAAATAGAATTGCTGGTAATGATGGTGAATCTGTTTCTCAACTATTATCAGGTCAGTTAGCAAATACTTCTTTTTTAACTGCTGGAGGTGCTTATGAAAGCCCAATTGAAGATGGTGTTTCTACACAAGGCGGATATGTAATGGCAGATTTTAACTATAATTTTACTGATGATTTAAAGTTTAAATCTAAAGTAAAATACGCAAGTTACCAACACAATTTTGCATTGTATGTAGGTGGAAACGGAACTTATAATAATCCGTTAACTTTAGGAAATTACATCGAAAATGTTGCTCCAGGTAATTTAAGCTATACAGCGCAATATCAAGGAGGAATTGGTGCTGTTAATGCAAATGATTTAGTAGTAGAAAATTTACACGTAGATCGTTTAAGACCAATGACAGACTATTCTGGTGAAGCATCTTTAACAAAAATAATAGACTCAGATGCAGGTAGTCATAGCATTACTGCGGGTGTTTACTTAGCTAGAACAGAAGCAGAAGATGTAAATTATCAATATAGAGTTTTATCAGAATTTAATAATAATCCTCGTTTGGTAAATTTAAGTTATGTAGATGCAGGTGGTAATAATGTAACATATTCAGAAGGAGGTTTATACAACAGAATTGGTATGACTTCTAACAATTTTTTATCACAAACTAAAACGGCATTTTATGTTACAGACGAAATGGTTTTTGATAAATGGCGTTTTGATGCTGGTATAAGAATCGAGAGTACAAAAGGTACTTTTAGTAAAGGTAATATTGTAAGCACCACAGTTTATGATGATGCTACTTTAACTACAGATTTGGCAAACGTTCAATATGCAGATGGTAGTTTTTTAAGAGCAGATGTAGAAGCTACAGATTGGGCATTATCATTAGCAGCATTGCATAATTTAACCGATAATGTAAATTTATATGCAAACTTTTCTAGAGGATTTTTCTTTCCGCAAATTAGAGGTTTTGCACCAGTAGCAGGTATACCAAATACAAATTACGATTCAGAAAAAATTACTCAATTTGAAGTTGGAGCAAAATTAGGTACAGAAAAGTTATCTGGATCTTTAGCAACTTATTATGTAAGTTTAAAAGATAGAATTAAAATTACACAAGGTTTTGTAAATGGCTCTTTAGTAGATTTAACAAGATCAGAACAAAGTACATCTACTTTAGGTTTAGAGGCGAATTGGTCTTATAAATTAACTGAAAATTTCGATTTTAGAGGTTCTGCAACATATCAAAACCATGAAATTACTAAAAATACAGACGAAGATTTAGTTACTGGTGGTTCTACAGAAGTAAATGTGGGTAACGAACTGGCAAGACAACCAAATTTTTTAACGAGTATGGGATTGCATTTTGACAATAGTAGTTTTGATGGTCAGTTTACTTTAAATCATACAGGAAGCAAGTTTACAGCAGACAACAATAATGTAGAGTTAGACGCCATAAACATATTTAGAATAGGGGCAGGTTATACTTTTAATTTAAATAATGATGAAGAGCGTAATGAAAATTTAAGAATTGGTTTCTCAGTCTTTAATTTATTTGATGATTCAGGAGTAACAGAAGGTGATCCAAGAAATATAAACCAAGCAGGTGATGCAGAATTTTTCTTTGGTAGACCAATTTTACCTAAAAGAATGTTTTTAACAGCAACTTTTAACTTTTAACCCCCATTAGTTATTAATTAAACTTCTCACTGCTTAATAAAGTAATTAAGCAGTGAGTTTTAATTCAAAAAAACAATTCAATACAGTTTAAAAAAATGAAAAACTTACAAGAAAAAGCAAAAGAAATTTTAAACAATAATTGGAAAGGAAATTTTAGTATTCCTTGTGCCAATTTATACCCTTTTCAATGGAAATGGGATTCTGGTTTTATTGCCATTGGTTTAGCGCATTTTAATATGAAAAATGCAGAAAAAGAAATCGAAACGTTATTAGATGCTCAATGGGAAAACGGATTTATTCCACACATTGTTTTTCATACAGAGAATGATAGTTATTTTCCTGGAGCTAGTTTTCATAGATCAGATTTACATCCTTTGGCATCAAAAAAATACAAATCTACAGGTATGACACAGCCACCGGTAACAGGTTTTGTGTTAGAAGATATGTATAAAATCAGCAAGGATAAATTACAAACTTTACAATATTTAGAAACTGTAATTGATAAAGTATATTTTAATCATGAGTATTTTTACAATCATAGAGATCCAAAAAATGAAGGTTTGGTTTATATCTATCATAACTGGGAATCTGGTACAGATAATTCTCCAATTTGGGATGATATTTGGGCAACAATGAATCCGCCAGAATATACTTTTGAAAGAAGAGATACAACACACGTGGATGCCTCAGAAAGGCCCTCTAAAAGAGAATACGATCATTATTTACACATTATAGAAATTGCAAAAGCTAATAATTATAGTGATGAAAAAATAGCGGAATTATCGCCTTTTTTAGTACAAGATCCTTTGTTTAATGCAATGCTTATAAAATCTAACGAAAGTTTAATTAAATTATATCAAGAAATTGGTGGTAATGCAGATAAAATTGATCAACTTAAAAAATGGCAAAAGAAAAGTATCAAATCATTTAATAATAAATTATTTGATAATGAATTAGGTGCTTATATTCATTACGATTTAAGAAATGAAAAACCATTAAGGTATTTAACATCATCTTCATTTGCACCATTATTTGCAAATATTCCATCGCAAGAAAGAGCAGACAAAATGGTAAAAGTAATGATAGATAAATTTGGTGGAGAACATCAATATTTATGTGCTTCTTTCGACCCAGATAGTAATCGTTTTAATCCTAAAAAATATTGGAGAGGACCAGTTTGGGTAAATTTAAATTGGATGCTTTTCTACGGGTTAAAAAATTATGGTTACAATGATATTTCAGACCGAGTAAAACAGGATACCATTAGTATCGTAGAAAAAAATGGATTTTACGAATATTTTGATTCTAGAAAAGAAATGCATACAGATGGTAAAGCTGGTTATGGTGGAGGAGATTTTTCTTGGACTGCAGCTTTACTGTTGGATATGTTAAATAATTAAACGATACTTTTAACCAAGCACAAAAATTAGAATTATGAATTATATAGATTATATAATTATTGTAGTTTACCTCTTAGGGTTTTTAGGAATAGGGTATTTCTTTAAAGAAAATAAAAATTCTAAAGATTACTTTTTAGGAGGGCAATCTATGAGTTGGTTTCCACTGAGTTTATCAACAATGGCAACTCAACTTTCTGCGATTAGTTTTATCTCTGCTCCTGCTTTTGTAGGGTTAAAACAAGGTGGAGGTTTACAATGGTTAACGTACGAATTTGGTGTGCCTTTAGCAATGGCTTTTTTGTTAATAGCTATAGTTCCTACGTTATATAATTCTGGTATAGTAAGTGTTTACGAGTATCTAGAAAAACGCTTTGATGCTTCATCAAGATTGCTAATTAGTTTTGTTTTTCAAATAAGTAGATCTGTTGCAACTGGAGTTATGGTATATACAATGGCGCTAATTCTACAAGCAACTGTTGGTATCGAATTTTGGATTTCAGTATTAATTATTGGAATTATTACAATGATTTACTCTTTCCAAGGAGGAATGAAAGCTGTTATTTGGGGAGATGTTATACAAATGTGTATTCTGTTTTTTGGTATTGTTGTTTGTTTAATATATGGTATTAGCGAACTTGGTGGTTTCGAAAACTTCTTAACTAATGTAGATAAAGAAAGATTAACAGCTGTAGATTTTTCTAAATGGGGTTTTAATAATGCTGATAAGAATGATGAATTTGGTTTTTGGCCAATGGTAATTGGTGGTTTCTTTTTATATGCTTCTTATTATGGAACAGACCAAACACAATCACAAAGATTACTATCTGCAAAAGGATTACCAACTATTAAAAAGTTGCTTTTAGCAAACGGATTATTGCGTTTTCCAATAACACTAACTTATTGTATCATGGGTTTAGTTCTAGGTACGTTATTAATTCAAGATGCCAGTTTTCAGGCTTTAATGGATAGCGTTTATCAAACAAATATTGGTAGTTTAGAAGGTAAAAAAGCAGATTTAATGGTGCCAGTTTTTATCATTAAATATTTACCAAATGGTATTATAGGTATTTTAATAGTAGCTATAATGTCTGCAGCAATGTCTTCTTTAAGTTCTACTGTAAACTCTTTATCAGCAGTATCCTTAGAAGATTTTATTAAAAGATTTAAACCTAATATGTCAGACAAACAATATGTGTCTTATTCAAGATTATTGTCTGTTTTTTGGGGGTTAATTTGTTTGTTTTTCGCTTTTTTTGCAGGTAGTATAGAAGGCACAGTTATAGAGGTCATCAACAAAATAAGTTCTATTTTTTATGGGCCAATTTTAGCTGCTTTTATCTTAGCAATTTTAACTAAAAGAACCCATGCTTTAGGTGCCAATATTGGTATAGTTGCTGGTGTTGCATTTAATATGTATTTGTGGTTGTATGTGCCAGATGTATTTTGGTTTTGGTGGAATGCAATAGGCTGTTTTGTAACAATGTTTGTTGCCTATACTGTTAGTTTGCTAATAAAAAGAGATACAAAAGAAGGCTTAGAAGTTGTGTTTTATAAAGGAGGTAAAAAAGAAGTTGCACTATTATTAGGTTACTTTATAATCATTGTAATTTTAGCAATGTTTTTAGTTAATTTTTTAAGTTAAAATATCAAGTTTTGAAAATTGTTATTGCACCAGATAAGTTTAAAAATTCGCTAACAGGTATAGTTTTTTGCGAAATTGTAGAAAAAGAAATTCTAAAAAAAAATTCTAATATAGAAGTTGTAAAACTTCCGCTTGCAGATGGTGGAGATGGCACAATTGAGGTTGTCAACTTCTATTTACAAGGAAAAGTAGTTGAGGTTACTGTTAATAATCCTTTTTTTAAACCTGTTAAAGCTTCGTACTTATATTCAGAAAATTCTAAAACTGCGTTTATAGAAATGGCAGAAGCTTCTGGCGTTAAATTACTAGATAAAACTGAATTTGATTGTATAAATGCCACCACTTTTGGTACTGGAGAAATGATTGTCGATGCCATAAACAAAGGTGTAAAAACGATTATTTTAGGTGTTGGAGGTAGTGCAACAAACGATTGTGGAATAGGAATGGCTTCAGCTTTAGGCTATCAATTTTTAGATAAAAATAATAACTTAGTAAAACCAATTGGAGCCAATTTATCTAAAATTAAATCGATAAATGCTTCAGAAATTCATCAAGGAATAAGCAATGTAGATTTTAAAATTGCTTGCGATGTTACCAATCCTTTATATGGCAAAAACGGAGCTGCTTATGTTTATGGAGGACAAAAAGGAGCATCAGAAAAAGAAATTATTTTACTAAATAAAGGATTAGAAGATTTTGCTAAAATTTTAAACGATGTTTTTACAATCGATGTTCAGTCTGTAAAAGGAGCTGGTGCAGCAGGTGGAATGGGAATTGCTTCTAAATTATTTTTAAACGGATCTTTAAAACCAGGGATTCAATTGGTAAAAAACCTTGCTAATTTTGATAAAAAAATTAAAAATGCAAATTGGATTATTACAGGAGAAGGTAAATTAGACAGCCAAACTTTGTCTGGTAAAACCATACAAGGTGTTTTAGAATCTGCCCAAAAACAAAAGATAAACGTGGCTGCTTTTTGTGGTAAAATTGAACTTACAAATAACGAATTAAAAGAAATAGGAATTGAATACGGAAAAGATATAATGAGTAATTCTAAAAATTTAGATGATGCGATGAACAATAGTTCAAAATATTTAAAAATTTTAGCTAAAAATTTTTTAAAATTTCTAGATTAAGACCATTTTTCTTTTATAGAAATTAGCTCTTTTTGAGATTTCATAATAGGTTTTTGGTTTATTTCGCCAGTTTTTAAACAAGTAAAAAGTAAAAAGATAATTTCTAAATCTGTATTATTAGTTATTAGTAAATTACTAGTATTTTCCTCTTTAGATTCATAAAAAGAATCGTCAATTTCTGCAATTTTAATTCCGTTTTTATAAACAGATTTTTTCTGATAATAATGAATTTGAATTTCAAAAACATCGTTTTTAAACTGAGTTTTAAAACTTGAATTCTCTTTGTTTTCTGAGTTTAAAACAACTGTTTCTTTATCTTTAGTTATTATGTTGTAAGAAACTCGCCATTTCCAAAACTTGAATTTCTTTGTAATTCTATAAAGTATTTCGTTTTCTAAATTATATACTTCTGCAGTTGTTTTTCCAAACTCTAAAAACCAGCTAGAAGTATATTCTAGTCTGTTTTCAGAATTATAAACTTTAAAATTATTTGTAGAATGATCTATTTTATAAACCAGTTTTTCCATATTAATTATGAACGTTTAAAAAATTTACAACTAAATCTGGAAAATCTGTAAAAGCTCCATCTACATTTGCATCAATTAAAAGTGTTTGCATCATTTCATTAAACGAAGAAAACTCATCTAATTGATCTGCTCTAAATGTGTAAGGATGTACTTTTAAACCTAATTTGTGTGCGTCTGAAACTAATGCAGTAAATTGCCAATTACCATCTTCTTTTTTATCTAAAACTTGTTTATACCAAGGTCCAATACCATCTGCATAAGTTGCAAAGTGGGCTAATTTTTTTGCTTCTTCAGAAAACTCTATCAATTGCACTAAAAACAAATCAGAATTTAAATTTTTTCTAATTCTTTCTAATTCTTTGGCGTTAAAACATTGTAAAATACAATTATCTTTTTTGGTTTTGTAACCATAATCTGCAAGCGTTTTTAAAACAATTTCAGTTAAGTTTTTGCCTTCTTTTTTATGAAATTCAGGGTCTTTAATTTCAGGATATATTCCAATATTTTTTCCTGTAGAGGCATTTAAACCTTGTATTAATTCAATTTCTTCACTTAAAGAATGCAGTTTAAAATTACCTTTTCCTTTTGGAAATCTTTTTGGATAAAATTGTGTTCCTGTTTCTGGGTTAAAACGTTCAGAAACTTTTAAGGTTTGCAACTCTTTAAATGTAAAATCAATTACATAATATCTATTGTCTTTTCTTTTTCTATCTGTAAATTTTGTAGCAACATTTGTAACATCATCTAAATAAATATCATGAATTACAACAGGAATATTGTCTTTACTTAACACCAAATCTTGTTCTATAAAATCTACATTCATTGCATAAGCCATTGCTTTAGCTTCTATTGTGTGTTCTGGTAAATAACCAGAAGCGCCTCTGTGGGCAATCACAATTTTTTTATTCATTTTAGGTTTCTTTTTATGCTGTGTACAAGAAATAAGTAATAGACTAAGTAAAAATACTAAAATTGATTTCATTTGAATGAAAATTAGAATTTAAAGATAGAACTTTTGTAGTTTTGCAACATGAAAATAGCGTTAAAAATAATGTTTATCATCTTTATAGTTTGGATGATAGTTGGAGGTTACTTAATAAACACAGAACACGAAAAAGCACAAGTTGTAATGGGGTTAGGTGTTTTATATTTATCGTTTTTATTTATGCCTTTGTTTATTTACTTTAGGTACAGAGATGGTAAATACAAGAAATATATTTTGAACGATCAGAAATTAAAAGATGCTTTTAGTCAACAAGGAAAGAAGTAATTAATCTTCTTTTTTTAAAAAAGCATACACAGGAAAGTGATCTGAAAAACCACCTTGATACCAAGGGCCAATGTAGGTTCTAAAAGGACTTCCTTTTAATTTTCCTCTATTTATTTTAAGCCATTCTTTATTAAAAACTTCAGCATGTTTAAAATAAAGTTTTCCTGCCTTTTTTTCTGTAAAGTTTTTAGATAACAAAATCTGATCAAACAAATTCCATTTTCCATTATATGTTAACGAACCTGTTTTTTCTGGTTTTAAAATACTTTCCATAGGATTTATAAAATCGTCTGAAACCAACGTTTTTACACTTTTACTTGTTGGATCGTCATTAAAATCTCCCATAACAATAATTTTTGCATCAAAATGGGTGTCTTTAATTTCGGTAATAATAGTTCTAGCGGTTTCAGCTGCAGCAACTCTTTTGTGTTCTGTTTCTGCTGCGCCTTCTCTTCTAGAAGACCAATGGTTTACTAGAATATGTACCAATTCGCCATGTAAATTTCCACTAACTTTTAAGATATCTCTAGTGTAATCTCTATTACCTTCATCATCTTTTAAAAATACTGGAAATGTTTCTGAAGTTAAAAGTTCAAAAACTCTTTTATTGTATAATAATGCAACATCAATACCACGTTCATCAGGAGAATCGTAATGGGCAAAACCATAATGTTGTTTTCTTAGATTAGAGGAGTTTATTAAATCTCTAACAACTTTTGCATTTTCTACTTCTACTAAACCAACAATTGCTGGTGTAAATTTAGATCTATTCATTCCTAATTGAGAAATAACAGAACCTAATTTTTTGATTTTAATTTTATAGCGTTTGTAACTCCATTTTAACTTTCCTTCAGAAGTAAAATCATCGTCAAATGTTTTTGGATCATCTACTGTATCAAATAAATTTTCTACATTATAAAAACCAATGGTAGTTATTTTTTTACTTTGTTTATATGATGAAAGAGATGGGAACATAGTATTTATTTAATGGTAAATGTAGTAAATTAATTTAGAGGCTTTACATTAAATTAACCCCTGTTTTTGCAGTATTTAAAATGTTTTACGGTTTCCGTTGTAGAATTATTATTAAAAACCTTTTTTTAACGATAACTAGTTTAAATTTTTAATGTTTTTAACAAACTCACATCAATATTTCTATTTTGTTAATTGTTAGCTAAACTGCTTGTTACTAACTTAAATAACTTGTTTTTATAACATTCTGTTTTCATTATAATATTCTTTATAAATTAATTTTACAATGCAATTTAGCACCAAAAAAAATGAATTTTAAAAAAGTAAAGATGAAAAAATTAACAATTGTATTTTTAGTAGCATTAATGACAAGTGTATCTGCATTTTCTAATAACAGCGATAATATTAAAGAAATTGATTTAAAATTAAGAAAAAAAATTGTTGAATTATTAGGGAATTATAAAGGGAAATTAGATTCTAATTTAGAAACTTCTATAGAATTTTTAATTAATAAAAAAGGAGAAATAGTTGTATTGTCTATAGATTCTAAGAAAGACAATGTTGCATCATTCATTAAAAATAAACTGAATTATAAAATTGCTTCTGTAGAAAATTTAGAAATTTTAAAAAGATATAGAGTACCTGTAAAGTTTGTTAAAACAATATAACTTAACAAAAACAAAAGGGTTTCTTAATGTAAAGAACACATTTTTTATAAACTTAACAATTAATTTTGTGTCGCAGAAAACCTTGTAAACTTTCTGTGTTTGAATTTGAATTAATAAATTAAACCTTAGCATTTGTTAAGGTTTTTTTATGTCTTAAAGAGAAGAATAGTTCGTACTTTTGTAGTCTATGATAGACGCAAAAGAAGCAATTTCAGAAAAAGCAGTTTTAATTGGTGTAATTACCCAACAACAGAATGAAACCCAGTCTGATGAGTATTTAGATGAATTAGAGTTTTTAACATCTACAGCAGGTGGTGTAGCTGTAAAAAGATTTGTTCAGAAAATGGAAAAACCAAACCCTAAAACATTTTTAGGTGTTGGTAAATTAGATGAAGTAAGAGCATACATAGAATCTAACCATATTGGTACTGCAATTTTTGATGACGAATTATCGCCAGCACAAATACGAAATATAGAAAAAGTTTTAGATTGTAAAATATTAGACAGAACTAATTTAATCTTAGATATTTTTGCACAAAGAGCACAAACTAGTTCTGCCAAAACACAAGTAGAATTAGCACAATGCCAATATTTGTTACCAAGGTTAACAAGACTTTGGACTCACCTTGATAAACAAAAGGGTGGTATTGGTATGCGTGGACCTGGTGAAACAGAAATAGAAACAGATAGACGTATTATACGTGATAAAATAGATGTTCTAAAAAAGAAACTAAAAACTATTGATAAGCAAATGGCTGTTCAGCGAAAAAATCGTGGAAAAATGGTGCGTGTTGCTTTAGTTGGTTATACCAATGTTGGTAAATCTACTTTAATGAATGTTATTAGTAAAAGTGATGTTTTTGCAGAAAACAAACTATTTGCAACATTAGATACTACTGTTAGAAAAGTAGTTATAAAGAATATTCCGTTCTTAATGACAGATACAGTTGGTTTCATTAGAAAATTACCAACACAATTGGTAGAGTCTTTTAAATCTACGTTAGATGAAGTTAGAGAAGCAGATTTGTTATTACATGTTGTAGATATTTCTCATCCTAATTTTGAAGATCATATTGCCTCTGTAAATACCATTTTAGATGATATTAAATGTGCAGACAAACCTACTTTAATGGTTTTTAATAAGATTGATGCATATTCTCATGAAACCATAGATGAAGATGATATTGTTACAGAAAGAACTAAAGAACATTATACTTTAGACGATTGGAAAAAAACATGGATGAACGACAAAGATGTAAGTTCTATCTTTATTTCTGCCTTAAATAAAGAGAATCTAGAAGATTTTAAAGAAACAACTTACGAAGAAGTGAAGAAAATTCACATTCAGCGTTTTCCTTATAATGACTTTTTGTATTACGAATATAAAGAAGACGAATAGTATTTTTAAAATTAAGTTAAAATAAAAAAGAGCAAAAAAGCTGTAGAATATTACAGTTTTTTTGCTCTTTTTAGTTACTAATATATTAGTTTATATTTCTTTTTGATCATCAATAGTACCCATTCTTTTTGCTCTATTTTCCCAAGATTTTCTTGCTAAAGCTTGTAAGTCTGCAACAGAATCACTCTCATCCATAATTTCTAAACCAAGTAACGTTTCTATAACGTCTTCTTGTGAAACAATACCACTTACAGAACCATATTCATCTACAACCAATGCAATATGTTCTTTTTCTTTTATCAATTTATCAAATAAATCTGGTATAGATAATTCTCTTTCTGTTACTATAATATTCCTTTTTATTGAAGCTAAAGTGTTTTCTCCTTCACCATTAATAATTGCTTCTAGTAAATTATCTTTTAGAAAGTAACCTGTAATAGCATCTGGATTTTCAGAAAAAACAGGAATTCTAGAAAAACGTAATTTCTTATGTTCATTATAAAATGAAGTAATAGTTTGTGTCTCGTCTGCAATTTCTAGAACAGATCTTGGTGTCATTACATCATTTACTTTTATCTCTTTAAAACCAAGTAGGTTTCTAATAACTTTGCTTTCGTTTTCTTTAAAAACACCTTCTTTTTCAGCCATATCTGCCATAACTAAAAAGCTTTCTCTACTTAAAATACTACCATGTCCTTTACCTCCAATTAGTTTTGTTGTTAATTGAAGAATCCATAAAATACCAGTATATTTTAGTGGAAATATCATTATGTTTAATGCTTTTGAGGTAAAGTTTGCTAGTTGTTTCCAATAAGTTGCACCAATTGTTTTTGGTATAATTTCTGAAGCTACTAAAATTAAAATAGTCATAACAGTAGAAACAATACCAACCATAACATCTTCTGTAATTTTAATACCAAAAAAAGTTTTTATTTCTGTGCCATAGATTTCTGCATAAGCAACTTTTGCTTGTACACCAACCAAAATTGCACCAACTGTATGAGCAACTGTGTTAATAGTTAAGATTGCAATTAAAGGTTTGTCTACATCTTTCTTAAATATTTCTAATTGATTTGCGTATTCTTCTCCTTCACTTTTTTTAAGGTTGATAAAAGTAGGAGTAATACTTAATAAAACTGCTTCTAAAATAGAACACAGGAATGAAAAAAATATAGAAATAGTGGCAAAAATTATTAATAGTGTCATGTACAATTTATTTGAAATGCGAAGTTACACAAAATAAAAAAACCTCAAGAATTTCTTCTTGAGGTTTCGTTTAAAATATTGTTTTCTATTTAGAAAGCATAGCTCATACCTAATAAGTAGTAAGATTGTAACTTGTTATCTACAGTATCAAAAGTTTCTGTAGGAAAATCAATTAAAGCATTATTTAAAGCTTCTTGTTTGTTTTTACGCAAACCTAACTCTAAACCAACTCCAATTCCTTTCCAGATAGTATAACCAAAAGAGTTTGTCCAAGTCCAGTTAGATAAATCAGAAGATTTATAACTTTGAAAAACAGATAAGTTAGATTTTACACTTAATTTACCATATTTTTTAGTGTAATCTGCTACAATTTTTGCCCCTAAAGAAGATTCAAAAACAGTATCTCCATCACTAAAAACAAAGTTGTAGTTTCCTGGGTGCATTACAACAACTAAGTTGCTTGTTGGCGTCCAAGTTAAACCAGCACCTAAATCTAAATATCCAGGGTTGTTAAAATTATCTATAATAGTAGTTCTGTATTCTGCTAAACCAGAAAGAGCCCACTTTTTATTTAATCTTTTACCATATAAAGAACTAATTGTAAAAACATCAGTAGCTGTATCAAAACCTTCGTCTCCAGCAACACCCTTTTCATCTAACTTTACCCAACCTAAGTTAATAGCGGCAGAGTTTCTCCAGAAAAAATCTTCTTCAATTAAATTTGCAAAACCATTTACAGTAACACCAATGTTACCTGCAGATGCAGTAGGAGCAGTTCTTGCGTACCAATTATTAAAACCAGAAATACTTCCACCAATTGTACCAAAAGCACCTTTTCTCCAACCTGGAAGTGCGTCTATTTTACTTTGAATAGCATTTACCTCTCCTTGTAATTTTGCTATCTGTGCTTTTTTAGGAGCTTGTTCTTTTTTTAGTTCTTCAGCTGTTTGTGCTTGTGCAGAAAAGCTTACGAATACCAATAAAATTAAGATTGATAATTTTTTCATTTTATGTTCATTTTTTAATTTAGCGTGCAAAAGTACACTTTTATTGTTTTTAGACAATAAAAAATTAATAAGTCACTTTTTCGTGAAAACTATAATTCATTCCTAAGCCAAACAATTGTCTAAATTGTATTCTAGAAGAAGAGTTATCATCTATTATTGTATGAAAAGTCATGTGCATTTTAATGTGTTCGTTCACTTTAAAACGAATGTTTGTTTGGTAATCTAAATCTACATTACCAATATTTGCTAAATAATCTGAATACATTGTTAGAATGTTTTCCATTTCAATATTTTGCATTACACCAAATTTGTAATAACCAGAAAAGTTAAAACCTAAACTGAAAGCAGTATTTTTACCTTCTTCTACACCAAATTGCCCAGAGAAAAAGTCGTTAACTAGCGTGTATCTTGCAGTAGCAGGTGCAATGTTTAAGCTTAAATCATCAGATTTTTTCCATAGCATACCAGGCCCAAAAGTTAAGTAAGCTGGAGATAAAAATTCTGATACTAATAACTTAGGTTCTTTAGTATAATCGAAACCCTTTGTGTATTGTGTTTTAAAGTTGGTAATAAAAGATAAAAACCAATAGGTAGTAGTTTTTATTCCTAAAAGTGAATTTAATTCAAATCTATCATCAGTTTTTCTATATCCTTTTTCACTAATATGACTTAAACCATAACCAGATATTATTCTAGTATCCCAATTGACGTTCTTTTTCTTGTAGTTAAAATCGTAGTTAATATTAATGTTACCTGCAACTGTGTTTTGACCACCAGAAGCCCAATTAGAAAAAGAAGATTGATTAAATATAAATGAAAGCCTACCATTTATTTTCCATTTAGGCTTGGGTAGCGTGTCTTGTTTCTTCTTTTGTGAATAAGAAGTAGAAGCTAAAATAATTAATAAAAGAAGGACTAATCTTCTCACTTTAGGTTTAAATTAAATATAAAATTAATAATTTATTCTAAATAAGACAAAATTATTTTTTTGACTTATATAATGGTACTGTCGAACATGCTTCGCCAAACATAATAGATTTAGCAATTGGTTGTAATTTAGCAATTAAAAAGGCAAAAGCAGAATCTGGTATTGGTTTTTCTGCGCAACCTTTTATAATTACTGGGTAATCTGTAAAATCTCTTAAATCTACAAAATTTAATAATTCTTGGTATAAAACTGTTTCTAATAATTCTAAATTACCAATAACTACTTTGTTTGCAAATGGGGTTAGTTCTGCTGCTATTAGCATAAAAGCCCAAGAAGGTACAATTGCATCTACAGAACAATTTACAGCTACAAAGCTGTTTTTATATTGAGACCAATCATGGTTTTTTACAGATTCTCTAAAATCCTTTTCTTTTAAAATAATTTCTTGAAATAACCAGTCTTTAATATCAAACATCACTCTTTTTCCTTCAGGGTAAATTTCTTCTAGATCAAAAGTTTTAAGTTTGCTATTTGCAACTCTATTTATAATTTCTTCTGCCATTATTTAAATTCATTTCATTTTTACAGTTAGAAAAATTGCTAGATTATAGCATTCCTAATTCTAGTTTTGCTTCTTCGCTCATCATTTCAGAAGTCCATGTAGGATCGAAGGTAATTTCTACTTCACAATTATTAATCTCTTTTAAAGATTTTACTTTTTCTTCGATGTCTACTGGTAAACTTTCTGCAACAGGACAATTAGGAGACGTTAGTGTCATTAATATTTTTGTATTGTTTTCTTCAGAAACAAAAACATCATATATTAAACCTAATTCGTATATATCTACAGGTATTTCTGGGTCATAAATAGTTTTTAAAACTCCAACAATTTTATCTCCAATTTCTTCTAATTCTTTATCAGTCATTATATGTATTCTTAATTTGCTAATTTTGTTTGTTGCGCAATTGCGTACATTTTTATTTGTTTTACCATAGAAACCAAGCCATTTGCTCTTGTAGGGCTTAAATGTTCTTTTAAGCCAATTTCATCTATAAAGGTGGTTTCTGCAGTTAAAATATCTGCAGGTTTTTGTTCCGAAAATACGCGCAATAATAATGCCACAATTCCCTTGGTTAAAATAGCATCACTATCTGCTGTAAACTTTATTTTATCAGAATCTAATTCAGAGTATAACCACACTTTAGATTGGCAACCTTTTATTAAATTTTCGTCTAATTTATGTTGGTCTGCTATGATTGGTAAAGATTTACCAAGCTCTATAATATATTCATAACGTTCCATCCAATCATCAAACATAGAAAACTCATCAATAATTTCTTCTTGTATTTCTTTGATAGTCATTTTTAAAACTTATTTTTGCGCTTTCAAAAAGCGTTTTTTGTAAAAAGCAAAATTACGCATAAAATCTAAGAAATGAGTAAATTATTAGCAGTTGGTACCGTAGCTTTTGATGCTATTGAAACACCTTTTGGTAAAACCGATAAAATTTTAGGAGGTTCTGGAACTTTTGTAGGTTTGGCAGCATCTCAATTTGGTGTAGAAACAGGAGTTGTTTCTGTTGTTGGAGGAGATTTTCCTGCATCATATTTAGAAATGATGAATTCTAAAGGAATTAATACTGACGGTATTGAGGTTGATAAAGAAGGAAAGACTTTTTTCTGGAGCGGAAAATATCATAACGATATGAACTCTAGAGATACGTTAATTACGGAGTTAAATGTGCTAGAAACATTTACACCAGTAGTGCCTAATGCTTTTAAAGATGCAGGTATTGTTATGTTAGGAAATTTACACCCTTTAACTCAAGCATCTGTTTTAGATCAAATGACAGAGAAACCAAAATTAATAGTTTTAGATACTATGAATTTTTGGATGGATATTGCCTTAGCAGATTTACATACTGTTTTAAAGAGAGTAGACGTAATTACTATTAATGATGAAGAAGCGCGCCAATTATCTGGAGAATATTCTTTGGTAAATGCAGCGAAGAAGATTCATGAAATGGGGCCTAAATATGTTGTTATTAAAAAAGGAGAACATGGAGCTTTGTTATTTAACGAAGGAAAAATGTTTTTTGCACCAGCTTTACCATTAGCAGAAGTTTTTGACCCAACAGGAGCAGGAGATACATTTGCCGGAGGTTTTTGTGGCTATTTAGCAAAAACAGAAGATATTTCTTTTTCAAATATGAAAAATGCAATTATTTACGGTTCTAATTTGGCATCCTTCTGTGTAGAGAAATTTGGTACAGAACGAATGCAAGAGCTAACAGCAGACGAAGTGAAAACACGCTTGCAAGCGTTTAAAGAATTAACACAATTCGATATAGAGTTAACATAAATAAAAAATCCGCGCCTAAAAACGCGGATTTTTTTTATACATAAAACACAACAAAACAAACAATTATAATGAGTGACGCAATTAAACACGAATGCGGTATTGCATTAGTTAGATTAAAAAAACCATTACAGTTTTACAAAGACAAATATGGTTCTGCATTTTATGGAATAAATAAAATGTATTTATTAATGGAGAAGCAACACAATCGTGGTCAAGATGGTGCTGGTTTTGCAAGTGTAAAATTTAACGTAGAACCTGGTACAAGATATATTAGTAGAGTACGTTCTAATAAATCGCAACCAATACAAGATGTTTTTGCTCAAATTAACGCTCGCTTAAATGGTGTTTTAGAACAAAACCCAGATAAAAAAGACGATGTTGCTTGGCAAGAAGAAAATATGCCATATGTTGGTAACTTGTTTTTAGGACACGTTCGTTATGGTACTTTTGGTAAGAATAGTATAGAAAGTGTTCATCCGTTTTTACGCCAAAGTAACTGGAAACACCAAAACTTAATTGTTGCAGGTAACTTTAACATGACTAATTCTAAACAATTGTTAGAAGAATTGGTAGAGTTAGGTCAGCATCCAAAAGAGTTTACAGATACTGTAACTGTAATGGAGAAGATTGGTCATTTCTTAGAAGATGAAGTTGCTAAATTGTATCAAAAAGCAAAAAAAGCAGGTTTCAATAAAAAAGATGCTTCACCTTATATAGAAGAAAATTTAAGTATTAAAAAAGTATTAAAAAGATCTGCAAAAAATTGGGATGGTGGATATGCTATGGCAGGTTTAGTTGGTCATGGAGACGCTTTTGTATTACGTGATCCTAATGGAATTAGACCAACCTATTTTTATGAAGATGAAGAAGTTGTAGTTGTGGCTTCAGAAAGACCAGTTATACAAACGGTTTTTAATGTTAAAATTGATGATGTTAAAGAATTAGAAAGAGGGCATGCATTAATTATAAAAAAGAATGGTAAAACTTCTATTAAACAAGTTTTAGAGCCAAGAGAAAATAAAGCGTGTTCTTTTGAGCGTATTTATTTTTCTAGAGGAAGTGATGCCTCTATTTATGAAGAAAGAAAAAATTTAGGGAAGCTAGTCTTTCCAAAGATTTTAAAATCTATAGATAGCGATATTTCAAATACGGTTTTTTCATACATACCAAATACAGCAGAAACTTCTTTTTATGGAATGACAGAAGCTGCAGAAGATTTATTAAATCAACAGAAAACAGAGAAAATTTTAGCAGGAGGAACAAAATTATCTGCACAAAAAGTAACAGAGATATTGTCTGAAAGACCTCGTTTTGAGAAAATAGCAATTAAAGATGCAAAGTTAAGAACTTTTATTGCTGATGATAGTAGTAGAGATGATTTAGTAGAGCATGTTTATGATATAACTTATGGAGTTGTAAAACCAACAGACAATCTTGTAATTATAGATGACAGTATTGTTAGAGGT
>TARA_R110002049_G_scaffold15822_3_pt1 | contig 17760 bp, 18 predicted proteins | sample TARA_R110002049 | Tara Oceans TARA_R110002049 (sample SAMEA4396941) | marine metagenome | biome: Polar Biome; feature: [SRF] surface water layer (ENVO:00010504); material: water (ENVO:00002006), including particulate matter (ENVO:01000060) such as... | depth 5 m | reverse complement strand
CCCAAAGCTTCCCGTCATTCCCGCGAAAGCGGGAATCCAGCCTCAGCAATAACAACCTCTACTTCACATTACAGATAACCAGACTAACAAAGCACCCAACTTCAACACCCACAAAGCCCCATCACAACCAGAAACAACCTTCAGCCCAAAACCCCGTCACCACCAGAAACTCCCGTCACCCCGGCACTCCCGTAATTCCCAACACCCCCGTCACCCCAAACCCCGTCATTCCCGCGAAAGCGGGAATCCAGCCTCACCAAAAACAACCTCTACCTCACATTACAGGTAACCAGACTAACTAAGCACTCAGCTTCAGCGCCAACCCAGCCACCCGCTTACCCAGTGCAATACAAAGGCGAGACTCTTCTTCACTAACAGGAAGCGCACCATCATGCCCAGACACATGGCTGGCTCCATAAGGCGTGCCGCCAGTAGTCGTTTTGGCCAGATCAGGTTCACTGTAAGGCAGGCCTGCCATCACCATGCCATGGTGAAGTAGCGGCATCATCATTGAAAGCAGCGTGGTTTCCTGCCCACCGTGCATACTGCCGGTAGAGGTAAACACCGCCGCGGGTTTGTTTTCCAGTGCGCCTTTCAGCCAAAGCCCGCTAGTGCTATCCAGAAAATACTTCATGGGCGCGGCCATATTACCAAACCGGGTAGGGCTGCCAAGAATAAGCCCGGAGCATTCTTCCAGGTCACTGAGTACTGCATATATATCACCCGATTCAGGAATATCAGGCTCAGTGGCTTCGCAATTGGCAGAGACGGCAGGCACTGTGCGTAATCTGGCCTCAACAGAAGCCTGCTCAACACCATGGGCAATTTTATAAGCCATATCGCGTGTAGCTCCGTTACGGCTGTAGTACAGCACAAGAATAGGCCCCATTATAAAATCTCCAATACTTTCTCAGGAGGGCGTGCTATCACCGCTTTTCCGTTCGCAATCACAATGGGGCGCTGAAGCAGAATAGGGTATTGAATGATCGCATTAATCAAATCGTCATCTGAGGCTGTTTCAATAGCCAGTCCGGTATTCTTCCATTCGTCTTCGCCAGTGCGGATTAAATCTTTTGCAGGTATGCCTAGACTAATAATGTTAGTAAGCTCTTCTTTTGTTGGGGGTGTATCTAAATACTCAATAATGCTGGGTGAAATATCGTGTTCGTCTAACAAAGTCATAGTTTGACGGCACTTTGAGCATTTTGGGTTGTAAAATATTTTTGTGTAAGACATTTCTTAATTCTAGTAGCTTCAATTTTGAGTAATTAGCTCTGCATGATAGCAATATAAAATTATTAATTACATATAGTCGATTTACATGGGTTGGAAGTCTACCTGGGAGATGGATGATTTGAGTTTCGAAAAGCCAATATTTGATATCAAATTGCTTAGCGTTATATTCCTATGCGTTTTATTACAAGAGAGTGTTTATGCAAGCGATTCAATATTTGAAAAGACCATTGCTGAAATCACGAGAGAATCCCTATTACCAAGTGTTGGTGAAAATGGTAGGCCACTGCCACTCGTAGGCCACTGGAATAGAGGGCAATTAGCTGGTGGCTATGATCCAAAGTATCAATTTAATTTAATTAAGAATGGGCATCACTTACTACCATGGTTTCATTTTCCCATGCCAGGTGAAAAATGGAATGCTGATTACTATGCTGTAATTGAGGAATACAGAAAACTTAATTTGCCAATTTCATTCATTGGAACTCAATGGGAGAGAATTCTTTCTGAAGATAACAGCTATCTTGAGTTGGAAGAAAAGTTGAATCCTAACGTGGTTAACCTTGCGGGAAGTATTGAAAGAAAGGTTTCTCCGTTTGGCCGTGCTAAAGATTGGAGAGATGTTGGGGAAAGATGGACTAATAATGAAGGCTTTTTAACCTTGCAAGACCTTTACCCAAATCCGCCTTTAATTCTATTTGTTTCTAATAATGAACATAAAAAAATGCGTTGGCATGAGGCGCTATTATCAAGAAGGTTTATTGAAAAATACGGGTTGTTGAATACGCCTAATGAAATCAAAAAAATTATTGGAGATAAGTGGATTGATTTGTACGCAAATCTATTTGACGGTATGTTGGATGGTATCAAGAGTGAGCATTGGAAAGGTAATTTAAAATTCATTGGATATAATGCCTTTTTAACTGGGTCCTTTGGCCGTTGGCCTGGCTGGCTTAAGTATTCACTGGTTATTCCTGGGAGAATTGAGCCATGGTCACACGTATGGGATGGTGCGTCTGTTCCTTACTACACGCATGACTGGAATAAATCTTCAGATTTCACTGTAATGAGTCCCCAAATACAGGCAATGAATCAATTGTTTGCTCAAGATGATTTTCAAAGAACTAATCGACATTATTGGTTTGAGATGTCGGTTTGGGACGGTAACAGCCCAGAGAAACAGCAAGATAAACAAGCATACTATAAATCTTTAGGACAAAGTTATTCGCCAGATCGTTATAAAGGGTATGTGAAGTTTGGTATGTGGTTGTTGAGACCAAGGCTTGTTCGTGAATTTCGAGGTTGGTCTGACACTGTTAATAGAACTGAAAATTACTTTTTGCAAATTGTCGATGCTGTTGATGATATTTATAGAAGTGATCTGTTGTCGAAATTTTGGAGATACGGTGAGTTAGTGAAAAATGATGTTCTTGAGCATCCCTATCAGTCAATGATACCTAGCGAACTTAAAGAAAAATCTAGATGGTTTTTGTTAGATGCCAATGTGAATCCAATAAGACCCTGGCGGTTAAATGATGAATTGAAAGTTTTTTCTATTGCGTTGTGTATTGGTGAAAATAAAGATCAAGAATGGTTGTTGTATACATATTCACCTTTAGACGAATACAAGGATGTTAAATTGACTCTTCCTGGCTATGGAATAGTAGAGCTAAATAGCACACCAAAAGGCGAGTATTATCATCTCAAAAAAAATAGTGATGAGTTGATTAATTTGAAAATATAAAAGATATGTCATTTATGGATTTCAAATACAAGAAATACTTTTTAAGATATTTTGGTGAGGAATTAGGCCCTAGAGTTGAAAACGCCTTTGTAAATGGTGGTATTGCGTCAGTACTTGGGAGGGGATTTCCAATTTTAGCTCTGATGATTTGTGCGAGGCTGCTTGATCCAGATGCGTTCGGTAAATTTATGATGATCTATGGAGCGATAATTTCATTTGCGATGCTGACAGATGCTGGATTAGGAACTACTGTGACAAAATTCACAGCTCAATATAAGAATCTAGATACGCTGAGAGTGTCGCAAATAATATCTTTAGCGCAGTATATATCTGTTTTTAATATAGTAATCTTAACAAGCGCGTTAATTTTATTTGGTGATGAGGTTGCGCGATATATTCTTGCAGATGGTTCGTTAAAGCAGTATTTGGTTATTTCAATTGTAATTATTTTGTTCAACGGGCTATGTAGTATTCAGCAAGCAATTCTTTATGGTCTCGAGGATTATAGGAGTGTTAAGAAAGCTAATTTCAATACAGGTTTAATTATTCTTTTAAGTTTGCCAATAGGTGCTATGTTTTTTGGCGTTATAGGTATGCTTATAACATTGTCTATAGCGAAATTTGTGAATGTTGTTGTTTTATTGTCTGCAACTCAAAGTAATTTCATATTATTGGGAATTGATAGATTTGGCGGTATTGAGAGAAATGATTTTAAGACTCTTATCGGGTTTAGTTTTCCAACATTTTTGAATTCATTATTATTTGGTCCAGTGATACTTTTCACTATGTCTATTGTGGCACATCATTTTGATGGTCATGTGCAAGTAGGTATATATAATGCTGCATATCAGTGGTTCTCGTTTGTTATATTCATACCCGGTGTATTTACGGTTGGTGCGTTACCAATTCTTAGCGAACAAATAAATAGAGGTAATGTAGAGCGAGCCGAAAAACTAGTTAAAGATAAAATTAAATTCATTTTATATTTGTTGTCACCTGTGGTGATCGTATTGATGTTGCTGTCACCTTTTATAATGAAATTATATGGTGACGGTTATGAGGATTCGTGGAAAGTACTGTTAGTTCTAATGGTAGCAGTATTGATTGCTCTTCCTCAGGGGTTGTTGGGTAATTATATAATTAGTAATGATAAAGTATGGCGTTGGTTTGTTTCTAGCATTGCATGGGCATTAACATTTATTTCTGTAACTTATATTTTAGTGGATTTCGGTGCTCTTGGAATTGCGATTGGCTTGCTTGCCGCTTATATATCTAGAGCTATATTTGCAATATATTTTTTTAAGATAATACAACGCAGCAGCAATTAAATAACAAATAACATACCTTGGTGTAATTTACTATAGTGAGTCAAAATAAAATCAATAAAGAATTTTCTTTTTATTTCACTGCACTCCTGATTTTGCTTTTATGTCCATGGATTGTCCCTAGGGGGTATGAAATTATTTGTGGTGCTGCGTTATTCTGGATGCTTAGAGGGCCATTACAAGTAATCCAAACGTTGAGCTTGATTGTGATTATTAAGAACCTTAATCCTGCGTTTATTGAATTATCGTTGTCATTAGCCTTGATGGGTTGGGGGGCGGTATTTATTGCGGTATTGAGAGCAATTTTCCTTCTAAAGAAATCAATGATGCAGTCTTTATTTTCAATAATAATATTTTCAATGGTTGTTGCTGTTTTTAGTTTTTTTGTAAGTCCTAACATTGATGTTTCTATGATGAAGATACTTTCCTTTGCATTGTTTTCTTGTGCAGTTGTGGTGTGTGCTCTTTCTTTGAATGCTAAAGAAGCAGAGTCGTTAAAAGTATGGATCTTTTCTTTCTATGCAGTAATAGTGCTTTTGTCATTGCCGATATATTTTTTTCCTGCTATAGGATTTAATCGAAATGCTGCAGGCTTCCAAGGAATAATGAACCATCCTCAACTGTTTGGCATTATTTTATCGCCGCTAACTGCTTGGATGCTTTGTCGAGTATTGATTACTAGAGAGAAAAGCGCTCATATTTGGTGGATTGTAATTGTGCTATTAATTTCACTGCACTTATTTAGTCAAGCACGAACAGGTATATTGGCAGTAGCGTTAGCTTTGATGGTTGCTTTCTTTTTTGGGCTTGCTAAGAAAAAAAGCACTATATATATGAGTAAGGCTGTCATGATGGGGATGTTGGTTTTTGTATTTGGAATTATTGCTTACATATCATCTGGTGATGTATCTGATAAAGTGGACGAGTTCCTTTTGAAAGGTGATGGTTCTAATGTAAGTAGCGCCTTTACTCATAGCAGGGGTGGTGCTATATCTTCTCAGTGGAATAATTTTATTGCGAATCCACTTATGGGCACAGGCTTTGGTGTCTATCCTAATGGCATGCATCCTAATAGTGTTTCTTATTTTCATGGAATTCCGATTTCCGCATCAGTTGAAAAAGGTTTTTTGCCGACAGCGATATTGGAAGAAGTTGGTCTTATAGGTTTCTTATTGTTTTTAAATATTATTTATTCATTAGGCAAATTTGTATTCAATGATTATGAAGTAAAGTGGGTCGCAATGTTTGCTGCTTGTTTATTTGTAAATCTAGGGGAATCTATATTTTTTGGTATCAATGGTATTTCACAATGGTTCTGGGTGCTTATCGCACTTTGTATCGCGCAAGGTAATAATTCAAAATGGAACAGAAGATCGCAAACCTAGTTTTTTGGCAGGTTTCTCCAAGTATACATCAGGCTTCTCTGATAACCAGAATCGACCAATTGTTAGAAGGTGTTGATGTGATGTGCGTCTTTATGGGGCAGGTAGGTTCTGAGAGATTAGAATTAGGTTGGAGTTTACCGGATTATGGAGAGACTAAACTGGAATTCCCCAAATCAAAAAATGAGTTAGATAAATTGTATAGCTCATTAGATGGTGACTCTATACATATATTCTCTAACGTGGTTAACAATTCGCTTATTCGTTATGTGTATAAAAAATCTGTTTATGATGTGAATGCAAAAGTTGGTTTGCTAAGTGAGGGTTTTAATGGTCGTGGAATAAAAGGCTTGTTAAGAATTTTCCGAAGAGATTTAAAGGATCGTTTTTTACTTCGTAATTTAGATTTTGTTTTGGCAATTGGTGCTAATGCCTATGAATGGTATAATTTGTGTGGAGTACCTGAAAATAATATATATCCCTTCCTTTATGTTGTAGATACGTTTGATCAAGTAAAAGTAAGTGAGAAGCATAATGATGTTGAAATAATTTTCGTTGGAAGGCTTTGCGCACGAAAAAACATTGATACTTTGATAGATGCGTTAGGTAGCTTAGATCTGAAAGAATGGCGATTGAAAATTATTGGTTCTGGTGAAGATGAAGAATCACTACAGGGCTTATGTGAATCTCTAAATATAAATCACAAAGTCGAATTTTTTGGTGCTTTGAAATACAGTGATGTGATTGACCATGTGGCTATGGCTGACTTCTTGGTTCTTCCGAGTTTATTTGATGGGTGGGGTGCAGTTGTAAATGAAGCCCTTAGTCAGGGAACGCCTGTGCTTTGTAGTGATGACTGTGGTGCTAAAGATTTGATTGTTCGTGGTTGGAGCGGTGATATATTTGCAGCCGAATCAAAAAGTGATTTAGCTGCTTTGCTTTATAGTTATATTGAAGATGGGCCTATATCTCCTGATAGGAGGGTTGAAATAAGAAAATATTATAGCTGCATATCTGCTGAAGAAATATCTCAATATTTTTCTAAAATACTTAATCATATAATTGATGGAAATGGAACAAAGAAACCGCGCCCACCCTGGGTCGCAAAGAAGGAATTAAATTAATCCTTGTATTAAATTATGCGAATTTATCAATTAATACATAGTGTAGATACCATTTCTTCGGGTCCAAGTTATTCTGTCATCAGGTTGTCTCAACAACTATCTATGTCAGGTTATAAAGTGACAGTGATCACTAATGGTGAAGGCCTTAATATAAATTCTTCTGCTCTTGACGTTGAAATTATTTCTAAGATAGGTAGGTTAGACGCGAATTTTGTTTCTCGGTTTAGAGAAAAATTAAATACTGTTTTTGCATCGGATTTGTCTGTTTTGCATGGCCATGGCATTTGGCGACCAGTCAATCTTGCTCCTTTGCTTAGGAGACGTGGTAGTCAAACTAAAATTCTTTGGAGCCCCCGCGGGATGTTTTCACGATGGAGTATGAATCATAATAAATATAGGAAGTTGCCTTTCTGGATGGGAGTGCAAAAACCTGCAATGAAAAATGTTGATTGCTTCCACGCTACATCTGAAGCTGAATATTTAGACATAAGAAGGCTAGGCTTTATGCAACCAGTAGCATTAGTGCCAAATGGTGTTGATGTACCTCTGAACACAAACAAGGCAAGGGAAAAGCAATTATTATTTTTAGGTAGAGTTCATAAGCAAAAAGGAATTGAGTTACTGATAGACGCTTGGGAAAGTATTTGTGCTGATTATCCAGATTGGTCTCTAAAAATAGCTGGTCCAATTAATAATTCTTATAGTTCCTCACTCCAACAAGATACTATAGCTAGAAATATTCCTAGGTTGTCTTTTTTGGGTGAAGTCAAAGGTCAAGTTAAAACAGAATTGCTAAGTAATAGCGGTATTCTTGTATTGCCTACTTACTCAGAGAATTTTGGCATGGTTATCGCAGAAGCATTAGCTCATGCGTTACCAGTAGTTACCACTACAGAAACACCTTGGTTGGATTTGCAGAAAGACGGTATTGGTTGGGTAATTAAGCCTGATACTAAAGAGTTGATTGAGTGCCTAAGTTTTGTGATGAGCTGTTCGCTTGGTGTCTTGCATGAAATGGGTGAGAAAGGAAAGTATTGGGTTGGGAATAATTATAGCTGGGATATTATAACTAGTGATATTAGTGATACATATAAGTGGTTGCATGGCCTGGAAAAACAACCCAAGTGTGTGGTTACTGAATAAGTTTGGGCATTATTTTTTTGGGCGAATATTATGGAGTTTCTTACATGGTTGATGTGACAGTGCTGATTATCTCGTTTAATGAGATTGAAAATATTCCACATGCTGTGAAGAACTGCAAAGGTTGGGCTAAAGAGATAATTGTTCTCGATTCAGGTAGTACTGATGGAACCGTAGAGTATCTAAAAGCAGAGCAATGTAAAGTTTTCTACAGGGAGTTTGACAATTTTTCAAATCAAAGGAAGTACTTGCTAAATAGTATTGATGTATTTACAGAGTGGGTTTTCGTACTGGATGCAGATGAATATTTGACAGATGAATTGAAACGTGAAATTGAAGAAGAGTTAAAGAATCCAAAATTTGATGCTTATCGTATCAAGAGAAGATTCTATTGGATGGGGAAATGGGTTAAGAGAGGTTATTACCCAACAGAGCTTGTTCGATTCGGTAAGTACAAACTACTAGATTGTGACGGTAGGCCTATTAATGAGCATGTCATCTGTAAGACTGATAATGTTGGAAGTTTTGAAAACGACTTTATTGATGAAAATAGAAATGGATTAGCGGCGTGGTTTGAGAAGCATAATAACTATTCTAGTCGTGAAGCTGATGTATTATTTGAAGTGGACGAAACCAAATATAATCTATTCGGTTCGCAATACGAGCGCAAACGTTGGATAAGAACAAATATATGGAATAAGTTGCCAGTATTTATTCGACCTTTCTTATATCTGAATTATAGGTTATTTATTAAGCTGGGAATTTTAGATGGACCGCGCGTTGCTCTATATCATTTTTTGCATGCGTTTATTTATAGGTCAATGATAGATGCTAAGTATCTTGAGAGAAAATGGGCGAATAATAAACGTAATCAATAATAATGCGCTATGTTGTTATATATTAACTTTTAAAGAAATACTGAATGAAACAAATCCTCCAAGATCTTAAATCTGGTAACACCATTATTGAAGATGTCCCGTGTCCTTCTGTAAAAGCAGGGCATTTATTGATATCGACAACACATACGCTTATTTCTGCGGGCACTGAGAGAATGCTGGTTGATTTTGGCAAAGCCAATATGATTGATAAAGCTCGCCAGCAGCCAGATAAAGTCAAAATGGTGATCGATAAAGTAAAGACAGATGGTCTTGCGCCCACTATTCAGTCAGTTAAGAACAAGTTAGAACAGCCATTGCCCATGGGTTACTGCAATGTGGGTACAGTCATTGAAGTGGGTAAAGGGGTTGATGGTTTTTCTGTAGGTGACCGCGTGGCATCTAATGGCAAACATGCGGAAGTGGTGTGTGTGCCTAAAAATTTGTGTGCCAAAATTCCTGAGGCGGTCACAGATGAGGAAGCTGCCTTTACTGTGATCTCCTCTATTGCTTTGCAGGGTATTCGGCTGGTTCAGCCTACGCTGGGTGAGCGAGTAGTGGTCACGGGCCTGGGGTTGATTGGTTTGTTAACGGTTCAGTTATTGCGAGCACAGGGGTGTTCTGTGCTGGGTATAGATATGGACTCAGCCAAATGTGAATTAGCCCGGCAATTTGGTGCTGAAGTAGTCGATTTATCGAAAGGGCAAGACCCGGTTGCTGTCTCTGTTAATTTCTCACAAGGCTGCGGGGTAGATGCGGTGTTAATTACTGCCTCAACAAAAAGTAATGACCCGGTGCACCAGGCGGCGACAATGTGTCGCAAGCGTGGGCGCATTGTGTTGGTAGGTGTGGTTGGGCTTGCGCTTTCACGCGCAGACTTTTATGAAAAAGAATTGTCGTTTCAGGTGTCATGCTCTTATGGGCCTGGGCGTTATGATGCTGCCTATGAAGAACAGGGGCATGATTACCCGTTAGGTCATGTGCGCTGGACAGAGCAGCGTAACTTTCAGGCAGTGCTGGATTTGCTCGCGGCTAAATCGCTGGCTATTAATGCCTTGATCACGCATCGCTTTAATATTGATCAGGCTGCAGAGGCGTACGCAACCATGGAAAATGAACAACCCATGGGTATTGTTCTGCAATTTCCTGACAATGGTTCATCATCAGAAGGGAGTGCTCGTTTAAAACGTACGATTAGTTATCAAAACTCAGTCAGCCAGCCAGCGAATAAAGTCTCAGTGGGGTTTATTGGGGCGGGTAACTATGCAACCCAGGTGTTAATTCCTGCGTTTAGTCAAACGCCAACCAACCTTGTGTCAATTTCATCCAGCACCGGTGTGACGGGCACGCATGCTGCGAAGAAGTTTAACTTTGCACACTCCACGACAGATACAGAAGCATTAGTAAAGTCTGGCGATGTGAATACGCTGGCCATTGTGACGCGGCATAACTCACATGCGAAGTGGATTACACAGGCATTGAAAAATGGCAAACACGTTTTTGTGGAAAAACCGCTGGCCATTAATTCGCAGCAGCTGGAAGAGATAAAGCAAGCCTACAACGAATATGCGGTACCCAATGGTCTGCAACTGATGGTGGGGTTTAATCGCCGCTTTGCGCCACAGGTAGTCAAAATGCGTACACTGCTGGAAGCTACCAGTGGGCCTAAAAGTTTTATCATGACGGTGAATGCCGGCGCGATTCCCGCAGACCACTGGACACAGGATATGAATGTCGGCGGTGGGCGTATTATTGGTGAAGGTTGTCACTTTATTGATTTACTGCGCTTTCTGGCGGCATCACCAAGCACGGGTGTGCGTGCCATGAAAATGTCTGAGCCCGGCAATCATTGTGCAGATAATGTTTCATTCACCATTGAGTTTGAAAATGGTTCAATGGGAACGGTTCATTACCTGGCGTCGGGCAGCAAAGCATTTCCCAAGGAACGTCTGGAAGTATTTTGTTCCGGGGCAGTGTTACAATTGGATAACTTCCGCAAACTTAAAGGGTATGGCTGGTCTGGCTTTAAACAAATGAATCTCTCAAGGCAGGACAAAGGTAATAATGCATGTGTGAAAGCATTTGTAGATTCAGTGAGCGCTGGCGGTTGTAGCCCGATAAGCTTTGATGAGCTATGTGAGGTGACGCAACTGAGTTTTGATATTGTCGATCAGATCAGTTAATTATTTTTTGTGTCAAACCTACATCTACTTAAGCGGTTACGTACTGCCCGCTATTTAAAACCATCCCAGTTATTCTATTATATTCTTAGAAGAGGCTTGCCTGCACGCGCTGTAAAATATAATGGGCCTGTTACAACCAGAGCTGAAGCGAAGCTGGTAGAGCCGATTCCGGTGAATGGCATTTATGTGTCAGACACCGAGTTTGAATTCCTTAATGTGACTAGAGATATTGGCGCTGACCAAACTGATTGGCAATCAGGTGATATGTCGCGTTTATGGCAATACAACTTGCATTACTTTGACTTCCTTCGTGAGTCAGAGCGTTCGCTGGAAAATAAAAAAGCGCTGATAAATGACTGGATCAATGCGAATCCGCAAGGTGCTCAACCTGGCTGGGAGCCGTTTACGGTGAGCTTGCGCATAGTGAACTGGATGTTCTTTTTTTTAACCAGCATGGAACGTGAAGATATTCCACCTGCCTGGATTGAGAGTTTATTTGAGCAGGCGTTATGGCTTGCCAGCAATGACGAAAAACATATTTTAGCGAACCACTATTTTGAAAACATTAAGGCATTAATGTTTGCGGGCGTGTACTTTCAGGGAAAAACAGCGGCTAAATGGCTGAAAAAATCACAACAGTTATTACGCGAACAGCTTCATGAGCAGTTTCTGGAAGACGGTGGGCATTACGAGAAAAGCCCTCAGTACCATTGCCTGATGCTTGAAAACTGTCTGGACCTGTATAACCTGGTTGCGAATAACCGGGCGGTGTGTGACTTAAAGTTACAAACCATTTTAAAAAGCCAGATCGAATACTCATTACACTGGCTGAGTGACATTCAATACCATAACGGTGAAATTCCGCTGTTTAATGACACTGTCAATAATGTTGCCCCTGCCTATCTTGAACTTAGCCAGTATGCCAGTCGTTTATTTTTATATGAGCCGGAAGCCAGCATTGTCTCCGGTGGAAAGGTCATCGATCTGTATGCCTCCGGTTATTATGGCATTGAAGCCGGGCTGGATAAGTTTTTAATTGACTGTGGTGATATCAGCCCTGATTACCAGCCAGGGCATACGCATTGTGATTTCCTGAGCTATGAGCTGGTGTTTGATGACCAGATGATTGTGGTTGATTCCGGTGTGTTTGAATACACAGAAGGTGCAATGCGTAATTATGTGCGTTCTACCCAGGCACATAATACGGTGTCAGTCGATGGCGATCAGCAGTCTGAAATATGGGCTGAATTTAGAGTCGCGCGCCGTGCCTGTAAGTTGTTTGCAGAGATCACTCAGAATAATCAGGGTGCCTATTTCAAAGGCGGTTATGAAGGGTTTTATGCAGTGAGTGGCAAAGCCAAACACATGCGCGATGTTGCCATGCAACTGAACGAAGCGGGTAACGCTATCAGCCGTATTACAATCAGGGATGATATTCAGTTTAAAGGTAAACATCAGGTTGAGAGTTTTATACACCTGCATCCTTCGCTGGTCTGTAAAGATGATGGCGCGGGCAATATAGCGCTGATACAGTTTGGGGAAAGAGTCGCTAATGTCATACTGGATAAAGAAATAAGCTATAAAATTTCCACATCGTATTACTGCCCCGAATTTGGCAGACGACTGGAAAATTCTGTGATTATCATGCAGCACGCCGGAATAGACGGCGTTGATATGGGTTACATGATTGAGAAAGTATGATTATTAAAGACTTGCTGGATTCCCGCTTGCGCGGGAATGACGGAAATGGTTTTGGGATGATGGGTATAGGTTTGGGTGGTGTGAGTTGATTTGGAATGACGGAGATTTAAACGTTAGTCATCCCCGTGACAACGGGGATCCAGCGGTATCAATTTCAAGTAATATATTACGAATAAAATACGATGCAACTACGTGTTTAAAAAATAACGCCATTTAACTTATGCGAATATTGTTTCTGTCTCATTACTTTCCGCCAGAGGTGAACGCACCGGCGACGCGCACCTATGAGCATTGCAAACAATGGGTTGATCATGGGCATCAAGTGACAGTGATTTCATGTACACCGCATCACCCAATGGGGAAAGTCTACCCGGGGTACAAGAACAGGTTTTATCAGGTAGAAGAAAAAGACGGCATTAAAGCTATTAAAGTGCTGACCTATGTTACCGCCAACTCAGGTTTTTTAAAACGCACCTGGAATTATGTGTTTTATATGTTAATGGTAACTTTGATTGCACCCTTTATTTCAAAAGCCGATGTGGTTATCTCAACCTCACCTCAGTTCTTTAATGGCCTGGCAGGTTATTTTGTTTCAAGAATTAAACGCTGTCCGTGGGTGCTGGAAATTCGTGACTTGTGGCCGGAATCAATCCTGGCTGTTGGTGCGATAAAAAATAAATCAGCGATCAGGCTATTAGAATGGCTGGAAAAGTTTGTTTATCGTAAGGCAGATCACATTGTTCCTGTGACATTTTCATTTAAACGCCACATAGAAAACCACGGGGGCGATGCGAATAAAATTACCGTGATAAGAAATGGCGTTAATTTTGATATGTTTAAACTGCAGGAAAGGAATCATGAATATGCACGTTCTGTCGGTGTTGAGAATAAGTTTGTTGCTTCCTATGTGGGCACACATGGCATGGCGCATGGGCTAAACGTGATTCTGGATGCAGCAGAAAAACTAAAACACAAACCAGAAATTGCATTTTTAATGATTGGTGACGGTGCCGAAAAAGAAAAACTGTTGGCTGAAAGGAATCGTCGTCAGTTGGATAATGTCATTATGCTTGAGCAACAACCCAAACAGAAAATGCCTGATATCTGGTCAATTTCAGATGTCAGTCTGGTGTTATTGAAAAAGCAGGATTTATTTCTGACGGTAATTCCATCCAAAATATTTGAAACCATGGCAATGAAAAAGCCCATCATCCTGGGTGTGCGCGGGGAATCACAAGCATTAATCGAAGAAGGCAATGCGGGTATCTGTATTGAACCTGAAAATGTAGATGAACTGGTCGCCGCTGTAATTAAACTGTCTGAAGACTCTCAGGCGTATAATAATTATGCGGAAAATGGCTATGAATACGTTCAGCAGCACTTTGACCGTAAAAAGCTGGCTGATCAGTTCGAAAAGATTCTTGTGAATCTGGCGAAATGATTACCTGTTGAGAATCTTTGTTACCGTCTCGCCAATACCGGCGAGTGTTCTTACTGTATGTACTCCGGCATTTTCCAATGCCTTGTATTTGTCTTCTGCTGTGCCTTTGCCGCCACTAATAATGGCGCCTGCATGGCCCATGCGTTTACCGGCAGGTGCGCTGGCACCAGCAATGTAACTGACAATGGGTTTGGTGACTGCTGTTTGTATAAATTCGGCTGCTTCTTCTTCTGCAGTGCCGCCAATTTCACCCACCATGACAATGACATCAGTGTCCTGGTCGTGTTCAAACATGGTTAAACATTCAATAAAATCCAGACCATGAATTGGATCACCACCAATACCGATACAGGTTGACTGGCCATGGTCACTAGTCTGATTTACGGCAACGTAGGTTAGGGTGCCGGATCGCGAGACAATGCCCACATTACCTGCCTTGTGAATGGAACCAGGCATGATGCCAATCTTGCATTGATCAGGTGTAATGATGCCAGGGCAGTTCGGTCCGATTAATAATGAGCTGCTGGTGTCAAGAATGTCACTGACCGGAATCATATCCTGCACAGGAATACCTTCAGTGATGCAAACAATTAAGGGTATTTCAGCTTCAACGGCTTCCAGAATTGCATCTGCTGCAAAGGCGGCAGGAACATAAATAACCGTGGCATCAATGGCATGGTATCGCGTGGCTTCGTTGACAGTGTTGTACACAGGTAAATCAAGGTGCGTGTGGCCGCCTTTGCCCGGTGTTACGCCAGCAATAATTTTACTGCCGTATTCCAGTCCCTGTTGGGTATGAAATGTTCCCACACTTCCGGTAATGCCCTGGCAAAGTATTTGTGTGTACTCATCAATTAATACGCTCATGATTTTGTACCCGCTTTTTCAATGGCCAGTTTGGCACCTTCGGTGAGGTTGCTAACGGCAGTGATTAATTCATGTTTGCCTTTCAGGATTTCTTCACCCTTTTCAGCGTTAGTGCCCTGCAATAATACGACAACGGGTAAAGTAAGTTCTGTTTCTTCCAATGCCTGCAGGATGCCTTCGGCGATAACGTCACAACGTACGATGCCTCCAAAGATGTTGACGAAAATGGAGCGAACACTTTCATCGTCAATTAGTAAATTAAATGCCTGGGTTACACGCTGGGCGGTGGTGTTTCCGCCAACGTCCAGAAAGTTTGCGGGTTCCCCGCCGTGATGTTTGATTAAGTCCATCGTGGCCATGGCGAGTCCGGCGCCGTTAACAATGCAGCCAATACTTCCTTCCAGTTTTACGTAGTTAAGGTCATGCTGCTTGGCTTTTAACTCAATAGGGTTTTCCTGGCTTGTATCTTTCAGAGACGCTATTTTTTTATGCCGGAATAATGCGTTGTCATCGAAATTCATTTTTGCATCGAGTGCTAATAGTGAATCATCGTCTGAAACAATAAGCGGGTTAATTTCAATTAAAGAAGCATCGCTATCAAGAAACAGGGTATACATCTGTTTAAGGATATGTGAAAACTGCTTGAACTGGGCGTTGTTAAGCTGCAGATTCTGCGCAAGCAGACGGCAGTGATATCCCTGTACTCCCGATGTTTTATGAATATTTACTGATGATATTTTCTCGGGAGTTGTTTCAGCAACTTCTTCGATATTTACGCCGCCTTCTGCTGAAGCAATGGCAGTGATTTTTCTGCTGGCTCTGTCAATGAGCAGACTCAAATACATTTCCTGCTTGATTTCGGCAGGTTTTTCTACAAGCAGCGTATTGATGGGTAACCCGGCAGCATCGGTTTGTTTTGTGACTAGCCTGGTTCCCATGAGGGTGTCTATTTGTTGCTTGAGCTCTTCCTTATTGTGTGTCCAGAGAATCCCGCCTGCTTTGCCACGCCCGCCGGCATGGACCTGTGCTTTGACGATCCATGACTCACCGCCAAAGTTAGAGACAAATTTCTCGATGCTATCACCCTTGGTAAAAACTTCACTTCTGGGGACAGGGATTTCGTAGCTATGAAGCAGACGCTTGGATTGATATTCGTGGATATACACTGTGGGTCTCGAGCTTGGAGGTTAATTTTGCGTAACATTAACACAGAGTGATGCATGGTTCTCCAGTAAATTTATAAGATGAATTGTTAGTCGTCTCAGTGGTGCATTGAGGGATCTGTGAGGAAGATTCAGTGTCGCTGGATTCCCGCCTGCGCGGGAATGACGTGGGGTGTTTGCCGGAATGAAGCGGCTCGCAGGAACAACATGGGGTGGTTTCAGGATTGAAGCAGTGCGCAGGAATGACGTGGGGTGTTTGCCGGAATGAAGCAGTGCACAGGAATGATGTGGGGGTGTTTGCGGAAACGATGAGATGGTATCGAGAAATGAGAATAATATGGAAACATGTATGTGTAAGTGCAGGTAGCTAATGAGTTCTTGAGCGGTTCAACTGTATATTAATAAGATGAATTGTTAGTCGTCTTAGTGGTGCATTGAGGGATCTGTGCTGGAAGATTCAGTGTCGCTGGATTCCCGCCTGCGCGGGAATGACGTGGGGGTGCTTGCGGGATTGGAGCAGTGCGCAGGAATGACGTGGGAGTGTTTACGGGAATGAAGCGGCTCGCGGGAATGACGTGGGAGTGTTTGCGGGATTGGAGCAGTGCGCAGGAATGACGTGAGGGTGTTTGCGGGATTGGAGCAGTGCGCAGGAATGACGTGGGAGTGCTTGCGGGATTGGAGCAGTGCGCAGGAATGACGTGGGAGTGTTTACGGGAATGAAGCGGCTCGCGGGAATGACGTGGGAGTGTTTGTGGGAATGAAGCAGTGCGTGGAAATAACGTGGTTACAGGAATGATTAGATGGTATTGGTTTGCTGTTTTGTGCACATGCCAATGCGCACATATATCTTTTGCGCACCATTGTCATTCCCGCGCAGGCGGGAATCCAGTAGATTTAAAACATGGAGAAATTGCCTTGTGTTTACATAGTGACTAACAAAAAGAATGGTACGCTTTACATAGGCGTTACCACTCAGCTCAAACAGAGAATATGGCAACATAAAGAAAAAGTCGTAAGTAGCTTTAGTCAAAAATATAAATTGAATTTACTGGTGTACTACGAACTTCATGAGTCAATTGAAAGTGCAATTGTTCGGGAGAAACAAATGAAGAAGTGGAATCGACAATGGAAACTGCAATTAATCTTTAAGTTCAACCCGCAATGGTCAGATCTGTATCTGGAATTATTCTAATCGGTTAATTGGTTGTAATTTGTATTCAGGTGATACGGTAAATTTTGTATGAGTAAATTGAGTATGACTGGATCCCCGTTGTCACGGGGATGACGTATTAGCCGGAATTCACAACATCGATATGCTGCGACTACTGCAAACCCGTGACAGTCGTCATTCCCGCGCAGGCGGGAATCCAGCGGTGATTCGGGTTTGAATGTTGTTAAGGTATCAACAGCAGTTTTGGCTATTGGCTGGATCCCCACCTGCACGGAATGACGAATTATCAGTGACTAGACGAATATGCAGAAGACGCGTTTGTTGAAATGATTCGTGAAGTTTTTCATCTGCATGATCAAAGATTCCGTCATTCCCGCGCAGGCGGGAATCCAGCGGTGATTCGGGTTTGAG
>TARA_R110002049_G_scaffold110858_22_pt1 | contig 17766 bp, 13 predicted proteins | sample TARA_R110002049 | Tara Oceans TARA_R110002049 (sample SAMEA4396941) | marine metagenome | biome: Polar Biome; feature: [SRF] surface water layer (ENVO:00010504); material: water (ENVO:00002006), including particulate matter (ENVO:01000060) such as... | depth 5 m | reverse complement strand
CGGGTGCTCGGTCTGCGCCATTTTGATGTGCAGCTTATGGGTGGTATGGCCCTGCATGAGGGCAATATCGCCGAGATGCGCACCGGTGAGGGCAAGACGCTGGTGGCGACCCTTCCGGCCTACCTCAATGCGCTCGGTGGCGACAGTGTCCACTTGATCACCGTCAACGATTACCTTGCCAATCGCGATGCGCACTGGATGGGGCCCCTGTACAACTTTCTCGGTCTTTCCTATGGCGTGATTCGGGCGGGCCAGACGTCCGAAGAAAAGCGCGAGGCCTACAAAGCCGATATCGTCTACGGCACCAACAATGAATTTGGATTCGACTATCTGCGCGACAATATGGCGTTTTCCCTGGAGGAGCGCGTATCGCGGGGGCTGGGCCTGGCGATTGTCGACGAGGTGGACTCCATTCTGATCGACGAGGCGCGTACCCCGTTGATTATCTCCGGCGCCTCTGAGGACAGCTCAGAGCTCTACCGGCGTATCAATCGGCTGATTCCATCGCTGCGCCAGGACACGGAAGGCGAAGCGGGCCACTATACCATCGACGAGAAGCAGCGCCAGATAGAACTCACCGAGGCCGGACACGAGTTTATCGAGGAGTTGATGACCAGCGAGGGATTGCTAGAGGAGGGCGATAATCTCTACGGCGCCACCAACCTCAACCTGTTGCACCATGTCTATTCCGGCCTGCGAGCCCATGCGCTGTACCACAAGGATGTCGAGTACATGGTGCAGAACGGACAGGTCATACTGATCGATGAACACACCGGTCGCACCATGCCCGGGCGGCGCCTGTCTGAGGGGTTACACCAGGCTATAGAGGCCAAGGAAGGTGTGGCTATCCAGAGTGAGAGCCAGACGCTGGCTTCAACGACATTCCAGAACTACTTCCGGCTTTACAACAAGCTGGCCGGTATGACGGGTACCGCGGATACGGAGGCATTTGAGTTTCGCTCTATCTACGGCCTGGAAGTGCTGATTATTCCCACCAATGTGCCGCAGCAGCGCACCGATCTGAATGATCTGGTGTATATGAGCACGGAAGAAAAGTTTGATGCGATCGTCGCCGACGTCAAGGAGTGTATGGAAAAAGGCGCGCCGGTACTGGTTGGTACTGCATCGGTGGAGACATCGGAAGCGATGTCCGCTCGGTTTAAAAAGGCCAAAATTGAACACAAGGTCCTCAACGCCAAGTACCACGAACAGGAGGCGGAGATTATCGCCCAGGCCGGTCGCCCCGGCGTGGTCACCATCGCCACTAATATGGCCGGTCGCGGCACCGACATCGTGTTGGGCGGCAATCTGGAAGCCGAGTTGGCGGCGCTGGGTGAGGTGGGGCAGGCCGAAGAGGCGAAGGTGCGTGAGAACTGGAAGAAGCGGCAGGAGCAGGTACTGGCAGCCGGTGGTTTGCACATACTGGGTACCGAACGCCACGAGTCGCGCCGCATAGACAACCAGCTGCGCGGTCGAGCGGGGCGCCAGGGTGACCCGGGGGTATCCCGTTTCTACCTGTCGATGGAAGACAACCTGATGCGCATTTTTGCCTCCGACAGGGTGAAGGGCTTCATGCAGGCGCTGGGTATGGAAAAGGGTGAGGCCATCGAGCACCGCATGGTTACCAATGCGATAGAAAAGGCGCAGCGCAAGGTTGAGGGCCGCAACTTCGATATCCGCAAGCAGTTGCTGGAGTACGATGACGTCGCCAACGACCAGCGCCAGATCATTTACCAACAGCGCGATGACCTGCTGACAGAGGCTGACATCTCCGACACCATCACTACTATCCGGCGCGATGTCGTGATGGAGGCGATAGACAGTTACATCCCCCCGATGAGTGTCGAGGAGCAGTGGGATGTGCCGGGGCTGGAGAAACAGCTGGAGGCCGAGTTCGCCGTTTCACTGCCCCTGGCACAGTGGCTGGACGAAGACGACAAGCTGCATGAAGAGGCGCTGCGCGAGAAGATTGTCGACGCGGTACAGGCAGCTTACGACGCCAAGAGTGAGGCAGTTGGCGACGACATGCGGCGCATCGAAAAGCAGATTATGCTGCAGATTCTGGACACGCTGTGGAAAGATCATCTGTCTACGATGGATCACCTGCGCCAGGGTATTCACCTGCGGGCTTACGCGCAGAAAAACCCGAAACAGGAATACAAGCGGGAGTCCTTCCAGCTGTTCGAGCAATTGCTGGTCAGCCTCAAGTACGAGGTTGTGAAGGTGCTCAGCCATGTGCAGATCCAGAGCAAGGATGAGGCGATGGCCATTGAGCAACAGCGGCGGGAAGAGGCGGCGCGTGAGAAGCGGGCATTTCAGCACGCCGAGGCATCCTCCATGCAGGAAGAGGCGCAGCAGGAGCAGGAGAGCGCGCCGGCTGTGCCGCAGACCTACACCCGCGATCAGCCCAAGGTCGGCAGGAATGAGCCCTGTCCCTGCGGCAGTGGCAAGAAGTACAAGCAGTGCCACGGCAAGCTGTGATCGTGTTTTTTCAGAGAGTTGTTATTTGATATGGCGGTTGGCGAAGACAGCCTCGTAGCATTGCGAGCGGTGCCCGGTGTGCGACTGGGAACCGTGTCGGCCGGTATCAAGACGCCTGGACGCAAGGACCTCGTCCTTGTCGAGGTCGCGGCCGACACACAGTGTGCAGCGGTATTTACGCGCAATGCATTCTGCGCCGCGCCCGTCACGCTGGCGCGCGAAAAACTGCAAGCCAGCGCGCATCAGCCGCGCTATCTATTGATCAATACCGGCAATGCGAATGCCGGTACGGGCACCTCAGGTGTCGCCGCAGCACAGGCCTGCACGGCAGCCGTGGCAGCGATTGCCGGTGTCGATGCCGACCGTGTACTGCCTTTCTCGACCGGGGTGATCGGTGAGCCGCTTCCCGTATCCAGGATTGAACAGGCTGTCCCCGCCGCCTTTGACGCGCTGGCAGATGACGGCTGGCTGGCGGCGGCTGAAGGTATCTTGACAACAGATACGCGGCCCAAGGCACACTCTGTCAGTTTTACCTGCGAGGGTCGCGACTACGTGGTCACCGGTATCGCCAAGGGCGCCGGCATGATCCGTCCCAATATGGCGACCATGCTGGCCTATATCGCCACCGACGCGGCGGTGGAACAACCACTGTTGCAGGAGATGCTGGCAGAGCTGACCGATATTTCCTTTAATCGCATCACCATTGACGGCGATACGTCCACTAACGATGCCTGTCTGTTGCTGGCCACAGGCAGGGCGGGTAATGCCGCTGTCAGTGATCGCAACTCAGCGCTTTATCGGGCGCTGCGAGACGCTGTGGAGGAAACCTGCATCGTACTGGCACAGGGCATTGTGCGCGATGGCGAAGGTGCCAGTAAATTTGTCACGGTGCAGGTGAATGGCGGTCGCAGTGAGGCCGAGTGCCTGGATGTCGCCTTCACAATAGCCCACTCACCGCTGGTAAAAACTGCGCTGTTTGCCAGCGACCCCAACTGGGGCCGCTTGCTGGCCGCCATCGGGCGCGCCGGCGTGCCCGACCTGGAGGTTGAGCGCGTATCATTGTATTTGAATGACGTGTTGATCGCCGAGGGTGGCTGTCGTGCGCAGTCCTACACCGAGGCGCAGGGCGTTGCCGCGATGGCCGCCGAAGACATAGTCATCCGTGTGGAACTGCAGCGCGGTGAAAGCGGGGCCGCGGTGTGGACCACAGACTTCTCCTACGATTACGTGCGCATCAACGCCGAGTATCGCACCTGAATGGCGTTGGTCCATGTCGCGGTGGGTGTGATTCTCGATGCACAGCGCAATATCCTGATTACCCGGCGTGCGCCCAACGCGCACCAGGGCGACCTGTGGGAGTTTCCCGGTGGCAAGGTGGAGACGGGTGAGTCCCTGTCGCAGGCATTGGCGCGCGAGCTGCATGAGGAACTCGGCATTGCGATCGGTCGCACCAGCGCGCTGCTGGAGATAAAGCATGATTACGGCGACAAGCACGTCCTGCTCGATGTGCACGTTGTCTGGGAGTTCAGCGGTGAAGCGACCCCTCAGGAAGGGCAGCCGATGGCCTGGGTACCCGTTGGGGAACTCGATCGCTACGCGTTTCCAGCCGCCAACGAGCCCATTGTCGCCGCAGTGCAAGCGCTGTTCGATCAAGCCTGAGTCGTGTTTTAGCGCGGCTGGTAGCCAGCCCTGATGCGCAGTACCGAGTGTGGCAAAGCGCCGTTTCTCTCTGCTCTATACTGCTGCACTCTGCTGCTAGCGGCCGGTCTCCGCGCGCTGCAGAAATTCCTTGTGCAGTTCATCCACCTGGCTGTGGAGTTCTTCCAGCGTGCCGTTGTTGTCGATCACGATATCGGCCAGCGCCAGTCTTTCATCGCGGCCCAACTGTGCGGCCATAATCCGTTTGACCTGTGCTGTGTCGTTGTTGTCGCGCTGCACCGTGCGCGCTATCTGCAAGGCCTCCGATGTATCCACCACAACCACACAGTCGGCCAGCGCTTTCTGGCTGGTGTCCAGCAGCAATGGTGAACTGAGCACGGTATAGGCGCTGCGTGACGCTGCAATCTGGTTGACGATTTCCTCGCCGATCAGCGGGTGGGTCAGTTGCTCCAGCCAGCGCCGTTCAGACTCATCCGAGAAAACGCGAGCGCGCAGCTTTGCCCTGTCCAACTGGCCATCGCCCTGCAGGATGTCGTCACCAAAATGCGCCGCGATAGCCGCCAGAGCAGGCTTGCCGGGTTCGACGATCACGCGGGAGGCGACGTCGGCATCAACCACTGTTATGCCGTATTGTTCAAGGCGTTTGGTGACGGCTGACTTACCACTGCCGATGCCGCCGGTGATGCCTACCACCAACGTCATATCAGCCGAATTCCGAAATGTGCGAATACCGAGCCGTAGCTGCCGTCACCCAGTAGCAGGGCCAGCCAACCTGCGACGGCCAGATAGGGGCCGAAGGGAATGGGAATCTCTTTACCGCGTTTCTTCACGAACATGAGTGCAATGCCGCAGACGGCGCCCACCAGCGATGACAGCAGAATGATCTCCGGCAGCATCTGCCAGCCTACCCAGGCGCCAAGTGCGGCGAGTAACTTGAAATCGCCGTAGCCCATGCCCTCTTTGCCTGTCAGCAGTTTGAAAACCTGGTAAATGGTCCAGAGGATAAGGTAGCCCGCCATCGCACCGATGACGGCATCGCTCAGGCTGACGTAGGTTCCCTGAAGGTTGAAAAGCAGGCCCAACCAGATCAAGGGTAGCGTGATGTCATCGGGCAGCAACTGGTGATCGACATCGATCATGGTCAGCGAAATCAATGCCCAGGTGAGCAGCACGGCGCCCAGAAGGGCCGGGGAGAACTCGAAAAATACCGCCAGTACCATCGTCATCAACCCCGTCACCAATTCGATGATGGGGTATCTGACAGAGATGGGTGCCGCGCAGTTCGCACACTTTCCGCGCAGCAGCAGATAGCTGATGACAGGAATGTTTTGCCAGGGTTTGATCGCGGACTTGCAGTGTGGACAGTGGGAGTTGGGCGTGGCGAGATTGAGCGGGGCGTCCTGCTTTTCCTGCTCTTGCTCCAGTAGTTCGCAACAGTCGCGTCGCCAGCGGGTCTCCATCATCACCGGAAGACGGTAGATAACGACATTGAGGAAACTGCCAACGAGTAAACCCAGGCACAACAGGCCCGCATACAGCAGGCCCATTGGCACGATTGCTTCTGGCATGAATGGACCGCCCTTGTCGCGTGGAGCCTAGATCACCGATCCGAGCATGAAAATTGGCAGGTACATGGCGATCATCAAGCCACCTACCAGTACACCCAGAATGGACATGATCAGCGGTTCCATCAGCGAGCTGAGGCTGTCCACCGCGTTGTCGACCGCCTCTTCATAGTGAGTCGCGACCTTGTCCAGCATCTCGTCCAGCGCGCCCGACTCCTCACCGATGGATACCATTTGCAACAGCATATTGGGAAACAGGCCAGTGACCTTGATCGCGTTGTACAGCGTGGTGCCCGAGGTGACATCATCACGGATACGGCGAATGGCTTTGGCATAGACTGAGTTGCCCGCGGCACCCGCGGTCGAATTCAGCGCGTCTACCAGCGGTACACCGGCGGCAAAGGTGGTGGCGAGTGTGCGCGAGAACCGGGCGATCACTGAGTCGTGGACAATTCCGCCAACAACGGGGGCTCGCAGTGCGAGGCGGTCCAGCCATTCAGAAAAGGCAACCGAGCGTATTTTGATCTCCCTAAATGCAAAAACTGTCGCGATAACGCCGACCAGCATCACGAACCACCAGGCGATAACGAAATCTGAAATATCCATAACGAACTGGGTGAATGCTGGCAATTCGGAACCGAAACTCTGGAAGGTGTTCGCGAACACCGGCACCACTTTGATCAGCAAAATGGCGCACACTATCATGGCTACACAGATCACGGCCGTGGGGTAGGTCATCGCTTTTTTGATCTTGGCTTTTAGCTGCTCGGTCTTTTCCTTGTAGGTGGCAACGCGGTCCAGCATGACCTCCAGCGTTCCCGAGTCCTCGCCGGAGCCGATCAGGCTGCAGAACAAATCGTCGAAATAGCGCGGGTGTTTGGCCAGTGAGGGGGCCAGTCCGCTACCAGAGGCAACATCACTCCTGATGGTTCGGACCAATTCCCTCATGCGCGGCTTCTCGAGCCCGTCTTCAACAATTTCGAAACTCTGTACCAGCGGGACACCGGCCTTCAACATGGTGGCGAGTTGGCGGGTGAAGATGGCGATATCGGCCGCCTTGATGGCCTTGCCCTGACCGCCGAACAGGGGTTTGGGCTTTTTGCGTACACTCTTGGGCTTGATGCCCTGTTGGCGCAGCTGTGCCTTCGCCATCGCCTGGCTGGCGGCCTCGATTTCCCCCTTGTTGGTATTGCCGGACCTGTCCGTACCGCTCCAGGTGAAGATATCATTCTTGATTGTGCTAGTTGCCATGGTCGTGTCCGCCCTAGTATTGCTCTATACCTACCTGTGCCGCGTGTGCCCCGGCTTTATTAGTCTACGGTAATTCGGTTCGCTTCTTCCAGACTTGTTAGGCCTTCCGCCACTTTTTTCAATGCCGCCATGCGTAAATCGTGAAATCCCTCACTTCTGGCCTGTGCCCCAATTTGCAGTGAGTTGCCTTCTTCCATGATTATCTTGGCAATGGAGGGCGTAATTCTGACGACCTCGTAAATACCGACCCGGCCCTTGTAGCCGTTGTTGCAGTCTTTGCAGCCAACGGCGTGCATAATGGTGGCCGATTCCAGCATATCCTCGGTAAAACCCTCCGCCAGTAGTGTGGCATGCGGAATATCATCTGCCGGTATGCGGCAGCTCTTGCACAGGCGCCGCGCCAGTCGCTGGGCGATAATCAGGTTTACGGAAGAGGCCACGTTGAACGCTGGAACGCCCATGTTGAGCAGACGCGTAATGGTCTCCGAGGCGCTGTTGGTGTGCAGGGTAGAAAGCACCAGGTGACCCGTCTGTGCCGCTTTGATCGCAATTTCGGCTGTTTCAAGGTCCCGAATCTCACCGACCATGATGATATCCGGATCCTGACGCAGGAAGGAGCGCAGGGCCTCGGCGAAGTTTAATCCGACCTTGGGGTTCACATGGACCTGGTTGACCCCTTCGAGGTTGATCTCGACCGGATCTTCCGCAGTGGAGATGTTGCGCTCCGCGGTATTGAGAATATTGAGGCCGGTGTACAGCGAAACGGTTTTACCCGAGCCGGTTGGCCCGGTCACCAGGATCATACCCTGGGGCTGGTTCAGGACCTTCAGGTACATCTCTTTCTGTTCCGGTTCGTAACCCAGCGCATCGATGCCCATCTGGGCGCTGCTGGGATCGAGAATCCGCAGTACGATTTTTTCACCGTACAGTGTGGGTAGCGTGTTGACCCGAAAATCGATAGCCCGGTTGCGCGACAGTTTCATCTGAATACGACCATCCTGGGGTAGGCGTCGCTCCGAAATGTCCATCTGTGACATCACTTTCAGGCGCGCCGCCAGACGCGGGGCGAGATTGCGTGGTGGCTTGACCACCACCTGTAAAATCCCGTCAGTACGAAAACGCACCCGATAGCTTTTCTCATAGGGCTCAAAGTGTATGTCTGACGCGCCCTGCTTGATGGCGTCGATCAAGACTTTGTTGATAAACCTGACAATCGGTGTTTCGTCGACGGCCTCACTGCCGTCCTCCGATTCAGTGGTTTCGCCGCCCATGGAGATATCGACATCGTCCAGATCGGAGGCATCCAATCCATCCAGTCCGTCAGTGAGCGATTCCTGTGACTCGACCCACTTGCTCAGTGCTTTGCCGAGCGCGCTTTCCTCAACCAGTATGGCGTCGGTATTGATGCCCGTATGAAACTTGATTTCATCCAGGGCAGCGAGATTGGTCGGATCAGAGACGGCGATGAACAGGCGGTTTCCGCGGCGGAACAGTGGCAGCGCGTGGTGCTTGCTCACGAGATTAGGTTCGACAAGCCCGACCGGAAGTGTATCGGCATTAATGGCTGTTATGTCGAACAGCGGCACGCCGAATTCCTGCGAGGCAACCTCGGCGATGCGCCAGCCATCCACGTCTTTTCGCTCGACGAGATACTGAACGAAGTGCATGCGCTCGACAATTGCCTCTTTCTGCGCTTCGACGGCGAGTTGAGCATTGATTAGCGATTCGGCTACAAGGCGTCCGGCCAGACCGCTGAGTTGCCCAATTGCTTTATCGTTCATTAAAAAACCGCTCCTGTCTCAGCTGAGACGTCTGCAATTACACTGTCTGATAGGCTGGCTTAATAGAAGTGTAGTATAACCATCGATCAGCCCGGTAGCAGCCTATGATTACGGGCAAATTATACCAATCCCCGGACGGAGTAGGTGTCTATACGGGCGGCTAGCCGCGACAATTGGGTGGTGCCTGGTTCACATCCAGGCCGTTCTCCTCCGGCGGCAGGCACGTCCATCTAACCAATCCTTCCAGTGTTGAAGGTATGAGTTGCAGTTCTTTCCTGTCCGCGTTGGTTCCCTCCACCTTGAAGGTCACAGTGATAACGCCGTTGGGTACCGCCGAGGATACTTCCAGTCGACTGATATAGTCATGCTTGTCGTAATCCTGTGGCTCGGGTAATCCCGCCTGCCTGTTGTTCTTTGGCCAGCGCTGGGTATTGTAGAAGTAATCCGTGACTGAGGTTTTCGCCTCTGCGGCGAAAACCATACCTTCAGAGACTTTACTGCGCACGACGTAATCGGAGTAGGTCGCCATGGCCACAACAGCCAGAATGCTGACGATGGAGACCACGGCCATGAGTTCTATGATGGTAAATCCCTTGTTATTGTTCATTGTGTTACCCATCTATCCAAATCGTTGCCCATTGCCGGTTGTCTATCGCTGGCTGTCGCTAGTGAAAGCTGACAACTCTGCCGACAGTTTCTCTATCAGCGGGCCCATATCCGCATCGTTATCCAGCGCCGCCTGAAGCTGTGCCGACAAGTGCTTCACAGTTGCAATGCGCGTGCGCAGTGCAACAAAGCTTTCGTTCATCTGCTGAGCTTCGGCCTGGAACATATCTTTTTCACGCAATGTAATAGTGGCGTTGAGATCGCCCCCGCCCAATCGAGCCACTTCGCGCGCAAATACGTAGACCGGCCCAGCGATGCGGTGGCTGGCCTTGAGGCTGCCGTACCAGATAGCCGCAATAAGCAGAAGCTCGAACAGTGCCAGTGCAATGGCTGAGGTTGTGGACAGGTCAAGGGGCTCATCTCCGGGGAACAACATGCGCACGATGATAAAGCCATTGACCAGCAACACGGCCAGCGCAACGATCAGTAGCGAATACTGATACTGGAACTTCTTGTTGATAACAATAGTTGTACGACGATTGTCCATGCCACGATCCTGATAGTGCTACTTTGGCTGGAGACTAAACTACTGTTCTGCAAGCGGCAAGAATGAACCTGCTATTGCGTGTGATAACGTTTGTATTTGTGAACCAGTGCGCGCTGCACCGCCTGTCGCGCTAAGGAGTAATGGCATTTAATACTATGTATTAAGGTGTTTCACGTCGCAGGGGGAGTCGAATGGGATACGTGCACTGACAGTGATAGCTTGTGTTGTCGCTGTCGCGATAGATTCCAGCTGGGACACCCTGCAACCTACACAGAGCGGCGCAATGTGACAAAATTCGTCACAATCTTACCCTGCGTGACAGTACTCAATTTTTTGTCGAAGTCGGCGTGGATCACCTGTCAGAAGAGAGTGGCTTCCTTAAGTTATTGATAATTAAGAATATTAAAAATTATCCCACTGTTGGCTTTGTTTTTGGCACGCAATCTGCTCTATCCATTCTTGCAAACGGCTTGTTCCGATGGCGCTCTCGAAACCATCGGTGCATGTTTTAACTTAAAGTGGAGAAGTATCATGGCAATTCAAAAGAAAGCTCAACAGGGTTTCACCCTTATCGAACTGATGATCGTTATCGCGATCGTTGGTATTCTGGCCGCAATCGCACTGCCTGCTTACCAGGACTACATCGTGCGTTCCAAAATGTCTGAGCCGCTGGCTGCACTGGCCGAAGCGAAGACAACAGTTGCGGAGTATGTAGCAGCTAACGGTAGATTCCCAGGCGCAGACACTGCATACGGAATCAACACCGCTGAGCGAAGTGCACAGAGCGATACGCTTGAGCAGATCCTAGTGGCTACAAGCGCACCCGTTGTACATGTTACAGCGGTGGTTGATGCCTGTACCTGGAATGGCACCGAATGTTTAGATACGGCGGCAGCTGCAACAGCTGAATTCAGCCTCTCGGGTTCTACCAACGCTGACGGTACCATGACTTGGGAATGCATCCCCGGTGGCGGAACTGGTGATCCAGTTCAAACCAAATACCTGCCGGCTAACTGTCGCGGATAATATAGCCAGGCTACATGGCTATACACATAGAAGCCCGGCTAGCGCCGGGCTTTTTTTGTTTCATCTGAATTTGTAGGATCAGGCAGGGTATGTCGGAGAATCAAGCAGAATCATCCTTGGCTATGAGTCGCAGCGGTGTTGCCCGGGCTCTGATGGTGATCGTTCTCCTGGTTTGTACTCTCACTTATAGTGTGGCCCTCTCCGGCCCGCTCTTTTTTGACGATGTCCCCAACCTGCTTGCCAACAATCTGGTACAGATCGATGGTACGGAATGGGACGATTGGCGTGTCGCGGCTCTCAGCTCGGAAGCCGGAATTTTATTGCGTCCTGTCGCAATGATGACCTTTGCTCTGAATCATGTTGTGGCCGGTGAGTTTTCTGCGCTGAGTCTAAAAACGACCAATTTGGTCATCCATCTCGTCAATGGCTTGCTGGTGTATCTGTTCGCACAAGCTCTGTTGTCCAGTCCCGCTTTGCGCAGATACCAGTTGAATCCGAATCAACAGCGAAACCTAGCGATACTTGCTGCCGCTATCTGGATGCTACACCCCATTCATGTATCTACAGTGCTATACGTGATTCAGCGCATGGCACAACTGTCAACTTTGTTTACCTTGGCCGGTCTGCTGGTTTTTGTGCGATATCGACTGCGCTGGGCAGAATTTGGGGCGGGCATTGGAGAGTTACTCAGCGCAGCGCTTTGGTTAGTATTGCTTGGATTACTCGCACTACTTTCAAAAGAAAATGGCGCATTGTTGTTCTGGCTGATGCTAGTAGTCGAGGTGATACTGTTTCGTGGAATTTGGCGTGGGCATGCGCAGCGATGGTTGATTTGGCTGGGCTGGATCGCTTTTATAATGCCTGTTTTGTTGGTTGTTGCGCTGTACCTTCTGTCTCCAGAGATGCTGCTTAACCGTTTTGATGGGCGTAATTTTAACCTGTACGAGCGGCTATTAACCCAGGGACGGACACTGTGGCAGTACCTTAGTTGGATGCTGGTTCCCAATGTCATCGATATGGGTTTTTTCCATGACGATATTCCTGTTTCCCATAGTTTGTTCTCGCCACGGACCACGCTATTTTCACTGCTTGCCTGGGCTGTGGTGGTCGCTGCTTCGCTGTTGTTTCATAGGCGTTATCCCCTAATTGCATTTGCTTTTCTGTTTTACCTCGTTGCTCACAGCATGGAATCTACCGTTATCCCATTGGAGATGGTGTTCGAACACCGCAACTACCTGCCCAGCATCGGCTTTGCTGTACTGGCATCGGTGGGGGTTTTCAGGTGTGTCGCGAGTGTCGAGCGCCTGCGTCTGCGCACAGCCGTGGGAGGCTTGTTGGGGCTGATGACCGTGTTGTTACTTGTTCGAACAACGGCCTGGAGTGATGAATTGAAACTCGCCCGCTTCAATGTCGTCAATCACCCACAGTCTGCCCGGGCCAACTTTTTTTATGCCAATGCACTGTATAAGCGCTTTGAACAGGCGACAGCACTGGGTCTGGATGAGGAAGAGCAACGGGCTTTAGCTGTCACTTCCAGAGGCTATTTTGAACGGATGCACAGTATTGATGAGCACGCGTTTGCCGCCACGGTCATGCTCTATCAACTGGATGCCAAATATTTTCCAGGCTTGGCTCAGGATAATGACTGGTTGGCAGCCATTGCCAGATCGCTGGAAACACATCGTCTGCAGTCCTCTGATACCACTGCGTTGCGTGCTCTGGTCGACTTTTCCCTGATGCCACAGTTTGAAGCAGAGCGGTCCCGGGTTGGGTACTTGCTAGAGCAGCTTGGCAGTCGGTATCCCAATAGCCTTGAACTATTGGCCCTACAGTACCGGTTTGTGATCGGGGCTGAACCGACTCAAAAGGCTAGAGTATTGCCAATGCTGGAACGGGCCGTAAAGGTACACCCTGGCAGTCGCCAAGCGTCTTCGTTTCTGGCGCAGTATCATAGCGGCGATGATCTGACTGGCACATATGAGGCTATGCGAGAATGGTTGCGGCGCGATCAGCTTCGGCGGGAACTGCCAGTTGTGCGAGAGATATTCAATCAATGATTGTTTCAGCGATGTCGCCGCAGACTCGCGTATGGGCAGGTGCTATTGGCTCATTTACGCTCGCGAGTTTGCTGCTACTTTTAAGCTTATGGCTATATTGGCCCGGAATCCAAGGCCCGGAGATGCTGGATGACCGCTCCAGTGTCATGGTGATTGGTGATCTCAAAGATCACCCGGAGTTGGCCTTCGATTATATTTTTGGCGACAAATCTGGCGCGCTTGGACGATCCGTTTCCATGGCAAGCTTTGTGCTCGAGAAGCTGTATCTCGATGAGGGCATCAGCGGCGGTAAGAAGGTCAATATAGTTCTACACCTTCTGAACGGTGCATTGGTCATCTGGCTGTTCTGGTGGCTGTTTCGCTATATAGACGTGCCGGGCTACCGCATTCTCGCGGTGCTTCTCGGCGGGGGATGGATACTGCACCCGTTGCTGGTCAGTACCGTGCTCTACGTCGTGCAACGTATGGCCATGCTGGCGACGTTCTTTATGCTGCTGTCGACTATCAGTTATCTCTACTGGCGGTTCAGTTTGATGGCGGGCCGAGCCGGGGTTTGGCGCTTCCTGCCTGTTCCTTTTTTCTTTGGTCTTGCCATGTTATCCAAGGAAAACGCGATAGTGCTGGTGCCGGTGTTGCTTCTTATGGAGGCGTTGTGGTTCCGGTTCGCAGGGCGGTCCGGGGAAGTGCTCGATTGGCTGCGGACACTGGTTTATAGCCTTATAGCGATCGGCTTTATCGCGGTGGGGGGCCTGTTGTTGTTCCAATGGGATTTCCTGGCAGCGCGCTTTCACGGTCGCGCTTTCACCATAGGGGAGCGCCTGCTAACTGAGGCCCGCATTGTCTGGGATTACGCGCTTCAATGGGTGTCTCCGCACGTCGCCAGAATGGGGCTGTATCAGGACGATGTTCTGCTGTCTCGAAGCCTGTTGGAGCCGGTGTCCACACTGTACGCGGTGCTAGGCTGGCTGCTGTTGCTGCCGATCTGCGGTGTATTATTGCGATGGCAGGCCGGCCGGTGGGTGGTATTCGGCATCGCCTGGTTTGTACTTGGCCATAGTGTTGAGTCCACCGTCATTCCGCTTGAGCTGTATTTTGAGCACCGTAATTATTATCCGTCGATCGGACTGATGCTGGCACTGGGAGGCGTGTACTCCGCTGTTGTCAAGAAGTGGCCGGAGCCGAAGGCGCCGCTTTTGGCATGGCTTGGCCTCTGTGTATTACTGCTGTCGTTCCTGACCAGTTCGCAGGTCCAGATATGGTCCAACCGCTCCCTGCTGCTGTTGAGTCAGTTGAATGCGCATCCACAATCCGCGCGGGCCAATATTGATATGGCTACCGAACTGGCCCGGTTAGGTGAAGCCGATGCGGCTTTGAAATACTCTGCGGCGGCGTTCGAGGCCAGTGCCAATGCCGCCGGATTACAGGAGCGTAGTGGCGACTATGAGATACGCAACCTGGCCTTGAGTTGCATCGCCAATACTGCAGTGCCTGTTGAAATGATCGATGAGTTGGGTAGAAAAGATCCGGATCGGCCCTTCAGTTCAGTCACAACACTGCTCGCCATGGTGCGCCTGTTGCAGGATGACAGCTGCCCGCAGTTTGATCGTATTCGCTTTGCGGATCGTTTGGCCGAGATATTCCTGGTAGAGGACTTCAGGCACAGGGCTTCGGCAAATATTTTTTCCAATCTTGCAGTGCTGGAGAATGCATTACAAAGGTATGATAATGCCTACGCCTACGCGGACAGGTTTCTCGCCCTATCGCCCAATAATACGCGAGGCCTGTTGATGAAATTGCATTTCGCGACAGCGCTGGGCAATGTGGAGGCGGCGCAGGCGGTCATCGCGACTTTGCAACAAATGGACCAGCAGGGTAAGTTAACGGTAGGCGAGCAACAGACTCTGGCATTGTACTTGGAAAATTAGGGCCCTGAAGAGTCAGGTACCTGGAGAGCTAACCCTTGAAAATATCCATCGTAATTCCAGCCAAAAATGAAGAGCTTGGTCTCGCGCGACTGCTGCCTGAGTTAAAGGAGCATCACCCCGACGCTGAAATTATAGTGGTGAACGATGGGTCGACCGATTCCACAGAGCAGGTATGTATTGAGGCGGGGGTAAAGGTGATTACACACCCCTATTCCAAGGGCAATGGTGCAGCTGTAAAGGCGGGTGCGCGTGCTGCCAAAGGCGATTATCTGGTGTTCATGGACGGTGACGGCCAGCACAGTGCAGCGGATATTGACCGGTTGCTCGCGAAGATTGACGAGGGCTACGACCTGGTTGTGGGCGCCAGAAGTGGCCGTGATTCTCAAGCCAGTGTCGCCCGCTGGAGCGCCAATACGTTCTACAACAGCTTTGCCAGTTGGATGGTCAACCGCAAAATTGATGACCTGACATCGGGTTTCCGCTGTGCTGATCGCAGAAAGTTTTTGGGGTTTCTCTACCTTCTGCCCAATGGTTTCAGCTATCCCACCACCTCAACCATGGCTTTTTTCCGGGCGGGTTACTCCGTGGGTTTTGTGCCGATCACGGTGTCCAAGCGGCTCGGCAAGAGTCACATCAGTATGATGAAAGACGGCATCCGGTTTCTGTTGATTATTTTTAAGGTGGGGACACTCTATTCGCCGCTGAAAATTTACTTTCCTGCCGCCGTGATCGTTTCCGGTCTGGGTTTTCTGAATTACTTTCTGACTGTGATGAGTTCCGGCTGGCGCTTCACCAATATGAGCACTTTGCTGGTCCTGGCCGGGATGGTCATGTTTCTTATTGGGCTTCTCTCTGAGCAGCTGACCAACCTGCAGTTCAAGGATAGTTCCAACCCCAACGACCGACGCGCCGGCTAGCCACTGTTCCCGGCGCTGTCTGCGCAGTGGTTAAAGGCTTTGGCCGCCTCTACGGCCGTCGAGCGACACTGGCTGCCGTATTGTGACAAAAAATGTCACATACGCTTGTACCCGCCTGATTTTCACACCCCTGATAGTCTCCATGTGAGCGCGGAATTTATCGGATTGATTTCGCATAAGTGTATGAATAATAAGTAGAAAACAATTTTATTTCATCTTTTTTTCGTATTGGCACGGTAACTGCTTTGTGGTTGTCAGCCCAGGCATTTGCACAACTGTAAATGCACGAAGGGGCACCGGATGAAATAACAAGGGGATTTACACATGGGCACACTATCCAAAGCACAACGGGGTTTTACACTGATCGAACTGATGATCGTTATCGCGATCGTCGGTGTGCTGGCGGCCATCGCTTTGCCGGCCTATCAGGATTACATTATTCGCTCCAAGATGACCGAACCGCTGGCTGTATTGGCGGAGGGAAAGACAACAATAGCAGAGTATGTTGCAGCCAATGGCAGCTTCCCGGGTGACACGAGTAGTTTTGGCCTCAATACCAGTATCCGTACCGCGCACAGTGATGTGCTATTCAAAATAGATGTTGTGCCCAGAACGCCAGTGAATGGTCAACCGATACACCTGGGGGCGGGTGTATTCACCAGTGTTTGGGACGGAACAGAGAAGAGCGAAGATTCCTTTGCAGTCTTCCATTTGTCCGGTTCGACAAATTCGGACGGCACCATGACCTGGGAATGCATCACTGGAACGGGCGATGGAACTGCACCTGAAGTACCGGTCAAGTATTTGCCGGCCAACTGTCGGGGCTGATCTTGTAGGAACTGGCTGAAGAAAAAAGCCCGGCAGCTGCCGGGCTTTTTTGTTGGTAGGTGCCAGTGCTCTGGCTGGCCTGAATATCGCCGGGATATGCAGAGCTACCCCTGAACGGCTGCTTTGGCTTCCCTGCGCCGGGCGTGTAGCACTGGCTCGGTGTAACCGCTGGGCTGTTCCTCGCCGAGAAAGACCAGGTCGCAGGCGGCCTGAAATGCAATGCTGCTGTCAAAGTCCGGCGCCATATTTCGGTACGCAGGGTCTCCGGCATTCTGTTCGTCCACGACAGCGGCCATCCGCTCCAGTGTTTCTCGCACCTGTTCTTTTGTGCATACGCCGTGGTGTAGCCAGTTGGCGATATGCTGGCTGGAGATCCGCAAAGTGGCGCGGTCTTCCATCAGGCCGACATGGTGAATGTCCGGCACCTTGGAGCAGCCAACGCCCTGATCAATCCAGCGCACCACATAGCCGAGAATGCCCTGTGCATTGTTGTCCAGTTCCCGTTGGATGTCTTCCTCACTGAGGCCGGCGGCACCTTTTAACGGGATGGTGAGTATGTCGTCCAGCGAGGCGCGAGCCTGTCCCTGCAGTTCCTGCTGGCGTCGCGCCACATTCACTTCGTGGTAGTGAATCGCGTGCAGTGTTGCAGCGGTGGGAGAGGGGACCCATGCCGTGCTGGCACCCGCCTGCGGATGGGCGATTTTATTCTTCATCATGTCGGCCATCAAATCGGGCATGGCCCACATACCCTTGCCAATCTGGGCCTTGCCCAGCAGCCCGCAGCGCAGGCCCGTGTCCACGTTCCAGTCCTCGTAGGCGTTGATCCAGGGCTCCTGTTTCATCGCGCCCTTGGGTGTCATGGCACCCGCTTTCATGCTGGTGTGTATCTCATCACCGGTGCGATCGAGAAACCCGGTATTGATAAAGACCAGGCGCTCTTGCGCCGCGCGAATACACTCTTTGAGATTGATAGTGGTGCGGCGCTCTTCATCCATAATGCCGACCTTCAACGTGTTGCGGGCCAGCCCCAGGATATCCTCGATACGATCAAACAGCTCGCAGGTAAACGCCACTTCCTCAGGGCCGTGCATTTTCGGCTTCACAATATAGATGCTGCCCTGGC